>WNFJ01086491.1_pt3 | contig 10137 bp, 6 predicted proteins | sample 5400461 | NCBI WGS metagenome assembly WNFJ01 (sample SAMN13153349, study PRJNA577476) | soil metagenome | isolation source: 115 cm saprolite on Douglas fir-dominated hillslope | place: USA:California | collected 2013-09-17
AATCGCTGACAATAACAACTCGACCGCCGGTACCATTGCCTTGACCAAGACCGGCACGGGAAAAATCACGCTTTCTGGCTCGAACTCTTACAGCGGTGCGACTGCGATCAGTGCTGGCACTCTAAATATACAGAACGCGACCGCTCTGGGCACGACCGCCGCGGGCACAACCGTGAGCAGCAGTGCGAGCTTGCAACTTCAGGGCGACATCACCGTTGGAGCCGAAGCGCTCACGATCAGTGGTGTCGGAGCCAGCGGCACGACGGGCGCCTTGGAAAACGTGAGTGGGACAAACAACTACGGCGGCTTGGTGACACTTGGCGCTAGTAGCACGATCTCCTCCGATGCGGGCACGCTCAATCTTACCAATTCTGGGACAATTACTGGCGCGACCTTTGGTCTGACGTTGGCGGGCGTCGGCAACGGTAGCATTTCGAGCATCATCGGCACGACCAGTGGCACGGTGACTAAGACCGGTAGCGGGACATGGACGCTTAGCGGAACGAACACCTACAGCGGGGTGACCACTATAGGCGGCGGCGTGCTTAGCGTCGCAACAATCGGTAACAGTGGATCGAGTAGTAGTCTTGGAACTAACGGAACAATCAATATCGGTTCGACGACAACGGCCGGTACGCTCCTTTACACCGGTACCGGTGAAACGAGTAACAAAGTCGTTAACTTAAACGGTACGACCGGTGGCGCGACGATCGACCAGTCAGGGACCGGGTTACTTAAATTTACCAGCAATTTGACTGCGACAGTCGCGGGCGCAAAGACTTTGACATTGCAAGGTTCAACCGCTGGAGCTGGCGAGATTGACGGTATAATTGTTGACAGCAGTTCCGGCGCGACAGCCTTGACTAAGACTGGCACCGGCACATGGACACTCGCTGGCGCGAACACGTACACCGGTGCGACCACGATCAGTAACGGTATTCTAAACATACAGAATGCGACAGCGCTGGGAACGACCGCCGCGGGTACGACGGTGAGTAGTGGCGCTACTTTGCAAATTCAGGGCGACATCACTGTGGGCGCCGAAGCGCTCACGATCAGTGGCATCGGTGAAACAACTGCGACCGGTGGTTTGGAAAACATGAGCGGGACAAACAACTACCGTGGATTGCTCAAGCTCGGCGCAGCCAGCACAATTTCGTCGGATGCGGGCACGCTGAATCTGACCAACACAGGTATAATCACTGGGGCTACTTTTGGTCTGACGCTTACTGGTGCCGGCAATGGTAGCATTTCGAGCATAATCGGCACAACCAGCGGTTCGTTGACCAAGACTGGCACAGGGACCTGGACCCTTTCTGGCGCGAACACCTATACCGGCGCGGTCTTGGTCAGCGCTGGCATTCTTAATATTCAAAACGCGACAGCCCTCGGCACAACAGGTGGCGCCGCGACTGTGAGCAGTGGCGCGACTTTGCAGATTGAGAACAACATTACCGTGGGGAACCAACCGCTAACAATCAGTGGCGTCGGAGCAAGCGGAACGACGGGCGCCTTGGAAAACGTGAGCGGGACGAACAACTACGGCGGCTTACTAAAGCTAGGTGCTGCCAGTACGATCTCCTCGGATGCGGGCACTCTCAATCTAACCAACGCGGGCACGATCACCGGAATCGGTTTTGGCCTCACGCTCACTGGTTCGGGCGATGGTAGTATTGCCAGCATTATCGGAACGACTACCGGAACGCTGTCAAAATCGGGTAGTGGTACTTGGACGCTGGATGCCGCCAATACTTACACCGGCTCGACGACCATTACGGCGGGCACGCTGGCTGAAGGGGTAAGCAACGCCCTCTCCACGGGAGCTCTGACGGTCAACGGAGCGACGGCAATTTTCGATCTCGGCGCAAATCACACCGACAGTGTGGCAACGGTGACATTGGATGGCGGGGGGCAATCAATGGCACAGGCACATCGGCGCTTACCAGCACGGGGACTTTTGAAATGAAGAGCGGCACAGTGAGCGCGATCCTGGCAGGGTCCGGCATTGCTCTGAACAAGACCACAACCGGCACCGTGACGCTGTCGGGCGCCAACACTTACACCGGCGCGACAACAGTGAATGGCGGATCGCTTTTTGTGAACGGTTCAACCGCCTCCGGGAGCGCGGTCACGGTAAATAATTCCGGTAGTACACTTGGAGGAAGTGGTGCAATTAACGGCGCTGTCAATATTGCGTCTTCCGGCGCGAATTTATCTCCCGGCGCGACTGGTGTTGGCAGCACTGCCATTCTTCACACCGGCGCATTAACACTCGCTTCGGGCTCCAATTTTAATATCGACTTAAACAACACCACGGCTGGTTCCGGATATGATCAACTGATTTCTCTTGGTGCGATCACAATTAACGGATCGAATCTTCTGATTACGGCGGGCAGTGGTCTAACGATAGGCAGCAAATTTTTCATTCTAGAGGACAGCAGTAATAGTGCGAACACTTACGGCACGTTTGCCAACGCGGTAGGGGGAACTGTCATCACGGCGACAAATAATGGTGATACTTTCCTGATTAACTATGCAGATAACGGCGACGGCGGACTTCTTGGCAACGACATATCGCTCACTCTCACGACCGTGCCAGAGCCAAGCACTTATGTTGCCGGCCTTCTTTCGCTCGCTGCGCTCTTGTGGAATCAGCGACGACGATTGCGCGCTATAGACCGGCGCAAAGCGCAAAATTGTTGACCGTCTCGCGGGCCGATCTACGGAGACGAGATTTAAATTTTTCTCTTTAAGAGAACGGGCCAAAACTCTAGAGCTCCCGTGAATTCTCTGGCCTCCAGGCGCAACTGGCCGCGCGTACGGGAAGGGGAAAAGTGGCAGCGCGTACGGGAGTCGAACCCGTGCACCGGCCTTGAGAGGGCCGTGTCCTAACCACTAGACGAACGCGCCATGTAGAAAAGCGCGTTTAGAATAACTGCCCGTCACTGGTCGGCAAGCAGCGACCTTCGCGAGAGCTCGCAATTCTCAGTGCAGCAACGCCAATCGGGCGCTCATTGGCGAAAATCCTGCAATAATCATCGTCTAGGAATTTGACCTATACGTGAGACACTGCTTCAGTCGCCTCGGCGTAATCTCCCCATTTCGGTGATCTCTTTCTTAGTCTCAGTTTTCGGCAGGCTTCGTGCTCCTTTTAATCCCACGCTCGCGCATTGCAAGCGCAAGGAAGGCGAACCACGAATTGGTGGAGAGCGAACCCAAGATGCACGAACATCAAACCATGAAACCAAAGCTTAAGAGCTTCCCGCACTTTCAACTTCTTGGTCGTGTCGTTGCCGCCGTGGTCGCGGTGCTCGCGCTCTCGACGCCTCATCTGTTCGCAGGCGACATCAATGTTACCTACATAACTGGCGCAGAAGTGCCCGTGAGCTCCAACGGCTTCACCGCGATGGGAAAAAAGGTGAACATCACCTTGAACTTTGCGCCGGCACCGGGCACGCAGCTGATGGTGGTGCAAAACACGGGACCTGAGATCATTCGCGGAACCTTCAGCAACCTTGCGCAGGGGCAAACGATTGCGCTGACTTACGGAGGGCTGACTCACTACTTCGTCGCCAATTACCATGGCGGCAACGGCAACGATCTTGTCCTGCTCTGGACGACAGGTAATCAATTCATGCCGGCGGCCGCCGCGGGGAAACTCGACGGTCAAATCGTCCTGGCCTTGAAAAAGAGTCGGGGACAACCCCCCTTCGACAAGCCGACGTCGCTTGAGCCGGACATTCCGATTAAAGATGGCGACCGCGTGCTCGTGGATATCGAGGGATCAGTATCGAAGGCCCTTGTGGATCACGTCACGTTGTCGGGAGGCACAGTCCCGAGCGGCTCGACAACAACCACTACCTTGCGGGCGATGGTTCCATTGTCGCAGCTGGAAGCACTCGCGTCGCGCGCCGACGTGAAGTCGATTGCACCGGCAACGCTTTCGGTGACCTCTCAAATCAAGCCGCAATAAGTCAAATTCACAAATTGCCACTCGAAATTCTAAATCTTCGCCGCCGCAAAATAATGAAAAAATTCCGCCGCCTAACGTCAGAGCTGATTTTCGCGGATAGAGGTCCAGCGCGAACAATACGGTCTGTGATCGTTGCACTGGCTATTGCGGCGACCGGACCGGCCCTCGCATTGACGATCAATCTGACATTCGATCCAGATTCAACGTTCACTGCCGCCGGTTTGAGTTCGACAGACATCGCCAACATGAAGGCGGCGGCGGCCTATGCGGCTTCGCAGTTCAGTAACAATCTTACTGACAGCATCAACGTCAATATTAAGGTAACGGCCGTGTCAGGACGTGGCACTCTCGGCATGAGCAGCACCTCTCTCAGATCCTTCTCGAGTTATGCTGCGCTCCGAAGCGCAGTTTCGTCGGACTCGAAAACGGCGGATGACGGGACAGCGCTTTCTGCCGGCGGCTCCTTGCCATCGGCAGATCCGATCGGCTCAACCCACCTATATTTCGTGAGCCGGTCGGAGGCAAAAGCTCTGAATCTCATCCCGAACGATTTTAGCAACGACGGAACCTTCACCTTCGGCGGTGGATTCAGTTACACCTACGATCCGGCGAACCGCGCCGTCTCCGGGAAAATGGACTTCATCGGCGTAGCGATGCACGAATTCTCAGAAATCATGGGCCGCATTCCAGGGATGGGCACCGACTTCGGCAACGGAAGCCCAGACTATATGCTATTTGATTTGTTCCACTATACTGGAGCGGGCGTGCGGGGTTTGAATGACGGTGCGGGCAGATTTTTTTCCATTGATAACGGGACGACGTTCCTCAAGGGATTTAATAACGCGGCCGCGAACGGAGGTGATTTACAGGACTGGGCTAGCGGAACGAACGACTGCTTCAACGCTTTCTCCGGTTCCAGCGTGAAGAACGACCTGACGCCCGTGGATCTCCGGGTGATGGATGTAATCGGCTACGACTTCGCAGGTAGTTCGCCAACGCCTACACCAACTGCTACTCCAACGCCCACACCGACAGGAACCCCGACGCCAACTGTCACACCGACACCTACACCCACGCCCATTATTGGTTCGGCGGTTATGATCAGCCCGCCACCGGGGTCGACCTTTAGTTCGTCAAGCGTGACTTTTACCTGGAGCGCCGGCAGCGCGACCGCCTACTTTCTTTTCGTCGGCAGTTCGCTACATGGCGCCGATATTTACAATTCCGGCCTAGTGACCGTGCTCTCGAAAACGGTAAATAATATTCCTACTGACGGGCGCACCATCTATGTAACGTTAGGTTCGCGAGTTAACGGTTCCTGGACGACGAACAGCTATACGTATACGGCTTTTAATTCGTCGGCTACGCCAACCCCGACGCCAACCGTCACACCAACTCCGACCGCTACTCCTACACCAACGCCTACTGCTACTCCAACGCCCACTCCGACTGCTACACCAACGCCGACGGCGACTCCAGCACCGACTCCGACTGTTACGCCAACACCGACGCCCACTGCCGGTGCTGCGGTTATGATCAGCCCGCCGCCGGGGTCGACCTTTAGCTCTTCCAGTGTGACTTTTACCTGGAGCGCGGGCAGCGCCACCGCTTACTTTCTTTTCGTGGGCAGCTCGCCAAATGGCGCCGATATTTACAATTCCGGCCTAGTGACCGTGCTCTCGAAAACGGTAAATAATATTCCTACTGACGGGCGCACCATCTATGTAACGTTAGGTTGCGAACAGCTATACGTATACGGCTTTTAATTCGTCGGCTACGCCAACCCCGACGCCAACTGTCACACCTACACCGACTCCGACCGCTACTCCTACACCAACTCCGACTGCCACGCCCACTCCAACCCCAACGCCAACTGTTACGCCAACACCCACGCCCACTACTGGTGCGGCGGTCATGATCAGCCCGCCGCCGGGGTCGACCTTTACTTCGTCAAGCGTGACTTTTACCTGGAGCGCCGGCAGCACGACCGCCTACTTTCTTTTCGTCGGCAGTTCGCTACATGGCGCCGATATTTACAATTCCGGCCAAGTGACCGTGCTCTCGAAAACGGTAAATAATATTCCCACTGACGGGCGAACCATTTATGTGACGCTAGGTTCGAAAGTTAGCGGTTCCTGGTCTACGAAGGACTACACGTATACGGCCTTCCATCAGTAGGCTACGTTCAAGCGCTCTGCGATGTTGTGTTTCCGGGCCAGAGTCCGAAATCAGCCCTCGCCCTGAAACTTCTTGGCGCGACTCGCCTTCTTTTTCTTTTTCGGCGTCGGACTTGGTGTCGGCAAAGCACTGTCGGTTTCGTGTCGCACTCGTGCCTGCGTGACCTGGCTCACATGCGCGATTTTTAATTGGTCGAGCGCTGTTTTCATTTCCGCGCTTCGCGCCAGGACGCGCAGACGCCCATAATAGAGATCGTAATAATCGCGGAGCCGCTGCCGTTTCTCCAAATCGGTCCGCGCCGTTTCAGTCGCCCTCTTCGCGGCGACGATGTCGGGCTCGTTCACGACCCGGTTTTGCAGTGATCGCCATTCAATGTGCAACCGGCGCTCATCCGCTTCTTTGCCTAGCGAGGTCTGCTTGAAAATCTCATCGATCTGCGCGCGTTCCGGAATGGTCGGTCCCGCGGTAGGGGTCGGGAGAGGCGTCTCCCGGGGTCCATGTGATTGCAGTTCGGGATCCGTTGCGACCTGTGCGCTCACCGACGCGGCACTGGCGCAGAGAACCAAGATCAGCAGCGAGAGTTTCACGACTGGCTAACTTGATCGTAATCGAAAGATGACGCAACAGAGCGCAACCTCGGCAGTGACGCTCGCTGAACTTTCGACATGCGGTAGGCAACCGTGTGTGATAAAGATCACGGCGGTTTAGCGGGGCGTAGCTTAGTCCGCCACCGGACGGATTCGCCGGGGCGAACTTGGTAGAGCGGTCGCCGCGGCGACAGGTCGGCCCTAGTTTTGCAGCCAGCCGGATGAAGTTCGAAAGTTTCCGGATGCGCTGTTTCGCGGGGCGTGATAAACATCAACCCCAGAGTTGCGGGGTGTAGCTTAGCTTGGTAGAGCGCGTGGTTTGGGACCACGAGGTCGCAGGTTCAAATCCTGTCACCCCGATTTGAACCTGAGACAAGGTCGGTCGCCGCGGCGACTCGCCCCGACGCTCTCCAATGTTTTACTGTTATGTTTTGCGCAGTAAAAAAACCGGACGGCGTTATGTCGGTTCGTGCGAAGATTTGAATCATCGCCTCGAACGCCATAATGCTGGCGAATCGAAGGCACCTAAGCACGGCGTGCCCTGGATGTTGCCCCGCTCGGAAAGTTTCAGGAGTCGTCCTGAGGCAACGCGGCGCGAGCGATACTACAAAACGGGACGCGGCCGAGAGGAACTGAACAAGCTTTTGTGAGCGGTCGCCGCGGCGACAGGTCGGAGGTTCAAATCCTGTCACCCCGATTTGAACCTGAGACAAGGTCGGTCGCCGCGGCGACTTGCCCCGACACTCTCCAATGTTTTACTGTTACGTTCTCCGCAGCAAAAAGACCGGCCGTCGCTACGTCGGATCCTGCGAAGATTTGGATGATCGCATTCGTCGTCAATTTCGTGCTTCGTCATTCCTTCGTCATTCGACATTCGTGCTTTGTCATTCTCCCGACTCGTAGCCAAGATTCGGCCCGAGTCGCTTCTCCACGGTCGCGATCGATTCACTGCGCCGCCGGGCGTAATCCAAAATTTGGTCGCGCCCAATCTGGCCAACCCCAAAATATTTTGCGTCCGGATGTGAGAAGTAAAGACCGCTGACACTTGCTCCGGGATGCATCGCGTAGGATTCCGTTAGTTTGATGGCGATATTCTCTTCCGCCTCGAGCAGATCGAACAACGTTCGTTTCTCGGCGTGATCGGGCGATGCCGGGTAACCGGCCGCCGGCCGAATTCCCCGATATTTTTCCCGAATCAAATCGGCGTTCGACAGATTTTCGTCGCCGCCGAAACCCCACCCGATCCGCGCCTGGAGATGCGAGTATTCCGCGAAAGCTTCGGCCAATCGGTCCGCGAGCGCCTTTGAAATGATGGCGCTGTAGTCGTCGTGCGCAGTTTTGAATTCTTCAGCAACTTCGTCCGCGCCGTGAATCGTGACGGCAAAGCCGCCCAGATAATCGGGGGAATCCGCCGCGATATAATCAGCGAGACACTGGTTGAACTGTCCCGCAGGTTTTTGCATTTGTTGCCGCAGAAAATAAAAAGTCGCCAACTTCTCCCGGCGCGATTGGTCGCGGAAAAGATCGACATCATCGCCGGCTGCGTTCGCGGCCCAGAACGCGAAGACACCGCGCGCGGTCAGCGACTTTTCGGTGATGATTCGGTCCAGAACTTCTTGCGCGTCATCAAACAGCTCTCGCGCCTGCGCGCCGATCGTCGGGTCGTCGAAAATCGCAGGATATCTTCCGCGCAATTCCCAGGCGTGGAAAAATGGCGACCAATCGATGTAATCGCGAAGTTCGACAATCGACGGAGCGAGTGTCCGGGTTCCGGTGAAGTCCGGTTTCGGCGGAACGTAACTGCTCCAGTCAATCGGAGTTCGATTCGCGCGCGCCTGTTCCAGGGTGATTAGTTTCTTTTCGCGCATCTTCGCGCTATGCGCTTTACGCAACGCCTCGTATTCAGTGCGAGTTTTGGCGTCGAAGGCCGCCTTTTGTTTTGCGCTCAGGAGCGAATTAACCACGCCAACTGCGCGCGAGGCGTCCAGGACGTGGATCGTGCTTTCGTGATAGTGGGGAGCGATCTTCACTGCCGTGTGCGCCCGGCTGGTCGTAGCCCCGCCGATCAGCAGCGGTAATTTGAAATTTTCCCGCTCCATCTCTTGGGCCACATGCACCATTTCATCGAGCGACGGTGTGATTAGTCCGCTCAATCCGATCGCATCCGCTTTTTTCTCGCGTGCCGTCTCCAAAATTTTCGCAGCCGGCACCATCACGCCCAGATCGACAACGTCGTAATTGTTACATTGCAACACGACGCCAACGATATTCTTTCCGATATCATGCACGTCGCCCTTGACCGTGGCCATGACGATCCGGCCCTGCGGCTTGGCGCCGGCGGATTTTTCCGCTTCCATAAACGGCATCAGATACGCGACTGCCTTTTTCATCACGCGTGCACTTTTGACGACTTGCGGCAAAAACATTTTGCCCGCTCCAAAAAGATCGCCGACCACACTCATCCCCGCCATCAGTGGCCCTTCAATTACATCGAGCGGCCGTTGGCAATTTTTCCGCGCCTCTTCGGTATCGACGTCGATGTAATCAACGATGCCTTTGACCAGCGCATGCTTTAGCCGTTCCTCGACCGGCTGCGCGCGCCAAGCTTCATCTTTAACCTTCGCTTTACCCTTTGCTTTAATATTTTCCGCGAAATCGACCAAACGTTCGGTCGCGTCGTCGCGTCGGTTCAAGAGCACGTCTTCGACGCGTTCGCGCAGCTCGGGATCGATCTCTTCGTAAACCGCTAGCTGGCCCGCGTTTACGATCGCCATGTCGAGCCCGGCGCGGATCGCGTGAAACAGAAATGCGGCGTGCATCGCCTCGCGCACAGTGTTGTTGCCGCGAAACGAAAATGAAATGTTGCTTACGCCGCCGCTCACGCGAACGCCAGGCAAATTCTTTTTGATCCAGCGCGTCGCTTCGATGAAGTCGACCGCGTAATTGCGATGCTCCTCCAGACCGGTTGCGACGGTGAGAATGTTCGGATCGAAGATGATGTCGGTCGCTGAAAAATCGGCCCGTTCAGTCAGAAGTTTGTAAGCGCGCGCGCCGATCTCGATCTTGCGCTGCAAATTGTCGGCCTGGCCCTGCTCGTCGAAAGCCATCACGATGACGGCCGCTCCGTAGCGCCTGATCAACTGTCCCTGACGCAAAAATTCTTCTTCGCCGTTTTTCAAGCTAATCGAATTGACGACCGCCTTGCCTTGCACGCATTGGAGCCCGGCCTCGATCACGCTCCACTTTGAGCTGTCGATCATGATTGGAATCCGCGCGATTTCCGGCTCGCTTGCGATCAAATTCAAGAAGCGCGTCATCGTCGCTTCGGAATCGATCATCCCTTCGTCCATATTGACGTCGAGCATGTTGGCGCCGCCTTGGACCTGCTGCCGCGCCACC
>WNFJ01245392.1_pt1 | contig 10135 bp, 8 predicted proteins | sample 5400461 | NCBI WGS metagenome assembly WNFJ01 (sample SAMN13153349, study PRJNA577476) | soil metagenome | isolation source: 115 cm saprolite on Douglas fir-dominated hillslope | place: USA:California | collected 2013-09-17
GTGGTGCAGTTTGGCTTGTGGTGGCCGTGTGGCACAGCCGCCCCCGGCTGTGTCGGCTTCAAGAAGCACAGGCGAGGGCGCCTGTGCCACACAGGCCCATTCACGCCAAATGCGGGCGCGAATGGGGGCCCGACAGCGCGCCCTCGCTGACGGGGTTCGGGATGACGACGCTCCAACCTGGCAAAGCACATTTATGAAACACGCTTACACGCTCTAACTATTCAGTTCCATTTCTCGATGTCGACACCCCACAAATTCTGATCGTTAAGAATTGCTTATCTTTTGCGCCTTCCATGCGCAGAAGCTTTACAAAAGTCAATCTCAGCTCCAGGCGGTCTCTGATAGCATCCGTGTGGCATTATTTGCGTATGAAACGCCTTTTTGTTATTGCAGGGATTGTGGTGGGCGTGCTGGTCCTGGCGGCTGTGCTGGCAGAAGCGGCTCTCGGCCGCGTTGAACCGCCAGGGGCACGTCGGCAAGCTGCAGGCCTCCATCCTTAGCGGCGGCGCAGCGGCTGAGAACACATCGATTGCCGACGATCCCGCCTTCAACAAAGGTCCGTTCTTGCAGGCGTCTTCACTCAAGGTCGGCATGCGCCTGCTGCCGCTCATCTTTTCCCACGAATTCCGCGTGACCTCAATCACCGTGGAGAAGCCCGACATCGTGCTGCTGCGCAACTCCGCCGGCAAGTGGAACTATTCCAGCCTGGGCGCCACTCACGCGAAGACAGCCGTCGCAACATCAAGTTCCGCAGCGCCGGAGTTCTCGGTGGACAAGTTCGAAATCGTGGACGGCAAGGTTCGCGTTGGCCAGAGCAGCGGTCATGGCGCTCGGGAGCGCGTTTACCAGAAGGTGCATCTGGTGGCTCGAAACATCTCGCCGAGCAGCGCGATGCCTTTCACGCTTACGGCGGCCACACCTGGCGGCGGAGCTGTGAAGCTGGAAGGCCAGGCTGGCCCCCTGAACCATGAAGATTCGGCGCTGACTCCTTTGAATGCGGAGGTCGGCCTGCAACACCTCGATCTTGGGGCCACCGGCCTCCTCGATCCCAACTCGGGATTGGGCGGGACTCTGGACTTTGGCGGCAAGGTCAATTCCGACGGCCACTACATGCACGCCGACGGAAAGGCCAAGGCCAGTGGCTTAAAATTGGTGAAAGGCGGCACGGCGGCCAAAGCTTTGATTACACTCGACTACGGTTCCGACTACAGCCTGGACTCTGACACCGGCACGATCAACGCCCACGTCCACGCCGGCAGCAGCACAGCCACGGCCACCGGTACGGTGGACACGCATGGGCAAGATGCCGTCGCGCACTTGAGGCTTCTGGGCAAAGACTTGGCGGTGAACGACCTTGCCGGGCTGCTGCCCGCTTTCGGCGTGGTGCTCCCCGCGGGCGCCTCTCTCCAGGGTGGCGTTGCCAACGTGGACATGACGGCGGAAGGTCCGCTGGACCAGTTGGTGATTACCGGACCGGTGAACGTGACCGGCGCCCATCTCACCGGCTATAACTTGAACTCCAAGCTGGGCGCGCTGGCGGCTTTCAGCGGCATCAAGCCCAGCACTGAGACAGTGATCCAGACCCTGAGTTCCGGGCTGCGGGTGGCGCCCAACGGGGTGTGCGCCGACAATATTCTGGTCGATGTCCCCTCCATTGGCTCGCTCACCGGCAATGGCGTGATCAACAGCAACAACTCGCTGGAGTTCCAAATGCTGCTGAAGCTTTCCACCGGTTCCGGCAGCCTGCTGGGAACTCTGGGCGGTCTTACCGGCGGCGGGCAGAACAGCGGCATTCCCTTCCTTATCCAGGGGACCACCTCCAATCCCCAGTTCCGGCCCGACTTTGCGCGTGGCAAAGGTGGCCTTCAAGACGCACTGCTGGGGGGAAATGGCCAGAACAAGCAGGACAATGGCCAGCAACAAGGACTCGGCGGAATCCTGGGTGGACTGTTGCAGAAGAAGAAAAAGCCGCAGCAATAAGGCGCCGCGAAGACACCACGAGCCGCGCCCGACGGGAAAGAACCCGAGTAACCGCCTTACCATCCCTCCCGCGCGCGGTCTCGGTCAAAGTGGCTTCTGCAGCCGTGCGGCTGCTAAAATAAGCGCAATAAGCTCAACTCACGGGCGTTCCTAGGTTTATCGGAAAGTTACCATCATGCTCAAAAAGTTATCGTGCGCAGTTTTTTCCCTGTTACTTGCCGCCGCGATCGTCCGCGCTGACAATATCGTGGATGAGATCGTTGCCCGCGTGGACAACTCGATCATCACCCGGGCTGACTACGTGAAAGCGGAACAATCCACGCAAAACGAACTGCAGCAGCAGTCTCCCGGCAACTGGCAGGCAAGGTGGTCACAACAGCAGAAGGAAATCCTCCGCGGGCTGATCGACCAGCAGCTCCTGCTGGAAAAAGGAAAAGAACTGGGCATTACCGGCGAGACCGAAGTGGTCAAGCAGTTGAACAGAATGCGCCAGGACATGAAACTCCCCAGCATGGACGCCCTGGAGGATGAAGCCAAGAAGCAGGGCGTCTCCCTGGAAGACCTAAAAGAAAACATCCGCAGCCGCGTGATCGCCGAACAGGTGATCGGACAGGAAGTGGGTTCTAAAATCCGCATCAGCAACGAGGATGCCCAGGAATGGTACAACCAGCACCAGAAAGAGCTGGAAGGACCGGAAGAGGTGAGCCTGAGTGAAATCATGGTTTCCCCGCAGCCGGCCAAGCCCACCGTGGAAAACAAAGAGAATCCCGAGGCTGCCGCCGCGCAGTCGCCCCTGGAAGATCCCGCCAAAGTGGCTGAGGCTGAAGCCAAGGCGAACACTCTCTTGGAGCAGTTGAAGAAGGGCGCCAAGTTCGAAGATGTGGCTAAGCAGAGTTCCAACGGGTCCACTGCCGCAGACGGCGGAAAGCTGGGCAATTTCAAGCGCGGCGAATTGGTCAAAGAGTTTGAAGACAAGACGTTCTCTCTGAAGCCAGGCGAGTACACGGATGTGATCCGGACCAAACAGGGTTTCATTATTCTGAAAGTCAACGCCCACCGCCCCGCGGGTGTTCCGCCCTTCAAGGAGGTTTCCGAGCAGATCAAAAACGCCATTTACTCGCAGAAGCTGGAGCCTGGCGCGCGCGCCTATCTCACCAAACTGCGCGAACAGGCCTACATTGATATCAAGCCCGGATACGTAGACACCGGCGCCAGCCCCAACCAGGCGAACCACCCGGTTCTCATCTCGGCTGCGGACAAAGCGCCCGCCACGGCTAAACCGGCCAAGAAGAAGAAACATTTGCTGGTGTTCTAGAGCGTGTTTCCGAAGTGTGCCTTGCCAGGGAGGGGTCTTTACGGCTTTGTAATCCCGAAGCGTCGGCCAGGGCGGGCTTTCAGCCGCCTACGCACAGCCGGGCTCTCTCTGACGCTGGAATCGGCTTCTCCGGCCTTCTTACGCCTTCCAACCTGTTCCGGTACCGGATGCGTCAAACCTACAGCATGGACCTGCAAACCTGGATCGCCATTATCGCCAATTTTGTCGTAGTTGCGGGGCTGATCTCTTACGGATTCGCCCTGTTCGCCGATTACCACGCCTCTGGACGGTGGGCCAAGAATGTAACCGGGTTGCTGGCGGGCATCGGCATGCTGGCCCTCGCCGTGGCCATGCTGCTCCCCCCGCGCAACGCCATGGTCATTCTGCAAGTGGCGCAGACGGGCGCTTCCCGCGTCTTTCTCGCCATTAGCAGCACGCTGCTTCTGGCGGCGATTGGCGCTTTCGGCATCATCAACTACTCCAAGCCGCTGCGTCTCTGGCATGAGCGCCGGATCGGAAGGGCCCTGCGACGTGAGCTTCCCAAGATCCCATAGAAGAGCTCGCGCAGCCGGGAACGAAAGGGCTCTGCTTTGGCCGGTGACCCAGAACAAGGTCGAGACTCGGCCGGTGGGTCCGGTGCGACGCGTCCTGGCGGGCATGGTGACGGGCTCTTCTGACGTTGATCCCGCACTCGTGGTCACGGCCACAGTGGCCGGCGCCGTTTGCCATTATTCGCTTTTGTGGACGGTGCTGCTGGCCGTGCCGTTCCTGCTGGCAGTATTCGCCGTTTCCGCCCGCATCGGCTTTGAAACGCGCCACGGACTGGTGGACCTGCTGCGTGGACGCTACGGCCGGGCGGCTGCTCTGGGCTGTGCTGCGATCATCGCCACCATTAACATGGCCATGATCGTCGCCGATTTGATGGCCGTCACTGACTCCTTTTCCATCCTGCTGCAATTGCCGCGCATGTTCTTTATCGCCGCCGTAACTTTTTCCTTATGGTATGTACTGATCTTCCGCGACTATCGCAAAATTACGAATGCGCTGGCTCTGCTCTCTTTGCCGCTGTTTATTTACGTGGCCGCGGCGGTACTGGCCCAACCCGATTGGCGGCAAGTAATCAGCCAATCGGTGTTTCCCCGCATTCCGCACTCACCCGGCTACCCTGCTGCCATCATCGCCGTGTTCGGCTGTTTGTTGACTCCCTACGTGGTGGTTTGGCAAACCGCCACCCGCCGCGAGGACGCCCTGGCCGGCGCCGGGCCCTGGGGCAGAACGGAGCATCGCGCAGGAACGGTGGTAACCACCGTTTTGTGCTTCTTCATCATGGCTGCGGCGGGTACCGTCCTGCACGTTCGGTCTGTCGAAGGCATGACCACCCGCATGGCCGCGGCGGCGCTGGCGCCTGCGGTGGGTGACTTGGCTACACTGGTGTTCGCCGTGAGCATCATCGGCGCGGGCATGGTGGCGCTCCCCATTCTGGTGGCCTCCATGTGTTACAGCGTGGCCGAAGCGGTGGGATGGCGCAGCGGGCTGGGCGAGAATCCCTGGGAGGCGGTACGGTTTTACGCGCTCATCTCCGGCGCGATCTTCGTGGCCGCAGTCTTGAACTTCATCCGCATCAATGCCGTGGTGGCGCTCTACTGGTCGCAGATCCTGGCCGGCATCCTGGCCGTCCCCATTCTGGCCCTCATTCTGCTGATCTCGAACGACCGGGCAATCATGCGCACCGCCAACACCTGGTGGCAGAATTTCTGGATTGGCGCAGCCATTGGAGCCATCTTTGCAGCCGGCACGCTGGCGTTATGGTGGAGAGTGGCCGGCTGATTCACGCCGGTGCTCCGACCGTTCATGGCCCTTGGCTCTCTGACCTAGGGTCTTTATTGCTTGCGGCCTGCAACTGGATGTTTCTACAATGTCTTCCATGCGCAAGTCGCGGATGGTAACGACTATGGCGGACCCGCCGAGCAAAGAACTCATTGAATAGCGAAGCAATGACCGCGCTTGAAGCCAACCTCGAGTCAGATACCGCGGAAGCTCGGGAGTACAACCGAACGCGCCGCTGGATCGAGATCGGCGATCTAGCTATCAGCTTCGGTTTCCTGATCATGCTCCTGGCTAGCGGGTGGACCAACTCTCTCAGCGATCTGGGCCGGCGCATGGGCGGCGACCACTACGTGCTGAGCCTATTTCTGTACGTCGTTCTTCTGAGCGTCATCAGCAAGGTGCTGGGCGCCGGACTGGACTTTTACGGCTACCGCCTGGAGCACCGCTTCGGTCTATCTAACCAACAGCTGGGTTCGTGGATGGCGGACCAGTGCAAAGCCTGGGGACTGGGTCTGATTCTGGGCACCGTGGTGGCAGAGATTGTTTACGGCGCCATGCGGTTTTCGCCCGAGTACTGGTGGATCATTTCCTGGCTGATTTTCATTCCTTTGATCATCTTCTTTACCCAGATAGCCCCAGTGGTGCTGTTTCCTCTGTTCTACAAGTTCACGCCTCTGCAGAACGAAGAACTCAAGGCACGCCTGGTGCGGCTGGGAGAGCGAGCCGGAACGCGAGTCCGCGGGGTGTACGAATGGAAGCTTTCAGAGAAGAGCAAGAAAGCCAATGCCGCTCTCACAGGCCTGGGCAACACGCGCCGCATTATTCTCGCCGACACGCTATTGCAGGACTACGACGGCGATGAAATCGAAGCCGTCCTGGCCCACGAGCTAGGACATCACGTTCACGGGCACATGATGAGGATGATCGCCGTCCAGTTCGCAGTAACCCTGTTGGGGTTCTGGGCCGCCAATGAGGTGCTCCGCTACGCGATTCACGACCAACACATGTTTCAGAGCCTCACCGATTTTGCCAACCTGCCGTTGCTGGCCCTGGTCTTCAGTGCCCTCTCGCTGCTGCTGATGCCAGCGCTGAATGCGTATTCCCGCCACACCGAACGCCAAGCCGATCTTTATTGCTGGGAATCAGTGCCCAGCATCGCGCCTTACATTACCGCCATGAAGAAACTCAACAAGCAGAACCTGAGTGAAAGCCATCCTTCACGGCTGGTGGAGATCCTGTTTCACTCGCACCCACCCATCTCCAAGCGCATTGCCGCAGCTGAGGAGTGGGCCAAGACGCATAGGCCTAGCCTGGCGACTTGAGCATGGCTTCCACACGGCGCAGGTCCTCTTCCGTATCCACCTCCACCGTGCCGAAGGGCGTCTCTTCTACGAAAATGTCGATGCCGTTCTCCAGGAGCCGCAGTTGCTCCAGACGCTCCGCGGCCTCCAGCTTTGATTCCGGCAGGCTGCAAAACCGGTCCAGCGCCGGCCAGCGGTAGGCATAGAGCCCCAGATGTTTGAAATATTGGATTGCCCCGGCTTTGTCGCGGTCGAAAGGAATGGTGGAGCGGGAAAAGTATAGTGCCCGGCCATTCCTGTCCGTCACGACCTTGACCGCGTTGGGATTGTTGATCTCGTCGGCTTGGCACGGGGTCTTGATGGTAGAGACCATCACTTCCGGCCGGCGCATGGGTTTGAGCAGCGCCTCGATGTGTTCCGGCATGACCATCGGCAGGTCGCCCTGGATGTTGACGTAGACGTCGGCGGCGACGCGCTGCGCCACTTCGTGGATGCGGTCGGTCCCGCTGCGGTGCGCAGCCGAGGTCATCTGCGCGTTCCATCCATTCCCGCGCGCCAACTCGATGACCTCATCGGAGTCGGTGGCGATGATCACGTCATGAAGAAGCGGCGATTTTTTCGCGCCCTCGTAAACGTGCGCGATCATGGGTTTGCCCGCAATGTCGCGCAGCACCTTGCGCGAAAGACGAGCAGATCCCAGGCGGGCGGGAATGATGGCAATGGCGGTAAATGTCTCAGGCATAGGCACACACAGGTGAGTGTTGTCTGGTGGTTAGGTTCTGGATGTTAACGCCTGTCATCCTGAGCGGAGCGCCATAGCGACTCAACCCGCACTTTGCTGAAGGGCGCGGAGTCGAAGGATCCCGGCGGTGCTTCGACCAACGATGCTGCATCAAGGCATTCTCTAGAGAACTTCCTTCCACGTCCTTTGTGCTGCCGGCATTCTCGGGATCCTTCGACTCGCCCTTACCCCGAGGCCGGGGTACGGGCTCGCTCAGGATGACAGCGGGAGAAGGCATTGCTCACAAAAGACGGCTCGGTCCATGCGGAGTCCGAAGCCGGCGTCTAACTCCTCTTCCTCATCTGCTGTAGTTTTTGCGACTTCTCTTCCACGCTCTTGGCCAGCTTTTCCTTCAGCTTTTTCAGCTTGCCGGCCACGGACGTGCTGCTCAGCCCGATGATCTGCGCCGCCAGGATTCCCGCGTTAGTGGCGCCCGCTTTGCCGATGGCCACCGTGGCCACGGGGATCCCCGCGGGCATTTGCACCGTAGCCAGCAACGAATCCAAGCCGTTCAGCGGCGTAGAAGGAATGGGCACGCCGATCACGGGCAGTGTGGTTTCCGCCGCGATCACTCCCGCCAGGTGCGCCGCGCCGCCCGCGCCCGCGATGATCACCTTCACGCCGCGAGTGGCTGCAGCACGGGCAAACTCCCCGGTGCGCGCCGGTGAGCGGTGGGCCGAGGTCACGTCAATTTCGTACGAAATCCCGAAATCTTCCAGGGCTTTCGCCGCTTCGTTCATGATCTCCAGGTCCGAATCCGAACCCATCACAATGGAAACGAGAGGGCTTTCAGGCATGAAATGATTCACCTCACGATCCCGGCAAGCCGGGCAGATTTTATGTCCGTTGTTTGAGAGCGCGCGCCCCAATGTCGCTGCGATAGTGCATTTCCTCGAAGCTGATCCGTCTCACGGCGTCGTAGGCCCTAGCTACCGCGTCTTCGAGCGTCGTCGCTCGTGCTGTCACGCCCAGCACGCGCCCGCCGCTCGAATAAAATTTGCCGTCGCGGCGGCTGGTGCCGGCGTGGAAGACCTTCACGTTCTCCATCTGGGCCGCGCGATCCAGTCCGTAAATCTCTTGGCCGGTGACAAAACTACCGGGATATCCGCCGGAAGCCATCACCACGCAGCAGGAAGCGTCGCTGGACCACTTGAACAGGCCTTCGCTCACGCGACCGTCAACGGAAGCTTCCACGGCTTCGAGCAGGTCGCTATCCAGTCGCATGAGCACGGCCTGGGTTTCAGGATCGCCGAAGCGGCAGTTGAACTCCAGCACCATGGGCCCGCGCGCGGTCATCATCAGACCGCAATAAAGGATGCCGCGATACTCCGCGCCCTCGGACTTCATGCCCGCAACCGTCGGTCGGGCAATGTGATTGAGCAGCCACTCCACCAGGGCTTCGTCGGCCAGTGCGTCCGTAGAGTAAGCGCCCATGCCGCCGGTGTTGGCTCCGGTATCGCCTTCACCTACGCGCTTGTGGTCCTGGGAAGCCACCAGCGGGGCCAGACGCTCGCCGTCACTCAGCACCAGGAAAGAGAGCTCGTCGCCCTTAAGATGTTCTTCCAGCACCACACGTGGAGAGGGCACACCGAGCAGCTTGCCGCTGAGCATCTCCGAGCCTGCAACAGCCGCCTCTTCCTTGGTGCCGGCCACTACCACGCCTTTGCCGGCAGCCAGCCCGTCGGCCTTGACCACCACGGGAAGCGAGAACAGCCCCAACGACTTGCGCAGCTCTTCTTCCGACGCGCACACCGCAAAGTGGGCGGTAGGAATGTTGTGTCGCTGCATGAACTCCTTGGCGAAGCTCTTGCTGGTCTCCAACTGCGCCGCCGCCTGCGTAGGACCGAAGATGCGCAGACCGCGCCGGGTGAACTCGTCCACTATACCGAGCGAGAGCGGCAGCTCCGGACCGACTATAGTGATGTCCGGCTGCACCTGGTGTGCCGCGGCGAGGAGACCCTCAAGGTTTTTGGGATCGCCAGGGACGCAAGTCGCCTCTTGGCAGATGCCGCCGTTTCCGGGCAGGCAAAAGACCTGAGCCACGCGCGGCGACCGGCGCAGCTTCCAAACCAGCGCGTGCTCTCTGCCTCCGCTACCGATGACCAGAACTTTCATAGACGAACAGTGACAATCGAGGATAACATCCTTGGTTTCTATTGTTGGTTTCTATTGCTGATTGCTGGTTTCTATTGCTCCAAAACCAGCCTTGCTTTTGGACCGAGCTCGTTGCTCTTTGGCCATTGCGTCTCGATCTTCCACTTTCACCCAGATTTTTCCGCCCCCTGCTCGTCCGCACTTTCCGCCGGAGGGGCGTCTTCGGTTTTCTTCGCGATCGGGGGCGTTTCCGACGATTTCTGGAGCCTTGCTCGCATGCTATCCATGGACACCCGCGTTAAGTCATTGATTTTACGGACTTCGATGCGTAAGTATTCGGCAGATATTCGACCTGCCCCCTATACGGTTGCAACATGATCTCGCCGCGCCGCGCCGCTTGTGCCGGATATTCGATCTGCCCCCCTCCCGGTTGCAACCGCCTCAACCGATGAAATAAAGGACTTAGCGGCGGTTCAACCGGCGGTTAACCGCGCTTTAATCGGGACCCAGGCGGCGTCAACCCAAGATCTTGTGGTTAGGACCGCCAAGGGATTGGATCAACCGAATATATTGTGGTCTGGCTGCATGCCGACTTTGCGCGGATGATCGCGGATTACGAATCACGGCCGTAGAGACGCGGCACCGCCGCGTCTAACTGCCCGGGTGGAGCAGGTCTTTAGACCGTTGATGAAACAGGGCTAAACAATATTCAGTTTTCAAAGAGCCACCCCGTCAACGGGTCCCTCAGAGGCATTTTCGAGGCAAAGAACTGCGGCAAAACGCGTCCACCGGGGCGGAGCGGTGCTTTCCTTATACTATATCGTCTGTAAAAAGTCA
>WNFJ01012209.1_pt1 | contig 10134 bp, 7 predicted proteins | sample 5400461 | NCBI WGS metagenome assembly WNFJ01 (sample SAMN13153349, study PRJNA577476) | soil metagenome | isolation source: 115 cm saprolite on Douglas fir-dominated hillslope | place: USA:California | collected 2013-09-17
GACAGCGCCGTGGTCGGTGTCGAGACGGCGGCCGGCCGCATCGACTGCGGCGCCGTCGTGGTGGCGGCGGGCGCGTGGGCGCCGCGGCTCTGCCGCGAGATCGGGATCGAGCTGGCCGCGCGCCCCAAGGCGCTGGACACGATGCTGGTGACGCGCCCGCCCGAGCTGGCACGGCCGCACATGGTCGTCATCGATCACGTGCTCGGCACCTACTTCAGGCCGGAGGGCGACGCGCAGACGATCGTGGGCGTGCCGTGCCAGGTCTGGGACATCGATCCCGACACGATGCCGACCGGCCTGCCGCCGACGGCGCCGGTGGAAGGCGCGCAGCTGCTCACGCATCGCATGCCCGTGATGGAGCGCGCCGCGCTCGCGCGTGGCTATCGCGCCTTTGACTGCTACAGCGCCGACCGCCACGCGATCCTCGGCGCGGTGCGCGGCGTCGACGGTCTCTATCTGGCCACCGCGTTCAGCGGCTCCGGCTTCAAGATCGCGCCGGCCGTCGGCGCCTGCCTGGCCGAGCTGATCACCGAGGGCCGCGCGCGCACCGTCGACATCTCCGCGTTCCGTCCCGAGCGCTTCGCCGAGGGCCGCCGCATCGCGGGCCGGCACCCGTACGCGCCCCGCCGCGACCACCAGGAGCCGACGCGCTGACGGCATGGCGCTCTACGTCGTGCGCCGCCTGCTGCAAGCGATCCCGCTGCTGGTCGGGATCTCCTTCGCGGGCTTCGTGCTGCTGCGCCTCGCCCCCGGCGGCCCCATGGCCGTCTACGCGCAAAATCCCAACATGAGCGAGGCCGACATGCGCCGTATCGAGCGCATCCTCGGCCTCGACCAGCCGGTGCACGTGCAGTACCTCAAGTGGGCGGCGGGCATGGCCGCCGGCGAGCTCGGCTACTCGTATCGCACCGGCCGGCCGGTGGGCGAGATCATCCGCGAGCGGGTGCCGGCCACCCTGCAGCTCATGGGCGTCGCCTACCTGATCGCCATCGCGCTCGGGCTCACCACGGGCATCGTCAGCGCCGTGCGGCGCGGCTCCGTCTTCGACTACGCGGCGACGACGGCGGCGATGGTCGGGTTGTCCGTGCCGACCTTCTGGTTCGGCCTCATCGTCGTCATCGTGTTCGCGGGCGGGCTGCGCTGGATCCCCTCCGGCGGCATCGCCACGCTGGGCGCGCCGTTCTCGCTCTGGGACCGCTTCATCCACCTGATCGGGCCGGCCGCGGTGCTCGGACTCTGGATGACGGCGACGTGGAGCCGCTATACCCGCTCGAGCGTGCTGGAGGTCGTCGGGCAGGACTATATAAGGACGGCGCGCGCCAAGGGCCTGCCGGGGCGCGCGGTGCTGCTGCGCCACACGCTGCGCAACGCGCTCATCCCGCTCATCACGCTCGGCGGCCTCGAGTTCCGCAACCTCTTCGGCGGCGCCCTCGTGACCGAGACGGTCTTCTCGTGGCCCGGCGTCGGCCGGCTCTACCTCGACTCGCTCAACTATCAGGACTACTCGGTGATCCTCGGCCTGCTCCTCGTCACCTCCGCGATGGTGGTCGCGGGCAGCCTCCTGGCCGACGTGCTCTACGCCGTCGCGGACCCGCGCATCCGCCTTGTGGCCACGGCCGGCGCCGCCGGCGTGCTGATCCTCGTGACGCTGGCCGTGCTCGCGCCGTGGGTGGCCCCGCGCGATCCGCTCTACATCGACATGGACCACAAATTCGCGCGCCCAGGCCAGGCCGGCTTCGTGCTCGGCGCCGACGAGCTCGGGCGCGACGTGCTGAGCCGCCTGCTGCACGCCGGGCGCGTGTCGCTGGCGGTGGGGCTCATCACGGCGCTCATCGCGGTGGTGGTCGGCGCCGTGCTCGGCGCGCTGGCCGGCTACTACGGCGGCGCCCTCGACGCCGTCATCATGCGGCTGGTCGACGTGCTCCTGTCCATGCCGACCATCTTCCTGCTCCTGGCGCTGGCCGCCTTCCTGAAGCCGACGATGTGGACGATCACCCTCATCATCGGCCTCAACTCCTGGATGTCGGTGGCGCGCATGGTGCGCGGCCAGGTGCTCTCGCTCAAGGAGCAGGAGTTCGTGCTCGCCGCGCGGGCGGCCGGCGCCGGCGCGGGACGGCTCATCGTGCGCCAGCTCATGCCCAACGCGGTGGCGCCGGTACTGGTGGCGGCGACGCTGACGGTGGCCACCGCCATCCTGCTCGAGTCGTCGCTGAGCTATCTCGGCTACGGCATCCAGCCGCCGACGGCGAGCTGGGGCAACATGCTCAACAACGCCCAGAGCTACGTGCTCTACGCGCCGTGGGTGGCCGTCTACCCGGGCGCGATGATCAGCCTCACCGTCCTGAGCTTCAACTTCGCCGGCGACGGGATGCGCGACGCGCTCGATCCGCGTCTGCGTCCCTGAGCGCCGGCGTCACGGAGGAACGACATGAATGTCTCCCGGCGGCAGCTGCTCACGGGCGCGGCGGCGGTGGCGACGGCCGGCGGCCTGCGCGCGCGTCGCGCGTCGGCGCAGGCACCGACGGCGGCGGTGGCGCCCCAGAAGGGCGGCCAGATCATCGTCGGCATCACGCAGGAGCCGCAGAACTTCAACCCCGTCATGCCGACCATCGAGACGCAGCGCGGCGTCCACATGGCGATCTTCGACGACCTGTGGCGCATCGACGGCAAGGGCCACTTCGTGCCGAACCTCGCCCTCACCATTCCGACCCAGAGCAACGGCGGGATCTCCAGGGACGGCACGGTGTTCACCGTGAAGCTGCGGCCGGGCGTGACGTGGCACGACGGCCAGCCGTTCACCGCGCGCGACGTGATGTTCACGTGGAAGACGATCATGAATCCGGCCGTCACCGCGTTCTCGACGGTGGGCTTCGACCAGATCGCCGACATGTGGGCGGCCGATGACACGACGCTGAAGTGGAAGATGACGCAGCCCTACGCGCCGATCGCCGACATCCTGGCTGACATGTTCATCGTGCCGGAGCACGTGCTGGGCCGGAGCGCCGACATCAACAAGGACGAGTTCAACACGCGGCGTCCCATCGGCACCGGCCCCTTCAAGTTCGTCTCGCGGGCGGCGGGCGACCACATCATGCTGGAGGCGAACCGCGCGTACCACGGGCCGGGGCCCTACCTCGACCGGCTGATCTTCAAGTACGTCCCCGACCTCACCGTCCTCTTCACGCAGCTCAAGACGGGCGAGATCGACGTCACGGGGCTGCAGGGCATCCCGGTCGACCTCTACCCCGAGGCGAAGACGCTGACGAGCATCAACCTCTACGTCGATCCCTCGACCTCGTACGAGACGATCGCGCCCAATCACCTGCTGCCGATGTTCAAGGACAAGCGCATGCGGCAGGCGCTCTACCTCGCGATGGACAAGAAGCCGATCGTGGAGAAGATCTGGCTCGGCCTGGCGCCGGAGGCCGAGAGCTACGTGCCGCCGCAGTCGTGGGCCTACAACCCGAAGATCAAGGGCCGTCACACGTACGACCCCGGCCGCGCGAAGAAGCTCCTGGACGAGATGGGCTGGAAGGTCGGCGCCGACGGCATCCGCGTCAAGGACGGCACGCGGCTCTCGTTCGAGAACGCGTGCACCGCGGGCAACAAGCAGCGCGAGCAGATCCAGCAGCTGCTCCAGCAGCAGTGGCGCCAGGTCGGCGTGCAGCTGCTCCAGCAGCAGTGGCGCCAGGTCGGCGTCGAGATGAAGATCAACAACAAGCCCGCCGCCGTGCTCTTCGGCGATTTCTATCGCATGTCGAAGTTCGAGACGATCGTCATCGGCATGGCCATGGGCAGCGATCCCGAGCACAGCTTCCGGCTGCACAGCAAGTACATCCCGGCCAAGGGCGGCATGGGTCGCAACTCGGTCGCCAGCGAGAGCCCGGAGATCGATCGCCTGCTCGAGGCCGGCGTGCGGGACATCGACCGCGAAAAGCGCAAGAAGGCGTATGTCCGGCTGCAGGAGGTCTACGCCGACGAGCTGCCCTACCTGCCGATCTTCCACTACGTGAACATCCGCGGCACGCGCAAGGGCGTGCAGGGGTTTGCCCCGAACTCCAACATGCAGGAGTACAGCTGGAACACGAACGAGTGGTGGATCAAGAAAGGCTGACGATCGCGCCTGCGGCGCGGGCGCTCAGTCAGCCTGTCCGTGACCCCGACCCTCGTGGGTCAGTCCCGCGTCGATGCCCGCCGGACCGATCTTCAAGAGCGCCGGCTCCGGTGAGCACGACCAGTTCGCCGCGTCGTTGACGTTTCCGCGGCCGTGGTAGCGGGCCTGCTGGGGGAACGTGCACAGCGGCATCGAGCGGTCGACGACGCCGGCCGTGGCGTGGGTGGCCATGATGCTGTCCGGTGCCGTGCCGTGCTCGACCCAGTTCTCGAGCGCGGTGAGCGTGTCGAAGGTGTTCGGACCCCGGCCACTTCCGCAATGCTGCATCCCCGGCACCATGAAGAGCCGGACGTGCTCCCCGAGCTTCTCGTAGTGTCCCTGCATGCGCTGCGCGAGCTCGGCATAGAACTGCATCGTCGTGAACGGCGAGAGCGCGTGATCGGCGAACCCGTGGTAGATGATCATCTTGCGCCCCGTCCCGACGAACGCCGCGAGATCGGCCGGGCTCACCGTTCCGTCGGCGGTCGCGGCATCGTACTTCGCAATCGCGTCGTCGTCGATTCGGCCGTCGGCGCGCATCGGGAACGTCCGCGAGTTGAAGTTCGGGTCGAGGTACACGATGTACTTCAGCGTCGTGTCGCCCAGCGACCACCCGCGCGCCATCGGTCCGCTGCCCCAGGGCTCCGGACCGTTCGGATCGCTGGGCGGGTTGGGACCGAGGGCATAGGCCTGGTAGTTGATCGGTCCCCCGGCCAGGTCGGTCACCGAATGCGCGGGCGTCAGGACGCGCCCCTGCTCGTCGGTCAGCGGGCGGAGATAATTCTTGAGACCGTTGGCTTGATCCTGGGTGAGGCAGTTCGCGGCGTTCCCACCCGGGCAGACGAGCGTCTTCGGGTCGAACGAACAGAGGGCCGGATTCTGGATCAGGCCGTCGCTGACACCGTCGGCGGCGTCACAGCTCGCATAGACCGCGGCATCGATCACCGGCAGCATCGCGACCGGCATGCGCGCGCTGATCGGCTCCAGATTGCTCAGGGCGCCCTTGTGCAGAAGCAGGATTTGCCGCTGGGACGGCACCGGGGCCCCGGCGATGATCCCGTCGTAGTCCGCGGGATAATGCTTGGCCGCTTCGAGAGCCATCCGGCCGCCATTCGAGCACCCGTCGAAGTAGGCGCGCTCGACCGAGGCCGCGCCGTAGAACCTCGGCAGCAGCAGCTTGAACCCGACCATCACCTCGTGAGCCGCCCGGTAGTAATAATCCGCGAGGGCCGCGGTGTTGCGCACGCCCGGCGCCGTCAACGCAAAGCTCGCGTCGGCGTTGTTGAGGTTCTGATGCCCCGTGTCCGTCACCGCGGTCGCATACCCTTTCCCCAGCGATGCCGCGCGATCCACGCCGTTCGGCGAGGGGGCCAGCACGTTGCCGCCCGTGCCGCCGACCCCGTAGAAGAGCAGCTTCCCATTCCAGCTGACCGGCAGCTGGAACCGGAAGCCCGCGGAATTTCCGCCGGTATCGACGCGGCCCCGGACGTCGCAGTACTCGGGGTCGGTCGCGGTCGCAGGCACGACGGTGGCCGACACGATCGTCATCCTGGGCACGCCGAGAGCGGCGATCGTCGCGACGGTGCAGTTGGGCATGGCCGCCGAAGCGGAGGGCGCCGCTGCACTCAGGAGGGCCACGAGCACGATGGCGAGCAGGGCGAGGCGGACACTCATCGTTGAGCTCCCGGGGTTCGGGGTCAGACGGACGCTCGGGTTTCGGAGGCGACTCGCGCTCTTATTTCATAGACAGGGGGACCGGGTCAAGGACGTTGTCCGGTGAAGCGCTCGGGGCGAAACGGCGCCAGCGTCGCGTGGCTCACGCCGCCGAGGATCTCGTCGCTCAGCAATCGGCCGAGCAGCGGCCCCAGCGTCACGCCGCTGTGGGTCGCGATGACCCAGGCGTTGTCGAGCCCCGGGAGGCGCCCCGCGATCGTGTGGCGATCGGTGGGCATGGGGCGCACGCCGACCCGGCGGTCGACCACCTTCACGCCGCGCGCCGCCGGCATCACGCGGCCCGCGCGCTCGAGCAGGAGCGCGGCGAGCTCGTCGAGCCTCGACGCCGAGCGCGCCTCGGCGGCGGGGGCGTCGACGTCGTCGGCGCCGAGCACCAGGCCCCCGCCCGCATCGGGCCGCAGATGGATTCCGGGCGCGTGCACGACGCGGCGCAACGACTGCGCCGGCGGCGACGTCACGGCGAGCAGCCCGGGAACCCGGCCGACCGGGAGGCTGACGCCCAGCGGGGACAGGAACTCCTGCGTGGAGGCCCCCACGCAGATCAGGACCGAGCCCGCGATTGCCTCGCCGCCGTCGGCGACGACCGTCTGCACGCGACGCTCCCGCACCCGAAGCGAGCGCACGGGCGCGCGCTCGCGGACATCGCCGCCGCGGGCCGAGGCGGCGGCGAGCAGCGCGCGAATCAGGCGCGGCGCGTCGAGCCAACCGTCCGCGGCGTAGAAGGCGACCTCGCGCACGCCGTCCGGAACGACCAGCGTCGGCTCCATGGCCGAGACGCGCTCGCGCGGGAGGAAGGCCGCCGGGTAGCCGCGGCCGGCGAGCCGCGCGACACGGGCGCGCAGCTCGCGCTCGTCACCCGTGGCCCATTCGAGCGAGCCGCCCTCGTGATGACCGGCGTCGCCGCCGAGCTCGCGCGCCAGCTCGCGGTGCGCGGCCATACCGTCCGCGTTCAACCGGTGGTAGGCCTCGGGCTCCTTCCGCACCGAGTTCAGCCACGCGAACGACGTGCCGCTCGTGCCCTCGCCGGCGACGCCCGCGTCGAGTGCCACCACGCGCGCGCCCGCGCGCGTCGCGGCGTAGGCCGCCGAGGCGCCCACGATCCCGAGCCCGACGACGGCGATATCGTGATGCTTCATTCCGCCTGCACTCTACCGCTTGACAGCCGACGACGCGGGCATATAGTCGCGGCCATGCCCCGTCACGCCGCCGTGAATCATCCGGCACCTCTCCTGCGATCCGAAGCTGTTCCGCATCGGCGTCCTGATCGGCACTCGGTGCGGTCGAGCGGCGGCGACCGGGCGCGCGACGATCGACGACCCGGAAAACGCGGCGAGACCCCCGCGCCCCGACCCGCGCCGCTGCAGCGGATCCTCGTGGGACTTCGCGTCCTCGTCGTCGACGACGACCCGGACGTGCTCGAGCTGTTCGCAGCGGCGCTGACCACCTGCGGCGCCGACGTCACGACGACCGACAACGCGCGTGACGCGGTGGCGCTCGCGACGCGGGTGCAGCCCCACGCCATCGTCAGCGACATCGCCATGGTCGGCGAGGATGGCTACTGGCTCGTTCGGGAACTGAAGCGGCTGCCCGCCGAGGTGGTGGCGGACATTCCGGTCATCGCGGCGACCGCGTACGGGTATGAGCACCCGCGTGCGCGGGTCCTGGCTGCGGGGTTCGCCGAGCATCTGCAGAAGCCGATCGATCCCGACGCGCTCTGCCGGCTCGTCGCGAGCGTCGCCCGCCGCTAGGTCGCCTCGCCGCCCGCGGGCGACGCGAGCGGCAGTCGCACCGTGAACGTCGCGCCTTTTCCCTTGCCCGGACTCTGGGCCTCGACCGAGCCGCCGTGCAGCTCGACCAGGTGTCGGACGAGGGTCAGGCCGAGCCCGAGCCCGGCGTGGGCCCGCGTGGCCGAGCTGTCCTCCTGGCGAAAGCGATCGAAGATGTAGGGCAGGACGTCCGCGGCGATCCCCTCGCCCGAGTCGCTCACGATGATCTCGGCGGCGGTCTCGCTGCGGCGCAGCCGCACGTGCGCCCGACCGTCGCGGGGCGTGAACTTCACGGCGTTCATCAGGAGATTCCAGAGGACCTGCTGCAGGCGATCGGCCGCCCCCAGCACCGTCGCCGGCGTCCCGTCGAGGTCCGCCTCGATCGCGATGGCCTTGGCGGCGGCCGCTGGAAGGATCGTCTCCAGCGCCGCCTCGATGACGTGGCGGAGGTCCACGAGCCGGAGGTCGAGCCGGAGGTTGCCGGCCACCATGCGCGAGACGTCCAGCAGATCTTCGATGAGCCGGACCTGGGCGGCGGCGCCGCGCACGATCGCGGCCAGCGCGCGCTGCCGGGTCAGGTCGTCCATGTCGGCGGATTGCAGCATGCGCGCCCAGCCGAACACCCCGTTGAGCGGCGTGCGCAGCTCGTGCGACACCGTGGCCAGGAACTCGTCCTTCGCGCGGTTCGCGCGCTCGGCCTCTTCGCGCGCCGCCCGCTCGCGCGCGAGGAACTGCGCGCGCTCCACGTCGATGCGCCGGCGCTCGCTGATATCGCGGGCGATCTTCGAGACGCCGACGATGCGGCCGGCCGAATCCCTCACCGGGGAGACGGTGATCGACACGTCGACCAGGCGGCGGTCCTTCGTCACCCGCACCGTGTCGAACTGCTCGACGCGCTCGCCGCGGCGGACCCTCGCGAGGACGGCGTCCTCCTCCGCGCGCTGCTCCTCGGGGATGATCAGGGTGATGGAGCGGCCGACCGCCTCGGCGGCCGTCCAGCCGAACATCCGCTCGGCGGCCGGGTTCCATGAGGTGATGATCCCGTCCAGGGTCTTGCTGACGATCACGTCGGCGGAGGACTCGACGATGGCCGCCAGCCGGGCGGAGTCGTCGGCGAGGCCCGGGCCGGCCGCAGGCGGCGTGGGGCGGGGACGCGCCTCGCTCATGGCACCGCCACGATAGCAGGGCTCCCGGGGCTTCGCATTCCGGAGGCTTCCCCGCGCGTCCACGCGACTCTGTGAGAAGATCAGCGTTCGTGATACCTCGCGCCATTCTCTTCGACTTCGGAGGCACGCTGGACGCCCCGGCGCTCACCTGGAAGGAACGGCTCTTCGGTCTCTGTCGAGCCGAGGGCATCGTCGTCACGCCGGACCGGTTCGACCCGCTGTTCTACGGCGCCGACGACGCGCTCGTGGGGGCCATTCCGGCCACGCTCTCCCTCGACGAGACCGTCCGGCGACTGGTCGCCGACCTCGGCACGGCGCTGGGCCTGGGCGACGAACGGCTCGTCGACCGCATCGCGACGCTGTTCCTGGAACAGACGACCCTGGCGGTCCGCGATAACGTCTCGTCGCTGTCTCCGCTCGCGCGTCGTTACCGAATGGGCATCGTCTCGAACTTCTACGGCAACCTCGCGACCGTCTGTGACGACCTCGGGATCCGGTCGTTCTTCCAGGCGATCGTCGATTCGCAGGCAGTCGGGTGGAAGAAGCCCGATCCCCGGATCTTCAGGCACGCGCTCGACGAGCTCGGGGTGAAGCCGGCCGAGGCGACATTCGTCGGCGATTCGCTGTCGCGTGACATGGCCGGCGCGCGGAGTGTCGGCATGGCGCACATCTGGCTCGTCCCCGCGGCGGCCTCGGACCCACGACCGTGCTGCCGCGGTGACCGCGTCATGCGCTCGCTGCGAGAGCTCGAGGGACTGCTCTCGTGACGATGCCGGCGCGCTGTCGCGGCGGCATCATCGCCGCGGGTGACGGCACCCGGCTGCGGGCGGCGGGCTTCTCGATGCCCAAACCGCTGGTCCCGGTCGCGGGCGTGGCGCTGATCGAGTGGGTGATCGAGAACTTCCGCGCCGCGGGCATCACCTCGCTCGTCATCATCGTGAACGAGCAGGCCCGGGCGTGTCGTGATTGGCTCCACGACCGGTTCCCCGACCTCGACGCCGAGGTCATCGTCAAGACCACCCGGTCGTCGCTGGAGAGCTTCCTCGAGGTCAACCGGCGCCTGGCCGGCGATCGGGCGCTCGTCTCGACGGTGGACGCGTGGTGTCGCCCCGGCGACTTCGTGAGCTTCGTCGAGGCGGCGCTCCGTCGGCCGCCCGACACGAGCGTTCTGGCGGTGACGCCTCTCGTCGCCGACGACAATCCCCTCTGGGTCGAGGTGGACGCGACGGGGCGTGTCCGCGCGCTGGGGGGGCGGGAAGGGACGCATGTGACGGCGGGTATGTATATGCTCTCAGAGCGGGTACGCGCAGCCTCG
>WNFJ01627410.1_pt1 | contig 10134 bp, 8 predicted proteins | sample 5400461 | NCBI WGS metagenome assembly WNFJ01 (sample SAMN13153349, study PRJNA577476) | soil metagenome | isolation source: 115 cm saprolite on Douglas fir-dominated hillslope | place: USA:California | collected 2013-09-17
CACCAGCTCCGGGCGCTCGTAGTCCTCGGGGCACATCACGAACGAGGTCAGCCACTCCACGACGGTCGTGAGCGGCTCGATCGAGTAGCGGCATCCGAGGTCCTCGAGCAGGTCTTCGACCTCACCCGGCTGCGGCAGCCCGTGGATCACGTGGTCCTCGAGGGCATCGCGAAACGTCCCCCGGCTACGCGAGCACCGGATGAGCTCCTCCGCGGACGCGGCCTCTCGCCCCGCGGGGAACGCGATGTATGCGCCGCGGCGCGCCACGCGCAGCGTCGCCTCGATGAAGTCGCGCCGGCGCGGGCGCGGAATATGCTCGAAGACGTCGGTCGAGGCGACGATGTCGAACGAGTCCGCGGGGAACGCGCTCGCATCGGTGAAGTCGGCTCGCTGGAAGCGCGCTCCAGGTGGGATCAGGTACGCATCGCCGAGGTCGGTCGAGGTCACCTCGAACTCAGGCAGGAGGCCGTGGAGCTGGCAGCACGGGTCGCCGACGTTGAGCAGCGTTCCCGACGAGTGCTCGGCGCGGATCGCCGCGGCGAGCCTCCGGTGGCGCAGGTAGCCGTCGGGGTGATTGAGCAGGCCAGGCAGCCCCCATGGGTTCACGTCCGCGGACGAATGAACCTCGATCGGCTGCGGCTGGGCGGTCCCACCGAGCATGCCCTTGAACCGCCGCGCCGCCGGCCGCACCGCGCGCATCACTCCTGACGTCAGCACGGTCAGCCGACCTCGCGCCTGGCCAGCGCGTAGCGCTTGTTGAGCCAGCCTGGAACGCTCAGGGCGCCGACGGACGCGTCGTCGACCGGCTCGACGTGTTCGCGCCAGAGGCCGTCCAGCTCCTGCTGGTCCTTGTGCGTGTCCATCGAGCGCCAGAATCCGCGGTGCCGGTGCACCCGCAGCCGGCTCTGGCGTGACATCTCCGGGAGGATGTCGCGCTCGAGGTTCTGCCCTTCGATTCCGGCGAACGCGGAAGCGTCGAAGACGAAGAACCCGGCGTTGATCCAGTACTCGTGCAACACCGGCTTCTCGACGAACTTCGTGATCCGGCCCGCGTCGTCCGATTCGAGGATTCCGTACTGAGAGCGCAGAGGGGCGGCGGTGACCGTCGCTCCGTCGCCGTGGCTCCGGTGGAAATCGGTCAACGCGCGCAGGTCGACGTTGCCCAGGCCGTCGCAGTACGTCGCGTGGAACGTGTCACCGAGATAGTCGAGGCACCGGCGCACGCGCTCGCCCGTGTCGGTGGTCTCCCCCGTGTCGATGCATTCGACGTTGAACAGGTGGCGCCATCTGAAGTAGCGGATGATGTCGTCCTTCAAGAAGCCCACCGCCAGGACGAAATCGTTGAGGCCCTGGGATGCGTAGATGCCCATGACCTGTTCCACGATCGGCAGCCCGGCCACCGGCATCAAGGCTTTCGGCATCCGCCGCGTGTATGGGTAGGCGCGCGTGCCTTGGCCGCCGCAGAGGATCAGCACCCTCATCAGCGCACCTCCTGCAGGAGCAGGCTCGGCTTGGCCGCGAGGTAGTTGCGGTACCACTCGACCGTCAGCGCGAGGCCCTCGATGAGGTCGACCCGAGGCGACCAGCCGAGGACGCGGGACGCCTTGTCCGACGCAAGGAACTGGCGGTCGATCTCCCCGCGAGCCTCGCCCAGAACCCGCGGCTTCAGGCCCGCGGTGCCGACGGCGGCGAGGATCTCCTCGACCAGGACGTTGACGGAGATGCCGCGCCCGGTCCCCACGTTGAATGCCGCGCCTGACTGCTCGGGTAGGTGCTCGGCCGCCTTGAGGTAGCCCTCGACGGCGTCGGAAAGGTACAGGTAGTCGCGCTCGGGCGTGCCGTCGCTCCGGATCACCGGGTTCTGACCCATCAGCGCCGCCCGGATGGTCCCGGGGATGAGGCGCGACCAGTTCAGGTCTCCGGGTCCGTAGATGTTGGCGCAGCGCAGCACGGCCACCGGAAGCGCGAAGGAGGTCGCGTAGCAGCGGGAAAGGACGTCGGTGCAGACCTTGGACGCGTCGTAAGGAAAGATGCCCGCCAGCGAGGAGGTCTCCGTGTACGGAAGCACCGCCTGGTTGCCGTACGCCTTGTCGCTCGAAGCGACCACGACTCGCTGCACCATCGGGGCGAGCCGCGCCGCGTCCAGGACGTGCCAGGTGCCGGCGATGTTCGACTCGAACGTCGACAGCGGTGATCGGTTGGCGACTCCGACGAGGGCTTGCGCGGCGAGGTGAAAAACCGTGTCCACCTCGTACTCGTTGAGGGCGCGAAGGGCCAGCCCCGGTTCCGTGATGCTGCCCCGGACCAGCTCGACCTTGCCGGCGATGCCGACCGCCTCCAGCTGCCGCAAGCCCGATGAGTCGCGGAGCATGCCGACCACGCTCGCGCCACGCTCGAGGAGCTCGGCGGCGAGCCCACCGCCCACAAAGCCACCGATTCCGGTCACCAGCGCAACACGGCCCGACCAATCAGATTTCGTTTCAGATTTCGTTTCCACCTGTCGCACTAGCACGCTCCTTTTCCAGTGATGACGGCAGGTACGGTCCGCAGCAGGATCCCGATGTCCTGGAGAGGAGACCAACCGCGCATGTACGTGAAATCCAGACCGATCATTGCTTCGTAGGGAAGCGCGCTCCGCCCGCTGACCTGCCAGAGCCCGGTCATCCCTGGCGGGAAGCGAAGTCGAGTCCGCTGGCGCAGGAAGTCGGCCTCCACCTCCGGTGGAAGCGGCGGCCGGGGCCCGACCAGGCTCATCTCGCCGCGGAGCACGTTGACGAGCTGAGGCAGCTCGTCGAGGCTGAACCGGCGCAGGACTTTGCCGACCGGTGTCAGACGCGGATCGTGGCGGATCTTGAAGAGCGGCCCGCCGGCCTCGTTCAGGTGCTCAAGGTCGCCCTGCATGCCGTCCGCCCCATCGACCATGGAGCGGAACTTGAGCATCGAGAAGGGCTGGAGGTCGCGCCCGAGGCGCTCCTGCTTGACCAGGATCGGCCCGGGCGACTTGAGGCGGATGACAAGCGCGATCACCAGCATCGCAGGCCCGAACGCCAGGACCAGGGACCCGCCGATCGCCAGGTCGATGAGCCTCTTCAGGCCTGCTTCGACACCCTGGGGAGGGGCGGGCTGTGAGAGAAACGCGAAGCCCGAGCGGCTCGCCGGGCGGGATGCGCGTCGAGCGGGCGCAGGGGCCACCCCAACGCCGGCATCGACGACATGCTCAACTGCCATTCAACCCCACGGTGCTAGAAGGGTTAGGGATTGGCGTTACGAATCGGTAACAGTTCGTCCGCCGTGGGCATCAGACCCGCAACCATCGGAAGGCGCGAGTTGAAGGCTGATGCGACTGGGGCCACTCGGCGCTTGACCGTGATCGCGGTGAGCACAGGGTGCGAGTCACCGTTTTCCAGCTTTGGTAACAGTTTCATCGTGGAGCCGGGACGGGTGCGACCAAGGACCGGTTCGACCGCGGGCGACTCGAACCGGTAGCCGAACCCGCGCGCGGCGTGGATGTAATCACCGTGCTTGAGGTGGGGCGATACCTTTTTGCGCAGCCGCTGCAAGCAGACGTCGACCGTTTTGGCGCCCACGAAGCTGCTGCCCCAGGCGATGCGCATGAGCTGGTCGCGGCTCAACACCCGGTTGGGATTTGTCATCAGCGCGCTCATGAGGGCAAGCTCGCGCGGCGTCAGGCTGATGGCGCGCCCATTGACGATCAGCTGCATCTGCTGCAGGTTCAGCGTCAGCTCGCCGATGCGGAGGTTGCCGGCGCTGGACGGGTGGCCGAGCGCCGCTTCCGTGCGACGCATGACGGCATGCACCCGGGCGAGGAGCTCTCGCGGAGAGTAGGGCTTGGTCACGTAATCGTCCGCCCCGGAGAGCAGTCCGCGGACCACCTGCTCGTCGCCGGTCCGCTCGGACAGGATGATGATCGGCAGGTCCTCGCGCTCGGTCCTCATCTGCTGGCACAGGCGATAACCGTCGTGACGCGGAAACGCGGTCTCGAGGATGACCATGTCGATGGTCTCGTTCTGAAGCAGGGCCATCGCGTTGTCCGGGTTGGCCGTCGAGATCGGTATGTGGCGATCCCGCTTCAGCAGCACTGTTAGCAGCTCGAGCTGAAGTGGATCCTTGTCCAAAGCGAGAATTGTCGCCAAGCCTTTGTTCCTCTGACTAAATCAGCCCACGCGGGCTCCCTTCCTGACATCGGGATCTTGGGGCCGTGCCCCGACGCGAACAATGGGCAAAAGTGGAACCCCGGTCGAAAGTGGAACCCCGGTCGGGCGATATGCCTATTGATTTGTGGTCCGCGCGATGTGATCTTCCCTTCGACGCAGTCTGGGTCGTGACACCGCAACGAGGACACATTTGAAAACTGGGCGATTGATACAGCGGCACCTGCAGGATCGGTTGGCGGCGGGCGCTGTGATCGCACTGCTCGCGTCCGCGGTTTTTGTCCCCGACGCCGTGGCGGGGTCCGTGCGCGCGTCCGCGCCTGTGACCGGGGCCACCGCGCCGGCGGGGACCAAACCTGCGATCCAGGAGGCGTACGGCCGGCTGCCGTTGACGTTTCGACCCAACCGCGGCCAGGCCGATTCGGCGATCGCCTTCACGGCGGCCAGCGGTCCCAACACTCTCGCGCTGAGCGGCAGCGGGGTTTCGGTGTCGCTCTCCCGCGACACGACAGCGGGCCAGAAGCCGGGTGTCGACCTGCTCGGCGACGCGAAGCTGCGCACGATTCGCGCGGAGGGCGGCCAGGCGCCGGCCACGCTCGGCGTCCGGTTCCTCGGAGGCAACGCGAACGCGACCGGCACCGGCGCCGCGCCGGTCCCCGGGGTCGCCAACTACATCCTGGGGCGTGATCCCGCCGGGTGGCGCTTGGGCGTGCCGGGCTTCTCGAGCGTGGTGTTCCACGACGTCTACCCCGGGATCGACGTCGTGTATCGCAGCGTCGGGCAGGACCTCGAGTACGACTTCGTGGTCGCCCCGGGGGCTTCGACCGCCCCGATCGCGATGACCTTCGTCGGAGCCAAGCACATTGCGCGCGGCGCTTCGGGCGAGATCGTGCTCACGATCGACGGCGGGCAGGTGGTCCAGAACGCACCCGTCGCCTACCAGGCTTCTGGCAAGAGCAGGAGCCCAGTGACGGCGGAGTACGTCGCCAACGCCAACGGAACCTTCGGACTGAAACTCGGCGACTACGACCACACGCGTGCGCTGACGGTCGACCCGCTGCTCGTCTTCTCCACCTTCCTCGGCGGCACGGGCTATGACGCCGCCTACTCGATCGCGATCGACGGCGCCGGCAACTCGTACGTCGCGGGACTGACAGGTTCGACCGATTTCCCCGGCGCCGGTGTCCCCGCGAAGGGTGCCGGTCACGTCCACGCGTTCGTGTCCAAGCTCAACCCCGCCGGCTCGGCGCTGGTCTACTCGACCTATGTCGGAGGAAGCTCAGACGACGAGGCGCTCGGCATCGCGGTGGACAGCTCAGGCGCGGCATACGTCACAGGCGCGACCGTCTCGGCCGACTTTCCACTCGTCGCCTCCGCGTACTCGACCTATGGTGGCGGCGCCGACGCATTCGCGTTCAAGCTCAACGCCGTCGGCAGCGCGCTGTCCTACTCGAGCTATCTCGGCGGGACCGGCTACGACATCGGTTACGGCGTGGCGGTCGACTCGACCGGCAGCGCTTACGTCTCCGGCCTCACGTCATCGGCCGACTTTCCCCTGCTCGGTGGCCTCGGGATCGCCGCCGCCGGCGGGGCCAAGGCGTTCATCACCAAGTTTGGCGCTGCCGGTGCGGTCGCCTACTCGACCTTCCTCGGAGCGGCCTCGGGCGACGCCGGCGCCAGCGCCATCGTGGTCGACGCCGCGGGCGACGCTTATGTGACCGGCATCACGACGTCCGCGGCGTTCCCGGTGGTCACGCCGCTGCAGGGGGGTCCCGGCGGAAACGGCGACGGCTTCGTTTCCAAGCTCAACGCAGCCGGCTCAGCGCTGCTCTTCTCCACCTACCTGGGTGGCGGCGGATTCGACGAGGGGCTCGCGCTGGCGCTGGACCAGAGCAACGACGTGTTCGTGGCCGGGGTCACGACGTCAGCTAACTTCCCGACCACGCGGCCGTGGCAGACGGCGAACGCGGGTGGGGTCGACGCGTTCGTGGCGAAGATCGACAAGTCGGGCGCCGCGCTCGCGTACTCGACCTACCTCGGAGGGTCAGGCACTGACATCGCCTACGGCATCGGCGTCGACTGGTCCGGCTACGTATACGTGACGGGCAGCACCGACTCGGCGAACTTCCCGTCGATCTATGCCAACCAGGCCTACGGGGGGTCCGGCGACGGCTTCCTGACGATGCTCTCGCCAGGCGGCTCGGTCGTCATCTACTCGACCTACATCGGTGGCTCGGCGGCCGACCAGTCGCGCGCGATCGCCGTCGATCCATTCGGCAACGTGTACGTCGCCGGGATCACGAACTCAGCCAACTTCCCGACCCAGGTCGCGGTCCAGGCCGCGAACATGGGCAACTCGGACGGGTTCGTGGTCAAGCTTGCGGGCGTCATCCCGCCCAGCTGGTGGACGACCTATCTCTCCGACCACAGTCACACCGGAGCGAACACGACCCAACAGCTGCTTAACCCAGGGACGGCGCCGCTGGCCCACCTCCTGTGGGAGTTGAAGACCCCCGGGATCGTCACCGCCGAACCGATCGTCGGCAACGGGCTCATCTATTTCGGCTCGTGGGATGGGTACGAGCGTGCGGTCGATCCATCGGGACATGTCGTCTGGGCGACCTACCTGGGAGTGACCATTCAAAACGCGGTGGGCTGCCTCGGCGGTAACGTCGGGATCGTCAACATCGGGAGCCTGATCACGGTGGGTGCGAGCTCGGTGCTGTACATCGGCGGCGGCGACGCCGCGCAGTACGCGCTCAACGCGACGACGGGGGCGGTCATCTGGAGGACTTCGCTTGGCGTGCCGCCCAACCAGTTCCTATGGGCGTCGCCCGTCTACTTCAATGGCAGCGTGTACGAGGGAGTCGGGTCTTTCCAGGAATGTCCCGCGGTCCAGGGGCAACTGGTGCAGATGGACGCCGCCACCGGCGCCATCCAGCACGTGTTCAAGACCGTGCCCGACGGATGCACGGGGGCCCCAGTTCTCTCGACCATCGCGGTGGATGAGGCAGAGGGCGTCATCTACGACACCACCGGCAACTCGCCGGACACCACCTGCGCGGGCTCCCTACCGATCGGGATCTTGAAACTTCGGGCGTCGGACCTGACGCTGCTCGACTACTGGCTGGTTCCACCCGCTGAGTACGTGGTGAGTGACCCGGACTTCGGCGCCAGCCCAATGCTCTTCAACACGACCATCAACGGAGTGGCCGTGGCCATGGTCGGCGTGCTGGACAAGAACGGGACCTACTACGCATTCGATCGCCACGCGATCGGAGCGGGACCCGTCTGGCGCGCGAGCATCGGAGTCGCCGGGAACTGCCCGGTGTGCGGCACAGGGGCGCCCATCTCGCCTAGCGCATATGACGGAAAGACCATCTACGTAGGTAGCAACACGACCACGATCAACGGCGTCACGTGCAATGGAAGCGTCCGAGCGCTCAACCCCGTGAACGGCGCGTTTCTGTGGCAGAAGTGCCTGAGCTATCCGGTTCTCGGCGCCATCTCCACCTCCCAGGGCGTCCTCACCGCGGGGGCCGGCCCGGATTTGTACATCATGTCGGCGGTGGATGGAAGCACGCTCGCCACCTTCCACGACCCGAACCCGCCGTTGTTCCCGCTCACCGGGACCGCCAAGTTCTGGGGCGGGGCGGCGATCGCGCAAGGGGTCGTCTACATCGGCAACGTCGACGGTTCCCTTTTCGCCGTCGGACTGTAACCAGAATCCGCGGACGGCGATGAACCCAAGGCTGCTGCTGCTCGTTCCGGTCGCGCTCGACATGGTCTGGGTTTACGCCAACCCGCCGGCCGGCAAGGCGGTCAATCCTTTCTTCCTATACCTCGTGTTCTTCGGCATCGGCGTGTTCGTGCTCAGCCTCGTCCTGGCGCCGGCCGCTCAGCGCGTTCGCCGGCGTGTAGGGGTCGATCACCGAAGAGGTCATCGCGTACCTGACTCGGTCTGGCCTCTTCGAGGATGGCAAGCACGCGCTCGGGCCGGGCCTGGTCCAGGCCGCGCTGCCACTTTTTCTGTGGACGGCCGGCGTCTACTTCGTGCTAAGGCGATTCGGGTATTCGAGGACGGGGTTTTTCGTCCTCGCCGGCCTGTGCGGGTGGCTGTGCGAGGTGGTTCTCGGCGGACTGCTGTTCGTCGCGCCCGCGCTGGCGCTGCTCGCTCTGCCGGTGATCGCGTACTCCTACTTCGTGCTCATCTACCTGCCATATCGCGCCATCGAGGCTGACGTGCGGCCTCGGGCCCGCTCGTTCTGGAGAGTCCCAGCCATCATCGGCATACCTGCCGTGCTGTGGCTGATCGGCGGAATCTTCGGCCACTACCTGACGCGTGGTGTGGCGGCTTAGACCTGATGTTGAAGATCGAAAGAATCACGGACCGGCGCGAGGTGATCATGCACTACCTCGCGTGCGACCGAAGGCAGTTGCCAATGCCGAAATTCCCTTCCGAGTCTCTTCTCGAGGACGTGAATGAGCTCGATCGATGGCTGAAGAAGAACCGGCTCAAGCCGGGCGTCATCTCCGGGTTCCGGCAGTGGGTCTTCGCGCAACTGAGCTTGGCGGACCTGCTGCAGTGCTCGGTCGTGGAAAGGCTCTCCCGAGGCGTCCAGGCTCGTCGGCTTGGGGACCTCCTTGAAATGGGCTTCCTCGACGGCTGGGAGCCGATCTCGCCCAACCCTCGCTGGCGCGAGGTGATACGCACCGTCGGCGCGCTTCCGCCCGCAGGCGCGCTGATCCTCCGGCCCGCGGTCCCTTCCGAGTCGGCCCGCTACTACGTCGAGGACGGCAGCGGCCGCGCGACGTACCTTGTCTCGCGCCGCCCCACCGCGGAGGTGGTCGCGTACGCCTACATCGGGTTCGACCCGGACCCGAACAGTGCGTGGCTGGCCAGAAATCTTGACCAGGGATACTTCCATCGCGCCACCGGCCAGTACAGCCGGGCCGCGGATGTCCTGAACGGCGCTTAGCGATAAGGAACCAGGCCGGAGCTTGTTCATGTCGTCTGACCCACCAGGACGGCGCCCAGACCAATGAGTGCGAGGACGAGGAGGAAGAAGGCGAACAGCACGACTGGAACCCGAACGGCCCGTGCGATTCCGGCTACCCATGAGTTTCGTCCCAGTCGGCCCCCACGGCGCGCTCCCGCCGCTCGGTACGTTCGCACCTGACGAGCTCTATTTCCGGATCGCCGCAGAGGATCTGGAACGCAAGCGACCCACTAGCGGCCAGTTACGGGTTGGCAACGGTCGTAAAGACCGCTTCAGCGTGCAACCACTTCTACGTCGGGCGAGTGGGCGTCGTGAACTTTGATATCGCGCCGAGAAATTGCAACTAGCGCAATGCCGGTTACCGCGGCATAAAGCGCTCCAAAGATCGCGATCGGCAGCAACAGATCAACGGCTGTCTGATTGGTTTGGTTGGAGAGGCCATTGCTTCGAATCTCGACGATGATCCAGACGACAACCGCAGCGACCACGTTTCCTACGAACCACAGCCTGGCCGCCGACCTTGCTACGAAGATCCTGGCCAGCAGGAGGCCTTGCGCCAGACCGAGGACAGCGGCAAGGGTGATGCTCTCAACGCCAGTGATCACAGTGAGAAATTTGAACGTGCCTGGCGTCAATGCCTGAATCGCGCCGACGGACAGCAGCGCGTTTGTGGTCTTCTCGGCCGATACGGAACTCGCGAGGTAAGCGGCAAGCCACGCAACCACGCTTACAGGTATCCACATCGCGCTGGCGAGCGATGGGTGACCTATCAGCAGTCGCAGAACAATGTACTGAGGGAACGCCACGATCGCCGAGCCGACGGCGACCCCGATCCAGAAGTCCTCGACGGAATTGACACGGCCAAGCCAGCCAAAGGTTGTGCCAAGGTACGGAAGCACGCTTCCAACCATGCCCGCCAGGATCCAGGCGCCCCAGACGACCATCCCCGAGAGCGGGACCCT
>WNFJ01606261.1_pt2 | contig 10133 bp, 9 predicted proteins | sample 5400461 | NCBI WGS metagenome assembly WNFJ01 (sample SAMN13153349, study PRJNA577476) | soil metagenome | isolation source: 115 cm saprolite on Douglas fir-dominated hillslope | place: USA:California | collected 2013-09-17
CATGAAAGCGGAGTTTTTTCCCAACACCAGCAAGGCGCAGCTGTTTTCGCTTGGCTATCTTGCTTCACGCTCGGCGCATTCGCGCGGCAGTACCGTCGATCTCGCAATCGTGCCGGCTGATCTTCCCGCGCTACCCGCCTACGACCCGACGGCTCCGCCAAAACCTTGTACCGCCGCGAAGGCCGAGCGTTTCGAGGATGGCACGATCGATCTCGGCACCGGGTATGATTGCCTTGACCCGCTTGCAAGCACCTCAAACCCCCATGTTACCCCGGAAGCGACGTCAAATCGAAAACTGCTCCAGGACCTGATGCGGCGCTTCGGCTTCAAGCCCAATCCGCGGGAATGGTGGCATTTCGAACTGGCCGACGAGCCGTTTCCTCGAGAGAGATTCGACTTTCCAATCGTGGCGCGCGGTTCGTCGGCAGCCTTACGCTGATGGTTTCTGAGTTGCGATGGACTTTGTATGGACTTTGTGGCTTCAATGCCTGGTTCAAAGTCCAGATACTCAGGCACCCGTCGCGCCAGTCGGGCGCGTTTTATCCCGGCTTTGACAAATTCCTCGATATGCGCCGGCACCAGATGCAGGCGGCCGAGCTCGCGGTTCAGGGTCTGTTGAAGACGACGGCGCGTGAAGGCGTCGTTCACGCCGAAGCGGTCGAGATAGAGATCGAGAATGCGCTGCTTGTCGGCGTCGCTTGGATAACCCATCCGAATATGCGCGTCGAAACGCCCGGCTCTCTTGGCGAGTGCTTCGTCGATGGCCTCAGGGTGGTTTGTGGTGGCGATCGTCACAATGTCGGCGTACGCCGAGCCGCCTGAAAGTACCTGCAGCAATTCGCCGGTGACGTCGTCCTTACTGACCGCCGCATAGGCATAGGGGTTTTGGCGGCTCTTGGTCATGAGATCGAGATCCTCGAGGATCACGACCGCCGGCGCCAGCGTCTGAGCGAGGTGGTAGACCGATCGGATGTGCTCGACCGCCTCGACGATGATGACGCTGGCCTCGCCGGCGATGTCGTTGACGAAGCACTCAATCGCCGTCGATTTTCCGTCGCCGGGCGGACCGGATAGCAGCAGGCCGCGCTTGATGCTCAATCCCTCCGCCTTCACATTTCGCGGTTGCGGATCGAGGCGGCGATGAAGTCAAGTTCGGCGCGGACCTGCTCGTTCGGAATGATGTCGCTCCAGGATCGGTCGGACATTCGTGAACGCACGGTGCGAAGATCACGATTGATCATCACAACGCGATCTTTGAAGGGGTTCGATTCCTTCAATAGCCGCTGCACAAGTGCGATGACCGCTGCTTCGTCCGCCTCGCGATACACAAGGCCGACGCTGTCGAGCGTAATGCCAAATCCAGGGCGGGTATTGCCGCCTTGGACAACGAGGATGAACTGCGCTCCGCTCCCCGGTACGGTGCCGCGGAAAACGGTGCGCGGTCGGATCACCTGCGATTCGCCGTCGATGTTGAGCACCACCTTATTCGGGCGCATGGTAGGGACGACCGCGTTGCGGTCTGCGATGCCGAGGCCGGACAATTCGCTAAGCCACATCCAGTCGGGCATCTGCGCCAGTTTTTGAGTGAGGATTGCGATGGCGGCGTCGTTGGCCGGGAGCGAAAGCGTGCTCGGATCACTCGATCCGCAGAAGATGCGAAACAGGGTCGAATAGCTGATCTGCGGCGCGGTCGCGCGCTTGATTTGCTTATGTTGGGCAACAATGTATCCCAGCGCGGCCGACATTGAAGCAAAACCCTTGATCGTGTCCTCGGGGATATCGGCGAGCAGCTGGTCCTTGAGTGTCAACGAGGCGGCAGCCGATTCGGCAAAAAGCCGCTTGATCAGAGGACTGCTGGCGGCGGCCGCTCCGTCTGCGACCTCATAGACGCCATAAACGAACTCACCGTTGGCATCGGTGCCATAAACGGTGGTTGTCACGTTCAGTGTCGAAGCCAGTATCTCAGCCGTTTTTCGCGCGGCGGCAGGGCCTTGTGCGGGCCGCTCCTCGACGACGTGGCTACCTGCGATTTCGGAACTGCAGCGGACGACGAACTTCTGTCCGAGGGAGGACCGCTTATTCTCGACCTTGAACCACATTGCACAAACCCCAGCCCGTTACTACGCGCGCCCGACGTTCTCGCGGCGCGAAAGTCGGCGGCCTTTTAACAGGCAACTTGTACGTGTTCTAGGCTGGGCATGGAAATTTTTCAGATGCCGTCGGGGTCGAGCATTTCATCATCGTGACGGCGCGGACGCTCTGGGCTTTTGCATTGGCGCGGACGACGCCGACGCGCGTTGCGATTTCCGTCATCGTCAATCCGATCACCGCGTCGCCGGTCGGCGCGGGCCATAGATTGTAACCCGATCACCGTGATATCAGCACCGGTACCGGCGCCTGTTTCAGCAACGTCCGGGTGACGCCGCCGAACACCATCTCGACCGAGCGGGCGTGGCTGTAGGCGCCGATGACGATCAGGTCCACGCCGTGATCTTTCGCATGGGACAGGATGATGTCGGCGACCGCAGCACCATGCGACGACACCGGCTCTACGTCGACCTGAACGCCGTGACGCGCGAGATATAGCGCGATATCAGCGCCGGGCTCCTCGCCATGGCGGCCGGCTCTCTCGTCCGAATCGACCACCAAAAGCGTCACGGAACTAGCCGCCACGAGGAAAGGCAGCGCATCTGCGACCGCGCGCCGGGCCTCGCGGCTGGCGTTCCAGCCGACCAGTATCTTGTCGCCGATAGACTCGGATTTCCAGCCGCCCGGTATAACGAGAATGGGAGCGCCGCTTGAGAGCAGGAGCTTTTCGGGAGATGCGTATCCTGGCAGCTCTTGCAGCTCGCGCTGACCGATGACCACAAGATCGGAGTGAAGCGAGCTGAGAGTGAGATCTTCGTCGGGTCCGCCTCGGCGTATCACCCGGAATTCTGCGCGAAGATCGCGCTTTGCGGAAATGGCTTCGAAGCGCCGGCGAACATTGCTGGTCGCAGCTTCGTCGGACGTTTTCTGCCAGGCAAGCGAATCTCGGATTGCCTTGCCAACCAAATAGTAGTCGGTTCGAAGTGCGGGGCGAGCCGCAGATACGACGTGAATCCCGGCAAGGTGGGCGCCGCATTGGTGGGCGAGCGCAGCCGCATAGTCGATCCGCTGCTCCCCTTCGGGTGTCGCGTCGACGAAGACCTCAATGTTTTTCAAAGTCATGGCATCTCTCCCATAGGCAATTTCGCCAAGTTCAGCTTGGCGATACAGATTGGTTCGACAGCGCAGCCGCGATTAATCGGCTCAAAGCCTCTCGGGTGGCGACGTCATACCTGTCGCGGCGGAGCCGGATGACGTCCGGTTCCACCAGAGCACAGGCTGCCGCCTTCACGCGCCGGGCTTCCTGCTGGGGTTCACCTGCGAGCTTGAATTCTCCGGAAGCGCTCGCGTCAGTGAGAATCTTTGCGATGCGGCGAATGAGGCGCGCTTCGTAGCGGGCGTAGCAGGGCCATTGGTCTGTCGTGGCATCGGCGAGCAGCTCGCCAACCTGCGGCTCGGATTCGGCGAAGATGATCAGAGCTGTGTTCAAGCCGGTGAGAAAGCCGCGGAGCCGATCGCGCGCCGAATCGCTGTTGCAGATCGCGCAAGCAAGCGCTGTGCGTACGACCTCGCGCAGGTAGTGCGACGCAAGCGCGTCGAGGATCGCGCGGCGGCTCGAGAAATACCGATAGACGTTGGCGGCGGAGAAGCCGCAGGCGTCGGCGATGTCCGCCACGGTGATTTTGCGATGGCCGTAAATTCTGAGTAGCCGTTCCGCCTCGAAGAGGATGCGTGCGGCCTTTTCCTGAGGGGCAAATCGCAAGGCGTTGTACAGCCGCGGGCTCGCACCAGGCTTGCCGACAGCCTCAGCTGACGATGAGTGAGCCTGGCGAGGGCTGGGAAGGCGGGCGAAATCACGCACGGCGGCCAACTCCGTCGGGGGGCGGTGCGTGGCGGGCCCGATCGGATCGGTCGCGGGCGGGACCGGGCATGTTGCCGAGGCAAGGGGCCGACTTGACATCGCGACCTCCAATGATAACGTAATGTACGTTACGTTCTGGAGAAAACAAGAGGGCCCATGCCGGCGACTGCGACAGTGCGGAGGACCAGACCTCGCGGCGAGATCCGACGCTCGCAAATTCTGGATGCCGCCACCGAAATCTTTCTGGAGTACGGCTACGGTGGCGCCACCATCGACCTCGTCGTCGAGCGGGCCGGGGCGTCCAAGGCCACCGTCTATTCGTTTTTCGGCGGCAAGGACGGGCTGTTCGCCGCCATCGTCGAGGAACGCGTCGAGCGCATCCTGTCGGCGTTCGGCGACCCCGAGGTCGTTCACTCCGACGTCCGCCATGCGCTCGCGCACATCGCAGGGCGCTTCATGGAGGTCGTGATGGCTCCGGACGCCGTCGGGCTTTACCGGCTGATCATCGCCGAGGGCATCCGCTTTCCTGAATTGGCGCGGACTTTCTACCGGCTCGGACCCGACCGCACCTATGCGCACCTTGCCGGCATGTTGTCGGTCTGGCGCGAGCGCGGCCTTATCCGCGTCGACGATCCGCAGCGCGCGGCCGTGCAGTTCTTCGACTTAGTCAGCGCTGACCTGCATCGGCGCGCGATGGCCGGCATCCTCCCAAAAAACCTCCGCACCGCGATCCAGCGCAGCATCGATCATGCGGTCCAAGTATTTTGGAACGGCATTAGAGTTGACGGTCGTCCGGCCTGAGGTGCAGGGACACAGAGGGCTCGTGCGATCGCGTCGCGCATCAGCTTGAGCGGCAATTGCCCGAAGCCGCGCAGGCACTCACGGCTGCGACCCATCTCGCCGTCTACAACGGCACCCACGCGGCGCGGGCCGAGTTTTGCCTGGACCATGCCGCCGGTCGGGCCACCATGCCGCGCCAAGCCCAGCGCGCGGCACTCGGTTGACGATCGTCGGGGCGGCACAGGGATTGACATTGCGACCTCCGATTGCAAACTCTTGGCACCGCCAAATTGTTGCGCCCAACAATGGCCCCCGACGAGGCAATCATGCAAAGCAAACGGTTTACCTGTTCGAAAGCCGTGCTGGGCACGTTGATTTTCGCGGCTTCGATCTGCTTTAGCGCAGCCCATGCCCAAGGCGGAGCAAAGTCGGTCTGGCCTACCACGCAGTGGCAAGTGTCCACGCCTGAAGAACAGAGCATGGATTCGGCGGCGTTGGCCAGATTGGTCGAGTTCGGAACAACGCGCAGCCTCGATAGTCTATTGATCGCCCGGCACGGGAAAATTGTGCTGGATGCCTATTATGACCCATATACCGCCGATGTTCCTCACGTCATCAACTCCGCCACCAAAGCGGTGGTCGGTACCCTTGCTGCGATCGCTCAAAGAGACGGTCTGCTGGATAGCTTCGACCGCCCGATGCTGGATTTCTTCGGCGACCCCGGCGCCGTCAGCGCCGACGACAAAAAGAAAACGATAACGCTTCAGCACCTGCTGGACATGACTTCCGGGATCGAATGGAGGGAGCCATTGAGCGGGCGGCCGGATGCGGCGATCGAAATGGGGCGCAGCCCGGATTGGGTCAAATTCATTCTTGATCGTCCGATGTCGAGCACGCCGGGGGAAATCTTCAACTACAACAGCGGCAATCCGCATTTGCTCTCTGCCATCATCACCAAGCTCACGGGGATGAGCGCCCGGGACTATGCGAAGGCCACGCTTTTCGATCCGCTCGGGATCAGCGTTTCAAATTGGCGCAATGATCCTCAAGGCGTCTCGAGCGGAGGATTCGGCTTGTCTTTGTTGCCTCGCGACATGGCGAAGATTGGCTATCTTTATTTGCGCAATGGCGAATGGGAGGACAAACCGCTGCTTCCGCCGGCCTGGATCGACCGGGTGAGCCACGCCACCGTAAACATGAATGAATCCATTGACCGCGACCTGCGGTATTCCAATTTTTTCTGGGCGCTTCCCAACAAGCACGTCTACATGGCGGTCGGATACCATTGCCAGGTCATTATGGTTCTTCCCGAACTGGATATTGTCGCGGTGACGACGGCCAGAGACTTCTGTCCGTTCGGAAAACTGGCTGATCTCATTTCCGGCGCCGTCAAATCGCAAGCGGCGCTTCCTCCGGACCCCGCCGGCGCAACTCTGCTCGCAAATGCGATCCGCAATATCTCAGACGAGAAACCGGCTGAGACCGGCGCAACGCCCGAGATCGCGTCGGCTGTTTCGGGAAAAACATACAAATTCCCCAGCAATATACTGAATGTGAAATCGCTTTCGTTGACCTTCGCTGAGCCGCAGCCGCGCTATGATCTCGAGATTTACCCCCAGGATCAGACGCGGCCGTCGCTCAAGTTTAGCGGTCCGGTCGGACTTGATGGCCTGTATCGCAAGGGCGAGCCAACCGCCTCCGGAATAGTTGCGACGAGGGGGAAGTGGTTGGATGGCCATACGTTAGTGGTCGAGCGCCAGACGCTTGGGACGGGCGAACAGCAAAAATGGACTCTATCGTTTGACGGCGAGAGGCTCCATCTTCGCGGCAAAGGCCGAGATGGCCGCGAAGTTTCGATCGACGGCGAACTCGGCGGCTAGTCCAACGTCCTCATGCCGGCATACCCGTTCCTGCCGACGCTGATGTGATCGCGCACGGCGATGCCGAGCGCCGTGGCGACGCCGGTCGTCTCGCGCACGCCGCCGTCAACGGGTGCCGCGAACCGAGGCGAAGCGGCCGAGAGAAGCGCCGCGCATTTGCACCGAAGCGTTCGCTGCCGAAACTTGCGGGCCGAATCCGTAATCCGGCCGCGGGGGGCGCGTCGGGAGTGCCGCGTTGGCGACCGCTTCGTGCGGGCGTTCCGAAAGCTTGTCCACCAGCGCCCGGAGGCGCCGGTTTTCCGCCTGTAGCTCCTTCATCATGAGCAGCGCAGGCGGGGTCAGGCTGCCGTAGCGCCTGCGCCACCGATAGAACGTGCGGAGCGATATGTGGGCTGTGCGGCAAATTTCGGCAATCGAAATGCCCGCATCGGCTTCGTATAAAAGGTGCAGAATCTCGCTGTCAGTATGCTGGGAGTGTCGCATCGGCTTCATGCCTTCCTGTGTCATCGAGCGAAGTTTTGATTGCCGCCGTTCCTTAGCGTCCCTTGCAGCGCGGCTGGTTGCATCCTAACCTGCCGCTGGTTACGAATCCGCTGCGATTGCTTGGTCGAACGGTTTCCTCATCGCGAGCGAGAGCCGCACGATCTCCAAAAGTCTTGCACGAACTTTGGTTCGCCACGGCTCGGTATTCCGCCACCGAGGCGCGCGTGTCCAGATCGCCGGTCGCCGGAGGTGACGCAAGCGATACTATCGCTAAATTGTAGCTATCCTAAATGACAAAATTGACATCACAGCTATGAAAGACGCGCTCTTGCTCCATCGTTAAGCAGCCTTGAATATTATTTGGCGTTGCTTCCCGATCATCGGAGGACTGAAATCCAATCCTGCTTGCACGAAGGCAATCCTGCATGCACGAAGGGATGGGTTCATGAGCATGTTTTCACGGCGTTCGTTTCTTCAGGCATCCGGTCTCACAGCCGCAGCGCTGGCAACACCGATCGGCGCACCCGCGATCATCCGCTCCGCCCACGCAGCAGGCGGCACGGTCAAGCTTGGGTGCCTGTTCTCCTCCTCCGGAACCATGGCCAATATCGAAGGCCGCCTGAACCATGTGGTTCGCATGGCGGCGGACGAGATCAACGCCAAGGGCGGCGTCAATGGCCGCACCATCGAAGTCGCGGTGTCCGATCCGGCGTCGGACTGGCCGCTCTATGCACAGGTCGGCAAGCAGATGCTGGACCAGGACAAGGTCGCGGCGTTGTTCGGCTGCTGGACCTCGGTGTCGCGCAAGTCGGTGCTGCCGGTGGTCGAGCAGGCGGGCGGGCTATTGTTCTATCCGCTGCACTTCGAAGGCGACGAAAACTCCAAGAACGTCGTCTACGTCAATTCGCCGCCGGCAAGCTCGGTGCTGCCGGCCGTCGATTATTTGATGGGCGAAGAGGGCGTCAGTGCAAAGCGCTTCTTCATGCTCGGCTCGGATTATGTCTGGCCGCGCACCATCAACAAGCAGCTTAAAGGCTACTGGAAATCCAAGGGCATTGCGGAGACGGCCTGGAAGGAAGAATACGTTCCCTTGGGCTTTTCGAATTTTCAGACGCTGGTCAATCAAATTCGCGCCTTCGCCGACCAGGGCGGCGGCAAGCCGATCGTGGTGCTCACGGTGGTCGGCTCGTCGATACCAGATTTCCTGCGCGAATTCGCCAATCAGGGCATCAAGGCGACCGATGTGCCGGTGCTCGCCCTCGACATGGTCGATCTCAACTGCTGGGCCTATTTGCAGAACGCCGAGGCGCCGGCGAACGTCGCCTTCCTCAAGCAATGGGCCGACTATGTGAAGGCCAAGAACGTGCCCTTCAAGGCCGACGTCGCGATCGACCCCATGGTTTCGGCCTATGACGCGGTTCACCTCTGGGCGATGGCGGCGGCAAAGGCGAATTCGTTCGACGTCCCCGAAGTGCGCAAGGCGTTTGCGGGCTTAAGCTTCGATTGTCCGTCGGGCTATAAATTGACGATGACCGCCGAAAACAACTATGTGTCGCGCGGGGTCTTCATCGGCTCGGTCAACGAGAAGCAGGGGTTTGATATTCTGTGGCAATCCAAGGACGCACCAAAACCTGTTCCGTTCAGTCCTTACGGCTAAAGTGATCGGCTCGCGCGGCCGCTCGTTTGGTCCGGCCCGCCCGAGATCGGTTGAGATCATGCGTTCCCTGTTGGTTGCGGCGGTTTTCGTCCTCGCGGCGTGGGCATCTTCGCTCGCTGCGGAGCCGCCGCGCGCCGATCTGATCGCAAAGCTCTGCGGCGATACGGCTTCCCTCGGCGACGCCGGCCGCGCCCTGACCGAGGTCGCGGCGAACGGCGCGGCGGAGGAGCGGGTCTTTGCGGCGCAGGTCGCGCGCGCCATGATCGATCGGAAACTGACCTGCGATACCAATGGCGCGGTCGTGATCACGAACGAGGGATCGCTCGATGTTTTTACGCATGCGCCGCGGCCCCTTAGTGAACCAAGCCGCTCGCCGCTCTTGAGCCTGAAGAACCGCGCGCTGTTCGAGACCGCCGAAGCGGCGCTGGCGATGCGCACGGCGCCCGATGTGGCGCGCCGGGCTGCGGCATTACGCACGCTCGAGCGTCAGGCCGCCAGCCTGCCCGCACAATTGTTCGAAGCCGCAGCCGAGCAGGAGAGCGATCCGCCCTTAAAGGCGGCGATCACCGCCGTGGCGCAGGCTGCCGCGCTCAATTCCGTCGATCCCGCAAAACGCATCGCCGCGCTGGCGCGGATCGCGGCTACGCCGGACCGGCGGGCGCTGACGCAAGTCCGCGCACTGATCGCCGACCCCGCTTACGCTGGTAACCCCGAATTCAAGCGCGCGGTCGATGCCGCGATCTCGAAAATCGAGCGCGGCATTGCAACGGGCGACATCCTCGCCACGCTGTACAATGGCCTGAGCTTTGCCAGCATCCTGTTCATGGCCGCGATTGGGCTAGCCGTGATCTTCGGCCTGATGGGCGTGATCAATCTGGCGCAGGGCGAACTGATCATGATCGGCGCCTACGCCACCTGGCTGGTGCAGGAGGCGCTGCGCTATCTCGCGCCTAGCCTGCTCGACTGGTATCTGATCGTCGCGATTCCCGTGGCGTTCCTGGTCACGGCCTTGATCGGCATCGCGCTGGAGGCGATCTTGCTCCGCCACCTCTATCGCCGTCCCCTGATGAGCCTGCTCGCGACCTGGGCGGTGAGTCTTTTCCTGATCAATCTGGTGCGCGTGACTTTTGGAACGCAAAACCTCAATTTTGTGACGCCGTTCTACGTCACCGGAGGCGTGCCGGTGATCGGCGATTTTATCTTTACCTGGAACCGGATGTTCGCGATCGCTTTCGCGGTGCTGACGCTGTCGCTCACCTGGGGCCTGATGCGACTGACGCCGCTTGGGCTCAACATCCGCGCGGTCACGCAAAATCGAACCATGGCAGGCTGTATCGGCATCCCCGTGCGGCGCGTCGATAGGATGGCCTTCGGGCTTGGCTCG
>WNFJ01328329.1_pt2 | contig 10132 bp, 11 predicted proteins | sample 5400461 | NCBI WGS metagenome assembly WNFJ01 (sample SAMN13153349, study PRJNA577476) | soil metagenome | isolation source: 115 cm saprolite on Douglas fir-dominated hillslope | place: USA:California | collected 2013-09-17
TGCGCGCCAGGCTGCCGCTGCTGGTAGTCACCGCTTCGGGTGGTGCCCGCATGCAGGAAGGCGTCCTGTCCCTGCTGCAGATGGCCAAGGTCAGCCAGGCGGTTGCCCGGCTGGGCGAGGCGGGGCTGCTGTTCGTCACCCTGATCACCGACCCGACCTACGGCGGGGTAGCCGCGTCGTTCGCCACTCAGGCAGACGTGATCATCGCCGAGCCCGGGGCACGGCTGGGCTTCGCTGGCCCACGGGTGATCAGGGACACGCTGCTGGCCAAGCTGCCACCAGGGTTCCAGACCGCTGAGTTCCTGCTCGCCCATGGCGCCATCGACATGATCGCCGAGCGCGGGCGGCTGCGTGAGGTGGTGGCCATCCTGCTGCACTCAGCCTCGGACGGCCGCCTTGACCGGCCCGAGACCGGGCCGGGCGAGCATAACGGCCTGGTCACCGATCCGGGAGCGCCGCATGCCCTGTCCGCCTGGGAGACGGTCCGCCTGGCACGGCATCCTGGCCGGCCAACCGGTCGTGATTACATCGGGTTGCTCTCCGATTCATTCCTCGAACTCCACGGGGACCGCCTGGAGGCCGATTCACCCAGCATCATTGGCGGCATTGCCAGCCTCGCCGGTACGCCAGTGATGGCCGTGGCCACCCAGAAAGGCCACACCACCCGCGAGCTGATCGACACCAACTTCGGCATGGCTGGGCCAGAGGGATATCGCAAAGCCCTGCGGCTGTTCCGGCTGGCCGAGCGGCTCCGCATCCCGGTCGTCACGCTCGTCGACACCCCGGGCGCGTACCCCGGCGTGGCGGCGGAGGAAAACGGTCAGGCGTCCGCGATCGCAGCGAACATCCTGGCACTGACCGCGTTGCGGGTACCCGTGGTCTCAGTGATCACCGGTGAAGGCGGCAGCGGTGGTGCGCTCGCTCTCGCCGCGGGTGACCGGGTCCTGATGTTCGAGCACAGCGTTTACTCGGTGATCTCCCCGGAAGGCTGCGCGGCGATTCTCTGGGATGCCTCGGCGACGGCCCAGGCGGCGACCGCACTCCGGCTGACCGCCGATGACCTGCTTCGCCTCGGCGTGATCGACGGCGTGATCGCCGAACCGGGAACGGGCGCGCATACCGACCCGGTCGCGGCAGCCAACCGCCTCGGTGCCGCGGTGCGCGGCTGCCTGGCCGAGCTGCACGAGATCCCCGCGGACCAGCTGATCGCCCAGCGCCGCAAGCGGCTGCGTGACATGGGATCACCCGGCATGTGCAAGGCGGCTGGCAGCGAAAGGGTGCTCGCACGATGAATGCCGCCGAGAACTCCTCGCATCACGACGGGGCGCGAGAAAACGGGGAGCTCGCCGGGAGCCTGCTCCGGCAGCTCAACGACGCGGCATGCGAGCTGGTCGCCAACGTGCAGGGCCCGTTGCGCCGACTGCGCCTGAACAGTGGGGAAATGGCTGTCGAACTCGAATGGTCAGGCACGACGCCGCTGGCCATGCCGCCGGCGCTGGCCGGCCAGGCGCTGGCCAATCCGGATCCGGCCGCGCCGCCATGCCCGGATGAACGATCGCTGGCCCGTTCGCCAATGGTCGGCACGTTTTACTGTGCGCCTGCTCCTGGCGCGCCGCCGTTCGTGTCCGTCGGCAGCACGGTCGAGCCGGACACGGTGATCTGCATCGTAGAGGCAATGAAGCTGATGAACCAGATCACCGCCGAGCGCGCGGGCGTGGTGCGCGATGTGCTGGTGTCCGACGGGCAGCCGGTCGAGTTCGACCAGCCACTCATGGTGATAGATCTGCTCGGGCCGGACGGCGGGGGTTGAGCCGTGTTCGGGAAGATCCTCATCGCCAACCGGGGCGAGATCGCCGTCCGGGTGGCCCGGACATGCCGCGAGCTGGGTATCAAGACCGTCGCCGTTTATTCGACCGCTGACCGGGACTCCATCATAGTCCGGCTCGCCGATCACGCCGTCCACATCGGCTCACCACCGGCTAAGCGCAGCTATCTGTCACTGCCCGCCATCATCGAGGCGGCCAGGACGACCGGCGCGGAAGCCGTGCATCCCGGTTACGGGTTCCTGTCGGAGGATCCAGACTTCGCCGAGATTTGCGCGGAAAACGACCTGGTGTTCATCGGTCCCCGGCCAGAAGTGATGAAACGGCTCGGTGACAAGGCAGCCACCCGCGCGCTGATGCAGGCGGCAGGGTTGCCGCTGCTGCCGGGCACAGTGGCACCAGTGGCCTCCGCGACGGAGGCGAGGGCGGTAGCGGAGGAGATCGGGTTCCCGATCGTTCTTAAGGCCGTCGCTGGAGGCGGCGGCCGGGGCATAAGCATCGTCCGATGCGCCGCGGACCTGGCAGACGCCTTTCAGCGGACCAGAGCAAACGCGAGGGCGATGTTCGGGGATGGCCGACTGTACGTGGAACGCTACCTGGACGAGGCCAGGCACGTAGAGGTCCAGGTGCTCTGCGACAACCACGGCAACGGCATCAGCCTGGGCGACCGGGACTGCTCCGCCCAGCGGCGGCACCAGAAACTGGTGGAGGAAGCGCCCGCGCCGAACCTGCCAGAGCAGACCCGCGCTGAGATGAGCGCGGCGGCGATGAGAGGTGCGCACGCCGCCGATTTCACTGGCGCCGGAACGATGGAGTTCCTCGTCGACTCCGCAGGCAGCTTCTACCTGATGGAGATGAACGCGCGGCTCCAGGTCGAGCATCCGGTGACCGAGATGGTCACCGGTATCGACCTAGTGGAACAACAGATCAGGGTCGCCGCGGGCGAGCGGCTCGGCTTCGGTCAACAGGACGTGACAATCACCGGTTCGGCAGTGGAGTGCCGTATCAATACCGAAGATCCCGGCCGCGGCTTTCTGCCCACCCCTGGCACGCTGGAACGGTTTGAGCCGCCCGGCGGGCCGTTCACCAGGGTCGACACGCATGCCTTCGCCGGCTATGTGATCCCGCCCTGCTACGACAGCCTGCTGGCGAAACTCGTGGTATGGGCTCCTAGCCGTCCGGCGGCCATCACCCGGATGAGCCGGGCGCTTGGCGAGCTCGTCATGTCCGGACCCGGCGTCTGCACGACCAGCAGCTTCGCCGCCGAGATCGTTGAGAACCCGCTGTTCCGCGCTGCGCGGCACACCACGGACCTTGTGGACAAGATCATCGCTGGCAGAGCCAGCACGGAAACGGCAAGGAGATAGCTCATGAACAGCAACACGCCCGGCGTCGGGCAGGCAGAACTGCGCCAGATCCTGCTCGACGACCTCGGCATCGACGGGCAGCTGCTAGCCGAGGCCCCAGACTGCTCGCTAGGCGACCTCGGAGTCGATTCGATAGCCCAAGTCGAACTCGCCGTCGTCCTGAGCAACCGGTTCGGCGTCACGACAATCCCAGATGACGTCAGCGACATGTCACTCGACGAGCTAGCCGTCTGCCTGGGCATTTCCGGCGAGTAATGGAAGGGGAGGAAAATGCTGCTTGCAGGGAAAACCGCGGTCGTTACCGGCGCCAGCGAAGGCATCGGGTTCGCCATCGCCTCAGCGCTGTCCGACGCCGGCGTGAATACTGTTCTGACGGGCCGGCGCGAGCACATGCTGGTGCGGGCAATAGAGAAACTGGGCAGCTCATCGTCCTACGTGGTAGGCGATATCGCTGAGCGAGGCACGGCCGAGCGCACGATACGGTGCGCGGTCGACCGGCACGGCAGCGTGGACCTTCTCGTATGCAACGCAGGAATCCTGCTGCCGGGCACCGTCGCGGAGCAGCCGATCGACGAGGTGGACCGGCTCATCGGCGTCAACCTGCAGGGCACGATCATGACGGTCCAGGCGGCCGCGCCCGTCCTGGCCGCAGGGCAGGACGCCGCCGTGGTCGTGATCACCTCATCCATCGGCCGAAAGCCGGCACCCGGCCTGGGTATCTACGGGGCGACTAAGGCCGCGCTGCACTACCTGGTGCCGACCTGGGCCGCCGAACTCGCTTATCTCGGCATCCGGGTGAACGCCGTGTGCGCTGGCATCACCATGACGCCGGGCGTGCGAATAGCCGCCGAACGAATCGCAGGCCTGGAAGATATGGCCATCGGCACCAACCTGATCAAGCGGATGGCAACCGCCGAGGAGGTAGCACGGCCGGTGCTTACCCTCCTCGACGGCTCGCTCAGCGGGTATGTGACCGGTTCGGTCTGGGACATCGACGGTGGCCACCTGCTTGACCAGCGCGGGGCGGAGGCGTAGCGATGGCGTACGACATCATCGTCGTCGGCGGCGGCCATCATGGCCTGACCACCGGCGCCTACCTGGCCAAGGCCGGGCTGGATGTGCTCGTGCTGGAGGGGAAAGACTACGCCGGCGGCGGAGTGGTCACCAGCGAGGCAACCCTGCCCGGTTTCCGCCACGACCTGCACGCGATCGCGCACATCTTCATCCAGGGCAACCCGCTGATCCGCGACGACGAACTGGGCTTGCTCAGCGAGCACGGGCTGAGCTACGTGTATCCCGACCCAAGCATCGCCGTCGTCTTCGGCGACGGCGACCACATCCCGTTTTACCGCGACGTGAACCGAACCGCGGCCGCCATCGCCAAGATCTCGCCCAAGGATGGAGAGAATTACCTGCGGTTCCACGAGTTCGCCAGCCCGCTGCTCGACATGCTGCTAGACGGGTTCTTCTCGCCGCCGCCCCCGCTGGGCGCCCTGTTCTATGAGCTCGACCAGAGCAAGACCGGCCAGGAACTGCTTCGGCTGCTGATGATGAGCTATCTGGATGTCTGCGACGAGTGGTTCGAACATACGAAAGTACGAGCCGCGCTCGCCCGGTGGGTGTCAGAGCTCCTTGTCGCGCCGGAAGAAGGCGGGACAGGAGCATTCCTGCTGACCATGGTCCCGCTCATCCACCGATTTGGCCTCGGCTACGCGGTCGGCGGCTCGAAGGCGCTGACCGATGCCACCATCAGCGCGCTTTCGAGCGCGCGCGGTACGGTCAGGACTGACGCGCCAGTGACTGAGTTCACGTTCGCCGGTGACCGGGTATCTGGCGTTCGGCTGGCCTCGGGCGAGGTCATCGAGGCAAGCCGCGCGGTCGTCGCCGCACTCAATATCAAGCAGCTGCCGGACATGACAGGGCACCGGTTCGGCCCCGACTGGGATCGTGCGGTCGCCCGGCTCAAGCCGGCCAGCTTCTCGCTGCTGGTCGGGCACCTCGCGCTCAGTGAGGCCCCGGAGTTCAAGGCGGGTCCGGCGGTCACGGGTGCTGGTTTCCAGGAAGTCGCCGTTCCGCTACCGGAGCTGCGCCAGCAATTCGACCGGCTGAAGTACGGCGAGCCGATTTGCGCGATTCCAAGTATCGGCGTAGCGAGCGCCTGGGATCCGAGCCGCGCGCCGGGCAATCAGCACACCCTTTACCTGCTGGCGTACGCACCCAGGGAACTAGCCGAGGGTGACTGGAATCAGCGCAAGTATCAAATCTTTGATTCCATATTCGACACGTTTTGCGGTCTTACCACGAACATGAGCCGGGACAAGGTGCTCAGCCGGGTAGTGCACAGCCCACTAGACACTGAGCGCTTCAACGCGTCGTGGCAAAGCGGTGACCCGGGGCATCTCGGCAGCCAGCTGTTCCAGTTCATGGGTTACCGTCCGCTGCCGAATATGGGTTACCGGCTTCCCGCGGAGGGCTTCTATCTGGTAGGCCCGTCCACTCATCCCGGTCCCGGCGTCACCGGCGGCGGCCGGGCAGGCGCCCAGGCCATAATGCGCGACCTTGGCATCAGCTTCAGCGATGTAATCAGGCCGCGTCTGGCAACGGCGCGGCGAGCGGGCTAGCCGGCTCGAAAACGGCGACCGGGTCAGCGGCATCCGCTACACAGATGCTGCCGGGAATGAGCGCATCGCTACTGCGCATTACGTAGCGGACGCGTCCGGGGGCCGCAGCGGTGTGTACTGGCACTTGGGCGCGTCCGCGTCACCGGATACTCGCGGCAACGTGAGCGAACGGGGTGATGATGGTCACGATATGGCACTCGCCATCAGTGTTAGCGAGCCGGACCTGCAGGGCGATCTGTTTGTAGCCGGCCACAATGCCCAGGCTGGTAAAGTACGCGTCCACGTCGATCAGCACGCCGCAGTTCTCGGCATAGGCCCGGCTTTCCGCGCCGGAGGAGTATCTGAAGTTCCCGCGAGAGCTGGTAAGTCCGCCTACACGGATGGCCGGCTCCCCGACTTGGCGGATGACGAGACTCACTTGGACACCTTCCGCAGGACGGCCGTGCATTCCGTCAATCACACTGACTTTTATTTTCACGGTAACTCGGCTCTTCCGAAAGGTTCCTGGCGGACGCCTGGCTTTTCGCTATATAGCTTGGGTACCCACAATCCGAAGCAATTATACTTCCTTTGCCCGTCATTGTAGCGCTATCGTTTCGCTTTCGCGTCGCTTACATCGCGATTCTAGTCACTATGACTGCGGTGATAACACATTGACAACGATCGCTATGGCGGTCTGCGGTTTGCTGGCAGCAAAGAAGATCAGTGACACCGCGTCACACGGCACCGAAGGGAACGTCATGATCGCAACAGCTCGCGGCAGAACTCTTATTCCCGTCGTTATCGCATGGCTAGCGGTTGGCTGCGCGGCCAGCCTCATCGCGGCTGTCATCTGGCTCACCCATCACGATCCCACGACCGCGAACACGGGAGCGGTCGCGGGCGCGACGGCACTCGCGGATTTCGGCCCGCCGTGGAGCGGTCCATCTCAGGCTTCGAGTCTGTGGAAATGATCGGAACACAGGAGAAACGGAGATCACGCAGTGGAGGTCATCGGAGCAGGCCTGCCGCGGACGGCAACCCTGACCCAGAAAATTGCCCTCGAGATGCTCGGGATCAGCCCGTGCTACCACATGCTCAACGTCGTGAGCGACCTGAGCGAGGTCCAGCAGTGGAACGACGCAGTAGACCGGAAACCCGGCGGCGGCCAGGTCGCCTGGAGCAAGATCTTCGCCGGATTCCGGGCCACCGTCGACTGGCCGGCCGCGTTCTTCTACCGGGACCTGATGGAAGCCTTTCCCGACGCCAAGGTCCTGCTCAGCGTCCGCGACAGCGAGGCCTGGGCGCGGAGCATGCACCAGACGATCTGGGGGGGACTGTCCGGCGACACCATGCTGCACGACCTGGCGGTCGCGCGGGCGCGGATCGAGCCCGGATGGCGCCAGTTCCTCACGCTGATGCGGGACATGTGGACACGGAGCGGACTATTGGACGCCTCGCAAGAGAGCTTCGATATCAGCGCGCTGGCGGCAAGCATGGAGCGATACAACCAGCAAGTCCGCGAGTGCGTACCGCCGGAACGGCTCCTGGTCTGGTCACCGGCGCAGGGATGGGAACCACTGTGCGAGTTCCTCGGCGTGCCGGTGCCGTCAGCCCCGCTGCCCCGGGTCAATGACTCGGGAGCCTTCGTGGCCATGTTCACCGGGGACTGCATGACCGCGCTGAACCGCTGGTATGACCAGCAGTACGCGTCCCGCCAGGGCCAGCAGCCCAGTCATATGCCCGCGTGAACGTACGCAGCCCGGAAGGGACGGCCTGGCCAGGAATAATTCCGCCGTACCGCGGCTGATCTCGGCCGTGGCGAACGAACGCCTAATTTAGGTCCGGCGCCCGCCACCAGTCCAGACGCCGATGCCCAGTCCAGGTCCGGCACGTGCTCGCCCATCTGGTGGGCCGGGTACGTGCACGAATGCTGTCCGTGCACGTACCCGGGCCGGCCACGGCGTTCGTGCAGCGGACGATCGCCCAGGCGGCCGCGGAACTGCAGCAGGCCGGGGGGATCTCGCCCGGCCGGGCGGTCCACCACAGCGACGCGGGCAATACACTTCCGTCCGGTTCGCTGAGACGCTGATACTCGCCGAGATTGGCGTCCGAATCAAAGGCAACGAGGTCCGAAAGATCGGGTTGACGTGGAACAGTTCGCGTTACTTGGAGCCGCTGGTCGGTGCATGCGCGGGCGTCATGGACGTTAAGACAGCGAGTGCCGGAGCGTTGATCTCTTCTGTAGTGATAGGGAACGTGCCACGGGTCGGCACGATATTCATCGCTTTCGCAGACGGCACCCGACACGAGCAAGCGCTGCGCCAGGGATCAATGGCGCAGATGCGAAAGGTTGACGCTACGCCGGTGTCCAATGATTGCCAGGTAGCGGCTGCTGCTATGCCGCTAGGTTCATCGGCCATCGAGCCACCTTTCAAAACGAATGTCACGTCTGCTCATTGCTTCCGTACGTCTCACGCTAGCGTGGATCACCCGCGCTGCTCGAAGTGCCTCGGCTAGACCAGGCACGTGGGCAGCACGCGCGCGACGTCCGGGCAGGGTGAGCGTGACGCGGAGTCCGTGCGGCGGATTGGGTACCGCTTCGGCGGCGCCTTCGCGGGCAGCGGCGCAGCCGTCGCGACCAGAGGCAATTGCCGGTCGTCAATGACTTGAGTGAGCGCGGGGGTGGATCCGCACATTCATGGTCGAAAACGGGGGTGAATGCGTCGATCCACCCTCTCCCCTCCCCCCGTGCCGAACTAGGTGGGCAGAGGATGCTACGGGGATGCCGCGGTCCTCTGGCTCGCTGAGACCGACGGCTTCCGTGCGGCGCCGCTGCTGATGAGCCGCGCCGGGCATCGCGTTAGCGAGGCAACGTGGCGAGCCTGACTGAGCTGACCGAGTCGCCAGAAGCTCGTTCGGCAACCATCCTCGCCAGTTGCACGCGTGAGTTGATGTCGAGCTTCCAGAAGATGTGGCGGAGGTGGAACGCGACCGTGTGCGCGCTGAGGAATAGCTGCCCAGCCACCTCGCGGTTACTCAGACCCTCGGCGACCAGGTCGGCGATGCGGCGCTCGGTATCGGTCAGGCTAGCCCAGCCGAAGGCGGGGCGATCGGCCCGTCTCCAATGGCGTACCCGGACTCCGGCCTCGCGCAGCCGGAATCTGACCCGCGCCATGCCCTCGTCGTAGCCTTGCTGTTCGTACTGCTTGTACGCCAGGCGCAGCCTCATCACAGCTTCGCGGTGATCGCCGCGCGCCGATGAGGCGTGGCCGGCGTCTTCCGTCGCCAGGGCGCGAGCCAGCGGAGCTGAATAAGCGCAAGCCGCGCTATCGAGCATGGCCATGTCACGATCGAGCAGGCCGCGTACGTGCGCGGCGGCGGCGACGAGGTCACGGTCGTCGGGCGCAGCCTCCGCCAACCCGGCTGTCGCTCCGGCAAGTTCCGTCGCTTTGCCGAGATCGCCGCATCTCATCGCGCTTCGGACAAGCAGCACGGCGGCTTGCGAGCAAGCCGCGCTGTTTCCTTCGAACACCAGCCGCCGCAGGTGTTCCTCGAGCTCGTGGATGTAAGCGCGGGTGTCCACTTCTGCGGGTTCCATGTCAGCTCCGTGCGGATCGTCGTCAACCCAGTTCGGTCATCTTCAGGATCGACAGAAGGCGCCGACCGCGCACCGTCCTACCTGGGCGAAACCGCTGTCCTGGGGTCAGCCTCAGCCGAAATTCATGCGCTCGTGGACGAGCTTGATGGCCATTGCGCCCTCGCCGACCGCGGATGCCACCCGCTTGGTCGATTACTGTCAGGTTGGAGGATGTGCCGTCGCGGCCGACCGGGCAACCTCGGGCCTACTGGCCCAGAGGTATCTACAGGAGGCGGCGATGCCGATAGCAGTGGGGATCGATCTTGGCACCACGAACTCGGTGATCGCGAGGGTCGAGGATGGCAAGCCGGCGGTAATCCCCAACGCGGAGGGGTCGCGCACCACGCCATCCGTTGTCGCGTTTACCCCGCAAGGGGAACGGCTAGTGGGCCAGCTTGCGCGCCGCCAGGCCATCATGAACCCGAAGGGCACGATCTACTCGGCGAAGCGGTTCATCGGGCGCAGGTACGACGAGGTCACCAGCGAGATGGCGGCTGTCTCGTTCGACGTGGTGCCAGGACCTGACGGCTCTGTGCGGTTCAAAGTCCTCGACCGGCTGTACGCCCCGGAAGAAGTCTCCGCGATGATCTTGCGCAAGCTCGCCGACGACGCGTCGAAGTTCGCGGGGGAAAAGGTGACCGAGGCGGTGATCACCGTGCCCGCGTACTTCAACGACGCCCAGCGGCAGGCGACCAAGGACGC
>WNFJ01328440.1_pt5 | contig 10132 bp, 6 predicted proteins | sample 5400461 | NCBI WGS metagenome assembly WNFJ01 (sample SAMN13153349, study PRJNA577476) | soil metagenome | isolation source: 115 cm saprolite on Douglas fir-dominated hillslope | place: USA:California | collected 2013-09-17
GTGCCTCCGCGAGGCAGATCGAAGATGACCGTGGCGTACATTCCAGGCAGGATGTGGCCGTCATTCTTCAGGTCGACTTCGACGAGCAGCGTGCGGGTGCCGGGGTCGATGCTCTGGCTGGTACGGGCGATTGTGCCGGTGTAGACCTGGCCGGGCAGTTCGCGGAAGGCGACCTTCGCGACATGGCCGTTGGCAAGCCCGACGAAGTTCGACTGAGGCACGCTGGCGAAGACGCGGACCTTGTCGGCCTGGCCGATGGTGAACATCTGCGTGACGCCGGTCTGGCTGCCGGAACTGATGAGCGAGCCGTTGTCGATGGCACGGGAGAGAATGACTCCGGCGAAGGGCGCGGTGACGCGGGAGAACGAGGCCTGTTCGGTGAGGCTTCTGACGTTGGCCTCGCCGGCGGCGATGTTGGCCTGGGCTGCAGCTACGGTTGCCGCGTCCGCACCCGCCTGCGCGTGCCTCGTGTCGGCATCCTGCTGGGAGACGACACCCGAATGCACGAGGCTCAGCCAGCGCTGGTCGGTAACGGTGGAAAGCACGGAATTGGCCTGCGCCTGGGCAAGCTGGGCCTTGAGCTGGGCCACGGTCGCCTTGGCCTGCATCAGGGCCTGCGCGGTCTGCGGATCGTCGATCACGGCGAGCAACTGGCCCTGGCGGACCTGGTCGCCGATGTCGACGTAGCGAGCCTTCACATAGCCGGAGGTACGGGCAAAGATGGGCGTCTGGTCAAAGGCCTGTACGCTCGCGGAGATCTCGAGGTGCCCACCGCCTTCGCCTGCCTTCAGCCGGGTGGCGAGGACGACAGGGGGGCCCACGGCGGTCTGCGCTTCCACTCGCAACTCGTCCCGGTGCCGTAGTTTGGGCAGCAAGAATATAACGCCGACAACGATGAGAAGCAGAAAAAACGCCGCCGCGCCGATGTAGGGTCTGCGGCTGGAGCGTTGGGGGTCGACTTGGGTGGTGTACGTCATCTTCCTCTCTCATGGTACTGCGTGCGGCTATTCGGGGACTTCTTCCATCTCCATCGTGGTGGGTTGATCCTTGCGGAGACGGCTGTAGATGATCGGTACGATCAGCAGCGTGGTGACGGTGGCGACCAGCAGCCCGCCGATGACGGCGCGGCCCAGCGGCGCGTTCTGCTCGCCTCCCTCGCCCAGGCCGAGTGACATGGGCAACATGCCGATGATCATGGCGAGGGCCGTCATCAGGACGGGGCGGAGGCGCGTGACGCCGGCGGAGGAGGCCGCTTCGAGCGCGTTCATCCCGGCCGATCGCTGATCGTTGGCGAAAGTGACCATCAGGATGGAGTTGGCGGTGGCGACCCCGACCGTCATGATGGCTCCCATCAGCGACGGCACGCTGAACGTGGTTCCGCTGAGGAAGAGCATCCAGAGGATGCCGCAGGCAGCGCCCGGAAGCGCGGTGAGGATGATGAAGGGGTCGAGCCAGCTCTGGAAGTTGATGACCATCAGCAGATAGACCAGGAGGACGGCGAAGATCATCCCCAGGCCGAGGCCCGTGAAGGACTCGTGCATGCTCTCGACCTGGCCACGCACGGTAAGCTGCACGCCGGGAGGCAACTGCTTGCGGTACTTCTCGATGATGCGGTCGATGTCCGTGGAGACGCCGCCCAGATCGCGTTGGCGAACGTTGACGAAGACGTCGAAGACAGGCTGCACGTTGTAGTGGTTCGTCACCGAGGGGCTGGTCGTGTGCACCACCTGCGCCAGGTTGTTGAGCAGTTGCGGTGAAATGCCCGCGTTGCTCTGGGCAGCCGCCGACGCTGATCCCGAAGCTCCGGTGACCGGGATATTCTTCACGGCGTCAACCGAATCGATCTGGTACTGCGGGGTCTGCACGACCACCGAGTAGTTCACGCCGTTCTGCGGGTTCAGCCAGTAGTTCGGCGTCGCCTGGCCGCTGCCGGCGAGCGCATACAGCATACTGTTGGCCACGCTGGCCTCTGTCAGCCCAACCGTCTGAGCGCGGCTGCGGTCCACATTCACGCGAAGCTCCGGGGCGTAGACGACCTGGTTGATGTGGACATCGGTTGCGCCTGGGACGCCAGCGACCTCCTGCCGTATCTTCTGCGCGAGCGCGTAGTTCTGGTAGAACTGCCGCCCGCTGATCTGGATGTCGATCGGCGCAGGCAGGCCGAAGTTGAGAATCTGGTTCACGATGTCCGACGCCTGGAAGTAGAACGTAACGTCCGGGAACCGTTGATTGAGCACGTCACGCAAGTGCTCCCGATACTGCGGCGTGGGATGATGCTTTTCCGTCAGGGCGACGAGGACCTCCCCGTCCTGCACGTCGGTAAGGCTGCCGTCTCCAAAGGCGAGGTTGAAGGTGCCACTGGGGATGCCGATGTTGTCGAGCACCATGGAGAGCTCGCTGGCGGGAACGACCTCGCGAATGGTCGCCTCCACCTGGCTGAAGATTCGCTCAACCTCCTCGATGCGAGTGCCCGGAGGAGTGCGGACGTGCAGGCGGAAGGTGCCGGCATCGACGCTCGGGAAGAAGTCCTGACCAATAAAGGGGATCAGACATGCCGAGAGCGCGATGAACAGTCCGAAGCAACCCAGTGCGAAGCCGGCGTGTCCGAGGGCCCAGTCCAGAGCCGCGCGGTACCGCGTCCGGAACCACTCGAAGGCATCGTTGAAGCGATAGTGAATCCGCCATACCCAGTTCGCCTTCGCCGGCATCTCCGCGTGGCTTCCCTCCTCGTGGTCCTGGTACATCTCGACCTCGCTGGCCAACAGGAACTTCACCATCGTTGGGACCAGCGTGCGGGAGAGCAGATACGAGGCCAGCATGGCGAACACGACGGCCATGCCCAGCGGAGTGAAGAGACTCTTCGCAGCGCCGGAGAGGAAGACCACGGGGACGAAGACGATGCAGATGGCAAGCGTCGAGACGAAGGCCGGGACGGCGATCTGCGCGGCTCCATCCAGAATCGCGGGCTCGATCTCCTTGCCCTGCCCAAGATTGCGGTGGATGTTCTCGATCTCGACCGTTGCATCGTCCACCAGGATTCCCACGGCAAGTCCCAGGCCGCCCAGCGTCATGGTGTTCAGCGTCTGCCCGAAGAGCTTCAGCACGATGATCGACGTCAGGATCGAGAGCGGGATGGAGATCGCAACGATCACCGTGCTGCGCCAGCTGCCGAGGAACAGCAGGATCATCAACGCCGTGAGCGTGGCCGCGAGGACAGCCTCCTTCACGACACCCTCCAGCGCTGCCCGCACGAAGATGGACTGGTCGAAGAGCAGAGTGGTCTTCAGCTCGGGCGGCAGGCCCGCCGTGATCTTCGGCAGGGCGATCTTGACGCGTTTGACGATGTCCAGCGTGGAGGCGGAGGCAGCCTTGAGGATCGTCAGCAACGCCGCCCGCTGGCCGTTGATGCGGACGATATTCTGCTGGATCGCGAAGCCCTCATGGACATGAGCCACATCGCGCATGTAGACGATGGCTCCATTGGAGCTCTTGATCGGCAGCTCGTTCAACTGCTCCAGCACCTGCGGACTGGCGTTGGTGCGGACGATGTAGTCGGTCGTGCCCACCTTCGCCGTGCCCGCGGGCAAGATAAGGTTCTGCGCCGTAAGCGCTTGCACCACGTCGGTCGGCGAGAGGCCCTTCGAGTAGAGCTGCCCCAGATCGAGGTCGACCATCACCTGCCGCGCCTTGCCGCCGTACGGTGCCGGAACCTGCGCTCCCTGGACCGTGGCCAGCTGCGTACGCACAAAGTTCAGGCCAAGATCGTAGAGGTCGGCTTCACTAAGCTTGTCGCTCGAAAGAACCGCCTGCAGGATGGGCACGTTCGACGCGCTGAACTGCAGGATGAATGGCGGAGTCGTCCCTGGCGGCAGAACCCGCAGGATGGTCTGATTCACGGCCGTGACCTGCGCCACTGCTGCTTCAATCTTCGCGCCGGGCTGGAAGAAGACCTTGATGATGGAGATGCCGCTGACAGACTGCGACTCGATATGCTCGATGTCGTTCACCGCCGTCGTCATCGCCCGCTCGCTGATGGTGGTGAAGCGCTTCTCCATCTCATCGGGGCTGGTGCCGGAGTAGTTCCAGATGACGGTGACGACGGGAATGTCGATGGTCGGGAAGATGTCCGTGCTCATCGTCTCGATGCTGACGATGCCCAGTACCAGGATCAGCACTGCCATGACGACGAAGGTGTAGGGTCGCCGCAGTGCCAGTCGAACAATCCACATATCTGTATTCCTTCTTCGGGTGACTGCCCAGAGTGTTATGACGATGGGCCAAGATTTATTGTTTCACGGGATGAGGCTCAAGCTTCCGCCACGCGGATCACGATCTTGCCGAAGTGCGACCCGGACTGCATGTGGAGAAAGGCCTCGCGTGCCTGATCCACGGGGAAGATGTGGTCGATGACCGGGCGCAATTCAGCCTTTGCAATGGCCGCATTCATCTGTTCGAACATCGCACGAGAGCCGACGTAGATGCCCTGCACCCGCAGTTGCTTGTGCAGGATGGGGGCGAGGACGAGAGGTTCTGTAGTAGCGCCGCCGCTGAGCACGCCGATCTGCGCGACCATGCCGCCCACGCGCGCCGCGCGCAGCGATTGACCGAAGGTCCCTGCTCCGCCGACCTCGATGATGCGGTCTGCGCCTGTGCCATGGGTGACCTCGGCGACCCACTTCGACCAGTCGGGCCGGTCGCGGTAGTTGCATCCGACGCTGAGGCCGAGCGAGAAGGCGCGCGCCAGCTTCACGTCGCTCGATGAGGTGCCGATGACCTTCGCTCCCATCAGCCTCGCGAACTGCAGTGCGAAGATGGAGACGCCGCCCGTGCCCTGGATGAGAACCGTTTCACCCGGCTCCGCTGGGCTGGCGGGATCACCGCCGTAGTGCAGCGCGTTCCATGCCGTCACCCCCGCGCAAGGAAGCGTCGCCGCCTCCTCATAGCTGAGATGTTCGGGGAAACGAACCACTCCATCCTGATGCAGCAGCACATACTCGGCTAACATACCGTCGACATCGCCCCCAAGGGCTCCCCTGGACTTGTCGGCGGTGAGCGGGCCGTCGAGCCACCGCTGCATGAAGATCCCGCAGACGCGGTCGCCTATCTCAACGCGGGTCACGCCTTCGCCCACTGCGACGATCTGCCCCGCACCGTCGGAACAGGGGATACGCGGGAGCGTCATCTTCGGGTTATAAAGTCCCTTCGCGACAAGCAGATCGCGGTAGTTGAGCGACACCGCATGGACCTTGATCAGCACCATGTCGGGCGCGATCCGGGGGGTCGTAAGATCAGCGAGTTGCAGATGGTCTAAGCCGAACTGTGTAACCGGATAGGCAAGCATGATGTTCTCTTAAGGATGCGCGACAAGGCCCTTTTGTCGCAAATCAATGCAGCTTTCATAGGCGACGGCGTAGAATGATCACATGTCGCGTGGATGGGAGAGTAAATCCGTGGAAGAACAGCAATCTCAAGCCGCTGCTCCAAAACCAGCCGCCCCTGGAAGTACCGCTGAGACCGCCGATCGCAAGCGGCAACGACAAGCTCTCGAGTTGCAGCGGGAACGCATCCTGTCCGAGCGGACATCGAGCCCACACCGCCGCTCAGCGCTTGAAAATGCGCTCGCCGATATCGAGGAAAAGCTCGCCGAACTTGGCTGGACGATTCATATGTAGAGCGGTCACGACGCTCCTCGCGTCCATGAAACGCCAGGGCCGCTTATTGCCAGAAACACAAAAGGCCGCATCGAGCGGCCTTTCGCATTGCTACAGAAAGTAAAACCTACTGCGGAGGCGCAGCAGACGTGGCCGCAGCCTCAGGAACGCTCTGCTGCACGCCAATTGCATCGCCGGAGACCACCAGTTGCACCCGGCGATTCTGCGCCCGCCCACCGGCAGTGCTGTTATCCGCAACCGGCTTCGCCTTGCCGTAGCCAGTCGAGCTGATGTTGTCCTGCTGCACGCCCTGGGTGATGAGGAAGTTCTTGACAGCGTCGGCGCGATTCTCCGATAGCTTCTGGTTGAAATCGTCGTTTCCAACGCTATCGGTATAACCCTCCACCTGCAGCTTCAAGCCCGGGTAGGCCTGCAGGATTCCAGACACCTTCGCCAGACTGATCTGCGTCACAGACTTCAGCGTGTACTTACCCGTATCGAAGAGCACATCCGACATATTGACGATCAAGCCGCGAGCGGATTCGCTCGTAGCCAGCACGCTATTCAACTGGCTGCGCAGCTTCTCGCGGACGGCATTTGCGTTCTCGGCGCTTTTGTTGGCTTCGGTAGCGCGGGCCTGGGCGGCTGCGGACTCCGCCTCAGCGCGAGCGCGTTCTGCATCGGCCTGGGCCTGGGCCGCCTTCGCGCGCTCGGCATCGAGCTGCGACTGCTGAGCCTGCATCTCTGCCTCTCGCCGCGCGTTCACCGCATTCTGCTGCCGCTCCGTAGCCTGCCTCCGCAGCGTCACCAGACGCGCATCCTCCGCGCGCTGCACCGCCTGCCGCGCAAAGGTGATCTCCATCTTGCGATCGCCCTTCTTGTTGCTGTTGATCTCCGCCGCGTTCTTGAGATCCTGCATGGCCTGCAGCATGATCTCCGGCGCATACTTGTCCGCTCCCGCCTCCTGCGCGATGCGGACAGCATTATTCGCCTGATAGAACTCGAGCGGCGACTTCTCGTCCCGGGTAATGGGGTTCGGGTTCGACTTCGAGCCATCCGTCTGCGCGTACGTTCCACGCGGCAGCAGCGCATAGTGCGCGTTCACCTTCTCCAGCATGCCGTTCGTCTTGTCCTCCCGAATGACGTTCTGCATGACGACGACATCGCTCGGCTGGGTCACCGAGAAGTAAGGCTCCGCCGTCACAACAAGGCCGAACGACTGCAGCGCCGTCGTCACATCGATATCGTTCTTTGTGCCCGCTGGAAGAACCTCGCCCAGGTTATTCGGGCGGCCGTCGGGAGTAATGGCCCACAGCACGTAGGTCAGATTCTCCTGCCCAAAGCCGTTGGCGGGAGTCAACCCCTGGAATCTGGCTTCAATGCGGATGCCGCCGCGCTCGCTGGTGACCTTGGCCTCTCCCTTGGCCAGCGGAAGCAGTGTCGTTCCCTTGAAGCCAATCAGGGTTGACCCGCTGCGATGCAGATAGTTCACGGCGTCGAGATCGCGCTGCACGACCTTTACGCGATACAGATAGACGCCGTCATCCTGTTTTTTGATCTCCTGCGTCTCCTGCGCCGGAGCCGTCTGTGCGGTTGGATTTGGTTCCTGAGCAGATAAGGCGGAGGGGGCAAATCCACAAAGCACTGTCCAAACCAGGGCCGATAAGACGTTCAGATTGAGCTTCATGCACGTCCTCCTTGAACTTCACGAGGCACAGTTGCAATGCGGAACAGAAGACAATGATAGTCCGAAGAGGATGTTTCGCGTGAAACCATAGGAAATTGGGGGGAAATCTCCGGAGACGCACCACGCTCCCCTTCTCCCGATCGGCTGCCGTCGGGAGAAGGGGAGCGCGGCGGTTCAGGCGGAGTGCTGCTGTGCGCCGGTGCGGTGCACGAAGTGATACGGGGGCCAGGGGCCCGAAAGCTGCATGCGACAATCTTTCAACTGTAGAGTCGCCGAGGTGTACTTGTTCTGGTACCGCTCCACAGTTTTGTTGTCGATCAGGTGGGCGATATCCAGAAGCATCTTGCCTGAGTCCATACGCTTGCAGGTGATCTCTTCCGCGAGGGGAAGGAACATGCGATGCATCTGGATCGAGAGGGCGCGGGCCTTCGACTGGCGTTCCCGCTGACGGCTGGCGCTCTCACGGAGGCTGGTCAGGTACTGCTGGCCGACGGTCATGTCGCGGGCGGAGTTGCCCGGGCAGGTGTCGTCCACCAGAACCTTGAGGTGCATCTCCGCTTTGCCGCGAAGACGCTCGACATTGGCCATGAAGTGACGTTGATTGGACCGGACCGAGCGACGCAACGCGTCGTCGTCCTGAAAGGTGGTGCCGAAACGAAATGGCAGAACAGTGGAGTGTTTGAAGCAATCAGCAATAACGCGGGCGTGGTCCCTGGCAGCCTGCTGGTCCAGCCGCGCACTGTCCTCGGGCGTGTGCTCGGAGACGATGACGGCAAGGTCACTGGCTGGGAAAAGGAACGTTTGATTACCGAATAAACCCGAAACTCCGGCCAATGGCATCGGGCGACGGTGCCGGCAAAGTTCCGGAAAGGATTGTCTCTCTGCAATGCAATAGGCGTACCATGCCATGTTTTTACCTTCCAAAGCACGCTGAGGGGTATAACCGCCCCATCAGGAAGTTGGTTATGTAACTCATACGAATACGAAATTAGTCTGGAAAATACTCATTGCACTGGTCTTTTGTCCTGGCACGTGCGCGATTAGCGAACTGCACCGAACGCGAAACGGATAGTATGCCTATTGGAAGACAATTGGCAATACTTTCTTAATAGGAAAATGATCTTAGGTGGTTCAGGCCAAAACAGTGCCAGAAATCCAGCATTCCGCCTTGCCCTTGCCCTTCCCGCACTGGAGATGCCTACCAGACGCAACACCTTTCCAATGACACGAAAACCGGGTGCATAAATACCCTTCCTCATGGCGAGCCTGGGCTATTTTTAACCGATGAGTGCTTGTCTACCAACGCATCTCCGTCCGCGGGGCGTCTGGAACCTCGTCCTTTTGTGCCTGATATCAGGCGTGTTAGCCCAACAGGCGAACGCTCAGGATGCCCCCAGGCCTGATCCCGATGTCGTCGTCTTCAAGAACGGCGACCAGCTCACCGGAACTCTCGTCCGGGGTGTCGGCGACTCCGTCATCTTCAAGAGCGACATCGTCGGCGAAGTGACCATCCCCCTGAATAAGGGGAAGGAGCTACGCTCCAGCGGCAACTTCGCCGTCCTCAAAAAGGGTGAGAAGATCAACCGTGCCTCCGTTCAGCCCGGCAGCATCACCTCCACCGATAGCAGCGTAATCGTCTCCCATAAGGGCGGCACAACCGAGACCGTGCCGGTCAAAGACATCTCCTCCATCGTCGATAACGCCACGTACAACAAGGAAGTGGCCAGGAACCCCGGCATCTGGTACGGCTGGAAAGGTTCGATCGTCGGCGGAGCCACCATCGTTGAGTCCACCCAGACCGGCAGAACCTATACCGCCGGTATCACGCTTGCGCGCTCCATTCCCACTGTGCCCTACCTGCCGGCACGCACCCGCACCACCTTCAACCTGCTGGAGACCTACGGCAAGTTCACTCAGCCTACAATTCCGCAAACCACCCCGCCCACCCCGGACTCCATCGCCAAGACGAACATCTTCCACACGGACTTTGAGCACGACAAGTACCTCACCCCTCGCATGTACGCCCTCGTGGGCCTCTCCTACGATCACAACTTCGCCCAGGGCCTGAACCTCCAGCAGATCTACGGCGCCGGTCTCGGCTGGACCGTCCTGGAGGACTCCCTGCAGCAACTCGACGTCAAGACGGACGTCCACTACGAGATGCAGAACTTCCAACCGCCAACCGTCAATCAGAACCTGATCGGTTCCACCTTCGGCGAGGCCTACAAGCGCACCCTGCCGGCGAAGCTGCTCTTTACCGAGAGCGGAACCTACATCCAGTCCTGGAACAACTTCCAGGCGTATTCGGCCATCGGCAACATCGGTCTCACGATGCCCGTCTACAAGCGCTTCAGCCTGAGCGTCAACGCGCTGGACAACTACCTCAACAACCCGGCCTTCGGCTACAAGAAGAACAGCTTCCAGTTCGTGACGGGCGTCACCTACACCCTGCCGTAGACCGTTCGTGAACGGCATTGTCTGCTGTTGCCGTTGTCTTGACTCAACCAGACACAAACACAAAAGTACGGGTGCCCCATCCATGGCGCAGCTTCATCGCGACATGGGTGGGAATGTAGAAACTTACCCAGCCAGCTCTTGCCTTTGCCGTTGCTTCTGAGGTAGGCCTGGGCTGGTAGCCCAATGCTTTAGCTTTGGGTCTCCCGGGCATCAAGACCCGCCGCGCAGCGGCCTCCATTCTGCCGAAGTCCGGAGTGAAGCCCGAAGGGCGCAACGACCTATATATTGCCCTTGTTTTTTGCTGTTGTCGTTGCTCGTTCTCTCTGCGAACCCCAAA
>WNFJ01328551.1_pt3 | contig 10132 bp, 14 predicted proteins | sample 5400461 | NCBI WGS metagenome assembly WNFJ01 (sample SAMN13153349, study PRJNA577476) | soil metagenome | isolation source: 115 cm saprolite on Douglas fir-dominated hillslope | place: USA:California | collected 2013-09-17
GCGCTTCGGACCCCGGGCGAACCTGATGCAGAGGTACGCGCAGCCGGCAATCATCGGCAGGAGGAGGATCGAGCCCAGCACGAGCCACAGGACGCCCGCGGTCGCTGCGATGCCCGCCAAGAGGATCGCCGCCACCAACAGTCCTGAGCCGCCGACGAGGAGCTCGGCGGAGTTGTGAACCTGGCCCCCGGCGCGGACGGCGGTTGGCGGCGATGGCGGCGGCGGGGCCGAGCGACCCAGCGTGGCCACCAGCCCATACAGCAAGAGGCTCACGCCCGCGAGGGCGGCGAACAGCGTGACCACCTCGTACACAAGGCCTTCGCGAGTGTCAGCGACCCGAGTGGCCGCTGCAAAAGCCGCGGCAATCAGAATCACACCCGCCCCGAGGGCCGGCCGGCGCACGCCTACCCGGAGCCGGCGAGAAGCTTGGTGCGGAGCCTGCGCATGCCCTTGAGCCAGCGGTCGTAGTCCTGGGCCTTGCGTTGGAAGTAGTCCGCCACCTCGGGATGCGGAAGGATCAAGAATCGTTCGTCTCTGATGCCGTCGACCACCACCTCCGCGACCTGCTCGGGCTCGAGTGCACCGGCGGTCAGGAAGTCGATGCCGAGCTGGCGCTCGGTGGCCAGCATGTCCGTCCTCACGCCCTGAGGACAGAGGCAGGAAACTCGGACGCCGTCGTCGCCGTGGGCGATCGCGATCCACTCGAACAGGGAGAGTGCGGCTGCTTTGGTCACGCCATAAGGAGCCGCGAACACATGATTCAAGAGTCCGGCCGCGGATACCGTGCCGAGGAGGTAGCCCTCCTTCCGCTCGACCATGTTGGGTAGAACATGGCGAGCCACGAACACGTGAGCCATGAGGTTCACATCCCAGATGCGCTTCCAATCTGACGTCGAAGCTTCAGGACCTCCCCCGATCGCGATACCCGCGTTCGAGCAGAAGATGTCGATCCGACCTTCGATGCTTTGGACCTTTTGGACGAGGTCGGCAACCTCGTTCTCGCGGGAGACATCACAACGCACGGCGATACCTGCGATCTCTTGGGCCACCTTTGCGGCGGCGTCCTCATCGACGTCGGCCACGATCACCGCCTTCGCACCACCGGCCGCGAATCGGCGCGCGAGGGCGCGGCCGATGCCTCGGCCTCCGCCGGTTACGACCACGACGCGGCCTTCTACTTCCACACACCACCGCCTTTTGAGCCTGGCCGACCGAGGAACATCGCTGTCGCGAGTCTATCCTCCGAAGCGCCGGCGTCGGCGGGGATGCAATGGTTGAGAGATCCGCAAAGATTTTTCCTGAAATCGGGAAAACGAGTGGCTTCCGAGACCACCCATAGCGAATAGAATCTCTCCCCATGGTCGGTGGGGGACTTGACTACAGCGCGCCCTTTCAGCGTGCCATCGAGCTGATTGGGAAACGCTGGACGGGGGCGGTCGTCAAGGCGTTGCTCCCGGGCCCTGCCCGCTTCAATCAACTACTCGCCGGCATCCCTGGTATCAGCGATCGAGTTCTCACCGAGCGGCTGCGTGAGCTCGAGACCGAAGGCATCGTCGAGCGACTGGTGGATCCAGGTCCTCCGGTGCGTGTGAGCTATCGACTCACGTCGCGGGGCCGCGCGCTCCAGCCCGTGCTGGCCGCAGTGGCGGAGTGGGCCGAGAGCTGGCTCGCGACCGCCGCGGCCGCGGTCGGCTGATAGGCATACCTTTCGCGGGCCCTCCCTGTTAAGGGCCGCGCGGCGATGCTAAACGGCGACCCAGGCGCCCGTCCTCCGGCTGATAGGCTTTACCGAATGCCGATTGGCGACTTCCTGCGGCGCCGGCCGGACGCTCTGACCTGCCAAGCCTGCGGCTCACCTCTGCCCCCGGGCGCGATCTTCTGCCCCTCATGCGGCGTCAAGGTCGACGACCCGCAGGCCGAGCCTCTTCACATCGTCGACCGCACGACCGGTCTCTTCAACGATCGCTTCGTGCGCCCAGTGCTCGAGGACGAGCTCGCTCGCGCTCACCGGTATCAGCGCAACCTCGGCGTCCTGCTCGTCGAGGCCAATGGAGTTGGCACCGCCGACGAGGCGTTGAAGACGATGGCTGCCGCGCTCGCGGGCACAGTGCGCGACGTCGACACGCCTGGAGTCCTCGGCCGCACCCCTCCTCAGCTCCTGGCCATACTGCCCGACACCGACGTCGCAGGCACCGCGCATGCCGCCAACCGGGTCCTCTCGGCCGTCAACGAGGCCCTCAAGGCGACCGGCGGTCATGCCGCCGTCGGGCTGGTCTGCATACGCCCCGGCCAGCGCGTGCGGGCCGGCGCGGTGATCGAGAGCGCGAGCCGCTCGCTGCGCTCTGGGCGCCCAGAGATGATGGGCAAGCCGGCCTGACGCTCGACCTCTATCTCGCCCGCCACGGCGAGACCGAGTGGAGCCTCAACGGTCGCCACACCGGCAGCACCGACCTTTCCCTCACTCCCAATGGCGAAGCCGAAGCGCGCGCGCTGCGAGCGCGCCTTTCCGGGATGGCGTTCGACGAAGTCTTCTCCAGCCCGATGCAGCGCGCGGTCCTGACCGCCGTGATCGCCGGATTTCCCGATCCGCGCCAGACGCCGCTCCTCCTCGAGTTCGACTACGGCGAGTACGAGGGCCTGACCAGCAAAGAGATCCACGAAACGAATCCCGGCTGGGAGCTCTATCGCGACGGCTGCCCCGGCGGCGAGACGCCGGCGCAGGTCTACACACGTGCCAAGGAGTTCCTCAGCCTCTGTGAATCGGTGGACGGCCGCGTGCTCGCGTTTGCACACGGCCACATCCTTCGCGCGGTGGCGGTCGCCTGGGTGCGGTTGGACATCACCGCCGCCACGGGACTGCAGCTCGACGTCGCCACCATGAGCAGGCTGCGAGACGACTCGGAGCACGGTCGTGTGATCGCGATGTGGAACGCGCCTTGAGGGGGTGCGGTCAGCGCCTCCGGCGCAGGCTCCAGGTCCGGCTGCGCACCCCGGGGAGCCCGGCGAAGACGAGGTAGGCAGACGTGTCGACGTCGGCACGATACGTGTGGCGCTCGCCCGGGTTGATGAGCAGCATCTCACCCGCGACAACGTCACCTTGCTTGGACCCGTCGTCAAACCGCAGGCGGCCCACAGTCACGATGAGCGCCACCGGAATCGCGTTGCGGTGCTCAGGGACTTTCTGCCCTGGTTCCAACCGCAGGCCGACGACGCGCATGGATCCGCAGTCGGCGATCTGCTCGAAGCCAAACGCGCGACGCTGTTCGCCCGAACCCGTCGAGGCCAATCTGGATGGATATCATGCGGCCCGCCGCAAGGCGTCAACATCGAGGCGTGAACATCGTCCACGCCACCGGAGTCGAAGGCGCGCGCAACGCACGCGGCATCGTTGTCGTCATCGACGTACTACGTTCCTTCACCGTCAGCGCCTACGCGCTCGCCGGCGGCGCGCGCGAGTGCATCCTCGTCCCGACCGTGGACGAAGCTCTCATGCTCGCGAAGCGCATCCCCGGCGCGATCGTCTGCGCCGAAGAGAACGCGCTGCCGGTGCGGGGCATCGACATCAGCAACTCGCCCACGCAGATCACAGACGAGGACCTCGAGGGCCGGACGCTCATCCAGCGTTCGACCGCTGGAACCCCGGTGATCAGTGAGGCACACGGCCAGGACGGCATCTTCGCGGCCAGTCTGGTCGTGGCCGGCGCAACGGCTCAAGCCTGCGTGTCAAGGAAGCCGAGCACCGTAACCCTGGTCGCGTCCGCCGACTATCCGGAGGATCACGCCTGCGCGAAGTACATCGAAGCGGCCATGGCCGGCCGTCGCATCGACCTCGACGGGCTGCTGAAACCGCTGCGCGCGAGCGAGCGCTATCGGAGGTTGATGGCCGGCGCATGGCCGGGCTTTCCTCCGACCGATCTCGAGCTGTCGCTCATGGTCGATCGATTCGACTTCGCGATGCCTGCCTCCAGGGGCGACGACGGGTACGTTGCGCTTACGGCGGAGAGACTTCCCTAAGGAACCGACGCAAGACCCGACGAGCGCAAGCTTTCGGCTCCCCTCGCCGTCTTACCCGTTGGGGGGCCGTGCGCATCAATTTCGCCGCCGGCATGATGCTGGCTCTGTTCGTCGCCGCCTGTGGCTCGCCTCCCGCGAGCACACCGACGGGCCAGGACATCTCCTGTGTCAACTCCACGGCTGCGCACCACGCTTACGTCGTCGTCGAGCACCTGTCCGGCAATTCCTTTCAGCGATGCGTGGGTTTCAGCGGTGCGACGATCGACGGCCAAACGTTGATGGACCAGTCCGGCGTCGAATACCTGTCGCATAAGCTGAGCTCAGGCAAGGCCGTCTGCCAGGTGGACAACGAACCGAGCCAGGTCACTCAATGCTTCCCGCCGAACCAGCCCTACTGGGCGCTGTTCCTGGAGATCCAGGGCAAGTGGGTCGGCGCGACGACCGGCTTCACCGATGTGAACCTGCACGACCGCGACGCGCTGGGCTGGCACTACGTCTCGGCCGCGGACACTTCGCCGGCGCCGCCGCCTCTGGCCCAGGCCCTGCCGGCCGCACGCTCCTAGGCCGCCACCAACGCGACCGCGGCTCCCAGCTCGAGCCCGGATGCGAATGCCTCGGCCATGGGCGAGCCTGTGATCAACGCTCCAAGCACTGCGAGCGAGCCGCGATGGGCGACGATCGCGACCTCCCCGACAGGAGGCAGCGGCCGCAGGGACGACCAGAACGTCGCCACTCGGCTCTCGAGATCGGACAGGCTCTCGCCAAAGCTCGACGGCGTGGATCGCAGGTCCTCTTCCCATGCCCTGGCCGCCTCGGGATCCTCCGACCACAGGTCCGCGAGTGAGCGGCCCTCCCAGGCGCCGAAATCGATCTCGCGCAGGGCGGCCGCCGTCTCCACGTGAAGGCCATGTGGCTGGGCCACCAGGCGCGCCGTGGCCAGCGCGCGCCGGCGATCGCTCGACAGCACGCGCACCAGTGGATGGGCGGCCATCGCCGCGCCCAGGCGGCGTGCCTGCTCGATGCCGGCGTCACTCAGAGGCGGGTCTGTGACGCCGATGACAGATCCAGGCTTGCGAATCGACTCCCCATGCCGGATCAACCAGATGCGACTCACAGATGCGCCGCGAAAACGATCAACGCGCCGAGCTGGCTGAGCTCCGCGGTGGCGCCGTAAACGTCACCCGTCGCACCGCCGATGCGGCGGCGGGCGAGCACGCCGATCACCGCGGCGATCAACATCGCCACAAGGACCGCGGCCACTGAGCGCCGCCAATCCAGCAGGCAGACGAGAACGGTGATCGCCGAGCCCAGCACCAGGTCGAAACGCCGGTGGGGGCCGCCGGCCGCGACCCCCAGCCCGGCATGCCGGACATACGGGACCAGGGCGATCATCACCAGCAGCGTCCAGCGCGAGACCGCCCCCGCGATGACCAGCGCGACAATCGCCTTCGCCGGGGACATCGCGGCCAGCGCGGCCACCTCCGCAACCAGCAGCAGCACCACCGCGACCAGCCCGAACGAACCGACGCGCGAGTCGCGCATCACCTCGAGCCTGCGCGCCGCATCGCCGGCTCCGAAAAGTCCGTCCGCCGCGTCCGCGACGCCGTCGAGATGGAGCGCCCCGGTTGCAACCGCCAACACCGCCGTGGCGGCGACCGCGGCCAGCAAGGGCGACGTGACCGCGGCCGCCAGCGCGAACGCGATGCCCGCCATCAGCCCGAGCAGGGCGCCGACGGCAGGGAAGTAGGCGCGCCCAAGCCGCTCGCCCGTGGCGCCGTCTGAGGCGGCGATGGGGATGACGGTGAGGAACGCCACCGCCGCGCGTATCGAGCGGATGCTCACCGCGTACGCAGCACGTTCTCGACCGAGGTGAGGTCGAGCGCCCGCCCGGACACCATCAACACGGCACGGTCCGCCGCCGCCGCGAACGCTGTGTTGACCGCGCCCAGGATGTCGCGGAAGCTCCGGGCCAGCTCGTTTGCCGGCACGATGCCGAGGCCGACCTCGTTGCTGACCACGACGCACTCGCGCCCCCTCAGCTCTTGCACGACTTCGCTCGCGATGCTTTCGATGTCTGATGCCGATGCGCCCTGTCCGAGCATGTTCGAGACCCAGAGCGTCAGGCAATCGAGGACGACGAAGTCGCGAGCGGCGGCCGACCGCACAGCGCCGAGAAGGTCAATCGGCGCCTCCAACGTCTTCCATTCCACCCGCCGCGTCTCTCGATGGCGGCGGATCCGCGCGTCCATCTCTTCGTCGCCCGCCTGCGCGGTGGCGATGAACGTCACCGGTCCGCTCGAGTCGGCGGCCAGGCGCACGGCCATCGCCGATTTGCCGCTCCGCGCGCCGCCCAGCAAAAGGACGAAGGCCATCAGAAGTCGATGCCGCGGATCGCGCGCACGCCCCGGTCGAACGCGTGCTTCGTCTTTCTCATCTCAGTCACCGTGTCCGCGACCTCGACCAGCTCCGCAGGTGCATCTCGGCCCGTGGCGATGATGTTGACGGAGGGCGGCCGGTTGCGGATCACGTCGACCACCTCAGAGGTCGGGATCCAGCCCCAGTTCATCGGATAGGTGATCTCGTCGAGGACGATCAGCCCGTATTCACCGGAGCCGATCTTCTCCTTGCTCACGGTCCAGGCATGGCGAGCGACCGCCTCGGTGCGGTCCATGTTCTTGCTGTCCCATGTGAAGCCGTCGCCGATCGTGAGCCACTCGATGCCGAGCTGAGTGGCCGCCTTCTCCTCGCCGACCTTCCACTTCCCCGATTTGACGAACTGGATGACGCATACCTTCCAGCCACGCGCCACCGCCCGCATGGCGGTGCCGAAAGCGGCGGTCGATTTGCCCTTGCCGTCGCCGGTGTTCACCATCACCACCGAGGGCGCCTTCTTGGTGGCCAGCGCCGGCCCTCTGGTGGGAACGTCCTTGATCGACTCCGCAGCCATGTGAAGCTCGATCCTAGTCGAGCCAACGGATGGGTTGCGGAGCCGGTGCTAGGGCGTCGAGGCTATGTCCAGGTCGCCCGCCGGCGCGTCCCGGCGCCGCCGAACAGCCGCACGATCAGGAGCAGGATCACCGCACCGGCGAACGCCACGATCATCTCGCTGATGATCGGGTGGCCGACGATCTGCACATTGACGTGGAAAACGGCCGCAAGGAATCCACCCAGGATCGCCCCGATGATGCCGACGATGATGTCGCCGAACAGGCCAAGACCGTGGCCGAGCGCAATCCGGCTGGCGAAGAACCCCGCGACCAGCCCGATCAGCAGCCAGACCAGGATCGTGTCGAAGTTCATGTTGATCGTGGCGCCGTTGATGCTGATAGCCATGTTTGATCCCCCTTTGCTGAGAGAACGCACAGCTGGCCGCCGATCCCTGTCTAGTGCGCACCTCGCCGGCCGAAGCCGAGCATTCTCAGTACGAACAGGAGGATCACCGCGCCCACGAAGGCGATCACGATCTCGGTGATGATGGCGTGCCCCGTGATCTCGAACTTGATCTTCAAGACCTGGGCCAGCACGCCCCCGATGAACGCGCCGAGCACCCCGGTGACCAGGTCGCCGAGCAGGCCCAGGCCGTGGCCCAGGGCCACATGGCTGGCCAGCGCCCCGGCGACGATTCCAACCAGGATCCAGACGATCACCGTATCCGTGTCGAGGCGGATGTCGATCACTGCACCTACTCCCTTCTAAAAGACGGAACCGGCCAGTAGATCATGCGGCTTTGGCCGCCAGGTCTTGCATGACGGCGCCCAGGATGCGGTTGAACGCCGGGAAGGGGTGGATGACGTCGGCAAGCGTGCTCAGGGGCGTGGCGGCCTTGAGCGCCAACACCAGCTCGCCCAGGATCTCTCCCGCCCGCGGCGTCACCAGGGTCGCACCGATCAATACGCCGCGGTCTCGGTCGGCGATGAGCTTCAGCGCGCCGCCGTGAAAGTCGGCGATGTATCCGCGGGCCGACTCCGCCGGGTCGGTCGAGGCGGTGACCACCTTGATCCCGCGCTCGACCGCGGCCGCTTCCGAGAGCCCGACCGAGGCGACCTCGGGGTCGGTGAACGTGACCCTGGGCACCGCGGTGTGGTCAGCGCGCGCATCCTGTCCTCGCAGGCGCCGGGCGATGATCTGGCCGTGGTAGAACGCCAGGTGCGTGAAACCGCCTAGGCCGGTCACGTCGCCCGCCCCATAGACGTTGGCGTGCGCCTCCAGGGTGGCCGGGTCGACCTTCAGCCAGCCGCGCTCGGTCTGCTGCAGGCCCGACGGCTGCCAGGCCTCGAAGTTGGGCCGCCTTCCCGTCGCCACCAGGAGGCGGTCGGCGTGGACGGTGGTGCCGGACTTGAGAGTGAGGATCACGCCGACCTTTGCCGTCTCGATCCCGGTGCACGGGTCGCCGGTCAGCAGCGTGATGCCGTCGGCGTGGAGGTGCGGCCGAAGCGCCACGCCGGCCTCGGGCTCCTCGGCGGCCAGGAATCGCGGACCGGCCTCGATGATGGTCACCTTGGAGCCAAGCCGCGCGAAGGCCTGCCCGAGCTCGACGCCGACCGCGCCGCCGCCTAGCACGGCCAGCGAAACGGGAAGCTCGCGCGGTAGCGTGGCCTGGCGGTTGGTCCAGTAGTCGACGGTGTCGAGGCCCGGGATGGACGGAATCGCGGCGGTGCCTCCGTTGGCGACCACGACGGCACGGCGGGCGACGAGCTGATCACCGCCGACCTCGACCGTGCGCAGGTCGACGAGCTTGCCTTCGCCGCGTACGAGCTTGGCTCCTGTGGCCTCCAGCGCTGCGGCGGGCCGGGTGTCGTCGAGGTCTCGCGCCATCCAGTAGACGCGCTTGGAAACCTTCGGAAAGTCCACATCCCATTCCACGCGGGAGGCCGCAAGGGTGCGTGCCCGCCCCGCTTCCTCGAGAGTCTCGGCCGAACGCAGCAGCGTCTTGGAAGGGATGCAGCCCCAGTAGGGGCACTCGCCGCCCACGAGCTCGCGCTCGACCACCGCGAGCGTCAGGCCGCTTCCCTGCAGCCCGCCCGCGATCGCCTCTCCGGCGACGCCGCCTCCGAGGCACACGACGTCAAATTCCTGCGGCAATCTCACTCACCTCCGCCCGCGCGCGGCGGGCGCAATGCCTCCGACGGCGTGCCGAGTACGTTAGTCCCCGAAGGGCCGGGCGCACCAACGCAGCGGGTTGCGCATCCATGGAAGAATCAGGCGCCGGATGAACCTGAACCGCAGATCCTGGAAGCTGCTCGTGCCTCTGGTGGCGCTGGCATTTGCCGCCGCCGCTTGCGGCGAAATGGGCACCGCGTCCGGCTGGAGGGGCGCCCTCACCGTGGGCAGCGTCAACACCCCCAAGGGCGCACTCCTCGCCGAGATCTACGGCCAGGCTCTTGCCCACGACGGCTACGCGGTCACCTACAAGCTGCAGATCGGCACGCGTGACGTGGTCAGCGCCGCCCTGGAGGAAGGGCAGATCGACCTGTACCCCGGCTACGCCGCCACGGAGCTCGAGTACTTCAACAAGGGCGCCGGCGAGGCCACGCCCGACGCCGCCGCAACCACGGCCAAGCTCAACACGCGGCTTCAGCCGTTCGGCCTGGTCGCGCTGACTCCTTCGCCCGCGGTCGACCAGTACGCGTTCGCCGTGACCAAGGCGACGCAGACCAAATACAACCTCACCAAGCTGTCGGACCTCGCGGCCGTCGCGGGCCAGCTCACGCTCGGCGCCGGCTCGGATTGCTCGAGCGCGGCTTACTGCGCCGCGGGGCTGAAGAAGACATACGGCATCAGCTTCAGATCCGTCAAGGCGCTGGACGTCGACGGGCCGCTGACGCGCGCCGCCTTCAAGGACGGCAGCATCGACGTCGGCCTGGTCTTGAGCACCGATGGCGACCTCGACTCGCTGGGTCTCGTGGCGCTGCAGGACGACAAGCAGCTCGAGAATGCCGACAACGTGATCCCCATCCTGCGGCTGGCGGCAGCCAACGATGAAGTCACGAAGGTCCTCAACGCGATCGACGCCAAGCTGACCACGGCCCAGGTGGCGACCATGAACTCGCAGGTCGCGATCCAGCTGCAGGACCCCGCCGCCGTCGCCACCGCGTGGCTGCAGCAGCACAACTACTCG
>WNFJ01353686.1_pt3 | contig 10132 bp, 8 predicted proteins | sample 5400461 | NCBI WGS metagenome assembly WNFJ01 (sample SAMN13153349, study PRJNA577476) | soil metagenome | isolation source: 115 cm saprolite on Douglas fir-dominated hillslope | place: USA:California | collected 2013-09-17
TATGCTCAGTGCTGTATCAAGGCCGAGCGGCAAATCGAACACGTTCCATCCGGGAAAGAGTTGGGTATAGATGTGGGGCTCAAGAGTTTTCTGACCGACTCCGAGGGAAACACGGTAGCCAACCCTCGGCACTACCGCAAAGCGGAGTCGAAGCTCAAGAGACTTCAGAGAAGACTTTCCCGCAAACAGAAGAAATCTGCCAACCGGAAGAAGGCGAGGAAAGCACTCGCCAAGCAGCATCTGAAAGTTCAAAGGCAGCGTGAAGATTTTGCCCGTAAGCAGGCAAACACGTTGGTCTCGTCTAGCGACTTGATTGCCTATGAGAATCTTCAGATTCGCAATATGGTCCGCAACCGCAAATTGGCAAAGAGCATTCACGACGCTGGCTGGGGAATATTTCTGCAATGGATTGCACGATACGGCTTCCTGCATGATATCCCCGTGATTGCAGTTGTGCCGCACTATACCAGTCAGAAATGCTCTGATTGTGGCACCATCGTCAAGAAAAGCCTCAGCATTCGGACGCACATCTGCCATGGTTGCGGAGTTGTGCTGGATCGCGATCATAACGCTGCTCTCAACATTTTACAAAAAGCTCTTTCTGCTGATCAAAACGGTACCGGGGGGCACTCGGGAACCGACGGACTTGCTCCGTGAAACGCTTCTGGACATGCGGCCCTCTACTGCTGTATCAGCAATGGACAGTGGCAAGGCTCATGGGTGAAGGAAGAACCCCCTGGATTTATTCAGGGGAGTGTCAGAGAGTTGCGACATTCTTATATCAGAAACGTAATACATAGTATAAGATAAGGACATCGGCGAAAAGCAAAAACATAACCCGCCTCGCCATCGATGTCAGGCTCTTTTGAGGTTTTGGAGTGGAAAATATCTATACTGAAAATAATACAGCCTCTCGCACAATGCGTTCGCAAATGAGCTATCAGAAGGCGCTGAGTCAATATAGAAATGTACATGGACTCTCTCGCATCTCCTGGGCTACGTGGGGTGTGGTTACCGGAACCATCATCATCTGGTGTGTTACAGCATATCAGTTTACCCTTGCAACGGGTGCGCACAATGCACATGATATCATCGCTGCCGTGATGAATAATGCCATCAATATCCAGGACAAGGATAATAACGCCCTTTCTTCTGTCCTGATCGCTTTCGGTGCCAAGGATAATGACCTGATCTTACAGGGACAATATTGGCGTTTTGTCACTCCGATATTTCTTCATGCAAACCCGCTACATGTGGGCTTGAACATGCTCAACCTGGCGGTACTGGGTGTCTTTCTGGAGCGGCTGGTAGGGCACATGCGTTTCCTGCTCATTTATGTGATAACAGGAATTGTTAGCATCATCGCCAGCTTCTACTTTATGCCGCAAGAAATTAGTGTTGGAGCTTCTGGCGCCATTTTTGGCCTGGTAGGAGCTTATAGCGTTTTCGTACTGATGCACCGCAGAGCGTTTCGCAAAGGTGGCATTCCTGCGCTCCTCTGGCTCATATTTGTGATTGCGGGGAATCTCAGTATTGGATTTTTCGTGCCCAATGTAGATAATTACGCACATTTAGGTGGTTTACTTAGCGGCTGCCTGCTCGGCTGGTGGTTTACCCCGCTCTATACCTTGACACAAAATAATACGTTAATAGACAAACATAGCCTTTCCCGCCGCTGGCCCTTGGCTCTATTGACGATAGCAGGTACACTTATACTTGCAATCATCGCTCGTTTATTCATTGGAGGGTAATTTTTTGGAAGCACAAACAGATATTCAGACCTATCTCGAGCGTGGGAAACAGGCTCTGGCACAAGGACAGGGACGCGAAGCAGCTATTGCCTATGCACACGCAGCACAGCTTGAACCAGACAACCCGATGGTACACCTGGGACTGGCAGAGGCGAACCTCGCCCTCGGTTCCTATGGCGTCGTCTATATGGCCTGCCGCAAAGTACAGGAGCTACAACCAGCAGGTGGGTTTGAAAGCACCGTGGCGCAAGCGTTGCTTGACTTGCTCGATCGCCGTTACGATCGCGCTTTACAGAAAGTTGATGCGGCTATTAGCCTTGATCCTGGCTCCGGGTATGTCCATGCTTTACGCGCCTACCTGCTGCGTGCTACTGGACAGGATTATGATGCTGGACTGGCACGCGCGCGCGCTGCACGCCTTTCCTATGGCCAGCACTTCGATAACTGTTTTCCACCGTTAGAACCGGTTTCTACGCCAGGTTATGAACCAGCGCCTGCACCTGCCAGTAGTTCTGACAGCTCACCCGAGGGAAATGGGACGGTACAACGAGAGACAATACCAACCTGGTCGCGCCCTAACGGCATGCAGCGACAGGTTATTCGCACTCGTTTCGCCCTCAGCCAGAATCCGCGCTTTGTTACCAACATCATCATTGGTATCAATGTGATCGTGTTCGTCATTCTCGCTCTACTGAACAGAACTATCAGTTTCGACCAGTCCGACCAAGGTCTTCTTGCCATTATTAATGCAGGAGCACAGGTCAATCTTCTCGTACAACAGGGGCAGATCTGGCGTATCTTCACCGCTATGTTCCTGCACTTTAACATTTTACATATTGGTCTGAACATGCTTTCGCTGTTCTTCATCGGCTCAGCCGTCGAGGTCTTCTTTGGGAAATGGCGTTACCTGGTCATATACCTGGGAGCCGGTATACTTGGTGGTATCTTCACCTACTTTTTAGACCCATCAAGCGTTATCCCATCCGCTGGTGCCTCCGGAGCCATCTTTGGCGTCTTCGGCGCCCTCGGCGTTTTCTACTTTGTGAACCGCCGCAACATGGGCTCGTTTGGACGAGGAGCCATCACAAACTGGCTCTTCTGGTTGGGACTCAATCTCTTTTTTGGTTTCAGTAGTGCGAACATTGGCATCTGGGATCACATTGCTGGTCTCGTTGCCGGTATGCTTATCGCGCTATTGCTCATTCCCAGGACGAAACGCAGGCAGTTCTAAACCGATAGGGAAACGGGCGCTTCATTACGAAGCGCCCGTTTTTTTATAAAAGTGTGGCGAGAAAACCACGAGGTCTTCAGCCTCGTGGATGAACGCCGCACGCAGGAGGCGTGCGGTCATCGAATACTTTGTGACTGATCATCCATGAGGATCGAGCACTCACCCTCTGCATATTCACGAACTTGGGAATGGGCTTCGAATGGACCTTTTTACCGTCCAGGCCCATGAGGATCGCATAGCCCGTGGACATCCGCCCTTTGATGAAGTATTCTTGACCGAGGTAACGGACTTTGTCAAACTTGCGGAACCCTGCGATCTTGCCAGTCGTGATGCGTTGTTCGCTCCTTTTCCCTTGTGTTTGTTGGTAGTCCCCATCAGGAATGCCTTTCTTCACGAGAATGCTACGTGTTCGGAAGACGGGCGATGTCCCTCGCGTGGCTATCACTGCCGCATCAGTGCAATGATCCTTGGGTAAACCCACAAGAAGGCGGTGTTCTTTGGTCACAAAGCCCCACGTTTCCTCCGCTGGAACGCACTGGAGCAACTGGATGCGGATACTGTTCATCTGTGTAGCATGAAGCAAGGTACCTTTTTTCGCACCCTTGTGCTTGAGAGTGATGGCTCCCGCATGCAGGGCATCATGACATGTCTTGCACAAAGTCAACAAATTCGCTTCCTCGTCGCTTCCTTGCGCACTGCGGAAAATGAGGTGATGGACCTCCAGGCGCCGATCCTTCGCTTTTCCTCGACAATGCTGGCACGTGTAGCCGTCTCGCGTGAGGACGTAGGCTTTGGTATTGGCAAAACCGTAGTTGATCCCTTTTTGATACAGCCACTTGTTGTGCAAGACCTCTGGATGCTTTAAGGCATGAGGGTCAAAGGTTCCTGTTTCCAGAACAATGGACGTGATAGGCAGCAGGGACTGCACAAAGCGGATTTCCCGCAGATGCGCGTCGATTTTGCTTCTCATGGTTGGTGAGAAACGCCCTGGTTTGATCGAGTTCTTGCGGTTCAACCAGCGTGCCTTGCGATATCTCGTTTTTCGTTGACGACGATTGCGGCGAGAGGTGGCCCGTTCCTTCATAGTTTTGGCGATATCATTGCGCACTGCCACTTCTGACAGATACAGCACATTTCCACGAGCATCAGCAACGGCAGAGCCAAGGACAGCGCTGCCGGTGTCAACGCCCAGGGTCAATGGTTGGGTGTAGGTCTCCTCTGGCTGGACAAGCAACATGATGGTAAAAGGGGTACGACGTACCACCTTGGCTTTTCCCTGTTTGAGTAACAAACGAGCAATCGCGCAGGAACAGGGCATGAGAGGCCCTCTGTCCGGTGAAAGCACATAGACGATATTCATGACGACGTTTCCTTTCGGAAAAATGCTCCGGCAAGCGCCGGGTGATGCGTATCCCTGCACTGTGACCATGCAGGGAATCCAACCTCATCTCGACAGTGTTCAAAAGGCTTTTTGCACGCGGATCACCGGGCCTTTCCTCAGCCCTTCTTAAACCCACATGACAGAGCAGCGGTCTGATGCGTCAACCGCAGGTGTCATGACCCATCGAACGGTATTCCCATTTCTGGGAACGAGTCTGGTGAACTCAGGCTTCTCACGAAGCCACTCGGTCTTTAGCCGAGTGGTAGTTCACCGCTTCCTCCTTTTCCTCGCCTTCCTCACCCTCTTTCGAGTGTGTTGGATTGCCTGATCTTGCTCAATCCCCCAACACCCAGAACTGCAATGATACGCGCATACGTACCTGTTTGCACGATGGTCGCCACAGCACCCGTTTGTATATCCATAGCGTAGAGTGAGCCATCTCCATAAAATGTCAGGATATGATTGTTGAACCAGGGTCCCAGTTCAAGCAGATTGGCGTTCGAGGTTGCCATTAACTGGGGACTACTGACACGCAAATGCTTGCCAGAACCGCTCATTTTAGCTATAAACAGCGCGTTGCTGCGATCGTAGGGAGGCTGGGTTTGTGTAGAGAATTCGACATAGATGAGCGTATGACCGTCTATCGTGAAAACCGGCGTCTCGACCCAGTGGTAGGCCGCGCTATTATGCAGTTCATGCTGTTCTGCCAGCAGCACACGCGAGATATCCATCTTCAGAGGGTGCCCATCGAGCGTCGTAACTTTCAGGCTGTTGGCATATTTGAGTACAGCCATGTCATCAGGAATACTGCTATCCGTCGGTTTAGGCACCTGGCCTTCGTAGGACGAATAGAGCAATACGTTGCTATCGGGGACAAGGGCCAATGGGCCCTGGGCTGAGTTCCCATCTAAAAGGGACTGCGAAGTGATATTAAGCGGATTACTTATGTCGAGGGCCCACAAACCAAACTGTATCGCTTCATGGCTTTGCTGGCCATCTGTCAGCAGCAAGGTTTTGTTGTTCATGAAAGTAAAAATGCGAAAGCAAGGACAGATTGACGACGATTGCTCAAAAATCTTGCCAGGAGTGGCTAACGGCCCTGCATATAGATCGATAACCCCATCGCCACTGGCCGGTTCGGTGCTCCAGGCAATCATTGTGCCATCGCTGCTCAGTGCCAATGAGGTGATCACTTGATTTGCAGCAAGGGCCGCTATCTTTTCTGATGTGCCACCAAAAATATCCATCAAATAAATACCGTCGCCGCTGTAAAGTAGTTGTCCAGATGGTGTCAGTATCGGTCGCACAGCCCGATTATAGATGTAGCCAGGAGTGTATAGTACCTGCGGCGTTCCACTCCCTGTACTTGAGATCATGTAGATGTTGTTCTGCTGCTCGTAAATAATTTCGTGCCCCGATGGCAGTTGTAAAGAGGGTGCTGTCGTATTATTGGGTGTAAAAATAGGAGGAGTAGCTGTAGGTATCACGTCCTGGCCTGTGGTTGGCGTCGGGTAAAGGGAACCCGCGTGCGTGGATTGTGTTTTTGCCGTAGGACTTACGGCCGTAAATGAGTCAGGGTGCGTGTAGACCTGCACCAGGTTTGGCAACAACAGGCTTGTAGAAGAGATAATCAATAAACTGATCAACACAAGCAAGATGATAATACCCGTGGAGGAGAAGCGTCTCGGTTGAACTGGCCTTGGTTCTGAAATACGTGACTTCTCTTCATCTTTGGGCTCTGGTGGATTACTTACTTGCTGCGCCAACGTCTTATGTTTCCTTACATGATTTTTCTTCCTGGATATCAGTATACACGAAACAAACTTTTGTATCAAAGGTCTGTTTCCTTGTTCGCTTCTCAAGCTATTTTATCATGCCGTTAGATCGGCATTGCTTATTATATGAGGGGTCGCCTCGCTGGCATGATGCAGGATAAAAGCGGTGGTCTTGGCGAAAACTTCCTCGCGGTCGTAATCCTTCATGATGACATGAAAGGAGCGATGGAACGTAACGAGATGTTTCTCTTTGGAACCTATGCGCCGGTAAATTTCCCGGCCATCACGTGCGGGCACAACATGATCGTGAACCGACGTCATAATCAGCGCTGGTGCAATGACCTGGGGGAGTTCGGTTCGGAGGGTCGGCAAAAACCGTAACATGCTTTCGACCGGTCGCATCGGCGTCCAGCGATACACATCGCGAGTATAACGACGGCGCGCATCCGGGTCGCGCACATCCTCGCGCACTGTCGGGACCAGGGGCGTGAGGTATTTCGCGATGCGCACAGTAGGTAAGATCAGGGGATGCATATGAAGTGGGGCACACATCGTGACAATACCGGCTACCTCTTCGTGAGCTGCGGTATGCAAGGCAAGAGCGCCTCCCAGTGAATGCCCTGCTATAAATACCACAGCGCAACGCTGCTTGAGAGCTTGTAATTCATCTCGTACAGCATTAGCCCAGTCATGCCAGCCCAGCGGCAACATATCTCGCACGCGAACTCCATGCCCGGGCAAAAGCATGTTGTCGGTCACTATGCCATGATCCTGCAGCGCTAGCTCCAGTTCCTCCAAATCCCTTCTACTACCATTCAACCCGTGTATCAGTAAGACGCCGATCACAGGTTTTTTAGATGAATGCTCTGTGCCCTGCGGTGCATGGGGTCTATCCATTGAAGTAGCTCCTTATGATGCCTTATATAAAGAATAATGCAGGTCGTTTCACGTTTATTCAAAGTGCTGCTTTCTATAGAATAGCTTTTAGTAATTACGTTTCGACCAACTTTTCAGTTGTACATTGCGGAATATTACCAGGCTCTTTGAAGTTCATCACTGTAACTGTATAAGTATCTTATAACAGATTGCCCTTTCTTGTTAGGAGTGATATAGTCGCATCCTGACAATATCAAATCCAGCAGAAGCCCATGACACAACCCAAATGTATCAAAGCCATTAAAGAACATATATCCAAGGAGTATTGACAATGAAGTTTTCAACAAAGGCCATTCATGCTGGCCAGGAGCCTGACCCAACGACGGGCGCAATTATGCCGCCCATTTTTCAAACTGCAACGTATGCCCAGAACGGACTCGGCGACCACAAGGGGTATGAATACTCACGCACACATAATCCCACTCGTACTGCGCTGGAAGAGTGTATTGCCGCCCTCGAAGATGGAAAATTTGGGCTTGCCTTCGCCTCCGGTATGGCCGCTGAAACTACCATCCTCAGCCTCCTCAGCGCCGGTGACCACCTGGTCGCCTGCGATGACCTCTATGGAGGAAGTTACCGTATCTTTGAGCGAGTCATGCGCCGGTATAATGTGGAAACCACCTATGTCCCGGCAGGCAACATTGCCACGTATGAACAGGCAATTCGCCCAAACACGAAACTCATCTGGTTAGAGACCCCAACCAACCCATTATTGCGTTTGATAGACATCCAGGCAGTCGCTGAGATTGCTCACCGTCACAACATACTGGTCGTCGTTGATAACACCTTCGCCAGTCCTTACTTCCAGCAGCCACTGAAATTGGGAGCTGACATCGTTGTCCACAGCACTACCAAGTATATCAACGGCCATAGCGATGTGATCGGCGGCGCTCTCGTCCTCAATAATGAGGAAGTATACGAGTCAATGAAGTTTTACGAAAACGCCGCCGGTAATGTCCCTTCACCTTTTGATGCGTGGTTGACGCTGCGAGGCATCAAGACGCTGGCAGTGCGTATGCGACAGCACGATGAGAACGCTCGCGCGGTGGCAAAATTCCTGGCAGAGCACCCACGAGTGGAAAAGGTCTATTATCCCGGATTACCTTCACACCCCGATTATGAGCTGGCGAAACGCCAGATGAGTGGTTTTGGCGGGATGGTTTCATTCCAATTTAAGGGTGTCTATGCCGACGTGGACAAGTTGGTACGGCGCTTCAAAGTATTCTCCCTTGCCGAAAGCCTCGGGGGCGTCGAATCGCTTGTTTGCCATCCAGTCTCCATGACACACAGCTCCATCCCCAAGGAGATCCGTGAGGCTCGAGGTCTGACCGACACGCTGCTCCGACTCTCGGTTGGCATAGAGGATGCAGAGGATCTCCTGGCAGATTTACAACAGGCCTTGGCATAATAGAGGATAACATAAGACGGAACGAGACGAGGTACCTGCGCAAACTCTGGAAGAATGCGGGTACCTCATCAAAATGTGTTACTTTCGCAGGTGTCGTGCGATGTAACTATATAAATGGGTCTACTTTTTCATACTATCTATGATATTACCTAAATTATTCATAAGCATTATGAGACCCTGAGGAAGGACCGCTGGCAATGACATTTATCACCGTCGCCCAAAGGCATGCTAAGAGGGGCATACTTCCGGTAAGCATCTTCATGGTCATCATGCTGTTGCTGAGCGCCTGTGGAGCAGACCCGCAAACACAACAGCAAGCCAATAGCAGCAAGTCCGATTTAGACCGACTGATCTCTCAAGCGCAGACTATTGGCGTACCCGGCACTATGCTGAAACCTATCATCCAGCAAGAAGCCGCGCTAACGAATACCAGCGCTCCTCTCACCATCTTTAGTGGGCAACCCGCCACCGACTACTACAGCAATCTGGCGCTGCGCTACCAGTTACTCGCGGTCCAGGTACGTGGTATGCAAACACAGGTAACCCAACAATTTGACTACCGGGCCGCGCTAGATATTCAAGACCTTGAGAATGCCCTTGCTCAGAGACAGGCACAAAACTTTGTTGAAGCAAAAACCTTCTCAAATCAACTGACACAATATCAGAATCAGCTGGCGAAGGCGCAGTACCCCAAAGATTATACGCAGATCAGCTATAACGCGAAACAGTCAACACTCGCATTACAATTGCTGGGGCCCGCGTATAACAACCTGATGGCGCTGCAAAAGAATATCGAGCAATTGCAAGCGTCACACGTGGATACAACTGCTCTCGACCAGCAGTATCAACAAGATCTTCAGCTCTTCCGCAATGCCAATAAGCCAGAGGACTTTTCCCAACTAATCGATCAATCGACGACGCAGTTACAAGCGACCGATGATTTCTCTATCCAGGCCATTCCCTATGTTGGCGCAGCTAAGCTCCGGGAGTTCAGTGCTGATATCATCAAGCTGAAACAGTATGGGCAAAATACCACAAATTATGAGCATAGTCTTCATGCAGATCAGACAGCCCTTGCTCAGGCCAGGTCAATTAGTGATTTCCTCAATGTTTCATCACAGATTGATCGTGATACCTCATCGTTACAATTGGCCCTGACCGCTGGATATGCGAGCTACCTCCTCAATCAGTACAATCAAGAGGTCTCCAGCTGGGGCAATGCTCACCAGTATCATGACCCCGTCGACGGTGGAACCTACAACCTGGACTACGAGTATGGTTCTAATGGCACAGGGCCGGACGGCAACGCGGCTTTACAGTATGCGCAATCCACCCAGCAGCCATCAGACTACCAATCTGCGATTGATACCATCAATGCAAATTTCCTGCACCTGCACGCGCTGGAGGCCGACTACAACGACAAAACGTCTTATGACCAGCCTCATGCAACCGACATTCAGTTAATGAAACACTACAATGTCTATGGCTCCAATGCTGGACAGGTTCTCGTTGTCTCGTTGATTGAACAGACGCTGCGTTTCTACAACAATGGGAAACTGATCAGAGCCTTCCATATTGTCTCTGGACAATACATGAAACCATCACCGCCAGGATTCTGGAGTATTATATTGCGTCAGAGTCCAACCAAAT
>WNFJ01409634.1_pt1 | contig 10132 bp, 9 predicted proteins | sample 5400461 | NCBI WGS metagenome assembly WNFJ01 (sample SAMN13153349, study PRJNA577476) | soil metagenome | isolation source: 115 cm saprolite on Douglas fir-dominated hillslope | place: USA:California | collected 2013-09-17
TGGCGCGCGCCGTCGCGGGTGCGCGCCTGCTGGCCCTCGCCGGCGAGCCGGAGCGATTCCACACCCTGCAACCCGCCGGCAGTGTTCTGGCGTGGCCCGTGGCGCCCGGCGCGCCCGGCGACTGGTACGCGGCGTTGGCGCCGGCGTCGCCCTTGGGCGGCGCACTCGCGGGGCTCGCATGGGACTCGCTGCCGCCCCTGAGCGGCGTCGAGCCCGTGACCCCAGACTCCAGCGCGGTCGTGGCGCTCACGGCGAGCCTCGGCCGGCGCGGCGCGGCGCGGCCGATCGTGGTGCTGCGCGAACGCAGCGGCCGGCGCACGGCGACCGTCACGGCCGGCGGGCTGTGGCGGTGGGCATTTCGCGGCGGCGCCAGCGAAGAGGCGTATCGGGCGCTCGTCGCCGGACTGGCGGATTGGTTGATCGGGGAGCGGGGCGCGGGCAGCAGGGAGCGGGCCGTGCCCGTCACGCTCGCGGTGGCCGACGGCCTGCCGCTGACGTGGCACTGGAGCGCGGCCGGGGAGCCGCGCGACGTAGCGGTACGCCTCGAGAACGACGCCACCGCCCGTACCGACACGCTGCGCTTCGATGCGACGGGCCACGCGGAGCTGTGGCTCGCGCCCGGTGTGTATCGCTACGCACTGGCGGGTGGGTCGGAGCGCGGGCTGGTGGCGGTCGAGTCCTACAGCGACGAGTGGCGTCCCGGCGCCGTGACGGTGCGGTCGCAGCCGGGCGTTGCAGCCGCGCGCGGCGGGCGCGTGGGCCTGCGCGATCGCTGGTGGCTGTTCGCGCTGGCGATCCTCGCCTTCACGGCCGAGTGGGCGTGGCGCCGGCGCCAGCGGCGCCAGGGACTCCCGTGACCGCGCTCGAGTACACGACGCCGATCCAATTCTTAAAAGGTGTGGGTCCCAAGCGCGCCACCGCCCTGCAGCGCCTCGGCGTGCGCACCGTCGGCGATCTGCTGTACCACGTGCCGCACCGCTATCTCGATGCGACGACGGTCACCCCGCTCGCGCGCGCGCGCGTCGGGGAGGACGTCACGTGCGTCGGCCGGGTCGAGAGCACGGGCGTGCTCCCCACGCGGCGCGGTCTGCGCGTGTTCCACGCCGTCCTCAAGGACGACAGCGGCCGTCTCGAGTGCGCGTGGCCGGGGCAGCCGTTCCTCGAGCGCCAGATCAAGGTCGGGCAGCTGCTGCTCGTGACGGGGCCGGTGCGCTACTATCACGGCCGCCAGCTCGCGCCGCGTGAATTCATCGTGCTGGCGGGCGAGGGCGAAGACGCGCCCGAGCGCGGCCTGGTCTTACCGATCTATCCCGCCACCGACGGCCTCACGCACCGCCAGATCCGCACGCTGATCCATCAACACCTCACAGAGCTGCTCGGCGTGGTGGCGGATCCGCATCCGCCCGCGCTGCGTGCGGCACTCCAGCTGCCGCCGCTGCGGGAGGCGCTCGCCCTGGTGCACCAGCCCGGCTCGCCCGAGGACGCGGAGCGGGGCCGGCGTCGCCTCGCCTTCGACGAGCTGTTCGACCAGCAGCTCGTGCAGGCGCGTGCCCGCCACCTGGCGAAGCGCGCCCGCCGCGGTATCCGCTTCGAGCTGAAGCGCGCGCTCACCACCCAGCTCAAGGGCACGCTGCCCTTCGAGCTCACCGCGGACCAGCGCCACGCGGTGCGCGACATCACGGCGGACATGACTGCGCCGCTGCGGATGCACCGCCTGTTGATGGGTGACGTGGGCACGGGCAAGACGGTCGTGGCGCTGTTCGCGATGCTGCTGGCGGTCGAGAACGATTACCAGGCGGCGATCATGGCGCCCACTGAGCTGCTCGCCGAGCAACACGCCGCGACGCTCACCCGGCTGCTCGCGCCGCTGGCGATCCGGCCGGAGCTGCTGGTCGGCCGTCTCAGCGCGCCTGAGAAGGCGGCGGCGAAACAACACATCGCGTCCGGCAGCGCGCGCCTCGTGGTGGGCACGCACGCGCTGATCCAGGAGTCGGTGGTGTTCCAGCGACTCGGCCTCGCCGTGGTGGACGAGCAGCATCGCTTCGGCGTGGAGCAGCGCGCGGCCCTCGTGGAAAAGGGCGACGCGCCCGACGTGTTGTTGCTCACGGCCACGCCGATCCCGCGCTCGCTCGCCCTCACGCTGTACGGTGATCTCGACGTCACCCAGATCCGCGAGCGCCCGCCGGGCCGCGGCAGCGTGAAGACGGCGCTGCGCGGCGAGGCGGCGCGGGCGAAGATCTATCAGTTCATCCGGTCGGAATGCGCGGCCGGACGCCAGGCCTACGTGATCTATCCGGTGATCGACGAATCCGAGAAGGCGGACCTGCGCGCCGCGACCACGATGGCGGCCGAGCTGAAAAAAGTCTTCGCCGAATTCAAGGTCGGGCTGGTGCACGGCCGGCTGAAGCCTGAGGAGCGCGACAAGACAATGCGTGCCTTCCGGGATAACGCGGTGCAGATCCTCGTGGCGACGAGCGTGATCGAGGTCGGCATCGACGTCGCTAACGCAAGCGTGATGCTGATCGAGCACGCCGAACGCTTCGGGCTGGCGCAGCTGCACCAGCTGCGGGGACGCGTGGGGCGGGGCACGGCGGCGAGCCACTGCATTCTCCTGTCGGACGCGCGCGAGGCGGCACCGCGCCTGCAGGCATTCTGCGACACCACCGATGGCTTCGCGATCGCGGAGCTCGACTTGAAAGAGCGCGGCATGGGCGAGCTGGCGGGCGCCCGGCAGTCCGGCGGAGTACCGCTGCGCTATGCCAATCTCGAAACCGATCTGCCGTTACTGGAGGAGGCGCGGGCGGCGGCGGCGCGCATCATCGAGGCCGATCCGGCGCTGGCCGCGCCGGAGCACGCGCCCTACCGCGCGCGGATTGTGGCGAAGTATGAACGCGGCTTCGAGTTGTTTCGGGTCGGCTAGAACGCCACGCGAATGCTCAGCGCCGCCCCCGCGCGGGTGGGCACGACTTCGAGCGACACCGGCTTGAAGGGAATATTCCCCGGCTCGTCGGTGTGGTGGCGCAGGTCGGTGATGAACAACGCGGCGGTAGCGAGCGCGGCCGCCTGCGCACCCAACAGCCAGCGGCGGGCGCGGCGATCGAACTGCAGCGACGCCTGATACAGCAGCTCCGGGTTGGCAAGGAGGTAGCGCCCGCTCGGTCCGCGCGAGCAATCGGCGTTGTTGTTGCGGCAAATGTCCAGCAGTTGATTCCACTCGATATCGGAATAGTGGTGCTCGCGCGCGCCCATGGCCGTGAAGGTGACGGCGGCCGCGGCTGTGGCCCACTTGCCCCAATGGACCAGGAAGCGGCTGCCGTGGCCGGGCGCGGGCGGGCGCGGCGCCGCTTGCTGGGCGGCGAGCGGCGTCGCGAGGGCGACGAGCGCGAGGACGGCGGCGGCGCGGGTCATCGATAGGTGTGAATGTCGCCGCGTCCGCCGATCACCACCAGCGTGCGGTCCTTCACGATCGGCGCTTCCTCCACCGGCCCGTCGAGCTGGGCGCGCCACAAGACTCTCCCGTCGGCCCGGTCCACGAGCAGCACTTCGCCGCTGACGCTCGCCACCAGGACGCCCGACGCGGTGGGCGTCGGGCCCGCGCGCGTCACGATACCGAGGGCGCGCGATGCGGCGCCGGCGGGCCCGGCGGCGGCAATCATCCACAGGACGCCGCCGCGCGTGAGCGCGTAGACCGTATCGTGCACCAGCGCCGGCGCGCCGAGCACGCCGTCGCCGGCGGGATGGTCCCACGCCACCGTCAACGCCGGCAGGACGATCGCGAGGATGTGCCCGGCGGTGGTCGCGGCGTAGACCCGATGCTGTCCGTACGCGGGACCCGAGAGCACCGTGCCCGGCGTGGCGCGCGTGGCCGTGATCGCGCCGGTGGCGCGGTCGAGCAGGTAGAGGGTGTCGTTCGTGGTGGCGATCACGAGTCCGTCCGGCGTCACGACGGGCGCGGCGCGCACCGCGCCCGACAGCTGCCGCCGCCACACGACGGCGCCGTCGTCGGGATTGAGACGCAGCACCAGACCCGCCTCCGTGCCCGCGAACAGCTCCGCACCATCGAACGCCAGCGGCGCCACCACGCTGCCGCTGTGGCGGCTCCACATGATGCGCCCATCGCGCAGGCGCAGCGCCACGACCTTCCCTTCGGGCGTGCCTTCGGTCGCCGCGTAGAGGCGGTCGGCGTCGAGCAGGGGACCGCCGTGCAGCGTGCCCGGCAGGTGCGAGCGCCAGAAGATCTGGCCGGTGGCGCGCTCGAGCAGCACGATGTAGCGATCGACGCTGCCCACCGCGATCACACTTTCGCCGATCGCGGCGCTGCCGCGCACGGCGCGGCCGGCGACCGTCTTCCACAGGGGCCGGGGGTCGGGATTGAGTGTTTCCGCGGCGGAAACGTCGTGTCCGGGGGCGCCCAGGAAGGAGATCCAGCTCTGTTCCTGGCGATCGGGCCCCAAGCGCGTCGGCGGGACGCACGCGGTCGCGTTGACAGCGAAAATGGCGGCCACTACAATGCCGCGCTTATGCCAGAGTTTCATCGCATCGAGGCACTCCCCGGCCAGACGGGGCAGGCGGTGACCGTGCGCGGCTGGGTGATGACCACCCGGTCGAGCGGCAAGATCGCCTTCATCGTGCTGCGTGACGGCACCGGATACCTGCAAGCGGTCCTCTCGAAAAAGGACGTCCCCGACGCGGCGTGGGACGCATTCGGGAAACTAACGCAGGAAACGTCGGTTGCGGTGACCGGGACGGTCCGGGCCGATCCGCGCGGCCCCGGGGGCGTGGAGCTCACGGTATCGGACCTCAGGATCATTGGCCCGAGTCCCGATTTCCCGATCACCCCCAAGGAGCACGGCACCGCGTTCCTGTTCGAGCACCGCCACCTCTGGCTGCGCAGCCGCCGCCAGGTGGCGATCGCGCGCGTGCGACACGAAGTGATCCAGGCGACCCGCGACTTCTTCTACGAGCAAGGCTTCACGCTCGTCGATTCGCCCATTCTCACCGGCTCGATCGGCGAGTCGGCAGGGAATCTCTTTGCCACCGACTACTTCGATCTCGGTAAGGCTTATCTGGCGCAGACGGGCCAGCTGTACGTCGAGGCCGCCGCCGCGGCGCTGGGCAAGGTTTATTGTTTCGGCCCCACGTTCCGCGCCGAAAAATCGAAGACGCGGCGCCATCTCACCGAATTCTGGATGGTGGAGCCCGAAGTCGCCTGGAACGATTCCGCCGCCAACATGGCGCTGCAGGAGTCGTTCGTCAGCTATATCGTGGCGCGTTGTCTCGAGCGGCGGAAGACCGAGCTGGCCGAGCTGGAGCGTGACACCACCCCGCTCGCGCGCGTGCAAGCGCCGTTCGCGCGAATTTCATACACCGACGCCGTGGAAAAGCTCAAGGCGCTAGGCTCGGACATGACCTGGGGCCGCGACATCAGCGGGGATGATGAGACGCTGCTGGCCAAGCAATACGACCGCCCGGTGATGGTCTTCAACTATCCCAAGGCCGTGAAGGCCTTCTATATGAAGGAGAACCCGGCCGACCCGCGCACCGTGCTCAACAACGACATGCTCGCGCCGGAAGGATACGGGGAGATCATCGGCGGCAGCCAGCGCGAGGACGATTACGACAAGCTGCTGCACCGCATCCGCGAGGAGAAACTCCCCGAGGAGTCTTACGGCTGGTATCTCGATCTGCGCAAGTACGGCACGTTCGTGCACGCGGGGTTCGGCCTGGGTGTGGAGCGCACAGTCGCCTGGATCTGCGGCATCCCGCACATTCGCGAGGCGATTGCCTTCCCGCGGACGTTGTACAAGCTCTGGCCCTGAGCGACAGGCGGCAGTAGGGGACGGCAGGGGGCGGCATGTATGTGATCGTATGGGAATTCCAGGTGTCGGCGGCGCGGCTCCCCGACTTCGAGCGCGCCTACGGGCCGGGCGGCGATTGGGCCGCCTTCTTCAAGCGCAGCGACGCGTACCGCGGCGCGGAGCTGCTGCGCGCGCAACGCGACGACGACGGGCCGACGGAGACCGGTGGCGACCTCGGCTACTACTGGACCATCGACCGCTGGGACTCGCGCGAGGCGTATGAGACCTTCAACGAGCGCTTCGATGCCGAGTACGCGGCGATGGACACGCGCTTCGCCGAGCTGTGTGATCTCGAGGTGTGTCTGGGGAAGTTCGAGATGATCTGAGGCTTGACAGATTCACGGCGTCTTTTTAGAGTTGTCTTCGCTTCAGGGAGTCGCGTCCCGTTGGTTTCGTAGCCTGCCGGCCCGGATGGGCCGGACGGGTGACCACGGTGACGCGATTCGTGTTTTCGGGAGGAAAAATCGTGCTGGGTGAGCGGTTTCTATCAATGATCGGACAGCCAAACGTCGGCAGGCTCGCCTTCCGACGCGACGGCGGCGTGTGCCCGGCAACGCCCGGGGCGCGTCCATCCGGCACGGGAGCACAGCGCTAGCGGCGACCCATTCGTCCCCCTCGCGCTCTCGCCCCACCCGTGCCGGCCACGTGGTGGGGCGATTTCGTTTTCGGCCCGGTCCGGGCGGGAAGTCCCTGACGGACCGCGACTCCCGAGTGGATGGAACGCTCGGCCGGGCCGATGGTGGAGGAGACCGTGGAGCGGGAACGTGTGGTGCCGAGCTATCCCGAGTACTTCGTGCTCTTGAGCGCGGCCGGCCAATGGATCGTGGGCCGGGAGATGGCGCGTTTCATCGAGCGCGAGCTCGACCGGTGGCCGCGCCGCCGGTGGATCCGGTTCGTGGATGTCCTCGGGGCGCGCGTACGTCTCCGCGCCGACCTCATTCGCGCGCTCCGGCAGTCGTCCTTGGAGATCCGCGAGGAATGGCGCCGGTTCAAGGATGAGCGGCAGAAGGAATCCAAGGACGAACCGTCCGACTGGGATGTCGAGTGGTGACGAGGGGCCGGGGTGAGTAGCGCGGGGTGGTGTTCCCCCCTCACCCCGGCCGGACACGGACAGTATATCGTGGAGGAACGCATGACCGAGCCTCAGATTTTCGGGACGCACGAGTCGAACACTCTGGCCCAGCTGCGCGATGTCGCCAGCCGGGCCGACCGGGCTGCGCTCATGGCGGACGGCCACTTGGGCTACGTGATGCCGATCGGCGGCGTGGCCGCGTATCGCGATCGCGTGTCGGTGGTGGGAGTGGGCTTCGACATCGCCTGCGGCAACGCCGCGATTCGCACCGACCTGACCCGGGCCGACATCGCGCCGCAGCTGGCCCAGGTCGCGGACGCGATTCAGAGCCAGCTGTCCTTCGGCGTCGGCCGGAAGAACCAGGCCGACGACGCGCCGACCGACGATCCGCTGTTCGCGGATGCGGCGTGGGAGGCGGTGCCCGGCACGCACGAGCGCGAGCGGCTGCGCGCCAAGGCGCGCGCGCAGCTGGGGACGGTGGGCAGCGGCAACCACTATGTGGACGTGTTCGCCGACGAAGCGGAACACGTGTGGGTAGGCGTGCATTTCGGCTCGCGGGGCTTCGGCTTCGGCGTGGCGCATGGCTTTCTCGCGCTGAGCCAGAATCGCGCCTGGGACGAGCGCGTGCCCGAGGTCGAGACGCTGCTTGACGTGGCGACGCCGGTGGGCGACGCGTACTGGCAGCTCATGAACCTGGCGGGCCGCTACGCCTACGCCGGGCGCGAGTGGGTGGCGCGCAAGGTCGTGTCGCTGCTCGGCGGGCACGAGCTGGAGCTGGTGCACAACCATCACAACTTCGCCTGGCGTGAAGAGCACGACGGCGAGTCGTTCTACGTCGTGCGCAAGGGTGCCACGCCCGCGTTCCCCGGTCAGAAAGGGTTCGTGGGCGGCTCGATGGGCGACGATGCCGTGATCATCCAGGGCGTCACGTCGGACAAGCCTGCGGTGCGCGAGCTGCAGGCGCGCGCTCTGTACTCGACGGTGCACGGGGCGGGACGCGTGATGAGCCGCACCGCCGCGGCGGGCAAGCGCACCCGTCGGGGGAAGGTGCTCAAGCCGGGCGCCATCTCGCGCGAGATGATGCTCGAGTGGGTGCAGCGGAAGAAGGTGATCCTGCGCGGTGGGGGCACCGACGAGAGCCCGCACGTGTACCGCCGCTTGCCCGATGTGCTGGCGGCCCAGGGGCCGACCGTCGAGGTGTTGCACGTGCTGCGCCCGCTCATCGTCGTGATGGCGGGGGCCGAGGAGTTCGATCCTTACAAGGACTGAGCTTTCACCTCGTCCCACAAGCGGTCCAACTCCGCGAGCGTCGCGCGGCCGAGCTCCAATCCCCGCTCGGCCGCGAGGCGCTCGACGGCGCCGAAGCGCTTAGTGAATTTGTCGTTGGCCTTCTCGAGCGCCTGACTGGGTTCGACGCCCAGCTTGCGCGCGAGATTCACCACGGCAAAAAGGAGATCGCCCAGCTCCTCGTCGATCGTCTCCTGCCTCCCGCCCCCCGACTCTCGTTCTACCTCCGCCGTTTCTTCTTTCACTTTGGCCAGGGGGCCTGTGGCGTCTGGCCAGTCGAACCCGACGCCCGCGGCGCGCTCCTGGAGACGGTAGGCCATGAGGAGTGGGGGCAGGGTCCCCGGAAGCCCTCGGAGCGTACTGCTCCCCGCTCCCCGCTCCCGTCGTTTGAGTCCCTCCCAGGACTCCCGCTGCTCCGCGGCCGCGAACAGGTGCGGATGCCGCCGCCACATCTTGCGCTCGAGGCCCTGCGTCACGGTCTCCGCATCCTGCGTCCCGCGTTCCTCGCCGATCACGATATGAAACGCCAGCTGTAATAGCAGGTCGCCCAGCTCGTCGGTCGTTTCGCGGGGGTCGCCCGAGCGAATCGCTTGATCGAGCTCGAGCGCCTCCTCGACGAGATAGGGCCGCAACGTGTCCGGCGTCTGGGCGGCGTCCCAGGAACAGCGCGCGCGCAGATCGCGCACCAGCGCGAGCGCGCGGCCCAGGGCGGCGTCCGCCGGTCGGGAGGTCGTAGTCATGGTCGGAAACTAGCATTTAGGGAACGGGCCGCGTAGCTTTCGCGCGCCTGTGAACGTGCCAACGAGCCCGCGCGACGCGCGCGCCTGGGTCGAAGTGGACCTCGCCGCGGTCGTCGAAAACGCCCGCACGGTCGCACGCGTGGCAGGCACGCGGCTCCTCCCGGTCGTCAAAGCCGATGCGTACGGGGTGGGAGCCGTTGCCGTATCCAGGGCGCTCGACGCCGTCGATCCCTGGGGATATGGCGTCGCCACGATCGAGGAAGGCGCCGAGCTGCGCGCGGCGGGTATCACGCGACGGGTCCTCGTGTTCCTGCCGGCGCGGCCCGACCTGTTCGATGCGTACCAGGCGCACCGGCTCACCCCGGCGCTGGGAGATGAACACAGCATCGCGGCGTGGATTGCGCGCGGGGCCGGAGGCGGCCCCTTTCATCTCGAGATCGACACGGGCATGGGGCGCAGCGGCGTGCGCTGGGACGAGATCGACCCGCTCGCGGATCTGCTCGACACGCCGTACCTCGAGGGGTGCTACACGCACTTCCACTCGGCCGAGCGCCGCGACGGCTCCGTCGAGCTGCAGTTGGACCGCTTCCAACAGGCGTTGGGACGACTAGCGCGGCGGCCCGCGCTCGTGCACGCGGCGAACAGCGCGGCGGCGCTGCGCGGCCGGACGTTCGCGTTCGACATGGTGCGGCCGGGCATCTTTCTCTACGGCGGGTCGTCGTTGGGTGAGGGGGTGCCGCAGGCGGCGCCCGTGGTGACGCTCAAGGCGCTGGTCGTGGCGGTGCGGCGGCTGCGCGCGGGCGACAGCGTCAGCTACAACGCGTCGTGGACGGCGCCGCGCGACACCACCGTGGCCACGCTCGGCATCGGCTACGCCGACGGCGTGGCACGGCTCCTCGCCCGCACGGGAGATGCGCGCGTGGTTCTCGGCGGCCGGCGCGTGCCGGTCGTTGGTCTCGTGACGATGGATCTGACGATCGTGGACGTGGGCGACGCGCCGGTCGCGTTGGGGGACGTCGCCACGCTCATCGGGTCCGCCGCAGACAGTGGCATCACGCTGGCCGAGTTCGCCGGCTGGAGCGACCTGGTGCAGTGGGAGGTGCTGGTGGGACTCGGGCCCCGGCTGCCGCGAGTCTATAAATGAAGCGCGCCGCCATCATCGTGCTCGACGGGCT
>WNFJ01414507.1_pt1 | contig 10132 bp, 14 predicted proteins | sample 5400461 | NCBI WGS metagenome assembly WNFJ01 (sample SAMN13153349, study PRJNA577476) | soil metagenome | isolation source: 115 cm saprolite on Douglas fir-dominated hillslope | place: USA:California | collected 2013-09-17
GACGAGCCTTCGATTAAAATACAATCGGCGTTGGCCAGATCTTGTTGTGCGGTCGTAGCTCCGCCCCGGCCAAAGGAGGTGCCCAGACCGGGCACCGTGCTGCTATGTCATATCCGGGCCTGGTTGGATATGCACACCATCCCCAGGCCTAGAGTGAAAAGTTTCTTGATGAGATAATTTTCTTCGTTGTCGAGCGTGGCGCCGCCCAGATGGCAGATCGCTGTCGTGTGGTTGATCGTGTTGCCGTCTTGCTTGTGCACAAACGTGCGCTTGCGCGATTCCCACACGCGATCCGCTACCATGTCCATCGCTCGATCAAGAGGAATTTCCGTCCACTCTTTCGCGCGCGGCGCACGATATTTCATTTTCGTTTCGCGTCGCGAATGCGTGAGCAATTGATAGGATGCCGCGCCTTTCGGGCAGAGATTTCCCTGGCTGATCGGACTCTCAGGATCGCCTTCGATCGAAACGAGTTTTCCATCCTTGTGAAAAATCAGCTGGCCGCAACCAACGCCGCAGTAGGGGCAAACCGAACGCGCCACTTGTGCATCGTCGATGCGCGCGTGCATCGCGCGCGTCCTATCCGACATCGCTTCCAATCCCGTGCCGTCAGTTCGCTGACGGATTTGACGAATGACCGGCCATTTTAATAGCAAACCGGTCAGTGACGGCATTGAATTTCCTCCTCGTTCGAGCAGCCTATTTCAGTGTTATCGTTTTCGGCGCAGCGGTAAAGCACAAAAGAGCATTCGATCAAATAATCGAGCGCACCACACCGCCGTCGGCGCGCAAAGCCGCGCCGTTCGTAGCCGATGAAAGTGGGCTGGCGACAAACGCAACGAGTGCCGCGACTTCATCCGGAGTAGCGAAACGTCTCAGGAGTGAAGTGGGCCTTGCTGTCGTGAAGAATTCCTTTTCCACGGCGGCAGGCGCCGAGTGTTTGGCTTTGGCCAAATCGTCGATGAATTTTTCCACGCCTTCCGAGCGAGTCGGACCCGCAAGTACCGAATTGACGGTCACGCCTGTGCCCGCGGTAGTTTCGGCCAGTCCGCGGGCGAGCGCCACCTGCATGGTCTTCGTTACGCCATAATGGATCATTTCTATCGGAATGTTCACAGCCGATTCGCTGGAGATAAAAATGATACGCCCCCAACCGGTAGCCTTCATCCGTGGCAGATAATGACGCGACAACCGAACGCCACTTAGAAAATTGGTTTCAATGATCGTCAACCATTCTGCGTCGGTGATTTGTTCAAAGTCCTTGACTTCATAAACGCCCAAGTTGTTCACGAGAATATCCACATCGGGATGGCGTTTTGTGGTTTGCGCTGCCGCGTCGGCTTCGGACAAATCAAGCGCGAGCCCCTCAAGTTTCGCTGTTGGGACATTCGCGCGAATGGAGCCAATGGCTTCTTTCACGCGCGCCTCAGTGCGTCCGTTGACGATCACACGCGCGCCTTCGGCGGCGAGTGCTTTGGCAATGGCCAAACCGATCCCGGCTGTGGAACCACTGACAAGAGTGAGTTTATTTTCGAGTTGGAGATTCATTTGTTTTATGGCTTGGCAACATATTATTCTCGGATCAGCGCTTATCCTGCATTCCTTAAGCTGCGGCCAGGAACTTTGTTTTCAGAACGCCCTCTTTCTGGGTCAGTGCGCGGCGCAGCTTCGCTAAAGCGACGTTCTGTAGCTGGCGAATGCGCTCTCGGGTAATGCCAAAGTCCTTACCAACATCTTCCAGCGTCTTAGGCTTTCCACCGTCAAGGCCGAACCGCTGCAAAATAATTTTTTTCTCTCGGGGTTCAAGCACTTCAAGCAGTCCATCCACTTCGCTGAGCAGATTCTTGTCGCGCAACAATTCAAACGGGGTTTGCGCTTCGTCATCACCGATCATATCGCCAAACTCGGTCGAGTCATTGTCCACAATCGGGGCGTTGAGCGAAGCCGGACGGATACCGACACTTTTTAGTCGCGTAATTTTATCGCTGTCGATGCCGATCTCCTCAGCAAGTTCATCATCGGTCGGCTCGCGGCCGAGCTCCTCGCTCATCCGCAGCGAGACGCGGCGCATCTTCGCGAGCTTGTCGGCGAGATGCACCGGAACTCGGATCGTCTTGCTTTGGTTGGCCAGGGCGCGCTTGATCGCCTGTTTAATCCACCACATAGCATAGGTGCTCAGCTTCGCGCCTTTGGTCGGTTCAAAGCGCTCGACCGCCTTCGTCAATCCTATGTTGCCCTCGGAGATCAAGTCGAGCAGCGGCAGACCGAGATTGGCGTAATCGCGCGCGATGGTGACAACGAGCCGTAGATTTGCGCTGATCATCCGCTCGCGGGCTGTCGTATCTCTCTTTTTAATTTTCTTTGCAAGCTCGATCTCCTGCTGCGGCGTCAAAAGAGAGAACTGCCCGATCTCTTGTAAGTACCTCTTCAATCCAAAATCGGTTTCATTCATGGCCGGAACCTACTCGCCCCAGCAGGCCGATCGCTATCGCGCAAGCGTGGGATTTTTCGGTGCCGCGTAGGAGTCGGTGCCCGCTACCTCTTTAGAGATAAAATTGCGACCTTGCTAAGGTAAACCGGCAGAGAAGACGGTTTCTTCCATGAAACTATGGGCTTAGGACGAGAAGAATCTTCCTTCGATATGCGTTCTTCTTTAAATGAAACGAGAACGACAGCATTCCGACGAGAAGTATCGCAACCGCGTACGCGACTAGATTTGCTCTAAAGTAATTCGCCTCGAGTGCTCCAGCCGACGCACCCACCGCGGTAGCGGCGATTCGCTCGATCGAGAGCGTTCAGCGTTGCGCCGAGAGGGGATTGCATTACAACCAAGGTCGCGAATCCATTCGGAGTGCTGTCTCACGCACCGGCGTTGTGGATTTGCCGCTGAAGTTGAACGTAAGAGGAAAGCCCTCCTGAGCTGTTCGTAAGCGTGCTCACTTTCATAGCCGACATTCGCTTCGTATCCCTCGAAAGAGGTGCTATTCCCTCTCCCCTCCGAAGCATCGAAAAATCCTCCGACCGCCTCGTGGTGACGCGCCCCGAAGCTGCCTAGCTTCCAAAAACAAAATTATCAGAAATGAAAAACAAACAATCTCAAAGCAATCCCAAGCGGGCTCCGTGGAGAATTTTCCGGCGTTCCTCGCGGCGTCACGATCCCATGCTCGTGCTGAACATGACCCTCTTTAACTTCACAGACGGATGGAATCGCGCTTTTTTTAGGGAGCAGTACGCGCGCTTCTCCGTCTAACGAGGTGATAAAATCGATGGACTCTGCTCAGCCAGGAATGAACGCCGCCCAACAGTTCGTTGTTGTGAAGGCATCGCTCGAGCGAGTCTATGAGCAATGGTCGCGCATTGAGGACCTGCCGAAATTCATCACAGCAATTCGGAACGTGCGAAGAATTGATGACACGCATTTTTCTTACGTATGGCATCCGAACGGCGAGGACAAACCAGGGATCTTTCAGATCGTGCTTCAAGTTCCCGGCCGCAGAATCGCGTGGCGCACCATGTCAAACGGCTTCATGTCGGGCGTGGTCTCCTTCGAGCCTCGTTCTGAACGGGAAACCGAAGTGATACTGAAGATCCGTTCGATCTTCGATCCGTCTAATCTGTCGCGGAGAGTCGAAGAATATCTGGGCAACTTCAAACGACTAGTGGAAAAAGCGGAGGGTAGAGAATGAGGAGGGTTCCGACAGTGGAAGAGCTGGTAGCAAGCTACTGGCAAAGATTGGCGCGCTCTATCGAAAGACCGAGTGTCAGAAAGAGCCGCGCTTTGTCGCCGCTTCGTCGGCGAAACTCCGAAAGGTTGCGGCGTAGAATTCACGCCCGCGCAGGTGCGTAAACCAAACAACCACGAAAGGAAGAAACGGATGCATGAGAACCTCGAAAAAGTGAAACTGCTCGCGCGTGATTTGCGGGTTGGAAAAGAATTCCCGCGTAGCCCGCGAGCCACGCTGGGCGGTTATGTGCTGGCGGCGCGCGCCGTGGACAAATGCCGCGCCGTGCTTGTGGACTGGCAAGGCGAGTACCATTCCAATTGCCCGCTCGATCAGCGCTGGCTGAATTTCGCCGAGATTGATTACGGAGATTTTCGTGCGCTGGTTGCCAGCGGGGCGACCGACGACGAGATCGCTGCGTGGATTGAGGAAAATGCAAAGAAACGTCCGCGTGCCGAGATTGTGGGCTGGAACAACAAGGAACGTGACCTACGGCTGAGCGATCTGCCGCCGGAGCTTCAGGAATTCATGGAAAATTACATCCAACGTTACGTCCCGCGTAATCGCGTAGTGTATCACTGGTTCGACGTGTACGATCTCGAAGAGCAACGGATCTGAAACGCCTGTAGCCACGGCCCTGTGGGCCGTTTCTTAAAGGAACCACGGTTGATGACGACCGGCCACAGGCCGGTGGCTACAACTTTTTTGCCTACGCCTACGATTTCTCTGCCGCCCTTAAACGTATGTTGATCTCGGACGTGAGCGTCCGATGAACGGGGCATTTGGCTGCGACCTGCATCAGTTTCGCGTGCTGCTCTGCGGTCAACGACCCAGTCAGTTCCACTTCGACATCGATTCTGTCGAGCATGCCTTCTTTGGTTTCGCATTCCTCGCAGTCCGCTGCATAGATGCGCGAGTGTGAGAGCGAAACCGTAATGTTTTCCAGAGGCAGACGATTTCGCCGCGCGTAGAATCCGATTGTCATTGAAGTGCACACGCCAAGTGCCGTAAGCAAATAATCGTATGGATCCGGTCCAGCATCGCCGCCGCCGACGCTCACCGGCTCGTCGGCTACGAGGTGATGTTTACCCACAATGACTTCCTGCTGAAAATTGCGGGCGCTGCCGCGCACCACAACATGAACTGTCTGTTTGTCGGTTTCCGTAGGCATGGCTTGGATCAGGGGCTCAGAATTCCTTTGAAAGCGTCGCCGTATCGCCAGATGAGAAAGACCAATAAAATCGAAATGACGGCGGCCATTGGCAGCCCGCTAGGGTCCATCAAGATGTGAACGAGATCGATGTTTACAATGACGGGAGCGAGCAAAACCAAACCGAGAGGGACGAAACGTCCGATAAGCAGGAGCAAGCCGCCAACTATTTGGAACAAGGCGACGACGTGAAGATAGTGGCTCAGGAAAAGCGCCTTGCTGAAGTCTCCAAGCAGTCCCGGCGGTGGCGGTGGCATCGGAATGAAGTGCAAGAAGATGTTCGAACCGAAGACGACGAAAATGAGTCCGAGCAGAACCCGCGCAATAATCGTGGCAACTTTCATACAGGCATGCTGCACTGATGGATTCGAAATTCAAATCCCGAACTTGTGGCGCGAACTATAACGACGGCAGCAACCATAATTTCTTGCAAAACAATTTATTTAGATTGCCCACAGTCCGGTAACCATAACACTGCCCCGTTGGATACTGGAATGAATACGAGTCGATTCCTACTCGCGATTGTCATAGTGATACTGGGCCTGATCAAACCAACTTCGGCCGAGGAGCCCGTTCTCCCAGGCGTTAGCTTTGTTTCGCCCAACAATCGATATTGCGTTCAGTTAGAGGTAAGCGATGGATCGCTGCGCTTCGTGGTCAAAGATGCTAAAACCAAACGGATCGACGATTCCATCCAAAGCACCGGACCTCTTTATTTGCATTGGGCCACAAATTCGAAGTCTTTCGTAAGGGTGGAGCACATTTCGAAAGGCTCGTATGGGAGACTCGTTTACCTCGCCGACGATCACTGGTTAAGTGTCCAGGTTGAGCCACCCTTCAAAGGGAAAATTGATTATGGCGTGATCAATCTGCAATTGGAACCCTGATCGGGTTCACTACAAATTCGCAGTTACAAAGCTGTCGGAGGATTGGACGCCGATCGATCATTCGTTCTGTGATCTTGATGTAGCTCTGGCAACCGGGGAAATCAGTAATGTCAAATGGACTTCCGCATCCGAGGCCGAATTGGCAAAAACCCCAGATGAGCCTGTGTGCCTACCAAGGATGGCGCAGGAGCGGTCCCACGACGTCTGCAAGTGAGCGGCTAGGCGGATGAACGAGGACGAACTGAGGGTCGTAACTTGCTAGCGCCAGTCAAACTCCGGCTCGATCGAGAACCGATTTAAGCACTGTTTCTGCTTCAAAGACTTCGTGCGCAATATCGCGAGCGGCGCGAGAATGTTTCGTGTAGTCGGCATTAATTCCTTTCACGCCCTCAGCGATCTCGTCCACCGTCCCAAACGATAAGAGTCCCTCTTTGCCGCCATAATTTTTCGTGAAGCCGGTCTCCTGCGTGATCACTGGTCGGCCTGCAGCGAGATAACATGCGCTGCGATCGCTGAACCAGCCGGTGTCGAGCCGGACGTATTGATCCTTTGCGACCGTAAACTCGCCTTTGGAACGCTGCACGTAATCGCGGTAGAGCCAGTAATCGACGCTCATTTGCAGCGGCGAAGTCATGCGCCAGCTGTTTTGCTCAAATTTTCTACGCGTTTTTGTTTCGTCGATGTTGGTTGCCATCTCGAATGTTTCCCCAGCTTCTTTCGGCGCTGAGACGAACCGGAGAAATTCGCGCGATTTGCTCCACAGATATTTTTTGCCACGCCACGTGATGTCTTTCAAACCACTTGTGGACCAGTTCGCCACCGTCGTGAATACCGCGGCACGAGAAGGGGAGAGCACCGTTTTCCAAAGATCTGTCACGACTGGTTGCCGTGTAGGAAGCCATTTGAAACCGTGCAGCGGCACCGGGAAAGTTTTCGTTCCGATATTTTCACCGAATGTAAAAAGTGCGCGATGCCGCCGCAGGTACTCGATTGTCGGTTTCACGCCTTTGTCGACCTTGATTTGCTCGACGCCGGGGTCGCTCTCGATGTACAGGATGCGGTCGGAAACAAGTAAATCGTCATTAAATTCCTGCGTGCCGCAAACGTTCAGGATTGCGTCTGCATCGCGATAAAGTTGCTATATTTTTTTTAACGACAGACCGGCAGTCGGATTTCCCGGCAAGTATCGCGCGCAATATGCCCAGCGATTCTTGAAATCGAATTCGCGCGCCAATCGGGCGAGAACTTTGGCTGCGTAATCGAACTCGTCGGTGACTTCAAACGTTTCGGGGTTGTACGGCAGGCGCGCTGAATCTTCGATAAAGAAAACGTCGTGACCGAGTCGTTGCAGTCCGACAATGTAATGAACGTGTTGCCAGACGACGCCTGCGATCGGCATCGAGCCCATGAATCCCATCACCACGATGCGTTTGCGTTTCATGAGGAAGAAAACGCCGAACGCCCAACGTCGAACGTCCAACATCGAACGATGAGAATTCGGCGTTGGGCTTTGGGAGTTGGGAGTTGGACGTTAGAACGAATCACCCTTGGAAATGTTTCACGGTCACCGCCGGATTTCCTGCGACGACTGTGTTCGGTTCGACGTTTTTGGTCACGACTGATCCAGCCGCGACAACTGAGTTTTCGCCGATGGTGACCCCTTTCAAAATCACGGCGTTCATTCCGATCCAAACGTTGTCGTAGATTTTGACTGGCACGGTTTTCAGTTTAGGGCGCGCCGGTCGGTTTTTGAAATAGGGCGCCAGCGCTTGCGCGTCGATCAGGCGTTGCGCCGGTTCGAGCGGATGAAAATCGGAATCAGCGATGCCGACGTTCCATGAAACAAGGCAGTGCGATCCGATCTCGATGTTTTCCTCCGCCATGATCAGTGCGCCGTTGAGCAGCGTGAAATCGCCGATCGTGCAACGGCCATTATAGCCGATGGCAAACGAGCATCCTGCGTAACAGGAAACATGTTTGCCGATGACCACTGCGCGCGGTTTTTTGCTTCGGAGGAATCGAAAGATTTGCGCGCTCTCGCAATAAAAACCTTCGCCGAACTCTACGTTCGACGGTATCGGCTCCTGCCACCAGTCGTGTTCTACGTGTCGATCTTTTCTAACGTTGCTCATGGATGCCTTAAAAATTCAAACAGCCCGAGGGCAGGCCGTCTCCAGTCTTCGTGCTGGAGCCGGGCCGCGCTCGGCCCGCAACAAATGTTGAAGTTTGGCCGTGCTCATGTCGGAAATTTTCCCGATGTATAAAGTTTCGCGTAAACGCCGCCGCGGGTGAGGAGTTCGGGCCCGCGGCCTTGTTCGATGATGCGTCCGTGCTCTAGCACGATGATTTGGTCCAAATTGTGAATGGTCGCCAGCCGATGTGTGGCAATCAACGTTGTTCGGCCGCGCATTAATTCCTTGATGGTTTCCATGATGGCAGCTTCGGTGCTGGGGTCGAGCGCCGAAGTCGGTTCGTCCAGCAACAGAATCGGCGCGTTCTTCAGAAAGGCTCGCGCGATTCCGATGCGCTGCCGCTGACCGACGCTCAAATGCCCGCCCCGTTCGCCGACGAGGTTGCTGTATCCCTGAGGCATTTGCCGAATAAACTCGTCAGCCTGCGCCCGATGCGCCGCTTCAATTATCTCTTCCTCCGTCGCATCGGGTCGGCCGTAGGCGATGTTCTCGCGAACGGTGGTGGAGAAAAGTAGCGTGTCTTGGAGGACGATCGCGATCTGAGCGCGCAAAGATTTCTTCGTAATCTCGCGGACATCGCGACCATCGAGCATCACGGAGCCCGTAGTCGGATCGTAAAACCGCGGCACCAGACTGAGCAGTGTGCTTTTGCCCGCGCCCGTACCACCAACGAGTCCGATAATTTGATTCGGCGCGATGGAAAGATTGATGTCGCGCAAAACGATTCGGCTTTCGGCGTAACCAAAATCGACCGAGCGAAACGCGATCGCGCCTTTAGCCGATGAAATGTCGACCGCATTTGGCGAGTCGCGCACGTCGTCCTGACTATCCAACACTTCAAAGCAGCGTTTCGCGCCGGCTGTGGCGCCTTCCATTGCCCATGCCGTGTACGTCAGGGATTCCAATGGTTGATACAGCATCAGGAGATAAGCGCTGAAAACCAGCAGCGAACCGAGGCTCAGCGTGCCGGCGAGCACATGCAGAGTTCCTACGTAATACATCGCCGCCGTGCCGATAACCATCAGCGTGCTGATCACTAGCGCGCTGTTCACGTTGGTTAAGGTCAGCCGCAGATTTGCCTGCAAACTCTGCTGCGCTTGCTGATGAAATTGTCGCACCTCGAAGTCCTCGCGCCCGAAAGCGTGCACCATCCGAATCGAGCTCAGTCCCTCCTGCGCTTGCGCAAGGACAGCGCTTTCCTGTTCCTGAATCGAGGTCGATTCAGTACGAATTCGGCGCGCGAAGAAATAAATCGCGCCCACGATCAGAGGCACAATCGCGAGGGATAGCAGCGTCAATACCCAGTCGAGCCTCAACATCACGATGAATGTGCCGATCAGCGCGATTACCGAAGCAAAGATGTTTGTGAAACCTTTGTTGTAGATCGTTTGGATCGACTGCGAATCGTACGCGACTCGGAAACTGGAATCGGCGGACCGCCGCGCGTCATGAAATTTAAGAGAGAGGCGTTGTAGGTGAGAATACAGATGGGTTCGTACCTTCAGAAGCGCCTGGAGGCCGATCTTCACGAATAGATAGTTCGTGATCCAGTTAATGATTCCCCAGGCAAACTGGATCACCACCAGCGCGAGACAGAGCAGGGGAAGCCAAGTACGCCAATCGCCCCGCGCAGCGGCCGTTGGTCGCAGGAAATCATCCACGATGATCTTGAATGGCCACGGCTTGAGCAGATTCAGGCCAATGCCGACCAGCGACAAAAACAGGCCGATTATCGTTTTTCCCCAGAACGGCTGGTAATAGCGAAGGACGCGCCGGTAAATCGACATCTGAATTTAGAATTGCGGATTTTAGTTTTTCGACTGAACTAGGGCGAATTCATTCGACTTGAGATCAGAAGATTTCTCGGAGGAGCTTGCCCTGAGGGTAGTCGAAGGGTTCGGAGTGACAATATGCATCATCTGGTTCAAATATGGTTTCAGTGGGTCGAGCAGTGGGGCTATCTCGGAATCATTTTGCTCATGGCGATGGAAAGCTCGATTTTTCCTGTGCCCAGCGAGATCGTTATTCCTCCTGCTGCATTTCTCGCTACGGAGGGAAAATTAAACACGTTCGGTGTTATAGCGGCGGGCACATTCGGTTCGTGGCTTGGGGCGATGGCGA
>WNFJ01552475.1_pt2 | contig 10132 bp, 13 predicted proteins | sample 5400461 | NCBI WGS metagenome assembly WNFJ01 (sample SAMN13153349, study PRJNA577476) | soil metagenome | isolation source: 115 cm saprolite on Douglas fir-dominated hillslope | place: USA:California | collected 2013-09-17
GGACCCCGCGCTTCACTCTCAGAATCCACGAAGATACTCGCACCGCCTGGATCGGAATTGATTACTACCGTTTCGTCGGCTTCCTCGAGAGACGGAGGATGAAGTCTGCCCATCGTCAGCACGTCCGCGAAGCTGGCGCTGAGTTCCTTTGCGTTGTAACCCGATCTCTTCAGAACAATCTTGTGCGTCGAGGCCAGCAGCCCACCGACTTTTAGCCGTCCCTGCAAGTCCGAGGCATCTGGCCGTGGTCCGTCAGCACCGTCAACCGTAGCCGTCACGTCGCGCAGCGGCGTTGCTCCGGGGCCAAGCACGTCGATCGTAACTGAGTGAAACGGAAGGATGAAAAACCAGATGCCTATCGTGACAACAACCATGAAAAGCTGAACAGGGGGAAGGGAGACGACCTTGGCCAGCGAAAGCTTCTTACCGGCGCCGTGTCTGATACCCCAGAATGTCATGGCCGAAGTAATCCAACCGGCCACAATCCCCACGGTCTTCACCCAGCGTTGGCTTTCGTCCACGGGAAGAGTCCAGAGATACCACGTCAGAGCGCACAAATCCGCAGCCATCAAGGTGACAAAGATCGTTGTTGGCCAAGTCCACGTGGGTGGCTTTGTTGGAGACGCCACAGGGGCAATCCTCCCGCCTGTGTCGGCTAATGATAAGTAACTATACGCGAAACGGACCTTATCTCCAAGGCTTGGCCATATCGCCAGAACGCCATAAGATGTTCCCGTCGATGATCCTCTAATGGCGCATCACCGCACGTCCAACACCGAAACTGATGGTCTGGAATACGTCATCCATGATTTTGCTAATGCCCGCCCGAAGTGCCGAGCTCTGCATATCGAGCAATACGGCTTTGTTGCCACAAGCGATATCGAATCCGACGCCGCTCGGACTTATTGAATCTTTGTAAGCGACAACTCCTCCGATTGGCACGGCATACCCCTTGTGATGGTCGGCCATCAACGCAACTTTGTCCGCGGTCTTGGCACACGTCTTGATCTGGCTCAGTGCGCCTTCATCTGGGGTGCCCCACACCGGAATGTTGTCGATTAGCTGCATTTCCTGGCGATTCGTCTTCGCTATAACTGTACTACGAGGACGAGGCCAGGTGGATTCGTCACTCCTCGGCATGAAAGATGTTCTAGTTGCTACCTGGCGCGGCTTGCGAGTTTCCGGGCGAGGTCAAGCAGAAGCTCACGTCGGCCAAGCGACATCTTTCCCAATTCCCGGCGCAGCCTCGCAAGTGATGGTACGTCTTTGCCTCGGTCTCCCCATAGGGTCTCTTTTGTTGCCTCGGGAATTGCCTTTGGGGGTTCGGTCCCGTCGTAAAAGAGGACGTACATCGGAACCTCTAGCGCTCTGGCGAATTTTTCCAGCGTTTCGACAGCCGGAACCGTGTGGCCGTTTTCGACTGCAGAGACGTAAGTCCGACTTAGACCTGTACGACTTTCAACATCGCTTTGCGTTAATCCTTTCGTTGTTCTTAACTGCTTTAATCGCTCGCTTATCAGCATTGGGATAAGCGTATCTAGCTGGTGGCATTGCGTCCATTTGACTGCTTACCTGCCACGAGTTTCTGCGTAAATAACAGCAGCGATTCTCTGTCGCTCGCGCTCATCTTTGCCAGGGACATCCTCAGTTTGCGAAGGAAGCGCATGTGTTTGCCAGAGACACCCCAACTCCGATCCATATTCCCGTTAGGCGGTGAAGTAGCAAGTTCAGAGGGTGGGAACTCACCGTCATAGAAGATCGCGTAAAGAGGTGTCTCCAGGGCTCGTGCGAACTTCTCCAGAGTCTCCAGGGCGGGGACCGTATGCCCGTTTTCTACGCGTGAAATGTAACAGGGGAGCAGCCCCGTGCGGTTCTCGATGTCCCCCTGCGTGAGTTCTCTGTCTTCCCTTATAGCTCGCAAACGATCACCGATGATCATCCTCAACTCCTCTCACCTTAAACAGTGTAGTTGACTCTAGGCTGCGAATGCGTGGTAGTGATTGTCTGGGATCAGAATTCAGTCTTAACCAGAGAGCATCGTTGCCGTATTCCCCACTCCTCAAGGACCTAAGTAGCTCATCATTGAGGGCCAAAATACGCCGTGCATAGGCAATCAGCACAAGTCCAGCGTCCGTCGGTACAAGTCTTCTGCCGAGCTTCTGAAAGAGCTTCTGGCCGAGTTGCTCCTCTAGTCGCTTTACTCTCACAGAAGCCCTCCACTCTGATCGCCCGACTCGCGCAGCAGCCTTCGCGAAGGTCATCTCCGATGTAAGTACCACGATTCGCAGTGCGCTGATATTCAAATCCTGCTTAAAGCTTTGAATCGCATGCATCGTCCCTTCCCTCGTCGAAAGCTCTTCTGAACTCGATCACCGATCACCATTTCCACCTCCAATCCCCCATAACTCTAGGTGGTCCCCGCGTCGGAACGGAGACATAGAAGGCTGTGAACCTTCAAGCCAAGCTCTCGCTGAGTGAACGGTTTGTGAAGCAGATCGGTTCCAGCGCCCAGAGCATCTTTCGATAAGATGTATTGATTCGCATAACCAGTGATGTAGAGAACTAGGAGATTCGGCTGTACTTGTCTCAGTTTTTGGACTAGATCGGGGCCATTCAATTCGGGCATGACCACATCGGTCACCACTAGATCGAGCTTCTTGCCAACCCGCCTGATATCAACAACTGCCTGCATCGATGTTTCTTCGCTAACCACTGAATAGCCGAGGTCTACCAACTGGTCGTGTACAGCGTTCCTCACCCGAACGTCATCTTCTACGACCATGACCAAATTCCTTGCACTACTTCGAGGGACATCCTTGGCAAGCGCTTCCCGAGACTCCGGAGCATCCAACTCAATGATTGGGAAATAGATGTCGAAGGTTGACCCTTTCTCCGGCTTGCTACGCATTTTGATATGACCGGAGCATTGCCGAACGATGGAGAAGACCGTGAACAGCCCTAGCCCAGTACCCTGTCCTGCGGGTTTCGTGGTGAAAAATGGCTCGAAGATTCTTTGTTGTACCTCCATGCTCATTCCGCAACCCGTGTCGGAGACCTCCAACCGCAAATATCGGCCATCCGGGATTCCGGCAGGTCGAGCCTTGCTAGGGGTGATTTCCGCCAAGGTGGTAGAAATGCACAGTCTGCCGCCTTTTGGCATTGCGTCCTTCGCGTTTATTGCAAGATTCAGAATGATCTGATAGAGAAGACCGGAACCCAAAAGAACTCTTTCTTTGCAGCGATACTGGAAGGTGAGGAGAATATTCTCATCTATTAAACGTCTGAGCATATCTTCCATTTGCCGAATTTCAGTATCGACATTCACGGGATACCTCGCGAGAACTTCGTCGTGACTAAAGGCCAGTAATTTGGAAGTTAAATTCCTTCCTTGCAGCGCTGCATTTACAATACCTTGCAATCGATTTCTTCTAGCGTCATTCACATCAACTGACTTCAGGATGAGTTCGCCATACCCAAGTATTCCCGCCAGGATGTTGTTGAAGTCATGGGCAATCCCCCCGGCGAGCAGGGCGACGGCTTCCATCTTTTGCATTCGCCGCAAGTGCTCTTCAAACTCATGGTGTTGGGTAACATCTTCAACCATCGTCTCCAGGTAGCTTATTTCACCTCCATCGCCCCGCACTGCACGAACGTTTGCGCGTACGAGAATCACCCTTCCATCTTTCCGCTTCCAATGGACTTCGAGGTCTCTGAGATGGTCGTCTGCCTTCAACTGCTCGAATATTTTTCGTCTCTCTTCACTGTCTTGATATACGTCCATTGCAAGGTTCTTCAAACGAAGCTCCTCGGCAGAGGTATAACCGAGAATTTCCACCAATGCGTCATTGAAAAGTATGAAAGTACCATTAGGTGCGACCCGGCAAATTCCGTAGGGAGCCTCAAGGAATAAAGAACGATACTCGCCTTCAGAGGTACGCAAAGCCTGCTCTGTCTTCTTACGAACTGTGATCTCCTGAGCCGTGCCGACGAGTGCCGAAACTTTTCCTGTCGAGTCCTTCGCCGTGAAACCGTTCACCTCGACCCACTTCACACAGTTGCCTGGGCAAACGATCCGAAACTGTTCGCTGAACTCGCCTGTCCGCTCCAGGCGTTCTAGTTTGGCGAGAACGTGCTCTGCATCGTCAGGATGGATGATTTCGCGATACAAAACAGGATTTGCGCGGATTGATTCCAAAGACCGCTCACAGATTCGTTCGAATGCGGGACTCACGTAGACAACTTCGAGAGTTTTCGGGTTCAAGAGCCAAAAAATCTCCTTGATATTTTCTGCCATTAGACGAAACTTTTCTTCGCTGAGGCGCAACGCTTCTTCAGCTTTTTTGCGGTTTGTAATATCTTCGCAGACCGTCAGCAGGCACTCTTCTCCAGCGATGACAATCGGTTGTGTCGAATACAGTTTGACCCTAATTTGGCCAGACTTGGTTCGGAGTTCAACCTCACGATCTTTTATCGGGCGACCGTTTTTGATTTCTTCTGTAATCTTCTCCCTTTCGCTGGGATCAACCCAAAGGCCGATTTCCAGGGAAGTGCGACCGATCACCTCCTCGGGAGCAAATTCCATTTGGCGTTCAAAGGTCTCATTGACATCAATGAACCGACCCTCTGCCAGTGTGGTGATGGCAATTTCGACTGGGCTAGCCTGAAAAGCTTTGGAGAATTTCTCTTCCGAGATGCGCAGCGCTTTTTCGGCTCGCCTTTGTTCCGTAACGTCATGAGCCATTCCACGGACGATTGGAGTCCCAACTCCGTCGATGCGAAGAGTATTGTTGTATTCCCACAATCTTGCCCGTCCATCCTTTGTCAGAACTGGGAGGAAACCCTTAGCGAAACCATCTCGCTTGATTTGGGCCAAGTATTGATCGCAACTGGTCCTTGCTTCCGGTACGACAAAATCCCGCAGAGGTTTATTCAAGAGCTCGTCGCGAGAATATCCAAGAATTCTGAGGGGCGCTTCGTTTATCGACAAAAGAATGCCCTGCAAGTCGTGCGTGCAGATTAAGTGTTGGGAATGTTCGACCAAGTCTCGATATAGGTCTTCACTTTCCCTTAATGTCCGTGCTTGTCTCTCCAACACTTCGTTTGCAACCCGCATTTGCTCACGACTAGCCAGGTTAAGTGCCTCAGGAAGGATTTGAACCACCAGAATTGCGGTCGGCAAAGATGCAAGGGCCGTGACTAACTTAATTGTGCCTGAGGCCCAGTAGGCAGGAAACCACAAGGTCACAACCTCCATGACATGGGTTGCGCCACAGGCGGTGATGAAAATCCCAAAGCAAAGAAACAGCCAGCGAAATGGCAGGTCTCGCCTCTTCTTGGCGAAATAAAGCAGGGCAAAGGGGATCGCGAAATATGCAATCGCGATAAGAATATCTGAGAGGAGATGCAGCCATATGAGGGCTGGTTTCCACTGATAACAAAAACCGTGAGGCAAAAAAGGGTCAGCGTTCATAGGTTCAATCGTCATTCAAAACTTAGTCGCCGGGAGCACGCAAAGGGAGCGTGTCTGGACGTGTCGTTGCGTAACTCAGTTTGTACACACGCCTTCCTCATCACCCACGATTTGGCCCTCTCTTGTTTGAATTCCACAATGCTGTTCTTCGAGTCTGGACAGCAACGAGGTCATTCGCGCATACGCCAAGACCTCGCCTGTTCGCTTGTGCCACTCGGCTGAACCCTCGCAAGCACTCTCCCGCGCTTCGTAGGCGTCGGCGCAGAACGCAAAAATTTCAGCCAAGGCATATCTAACTTGCTCAGCTAATGCATCGTTTCGAAATGTCAGTGTTTTCACAGCTAGAGAACTCCCCGGTCTCGGACTTCAACCGACGAAGAGAACCACGATCACTACCGTAATAAGAACACAGACCAGAGCCATCTTCAGAAGTGATGATCGCTTCGGTGGCACAACGAACAAAGGTGAATAGCTGGGCGTCATGGCAGATTCCCTGGCGAACCGCTGTTGGCAATATTTACTGAGCTGGTATATAAGACAGATTGACTACGTTTGTCAAGATACAAGATAAGGAAATTTTAATCATAGCAATCAAGGAGTGGTCACCTATGGAAAACAGGGAAAACTTCGAAAGGAAGAAGCAGATGACATCCGACGAAAGTCTGCCGCTTGTCGAGACAGGCCGTCCGATTATTGACCTGATGGATTATCCCGAAGCGCGTGCGGTTCGCAATCGACGTGAAGGTCTCTTCGGTTAAGCGTGGTTAATTTATGATGAGCCTCGCCCGTACGCTGAACACGCTGTAATCCGTGAAATGCCCGCGACACCAATAGATGTTTTTCTTGTCGCGGGCCTCGGTATAAATCGTGAGAGGGGCCAGCCAAGGGGTCTCATCCGCTCGACCCAACCAGCCATAGGTAACTATTACGTTAAAGTCTTCCCATCCGCGAAAAGCCTTCAATCTCGCAGAGAGGTCCAACCGCTCCGAGATTCGAAGGATATTCATATCCGCGTCCGTCCAAACCTCCCCGTAACATGCGACGGCGACAGCCTTGCTGACTGTGAAGAAGCCAAAATCTTCGACGGGTTCAAAGGGGCACAGGTTATCCTCGACGCTGGCATAATACTGAAAGACCTTCATCCGTCGCTCGTTCACGACAACGTCCGGGGCCTGATGAACTTTTAATCGAAAGTCCGTTCCAACCATCGTGGGCAATTCCGACCACTCATCAGCCGGAAGCGCCCAAGCGCTCCTACGCGGCAAAGGTACCTCCTTCAACTCCTCCTTGCCGTCGGGATAACTGCGGTACCGTTGAACGCCATCGACAACACGGACTTCGTATGCTGCCTGAAGATCAGGCTCTTTATCTCCGGTACCCCATGCATAACTCTGCACAGCTATAAAATTGCGAATGCTATCTGCCAGAAGTTGCGCCCGTTGTCGGAGCACGCCGACTTCATAGGGTTCCTCAGGTCGGTGCTGAAGTAGTCCATCAGAACGGGATGGTACGAACTTTGGATAGATGTCTGCCGAGACTGGTGGGATTTGCTTTGTGGCGGGGAAGATTCTCTGCGCGAGGAAGGGCTGTACTTTGGTCACGAATTCAACCAAGGTTTGAATCGGCACAGCAACAGCAGTGGTTTCATTGCCTCCGCTCAGAATACCGACAATCTCTTCGGTCTTCCTATCAACGACGATGCCGCCACTTGACCCCGCTATGCGAATTGGTTGATCGGCAGATAGCTGGTAGTCAAAGGCGAGAAGTTCTGAAGTCGTCGGCCCTTTGAATTTGGCCGGAAATCGAGTCAGTTTCCGGAAAGGATTGATAACTCCCTTAGGGTAGCCGTAGATGTCTACTTCCTGGCCAACTTCCAGCGCATCTAGACTGAAAGTAAGACCATGATGATGGGGCAGCGAGCGCCGTAACTCGAAGATGGCAAGGTCCCGTTTCGTCGCATATGGGAACACGCCCGTGTTCGGAATGTAGTTCGGCGTAGCGCCCTTGTCATGCGGACCCGTAGCAAAATATCGTTGGACAATTTTCTCTCGCTTGATCTTATCAGGACGTGTGGCGACTGCTACGTGATAGTTAGTTGCGATGAAACCGCACGCGGAGTCCAGACAAAAGCCCGTACCGGGTTTAGCATCCAAGCCGAGGTTAGGGCGAAGCTTCCCCGACATACCAACCTTTAACGAGGCGGTAATCTTCGCTGAGGTAATCGGAACAACGGTCTCACTAAAATTCTGGGTGTGTTCCGCCGTGACAGAAGGTTGGGCTGGCGAGCGACTCGGGAGGGCTTTTTGCGCGATCACGATGGGTGACAGGCAGGTACACCCGATTAAGATTGGTATGATTTCGCGCACAGTCACCACATGTTGCAAACGGCTGAGCTAAATGCCTTGCATGGGCTTCTCCAGACAATCAGCATCCCGGCGCATTTCGTTCCGGCTTTTTAGAAACCTGCTAAACCATTGGAAGAAAACGGATTCCGAGGGAAACAAGGTTGGGAAAGCTGAGCGGCAGCGGACAGCTTGTCATACCGATTTGAAACAGCGTATTCGTCTCAGTTTCTTTTGGGGAAATTTGCTCGAAGAGTACGGGCGCGGCCTCCTCAGACCGGTAGCCAGGACTCTGGAGATTTGCGCCGCAGATTAGGTCCATGTAGGGTTCTCATGCCATCTGCTCTCGCATTGCTCCACTTCATGTTTACTTGCTGAAGAGGAATGCGAGGTCAGTCCGAATTATTTCGAAACCCAAACCTGATTACGCCGAAGAGGCGCGAAACAAAAAGATTGAGGGTGACGTGATCATTGATCTGATCTTTACGGCGGAACGCCAGATCGTCATCGTTCGAATTGCCCGAACGCTCGCTTATGGCCTCGATGAAGCAGCGGTTCAAGCCGTCTCACAAATCGTCTTTCACCCGGCAACAGAAAACGGACGGGCCGTGGATTTTCAAGCAAGAGCGCGGGTCGAATTTAGATTGGTCCCATTTCAAGGTTTTATAGAAGGAGGCGGCCGATGAAAATCTTTTTGCTGGAGAAAGAAATGTATGCGTTTGCAAGAAAGGTTAGACAGCCCATTCACGATCACACATGCCTGATTTGCAGAGGGAAGTATCCGTGTTGGGAACCGAATTGCGGGCTGCCCTTGCAGATCGTTTGTGATGACTGTGGTGAGCAAGAAATGGAGGCAAGCGAGATCAATCAAAACTCACAATTCGTTTGTTAGCACATTATCGCTCCCCGCCCTTTCCTACTAAGCCTCCCAATTAGTGACGACAGCGGCGGACATTCTGAATCGCTGCCGCACAAGAATACACGCACTCCTACCTAGAGTACAACCACAGCACCGACCGCTCCGAACACATGCTCGATTATGCGAACGCTCATTGCTCTTCTCCTTTTTCTTTTCGACCTTTCCTGTGGGACTCAGGTATCCTCGCTGCGTTGTTCTGGCTTACGACACTGAACGCCAAGATCGAAAAATGACGCAAACTACCAGTGAAGAGGAACGCAAGGCCGCCTACCGCGAATCTGGCCGGGCAGTTGCGGTCGCGCTTATTGGGTTTACCCTACAAACGGTTTCTGTTCTTCCGACTGCCAACGTATCCGGTGCCGTTTCAAGCACAGGATTCACTGCATTTAAGGAGCGTTCTGACGCGACTCTTGAAGAGCTAACGTTCATTGCTGCGGCAGGCATTTGGGGCGAGTCCTTGGCGTTTCCCGATGAGAAAAACCTAGACATCGAATCAATCCTGGCTTGTTTTAATCTAGATCGTGAGCGGATTGACATAGGAAAAATGGGATTTGGCCTAGCCTACCTAACGGAGAACTATCGAACGGCTGTGCTCATAATGGCGCAACGACTATTGGAGAAGAAAATCATGAATGGGATCGAATGTGGTCAGATTATTTTGGCCCAGCGACCGATTCCTGAGAAAAGAATGTAACAGGGGCGCCTGTTGAAAGGTCCTTGTTCAAACCAGAGGGTCAAGCCCGCCACCGTCACCGCATTGACCGTGAAAGGGTACGGGCACCTTGATTGCATCTTTGGATTCCAGAATGGAGAAGTCCGTAGCTTTAACCTGCCGCGGTGAAAGTTGATTAGGACTTTGTTCGCAGAGTTCATTCGCTTGATTCTTTGCCATTGAAAATCTTTCTCGTCCAAATGTATTCGTTTGGGTGGTACGGTTTCGCCGCCTTCGCGCACGAATCGAGTTTTTCGCGCCGCCATTGGAAATGCTCTGGGCAGCCTGGGTTGGTGCTACACGGGGTGCGCAACAGGGTGTGTAAGCTACCCTGGTTTGTTACGGACGTAGAAAAGTACTAGCTGTGGATTTCAAGGTCTCCCTGGTCGCTTTACTCTCCGCTTTCATCTTTTCAGCGGCCGCCGCACCCATTCCCAGCCCCGCATATTTCAAAACTTCTCGCCGTGTTGTCACGCTCGGCTCCCGGTTATCCCTGAATCATTCACGCGGCCTCCAACCAAGGCGGTTTGCTTCGCCGGACAGCATACTGCAAAACTTACTATCTGGGCACTTCACTAAGTCCTTTAATAAGAAGGCCGGTGAGTGTCAAGTCGGTTTTTCTTCTTCCTCCCTGTGAGTTCCTTGTCTTCGAGCCGAGCCGCCTCTGTCGCCATCCTTCCATCCGCACT
>WNFJ01168366.1_pt1 | contig 10131 bp, 14 predicted proteins | sample 5400461 | NCBI WGS metagenome assembly WNFJ01 (sample SAMN13153349, study PRJNA577476) | soil metagenome | isolation source: 115 cm saprolite on Douglas fir-dominated hillslope | place: USA:California | collected 2013-09-17
CCGCAGAAAGCCCAAACCGGTTCCCTTGGATCATAAACACCACCTTTGAAAACAGCGTTATACCAGATGGTGTTGCATCGACCGCTTGAGCCCGCAGCGTTTATCAGGCACTAGCCGATTAGGTGGTGATAATTCCTGTTATCGACAGCTATGCGGCTCCGTTGTTTCGGAGGTGCGATTTTAGGCGTTGAATCATCACACCTTTCATTCGTAGCGCAGCGCGACCATCGGGTCCACGCGCATCGCACGGCGCGCTGGAATGAAGCATGCGAAGAGCGCCACGGCGCAGAGCAGGATCGCCACGCTCGAAAACGTCAGCGCATCGGTGCTCGTCACGCCAAGCAGCTGGCTGCCCAGATACCGTGTGAGCGCAAACGACACCGCCAGGCCCAGCCCCACGCCGAGGAGCGTCAACCGCAACCCATGCCCGAGGACAAGCCGGAGAATGTCCTGCTTGCTCGCGCCCAGAGCTATGCGGATTCCGATTTCATGCGTGCGCTGCCGGGTGGTATAGGCCGTAACGCCGTAAATTCCCACCGCGGCGAGAACTAGAGCGAGCAGCCCGAATGCGCCCACGAATGTCCCCGCCACGCGCTGGCCGAAGCTGGCGATTTGCTCGCGCAATTCGAGCGTGGTGATATCAAACACCACGAGGTCGGCATTCAGTTCATGGATAGTTTTCTCGATCGTCTTGCCAAACGCCAGTGGATCGCCCGTGGTCCGCGCATTGATGATCCATCGTGGCGCGGTAAACCTGGTACAGCGGCAGATACAGAAATGGCGTCGGCTTCTCGTTCAGACCGTTCACTTTGCTGTCCCGCGCCACGCCCACCACCTTGAACCATTCGTGTGTCAAGTCCGAGTTGAGTTGCTTGCCAAGTGCCTCCTGATTTGGCCAGTAGCGATTCACAAATGTTTCGCTGACGATCACCACGCGCTGCGCGCTCTTCGTATCTTGCAGCGTGAAATCGCGTCCCTTCACAATTGGAATCTGCATGGTCTGGAAATAATTCGGCGTGATGATAGCCACTTGCGTCTCCATCGACTCGTTCGGCCGCAATTCATAGCCTTCCGGGTTCACGGCCGTCGAGCCGCCGCCAAATCCCAGCGGCACGCGGCTCGAGAGCGCCACCGACTGCATGCCCAGCAGCGATTCCAGCTTCGCGACGAGCTGGCGATCGAATTCCGCCCCGCTCGCATCCGAATAGCCCGCGGTAAACAGATCGTAGGAGGCGATCAGCACGTTATGTGAATTGAACCCCGGATTGATTTGCTGCGCGCTCATGAAGCTGCGGATAAACAATCCCGCGCAGATCAGCAGCAGCAGCGACAATGAAATTTGGGCCACCACCAGCCCGCTCGCGAGGCGCGCCTTCCTGAGTCCACCCGACGCGGTCCCCCGTGTCCTCTTTCAACACCGCGACGGGCGCTTCGCTCGAAGAACGCAGCGCCGGCAGAATTCCGAATATCACGCCGGTGAGTACGGAGATCACCAGCGCTGCAAACAGCACCGCGCGGTCCGCCTGGATGTTCAGCGAAATGGGGAAATCCGTGGCTGGCAAGAACTTCATAAACGTTCCCGCAGTCCAGAACGTGATCAGCAGCGCAACCACGCCTCCCACCAGCGCCAGCACCAGGCTCTCCACCAACAGTTGCCGCACGAGCCGCCATCGGCTCGCCCCCATCGACATTCGAATGGCAATTTCGCGCCGCCGCGCCACCGATCGCACCAGCATCAGATTCGCCACGTTCGCACATGCCAGCAGCAGCACCAACCCCGCGATCGACATCAGCATCGGCAGCAGCGTCGAGAGAAATTGATTCGCGCCAAATGGGCTGCGCCAAAGCGGATACACCGTCACACTGTCGTGCCCTCTATGTTCCTCGGGATAACTTCTCACCTCCCGCTTCAGGAGCACTGTCATTTCCTCTTGCGCCTGCTCCGGCTGGACGCCCGGCTTCAACCGCCCTAGCACGAACAGCCAGAAATAGTGGTGGTCATGAAGCAGGGATCCCTGTGGCAACAGCTGTGCGTCCATCATCACCGGAATCCAGATCTCCGATCGCAGCCCCGTCTGACTCCCCTGAAACACCGCTGGCGCGACGCCCACGATTGTGTACGGGTGCTTATTGATTTCAATTGTCTGCCCCACCACGCCCGGGTTCCCGCCGAAGTGCGTTTGCCATAACCGGTAGCTGATCACCGCCACCGGTGCGCCTCCGGGCTTCTCGTCCTCCACGGGCAGAAAACCGCGCCCAAGCATCGGCCGCACGCCCAGCACATCGAAATAATTTGCAGACGCTACCATGCCCCACACGCGCTCCGGTTTCCCCTTGCCCGTCAGGCTCATGGGAGTGGCGTTGCACGCAGTGATGCCCACGAAACTCTGCTGCCCATCGCGCATGGCCTCAAGATCAGGATAGGTAAACGGGAGAGGGTTGTCCGAGCCTCTGCCCAGCGACAGCGACACCACCTCGCGCGGGCTCGCCAGCCCGGGAATTGGATTCAGCAATGTTGAGTTGATCCAACTGAAAATCGTGGTGTTTGCGCCGATCCCCAGCGCCAGCGTCAGGATGGCAATCGCCGCATATCCCGGCGCCTTGGCGATCATCCGCAGGCTGTACCGCACGTCTTGCCAGAAAGAGGTCATCCGCGCACCTCCAAGTACATGTTAGAGCGATTCCGAGCATGTCCCTGCCCATACAAGGTCCCCTCTAAGCGCAGGATTACACTAGTTCCAATCGCCCGCTGCTGTCCGATTGTGGGACGCACCATCTGCGAGACCGAACATCCGATTGAATGTGGGAGACCCGACGTTTCGGGCAACCATCACGTCAGACGATAGCAAGAGCAGGTGGCGGATAGGTATTGGTAAATCCTCTTCCCACCAGTAATCGGCCCCGGCAGCGGCAGGGTAAATCCTGGTTAGTTCCCGCTTGCAAGAGACAGAGGCGAGGCCTGAGGAACCTGCATGCCACTTGAAAACCGTAAAATGCTGGTCAAGGTAAAACTGCATGTCACACGCATGTCACGCAAGAAAAGCGTTATTCTGGTGATGGTCGACGGCCCATTGCGCAATGACTATGGGCGCATCGTAGTCAAGGAAATCCGCGGTAATACCTCAAATGAATTGCAAGAACAGCGCATTCACCTGCGCCGCGTGTAGTTTTTGCAACGAGTTAAAGGGGTTGAAGGCGCTACGGGAGATATGGTTTTGCGGGTAGTGGGCTAATTGTGTGTTGCTTGGTGGTGGGGCGCGAATGAATTTGGATAGCCATTTGCTCAGGCGGCGCATTCGAGAAGCTCTTGAACGGTCCAAATGTGGTCTGCGATTCCCGCTTCCATCGCAGGCGTGACGCGCAGAGTTTGATGAACGCGGCAGAAGTTGAAGAAGGCCATATAGAGATTCACGGCGGCTCTAAGATGCTCAACGGTTTTGCTGAATCCGAGACTCAAGCGAGTAAAACGCCGCAGATGCGTCCGCACGCTCAGGTTGGCACGCTCAACGTGCGAAGTGCTGATGCGCGATTCGTCCGGGTCTCCGCTCACAACGACTGGAATGGTTGCCGTGACTTTCGACGGCTGATACCAGTCTGGCCCCTCTCCGTCATTGGTTCCGTACAACTTGACGAGTTGGGCGTAATCAACGTCCGCTCCAAAATATTCTTCGACGGCGGGAACGTAGCTGCGGAGTCCGTCCGTCGTAAGCTGGAATCTTCCGGTGACCCGCTCGCTCAAGTCTCGGATGAAAGCATAGGCGCTCGTCGCTTCGCGCTTGGCAACAAGGTAGGAGAGAACCATTTTCGTGTCGCTGTCAATCGCCATCCAAATGTAGGAATCGCCCCACTCATCCGGGGAACCGAGGCGCATGTGCCGCTCTTTGGTGTGAACGAAGGTCCACAGTTCATCGGCTTGCACAAATTGCGGACGGATGCCGCGCACTCGCCTGTCGAACAGTGTTCGGCATTTGTCGCCAATCGTGAGGAGCAGCGAGAGAATCGTTCCCTTGTGAACGCCAGTCACGCGAGAAACCGCGCGAACACTCATCCCTTCCAGCAGGAGATTCACGATTCGCGCCACTGTCGCGGGATCGGTGTAGTGACGGCCAAGCGGACGATTGCGAGGCTCAGAAAAGGTGGAATTACAGGCAGGGCAGCGATACCGCTGGATTCTCTTGCGACCGTAGGTTCCGAATCGCTTTGCTTCGGCGTGCTTGCATCTCAGGCAGGTCATGTGGCTTCTCCTCTTGTTTTTCAGAGGGAGAAGCCCGACAATCAAAGTCTCGGGTTCGAGTGCGGGCTTCGTCCGCTCTTGAATCTCGCCTCGCCGTTAGGTGAAACTAGCGGCGGGGCACTTTCTTTTTCATCTCATCTCAAAATCCTTCGGAATGTTCGTTGCTCGCGCCATATTCATTGTTCTTTCAGATTCGCGCACTATTCGAGCTATCATGTTGACCCACTGATAGCGCGTCGGTTCATACTTCGACCTAGCAAGCTCGCCTTGGTCAAACAATCGCTTCAATGTGTTATGAATGGCAACCATCGCATTGGAGTACCTGCTCAAATCCGTTCCGCTGTCCACCAAGGCATCGCGTATTTCTGTGGGCACCATCGCCGTACCCCTAGAAGACAGTATTTTGCGGATTGCGCTTGTCAATCCAAGGCCAGTGGTATCCCATTCAGGGGGCAGAGGCAGGTCGGGAGGAATTTCTGCCTGCTGTTCTTCGCAAATAGCAGCGAGACCCTTAACGGTCTGTTCGAGCTTTGCAATCCGTATGTCTATCTTTTGGCGTTCCTCGCGCTGAGAGGCAAGCTCTTTCTTGGCCTTCTCAAGTGCTTGAAAATAAACGCCTTGGTCTGTCGAACTTACAGCTTTTTGTTCTTCGTTGCCCATGGAGAGTATTATGCATAAAACAGGTAAACGTGTCAACGAAAATCGTACAGGTAAAACAGGTAAATTAACGGGCTGGCAGGGGGCTATTTTGGAGGCTCAAAGGCTCTTAATACAGAATAAGTTACGTGCTGCCAAATTACGCGCAGCCATTCGACGATTCAAAGAAAATTTGGTAACTGGCGAGCCGTGGCCCGGAGACTCAGCAACACGGAATTAGCCCACTACCGTTTTGCGGCGACGCTGTCAAGGATCGCGCGAATGTGACAAACTGTAGGCGGAAGCGTTACAAATCGTTATCTCCTATGTTGCGAAGGACGAGAAAGTGTGCGAGCAATAGCTTGACGAATCCCTGGGACGGACACCGCCATGAACGAAGACAAGAAAACTCCCCGGCCGATAGTTCGGACCTCCGCCGGCCAGACCGATTATAAGCGCGAACTCGCTTACCAACGCCTCGGTATAAATCCGAAGGACGTGCAATGCATCCCGTTCTTTGCCACGGACTTGAGACGCATTGCTCGCATCGTTCGCGGCGTTGACAAGGATAGCCCGCCCACTGCGCCTGTCCGAGCCCTCGACTTTCTCGAATGCTCTGAAGATCCTGAGGCCCGCAAGGTGCTCGAAGTTTACCGCTCGGTTCCCGAGTCCTATCGGAGGCTACTGCGTCCGGAGGACTTCTGTCACGCCGCGGGCGTTTCTCCGTGGCGGGTCCTGGAGTGCATCACGGTCGTTGGGGTACGGCAGGCAGCTCAGGCGTCAGCCATCCTGGCCGCGGTCCTACATCCCAGCGTTGTGGAGAAGACCGTGGAGAGGGCGCTACAGGACGACGGTATAAGGGAACGCATGATCCTGCACAAGGCCGTCGGCTTCCTGCCGAGCGGGGTGAGATAGACTCCCCTGTTGTCGTTTATTTCGTTAAATTCATAGCTGTCATACGTTGTCTGCTGAAGGTCAATTTGACCTTGCACCCATAATGAATTTTGACCTTGCGACCCTCGTCGGCAGCTAATTTTGGAAAATCTCCGTTCCCAATCCCCATCAAGGTCGCGCCCAATTTCTTAGAAGCTCGCCCTGCGGACGAGAGGACGTGTGCGGACGGCCTTTTCCAGAGATTTCCCATAAGCAGAGCTGTAGGGGAATTATTGCAAATTCAAGTCCGCGTCCGGCCGCACGTCCGCAGCAGGCGGGAGATGCTGCTCCTCAGCGTCCTGTCGGCGACAAATGCCCAGCCAGGTCCAGTCGCGATCATGGCCGCACCTAACCTTCCGAAGGCTCAAGGCTTCCAGTCGACGCGCGAATTCGGGGCGCTGGAGACAATTGCGCTCGTTGTTCTGTATGCTCCAGTCGAGATATTCCTGCCAGAGGCCCGCCGCGGTAATTTGCGCGTCCGCGTGGAGAATGCAGCGATCCGCCACGAAGTCTCGCAATGGGTCACTCTCCTCACGATACGCTTGGGTGGCCTCTTTCACGGCGGCCGGTGGATTGAGTCCGCAAGTTTGCCATTCGAGACACCCGCGAACGGCCCAGGCTAGTATGCCCTGCGCTTCAGCTTTCAGCACATTTTCAAGTTCCGGCTCGTCCTCTGGGTCGAACTGCCGAACGAATGGAATTAGGTGCACGCGTCGCCAAAAGCAGTGAGAGTCGTCGGATACTCTGGGGGGACGATTGAAAGCCAGCCAGAACTTGGCGACTGGCCTGAAGGTGAAAAACTCGCGGTAAAGCATGCGAGCCGTGATGAGGTCGCCCCCAGTCAGAGCTTTGATCCGGGCCTCGTTCAACCGGACTGACTCGTCGGTTTCGATTGCGGTCACAAACCTTCGATCAGGGATGGTTGCGACATCGTTCCCAATCGTCGAGCGAGTTTTCAACTCAAACGCCGAGAACGGCAAATTGCAAGCGTAAGCACCCACGGCATGTCGGACGGCGTTCAGAAATGTGGATTTGCCGTTAGCTCCCTCGCCGTGGCAACAGAAGAAGCACTGCTCTGAAGTCTCGCCGGTGAGGCTGTAGCCGACAGCTCGGTGAACGTAGGAGATCAAATCCGGGTCTCCATCGAATATCTCTGAAATAAATCGATCATAGCGAGGACATTGCGCGCTAGGATCGAAAGCCATGTTTGTATGTAGAGTGATCCGGTCGCTTGGCGTACCAGGGCGCAGCTTGCCGGTGTGGAGGTTCACGACCCCATTGGCAACGCCAAGAAGCCAAGGGTCCGCGTCCCAATTCTCGCCGGTATCCGCGAGTGGTTTCTCACTGCGCGCGAGGGTGAGCATCGCCTGAAGGCGCGGAAGCGATTCGCTGTGTAGAGCCCATTGCACTTCCTGTTTCCGCTTTTTATCGTCGCCAATAGTTCCGGATGTCTTGAGCCGAAATAGGGCTGCTTGTTTTGCCGTCCGCATCAACTCGCCGTCAACATCGGCCGTCCACCAATGCTCCGCATAGAAAAGCCAGCGCTCACGCTTATGGTCGAACCGCAGCCGGTGGCCAAAGAGTCCAGCAAACAATTCGGCGTTGCCTGTATCCGTTCGGCGCGGCAAGTGCTGCTTCCTTGTTCTGGCCATTCCTCACCTCGACTCAATTGTGTGCTCATGGCGCTCAGTCGCCGACCGCGACTCAGTAGCATTCTTGTTGGCCGAAGAGTTTTCTGCCAAGAACCGCTCGATCTCATGCGGGTGGAAGATTAGTCTCCGGCAAAGGCGGATCGGACGGAGCCGCCCCTTCTTCACCCAGCTTCTGATGGTGTGTGGACTCACGCAAAACGCCTCTGCGACCTCAACGAGCGTGAGCAATTGAGGAACGCTGTCCGTCATGACTCACCTCGCTCTGCTCTTTGTGCGGTAGGCGGTATTTTCTTGCGAAAAAGGAACTTTTCCAGCGAACGCACCGGAACCAGCCGGCGGCGCCCTATAAGAAAAGACTCAAGCTCTCCGCGCACGATGGCGTACTGGAGTGTGCGCATCGAAAGGCCGCTCTCTTCAGACGCCTTCTTAAGTGTGTATGTGATGGCCACGATTCACCCCCTCGATTTCCTTTGACTGCGCGCACAGTTTGGCATATGCTTGCGTGGACATGCATTACCAACATCGTATCCACGCACTTGGGCGTCGTTTGTGGCCTCGGTGTACCAATGTCGAACTGAAGGACGGGCTACTTCATTGCGAGTTGGCGCGGGATCGACAATACGATCTCATCGACGCATACTGCATGGACCCTCACATGCAGTTTCTCAACTGCAAAACCATTGCTGACCTCCGGTCGTTCACTCGGGCTTGGGGGCCGCTCTATCTTGACCAAACGCGAGGCAAGGAGGACATCAGATTTGGCAAAGCGGTCCGACGATTGGATGAGTGCGAAGCCCACCGAAGGTGGCTGCGTGCCGTCAAGCGCATGATTGATGCGTGTAGGGGCATTGAGGACGAGCGCAACTCGCTCATTGAATTCCTCGCCGCTGAAGTCGATATGGAGCGGACGAGTAACACATACAAGCCCGGGAAGGTCCCCATTTTCCATGACCTTCTTAGGCTGCAATATCACTTCGAGGGCGATGCTGTTACTTGGGCCACTTCCAGCGACGCCGATTCGGTCAAGAAAGTCTTGGCTTATTCCGTGGAAACTTACGTCCGCGCGCCCCTCGGCTCTTTGGCGGTGGAGACAACGAGAAAAGGTTTTGTGGTTAAACCCAGTTTTCTACTCAGCAGCTTGTGGGAAGCGCTGACATGGATGCTTTGGTTCGACGAGTGGAATCGCTGGCCACCTGTTGCGTGTCGTGAGTGCCATAAGGTGTTTCGGCCGTTGACTGCTCACAAGAAGAAGTATTGCACCCACGAATGTGCGCATCGAGCTACCAACAGGGAGTGGCGACGGAAGGATTTACGACAACGGAAAAAGATACTCAAAGCTAAAGCGAATGGAGGTACATATGGCACTCGTAAAACGCGGTAAGACCTGGCACACACACTTCTTTGTCGATGGGGTCCGTTATCGGCAGTCTCTGGAAACGCGAGACTGGAGAGAAGCCCAAGCAAAGGAAAAGGAACTCATCACGCAAGCGACTCAAGGCAATCTCAACGCTTCGCATCAGGGTTTCGCCAAGCTGGCGTTTGCCCAAGCCGCTGAAAGCTATTTCAACGGGCGCAAGCTGGAGTTGGGCGAGTCCAGCCAGAAAAAAGAGCGACAGCTTTTGGTCAAACCGTGCGAATTCTTCCAGCAGAAATGTCTCTCCAAGATTACGCCAGAGGATGTCCTACGGTTCAGGGAATGGAGAAGTGAGACCGGAGTAGGTCCGGCAATCATCAACATGGAAGTGGGCGTCATCCGACGCATGTTAAAGCGGGCAAGGCGTTGGCATCTGCTCGGCCCTGATATTCGCCCGCTGAAAGAACCGAGCTCTATTGGAAGAGCGCTTACCCATGATGAAAAGCTCAGACTGTTGCGCACCGCCGGACAGGATGAAGAGTGGCAACGTGTTCAGGCAGCGATGTCCCTGGCGCTCTGCACTACGATGCGCGGGTGTGAAATCAAGCGGCTACAATGACGGGACATTGACTTCCTCAACCGGGCAATCTTGGTTCGCACGAGTAAGACGGAAGCGGGACAGCGATTGATTCCGATGAATGATGAAGCATACGAAATGGTTGTGCGTCTGCGGGAACGCGCCAAGGGGTTCAACGGGAACGAGGCGCAGCATTACGTTTTCCCCGCTTGTGAGCACGGCCATGTAAATCCTACGCGGAACCAACACAGCTTTAGAACAGCTTGGCGGAGTCTGACCAGAGCGATTCGGTGTCCTGCGTGCGGCAAGTCACAGGGGCCCGGGGAGACTTGCTCCAATGTGAAATGCAAGGCTGCGATTCGGGATATTAAGAGTCCTCTCGCCGGATTGCGTTTCCACGATCTGAGGCATCACGCAATCACTGAGCTTGCAGAGTCCCAGGTGTCTGACCAAACGATCATGGCAATCGCTGGCCATGTCAGCCAAAAGATGCTCGCCCGCTATTCTCATGTGCGGACTGAAGCGCGTCGGCAAGCCGTGTTGGCACTCTCAGCGAAACCGATCGGAAGTAGACGCGAGGCGGGCAAAACCCCCGCAGGTTACGACACAAACAACGACACAAAACAGGGTGTGATGAGGGTACCGGCGCCGGAAGTTATTGAAAATATGGTAGGCCCGTGGGGACTCGAACCCCAGACCTCTACCGTGTCAAGGTAGCGCTCTAACCAACTGAGCTACGGGCCTA
>WNFJ01664936.1_pt1 | contig 10131 bp, 12 predicted proteins | sample 5400461 | NCBI WGS metagenome assembly WNFJ01 (sample SAMN13153349, study PRJNA577476) | soil metagenome | isolation source: 115 cm saprolite on Douglas fir-dominated hillslope | place: USA:California | collected 2013-09-17
CGCCCGGCGGGTGCGCTGGGATGCCGAGCCGACCGGCCGAGCCTCACCGGCTAGACTCCGGCAGCCCAGAATGTCTCATCTCTCGCCTATTCAGTGCAATCACACCACTATTATCGCATTCATTGCCGATCCGCAAGTAGCGTCCACGCAACGCATGTCGCAATGGTGCAATCGACGCATGAAGTATGAAAGTTCCTTTACGGCGCGAGAGCGGCGAGCTGGTATCGACCTGTTGTAAACGATAACGAAGGTATAGGATCCCGACAGCCACATTAAAGTATCCCCCTGGTAAGAATCCGACCCGGACCCGACGTTGCCGGCCGATTACGGAAGTTCCGTGCGATGCGCATGGCCACAGCTGAGATGCCAGGTCACCCGAACGTCACCAGTCATCAGTTGCCACAGCCTTACTCATGTGCCATGTCTGGCGACCAGCGTGCCCGCAATATCCTCTTGTGTTCGGAAGAAGTCGCATGTAAAGCTCTTCTAAACGACTGGTGACTGCACGAATCGGATCGTCATCGGCATTACCGGTCATGCAGTAGGGAAACCGACAAGCAGGAAGGGCGGCTGTTGGGATGAGCAATGTACCCGAGCCGACGGACCCAACACCCAACGCAACGGACGACGAGACGACACTCGACGAGGCGATGGCGGAAATTCATGAAGTTGAAGGACACATCGCCGAGCCTGAGTTCGCCGACAGGGAACTGCCCGACGGCACACGCTGGTATGTCGCATACAGCACCTAATATCGGTCGCACCTGATATCGGCAACCCGCCTGCTCAACGGGCTACCCGATCCATATGCTCCCAGGCCGGCGCGCTCACAGCGGGCGTCGGCCTGGTATGCCAGAGTTCATTCGCTTGCGGAGTGTTCCGTTAAGAGGTTCTAGCGAGATGAGTCAGGAGACCGTAACCTTTCCCGGCCCGGTTCGCGTCGGCGTGCAGGCTCTGGTGCGCGATTACGCCGGAATACGGCCGGATGATGTGTGGGCGCTGCTCTACGCGCTCGATAGCCGGGAGTCGGCTGCCTGGTTGAGCGTGGTTCTGAGCGGGTATCGGATCAGGCCGCGTCTGGTGCCGATGCGACCACTGGTCGATTCCGGCGTCGAGGACCGGCTGAGAGAGGCTTTGCCGCCTCCCGGCGACGTGCCAGGCAGGCTCGTGTTGGTGACGCTCGAATCCGACAGTATGTCACATTTCGAAGAGATTGTCCGAGTCCTCGAACCGTATTCACCTAGCCGCACGGTCGTGCTGAGGGTCATCAATAGTTGCGCCGAATTCTTCGAGCAGGCGCTCAATCTCTCCCCGGGACAACTGACGTCGATCAACGCGACTCTGCTGTCCTACCTGCTTGAGGAGACCCGCATCGAGGTCACCTCGCCCGGCGGGACGCATCTGGCCGTCGAACTCGATCCGGGCAAGTACGAGTGGATCAGCAACCGGGGCGAGTGGCGTCCTGGCGGCTTCACGATTCTTCCGCCCGGCGAGATCGCGACGTTCCCGGCGGACATCTCCGGGGTCTTGGTTGCCGACGGGGCCATTAACTGCAACTCCCTGATCAACCTTGACCTGCGGCTTAGAGAGCACCCCGTCACGATCCACCTCGCCGCTGGCGAGGCTAAGGACTTTTCCTGCGACGACGCCGAGATCAGCCGGTTCGTGGCTGAGAGCTTCGACCGGGCCAACGGACGCCGCGTCGGGGAGCTCGGCTTCGGCACTAACCGGGGGATCAGGCGGTTCGTAAGCGGGAATTCGCATGTCAACGAGCGTCACCCTGGCGTACATCTGGGCTTTGGCCAGCACAATCAGACCCAGGACCGGGTCCCGTACTACTGCCCATTCCACGTGGACATGATCACGGACGGAGCGACCATCACGACTTCGAGCAACCGGGTCATCGAACTAGCCAGTTTCGAACCGATACCTGTCAACCATCCGGCCGACCTCAGGGACGAGGACATCGTCGGTGACTGCTGTGGCCTCGGCTACCGCGAGGCCAGGCTCAGCCAGCCGCGCCGCTAGACCTGGTCGCCAGACACCGGTACTTGCTTAAATCGATCCGACGCCAGGTTGCTATCCAGGAACCAAGGGACTAGTTCTTCATGCAAGCACCAGCCGTTCTCGATGCGAGGGCCGAAGCCGTCTACCCTGGCATCCGCGTTGCCGGAATAGCGCTCCTGCTGAAGGGATATCACCGGAGCCTGGCCAGGCGGCTCTGCGAAAACCTGGACCTCGACGGTGCCGCGACGCAAACGGCTCTCCATGGCCTTAACTGGCTTCATCCGCAGGCGGCGCGTGCGGGATGGAAATCGGGGCCGGTACCCAACCAGGCGCGAACGCTTCTGCTCAGTGATCTGGCCGCGGGCAAGAGCAAGCCGCCGCCGCTTGAGCACGTCAACTGTCAGACTGCCCAGGATTGGAGTGTCGAGTGCGTCAAGGCCCTTGAGACAGCACCGGTCGTTGCGGTGAATCCCCCGAAGCTGCGGTTGTCTGAAATGCCGCTCTCTTACCTGGAGCAGCATTGCGGCGAGACGATTGAGCAGATTTCGAAGCTCTGGCCAGAAGCTGGGCACGAACTTGAGCTCATGGTCCGCGCGATCGTCCATGTCCAGGGTGGTGAATTCAAGTCCGCTGCCTTTCAGGGCGTCTACGGCGCGATCTTCCTCGGCGAGCGCGAGCTAGCCAGCATGCCTGCCACCTTGGAAGCTCTTGTGCACGAGGCTGGCCACCACGCTCTGTACCTGCGCAGCGCATTCGAAATGTTCCTCACAAACCCCGCAGACATGGCGAGCCATCCGCTCCGGCCGGATCCGAGGCCGGTCGAGGCCGCGTTCCACGCCGTCTTCGTGCTCGAGCGGATGGCTACGATCTTCGACCGGTGGCGAGAACATGAGCAGGACGTGCCCGCGCAGGTGCTGTCCCGCCGCGATACCGCGGTCGAGTTCTTCCACAATGCCATGATCGTCCTAGCTGAGAAGGCGCGCTGGACCGAAGCTGGGCAGCACTATTTCGACTTTCTGATGCGGCGCAAGGCGGAACTCAAGAGGTGACGCCGGATGACCAGGCGGATCGTGGCGCTGCCGCAGGCCTGAACGCCGGCCCTCGTGTAGGTCGTAGTCCCGGCCTCAGTGCCGACTCTGACCCCGGCTCGCGCGATCGCCTCAGCGGTAATATCTGGCTGAATAACTGCGCCGAGCTCAGGCGAGCGTACGCCCAGCGGGCCCAGTCAGTCGCAGGGTATGTCCGTTTCGAGGTCGTTACCAGGGAACTCTTGGCCAGCCTCGGCCAGCCACCTCAGCGCGTGCTCGACATCGGAGGCGGATCTGGGATTCAGGCTGTCTCACTCGCCCGGGTCGGTCACGAGGTGGTCATCGTGGACCCTGATGAGCGCATGCTCGCTGACGCCAGAACGCTGGCCGCGAAGGAACTCGGCTCGATGCGGACCCTCGTGAGCACCGTACCCGGCCGCGGCGAGGATGCGCCCGCGCTCGTGGCCGGTGACTTCGACCTGGTGTGCTGCCATAGCGTCTTGATGTATACAAGCGATCCGTCTGAACTGCTTGGCGCGGTCGCGGAGATGGCACGACCACGCGGGTCCGTCTCGATCCTCGGGCTGAACCGGCATGCGCTCGCCATGCGGTACGGCCTACGCGGGGCTTTTCGACATGCACTCACAGCGATGCAGCAAGGCACCGTCTGCACCGACGATGAGATTCCGGTGCGTGCTGACTACCCAGAGGATATCGACGACACCATGCGCGCCGCCGGCCTGCAGAGCCATGGATGGTCCGGGGTGAGGATCTTCAGCGACCACCTCGACGACGCCCCCTATGAATCGCTCGGCCCCAAGCTCCACGACCTGTGCGAGCTAGAATGGCACGCCAGACAGGTTGATCCCTATCGCCGCGTTGCACGGCTGTTTCACTGGATGGGCCAGTCAACATAGCGGCCGCGCGGTCTTACCGGGTGCTGAGGAATTGGAGCACGCGCTGGATGAGAAGCGCGGTGGCGTCCGGGTCGTAGGAGGGCAGTGAGCTGTCGGCGAAGTAATGCTGGTCGCCGTGGTAGAGGAACAACTCCGCGTCCTTGACCTGATCGACGAGCGCGCGGGCGGCGTCGATGTCGCCCTCGTCGACGAAGTACGGGTCCGCGTCCATTCCGTGTACTTGGACCGGCACGCCCTCTGGCCACGCCGGGCCGAACTCGGACACTGGGACGCAGGAATAGAACAACAGCGCCCCCCGCGCTCCGGCCCGCGTCTGCGCCAGTTTCTGGGCCGAGAGCACGCCGAGCGAGAACCCGGCGTACACGACTTCGGCCGCAAGCCCTTCGACCGCTCGGACCCCGCGCTCGATCACCTCGCCGAAGCCGACTTCCCCGGCGTAGCCGATCCCTTCCTCGATGGTGCCGAAGGTATGGCCCTGGAACAGGTCAGGGGTATGCACGGTGTGCCCTGCCCGGCGCAGTTCGTCGGCGAAGGCAGTGATTCCGGGGGTGAGCCCAAGCGCGTGGTGGAACAGCACTACCTCAGCCATCACTGCCTCCTGCTTCAGCGGCGGGCGACTATGCCTTGCCAGGGTTCGAGAACGATGGTGTCGGGCGGGGGTTCCTTTCCGTAGCTGGCCAGCAGGACCTCGTCCACCCGATGATCGAGCGGCAGTTCGTCATCGGAGAAATTGGCCAGCACGGTCAACTCGCCGACATCATAGGCCCAGGCTTGTTCCGCTGCGGGCAGTTGCTGGTAGATCGGCAGGCGGCCGGCGAACTCGGCGCGCCGCAGGGCGACCAGGCGGCGGCAGAACGACAGCGTGGAATCGGGATCCCGGCTCTGCGAGGCGACGTTGCGGGTGGGGTTGTCACCGATCGGGAGCCATGGCCGCACCCGCGCAGGCGTGAAGCCCGCGCCGTCCGACGCATCCCACTGCATCGGCGTCCGGCCGCGATCCCGGCTTCTGGCCGGATCTTTGCTGGTCAGCGTCATTCGGTCGCGCCGTAGCGCGGGCGGGACGTCGACGTCGGCCATCCCGATCTCGTCGCCGTAGTACAGCACGGCCGCGCCTGGCAAGGTGGCCAGCACGAGCAGCGCGAGCCTTATCTTGCGCTCGTCGTTGCCGCACCAGCGGGTGGCGAAGCGGCCGACGTCATGATTAGACGCCACCCAGACCGGACAGGCCCCTGCGGGCAGGTGCGCCAGCGTCCGCTCGACGGTGCCCGACAGCGCGGTCGCGGTGAATTCCGCGTAGACGAACGGGAAATTGAAAGCTAGCTGCAGCTCGTCGTCGTTTCCGTAGAACTGGGCCAGCTTCCCGTAATCCCCGGTCCAGGTCTCGCCGAGCAGCAACCTCGGCGGCGCGAAACTTTCGGCGATCTGGCGCCAGTCGCGGTAGACGGCGTGGGTTTCCGGGCGATTCGCGTTGTAGACCGATCGCAGGCCGAACCGGTTGTCGAGCGAGCGGTCGTCTAGGGCGGGCGGGTTGTCCCGCAGTAGCTGGTCCTTATAAAGGCCGTGGGCGACGTCGATGCGGAAGCCGGCTACTCCCCGCTCGAACCAGAACGCCAGGATGCGCCGGAACTCTTCGTGCACCGCCGGCTGCCACCAGTTCAGGTCCGGCTGCCCGGGCAGGTAGTTGTGCAGGTAATACTGCCCGGTTCGGTCATCCCATTGCCACGCGGATCGTCCGGTCGAGTCCAGCCAGTTGCTTGGCGGCCCGCCGCCCGGTGCCGGATCGGCCCACACGTAATAGTCGCGATGGGCCGAGTCCGTCGCGGACGAGGCGTCGACGAACCACGCGTGCGCGGAGCTCGTGTGGTTGGGCACCAGGTCGAGCAGTACTCGTACGTTCCTGTCAGCCGCGGCCGCGATCAGGTCATCGAGGTCAGCGAGCGTGCCGAGTTCGGGATGAACGCCGGTGTAGTCGCTGACGTCGTAGCCCCAGTCCTGGTCTGGGGATGGCATCGTCGGCGACAGCCAGATTCCGTCCACGCCCAGCCAGGACAGGTGATCGAGTCGCTCGATGACACCGCGAAGATCGCCGTATCCGTCCTCGTTGGTGTCGCAGAAGGACCGGACATAGATCTGGTAGAGAAATGCTCCGTGCCACCACGGGTCCGGCGGCAGATTTTCCGCCATTGCGTTTTCCCGCCTTTCTGGCTGGTCGGGGCCGTCCGGCCGGTTGCCTTCCCGAAGTGATCCGGCGGAGGATGGATGATGTGAATTCGGTTGCTGAGCTGGTCATCGCGATCTTGCTGCCGACGGCTGCGGGCTACGCGATTATCGCGGCTTTTCGCGGCGCGCGGCGGCTCAGCCAGGCCCGGTACAAGTCCCCACCGCCTGAGCCAATCGAGCAGGTGGCCGCGCGCCTGCGACGGCTGCGATCCGAACTCGAGCAGACCGAGGCTCGGCCGGGCACAACCGCCAAGAGCCATCGCGTCCGGGCACTGCGGGGCGCGTACATCGACCTGCTGTCGCAGGCGTGCGGCCGGCTGGAGATCGTTCCGCCCGAGGGCGGTGACCGGGCTCGGCAGGCCGAGATCTACCGGGCCGAGGCGGCGCTGCGCAGTCGCGGGCTTGACGTGCGCGAGAGCGCCGGGCGTTAGGCACACGTAACCGAGGCCTATCAGCAGGTGGCCCGCGAGAAGTATCGCCTGCGCCGCCAGGTCAGGTAGCTGCCTCGTCGCGACCGGGGCTGGCTGGGGAGGACGACTCTGCGGTTTCTGCCCGGGGGGACGGCCCCCCGGAACCCCCCGCGGTGTCTGCCCGGGCGGACGACCCCCGGGAACCCCTCGAGGTGGTCAGGTTTTTGCCGGTCTGTGGGTCGAAGACGTGCATCGACCTGGTGTCCGCCCACAGTTCGGCTTCTTGACCCTCACGCACTCGGGTGGCGGCGTCCAGCCGCGCGGTGATGGTGTCGCCGCTGGCCCCGGTGTCGGCCCGGCCCGAATCCTTGGCGAGCTCGGCGAGCTGGTCGACGTCGAGCGTCCTGTCCTGCCCCTGGGCGAAGTACACGAAGACGTCGGAGCCCATCGACTCGAGCACGTCGATCGAGGTGCGGAAGGTGATGCCGTGCGGGCGTGTGTCCGACCCGACCAGCGCCGCGTCCTCGAAGTTCTCGGGCCGGATGCCGACGATGACCTCGCGCCCGCTATTGGCCTGGGTGAGGGCCTGCCGAAGCTGCGGGGTCAGCGCGATGGTGCCGAGCGGGGTCGCCAGGTTGCCGTCTTCCAGCGTCCCCGGCAGGAAGTTCATCGCCGGCGATCCGATGAACCCGGCCACGAACAAGTTGTCAGGGTTGTCGTACAGCTCCTGGGGAGTGCCTACTTGCTGAAGCACGCCGCTGCGCAGCACAGCGACCCGGTCACCCAAGGTCATCGCCTCGGTCTGGTCGTGCCGTGCCGAGCCTGCGTTGGAGCCTTGATACCTCGGTGCGCATCTGCACGCGCAGCTTGGCGTCGAGGTTGGAGAGCGGCTCGTCCATCAGGAAGGCTGATGGGCTGCGGACGATCGCTCGGCCCATCGCCACCCGCTGGCGTTGGCCGCCGGACAAGTTCGCCGGCTTGCGGTCCAGGTGGGCGGTGAGGTCCAGCACCCGCGCCGCCTCGTTGACCTTCGCGTCGATCTCCGACTGCGGGCGCTTGGCCAGCTTGAGCGCGAAGCCCATGTTCTCGCGCACGGTCATGTGCGGGTAGAGCGCGTAGCTCTGGAAGACCATCGCGATGTCACGGTCCTTGGGCGCCTTGTCGTTCACCACCTGCCCGCCGATACGGAGTTCACCTTCGGTGATGTCCTCCAGCCCGGCGATCATGTTCAGGGTGGTGGACTTGCCGCAGCCGGACGGGCCGACCAAGATCATGAACTCGCCGTCCATGATCTCCATGCTGACCTTGTCGACCGCGAGGGCGCCGTCAGGACACCGCTTGGTGATCTGGTCAAGAACGATGTCAGCCATTGTCTCTCCTTTAACCCTTGACCGCGCCTGAGGTCAGACCGGCGACGATCCGCCGCTGGAAGAACAGCACGAAGACGATGATCGGAATGGTGATGACCACCGCTGCTGCCGCGATGGGTCCGGTGGGAACGGTGAACTGTGAGCTGCCAGCGAAATAGGCCATCGAGGCTGGTGCCGTCCGGGACGCGATCGTCGAGGTGAAGGAGATCGCGAACAGGAATTCGTTCCAGCAGGCCAGGAAGACCAAGATCGCGGTCGTGACCATGCCGGGTGCGGCCAGCGGCGCGATGACCCTCATGAATGCCTGGAATGGGGTGGCTCCGTCCATCTTGGCGGCCTTCTCGAGTTCCCACGGGATCTCGCGGAAGAACGCCGACAACGTGTAGATCCCCAGCGGCAGGCCGAAGGCCACGTACGGGATGATCAGCCCCGGCCAGGTGTTGAAGAGGCCGAGCGCGCGCTCGATGTTGAACATCGGTGTCACCAGCGATATCGCCGGGAACATCGCGATCAGCAACGCCAGACCGATCAACAGGCCCTTGCCGGGGAAATCCAGCCGCGCGACCGCGTAAGCGGTCATGGAGGCCAGCACGACTGCTACCACCGTCGCGATCAAGCCGATCCCGATCGAGTTGATCAGCGGCCGGATGAACTGCGAGGTCTTCAGGATTTGGGTGTAGTTGGACCACGTCCACTGCTTGGGAATGAACGACGGATCGAGGACGGCCGCAGGCGTCTTGAAGGATAGCGAGGCCAGCCAGAGCACTGGGATCAATGCCAGCGCCACGACGACGAAGTTCGCCGTTCCCCAGCCGACCTTCTGGCGGGTCGATGTAGTGGCGATAGCCATCAGCGGGTCACCTCTTTCCGGTGTCCGTGCCAGGGGCCGCGGTGCCGAAGCCCTTGATGTACACGAAGGCGATGATCGCGACGCAGATGAAGATCAGGATCGAGATGGCCGACCCGATGCCCAGGTTCAGCGCGTTGAACAGGTTGTTGTAGCCGAGGATCGAGACCGAGGCGGTGCCGTTATTGCCGCCGGTCAGGATGAAGATGTTGTCGAAGATCCGGAACGAGTCCAGGGTTCTGAACAGCAGCGCGACCAGGATGGCCGGTTTCATCTGCGGAAGAGTGATCCTGATGAAGCGCTGCCAGGCGGTGGCACCGTCTACCTTCGCGGCCCGTTGCAGGTCCTCGGGAACGAGCGACAGGCCAGCAAGCAACAGCAGCCCGATGAACGGAGTGGTCTTCCAGATCTCCGCCACGATGATCACGGCGACCGCCTCGACCTGCGACGTCAACGGCGCGCCGTTGCCGAATGCCGCGGACAGGTAGCCCTGGCCTGGTGTCCACGCGTACTGCCAGCCGTAGGCGGCCGCGACCGTCACGATCCCGTAGGGGATCAGCGCAGCGGTGCGAACCGTGCCCCGGCCGAACAGCGTCCGGTGCATGAGCATGGCCAGCAGCATGCCGAGAACCAGCGCGATGCTCACCGAGAAAGCCGTGATGATCAAGGTCACCCACAGCGCGTGCCACCAGTACGGCGAGCTGAGCACCGCCGCGTAGTTGCTGAACCCGACGAACTTCACCGCGTTCGGCAGCTCCAAGTTGTAGCGCTCGAGCGACAGGTAGACGGCGTAACCGACGGGGTAGGCGGTGACCGCGATCATGACTATGACGGCAGGTGCGCACAGCGCCCAGCCAAGCCTGCGCTCGGCCCTGGCGCCTTCGGAGAGCTTTCCCTTGCGCCTGACGGCTTTCGCCGGGGTGCCGGGCGCGGCGGTAGCCACCTGGGGGCTCGCGCTCATCGGCGTCTCCCTTCCCTCGTTGCCGACCGGCCGCCTGCACTACGGCGGCTCACGGGACTAGGCCTTTGGACTGCAGGGCGTTTGTGAGCTGGCTGATCATCGCCTGCTGGGTCTGGGCCGGGTTGATGCCGGACGGCGGCGATATCAGGTGTGAGATATCGATGGATACGACCTGGTAGACGGGTGTCTTCGGGCGGACGCTCGCGTTCTGGAGCGCTTGCAGGATGTCGGCGTGGAATGGGTAGTTCGTGAACAGGGCCGGATCGCTGTACAGGCTGGCGATCGTCGGCGGAACGCCTCCGACGTTGGCGCCGATGAGCTGGTTCTGGCGGTCGCGCAAGCACAGCGCGGCGGCGAAGGCGAGCGCCTTG
>WNFJ01148627.1_pt1 | contig 10130 bp, 11 predicted proteins | sample 5400461 | NCBI WGS metagenome assembly WNFJ01 (sample SAMN13153349, study PRJNA577476) | soil metagenome | isolation source: 115 cm saprolite on Douglas fir-dominated hillslope | place: USA:California | collected 2013-09-17
CTGCGACCTGCGCCCGCTACGCTATCTCTCGCACTTCGTCACGCCCCGGACGAGCCCGATCCGCTTCAGCGCGCGCTTCTTCCTGTGCCGGCTGCCCGCGGGCCAGGCGCCGCGTCTTTACACGGAGGAGACGTCGGAGGGGTTCTGGATCCATCCGGGCGACGGCTACCGTCGCTTCCGCGCCAATGAGCTGGCCATGGCCGAGCCCGCCGAGTACGGCCTGGCGTACATCGCGCAATTCCGCTCGGTGGACGAGCTGTGGGCCGCCTGCGACGACAACCGCGAGAAGTTCACCGGCATCGTCGACCGCATCGAATTTCAATTCTGGAAGGACTTCGACTGGAGGGGCGGACGATGGAATCGCTGAGGAGGTTTCGCGCCGTCGCGCTGACCGTGCCCTTCGCGCTCGCTCTCTGGGTCCTGATGTTCTTCGCCGCCGGCTACGGCCGTGGCAACTACGTGCCCTTCGTCATCCTCTACGCGCCGTTGCTGGTGGTGAGCTCCATCGGGTGGATGACCTTCCTGGTGGCGCCCGCGCTCCACTTCGTGTACGCGGCGGTGGCGGACGTCGTGCGCGCGGGCGTCGTCTCCGTCCGCTACCTGATCGCGCTGGCCCTGGCGCATTACGCCGCCATCGCCTACGTCGCCCTCGCCACCGCCGACGGCCGCGACGCCCTGCTCGACGCCGATCCCGCCCACTGGCGCGCGGCCGGCATCTGGGTCGTCCTCAGTCTCGTCGTTTTCATCGTCTGGCAGGTGGCCCTGGTGCGGAGCATTCGGCGCCAGCCGCCGATGGTATTGTGACCGTCCACACGGCCATGGCCAACGCGGTGCCCTCGTTTCTCGACGACCACGTCGCCGCCGATGGGGGCGCGCGTCCCGCCGTCGTCACGGCCGAGGCAGCGACGTCCTACGGCGATCTGCTCGCGCTGACCTGCCGTACGGGCAACGCGCTGCGTGACCTCGGCCTGTCGTCCGGGCAGCGCGTGGCACTGCTGCTGCCCGATTCGCTCGCGTGGGCGGCGGTCTTCTTCGGTGCCCTCCGCATCGGCGTGGTGACCGTCCCGCTGAACACCCGGCTGGCCGCCGCCGACTGGGCGGCGATGCTCGCCGACAGCGGCGCGCGCGTGCTCGTCACCGACGCCACGCGGCTGCGCGACCTCGCGCCGAAGCTCGGCGAGCTGCCGCACCTGGCGCACGTGATCGTCGCCGGCGGCGGCGATGCCACGAGCCTGGAAACGCTGCAGGCGCGCGCGTCGGACACGCTCGCGGTGGAGCCCGTGAGCGGCGAGGCCGGCGCCTTCTGGCTCTACACGTCGGGCACGACCGGCGGGCCGAAGGCGGCCATCCACGCGCATCGCGACCTGCTCGCGTGCCGGCACTACGCGATCGACGTGCTGGGCGCCACGCAGGCGGACCGGACGCTCGCGACCTCCAAGCTGTTCTTCGCCTACGCGCTCGGCAACGCGCTGTTGATCCCGCTCTTCGCCGGCGCGTGCACGTACCTGGAGCAGCACTGGGCCGAGCCCGACGCCGTCGCGCGCGCCGTGACGGCCTTCCGGCCGACGTTGTTCTTCTCGGTGCCGACGTTCTACGCGCGGATGCTGCGCGCCGCGCTGCCGCCCGACACGTTCCGTTCGGTACGCGCCTGCGTGTCCGCGGGCGAGCGCCTGCCGGCGGAGGTGTACGAGAGCTGGCGCGCGCACTTCGGTGTCGAGATCCTCGACGGGCTCGGCGCGACGGAGACCATCTTCATGGTCCTCTCCAACCGGCCGGGGGCGAGTCGCGCGGGCTCGGCGGGCACGCCGGTGCCGGGCACCGAGGCTCGACTGCTGTCGACGGATGGCGCCGCCGTGCCCGATGGCACGCCCGGCATCCTGCACGTGCGCACGCCGTCGGCGAGCTCCGGCTACTGGAACCATCCCGACCACACGCGCCGCGCCTTCGTCGACGGCTGGTTCAGGACCGGCGACCTGTTCACGCGCGATGCCGACGGGTTCTTCCATCACCACGGCCGCGCGGATGACGTCTTCAAGGTGGCCGGGCAGTGGGTGACGCCGGCCGACGTGGAGCGCGTGCTGCTCGCGCACCCGGCCGTGGCCGAGGCGGCCGTGGTCGGTGCCGCGGAGTCGGGCGGGCTCATCAAGCCCTTCGCGTTCGTCGTGGCCAGGAACGGCGCGCGCGGCGAGCGGCTGGCGGACGAATTGGCGGCGCTGGCCGCCGACCGGCTGCCGCCGCACCAGCGGCCGCGGCTCATCGTGCTCGTGGACGAGCTGCCACGCACAGCCACCGGCAAGCTCCAGCGCTTCGTGCTCAGAGAGCGGGCCGAACGGAAATGACGGCTCGAGCCGGCCTCGCCGCACACGCGACGAACATCCAGGTCCGCTGGGGCGACGTGGATCTCGCCGGCATCGCGTTTTACCCGCGCTTCTTCGAGTGGTACGACCTCGGCTGCGAGACGCTCTTCGCCTCGCTCGGCCTGGCGTGGCCGGAGGCGTTCCCGAAGTACGAGATCGTCGGCGTGCCGATCGTCGAGTCGGGCTCGAGGTTCGCCTCGCCCGTCCGCTACGGCGACGTGCTCACCATCCGCTCGGCCGTCGCGTGGGTGAAGGACACGACGTTTCGCATGGAGCACACGATTTCCGTCGGCGACCGCCTCTGCGCCACGGGCTTCGAGGTCCGCGCGTGGGTGGCACGGCCCGCGACGCCGGGCGCGCGCCTGTGCGCCAAGCCGATTCCGGACGAGGTCGTCCGCAAGCTCAAGGGAGAATCCGCGTGAGACCAGAAATCGTGTTCACGAAGGCCGCGCCGAAGACGGGGTTCTCGGAGGGCCAGGAGTCGCCCATCGCCCAGGGTGTGAAGTGCGGCGACTTCGTGTTCGTGTCGGGGCAGGGGCCGCTCGATCCCGTGACCAAGCAGGTCGTCTCCGACGACCTCGCCGAGCAGACGCGAGTCACGCTCGACAACGTCAACAAGGTCCTCGAGGCCGCGGGCACGTCGCTGGCCAACGTGGTGAAGGTCGGCGTGTTCCTGCGCGACATGAAGGACTTCGACACGTTCAACCGGGTCTTTCGCGAATACTTCAAGGGCGTGCAGCCGGCGCGCACCACGGTGGAGGCGGCGGCGCCGCGCAAGGGCGTGAACGTCGAGATCGACGCCATCGCGTGGGTGCCACGATGATCCGAGGCGCGTTCGCGCTGGCGATCGTTCCCCTGGCCGCCGCGTGCGTGATGATAGCGACGCCGGGTGAGGCTCCGACGAGCGCCACGCCGCTCGCGCTGGTCGGCGGCCGCGTCCAGCCGGATCCCCAGAGTGCCGCCCTGGAAGACGGTGTGGTGCTGATCGATGACGGCGTGATCAGGGCGGTCGCCTCGCGGTCTCGGCTCGGCGTGCCGGCGGGCGCGCGCGTGCTCGACTGCGGCGGGGCCACCGTGCTCGCGGGTTTCTCCGGCGTTCCGCTCGGCCGAGTCGGCGCCGCCGGCGCAACTGGCGGCGGCCCTCCGCACGATGCTCACCTCCCGCGGCGTCGTCCACGCCGTCGACACGGGCTCGTCCCTGCGCGACACGCTCGCCCTGCGGATGCGCATCGAGGCGGGCGAGATTCCCGGACCCTCGATCCTGACAGCCGGCTCGGCCCTGGCGCCGGCGGGCGGAAGTCCCTACTACGTCCTGCCGGCCCGGATTCCCGAGGCGGCGTCCGCCGCGGAGGCGGCCGCGATCGTCGAGCGGGAAGTCGACGCCGGCGTCGACGTCGTCAAGCTTTTCACCGGGTCATGGGCGCGTCCCGACACGATCGTCGTCATGCCGGTCGACGTCGTGCGTGCCGCGGTGGCGGTGGCCCACCGGCGGGGGAAGCTGGTGATCGCGCACCCGTCGAACAGCGCCGGCGCGCGCGCCGCCATCGAGGGCGGCGTCGACATCCTGGCCCACACGTTCCCGTCCGAGCTCGACGGCCGCTCGTGGGACCGCTCCCTCCCGCCGCTCATGCACGAGCGCGGGATGGCGTTGATTCCGACACTCAAGCTCTTCGCCTACGAGCTGGCGAAGACGAATCTGCCGCCGGCGGTGGTCGAGCGCGTCATCGGCAACGCCCGCGAGCAGGTGACCATGTTTTCGGCGCTCGGCGGCCAGGTGTTGTTCGGCACCGACGTCGGGTACATGACCGAGTCCGATCCCACGGACGAGTACGTCGCGATGCGGGGCGCCGGGCTGTCGTACCCGGCGATCCTTGCCGCCCTCACCGCGGCGCCCGCGGCCCGTTTCGCTGTCGCCGCGCGCACCGGGCGGCTGGCGCCGGGCATGGCGGCGGACGTCGTCGTCGTCGACGGCCGGCCGGAGGACGACATCCGCGCGCTCGCACGCGTGCGCTACACGCTGCGCAACGGCCGCGTCATCTACGAGAGGGCACCATGAGTCAGTCAGGTCTGGCCGGCGTCTATCTCTCGGTGCACCCTCGCGCATCCGAACTTCCAGGCGGTCCGCGACGGCCTCGTGGCGCAGGGCCGGCACGTCGCCACGCTCGCACCCGACGTCATCGTGATCAACTCTTGCCACCTGATCGCGACGTTTCCCACCGTCGTGGACGGCACGCCCCGCCACGCGGGTGTGCTCACCGCGCAGGAGGCGCCGGAGCTCATCCATGGCGTCGCATACGACTTCCCCGGCGACTTCGAGCTGGCGGCCGCCATGTTCGAGCGCGGCCGCGCCGCGGGCCTGCCGTGCACGCTCGCCAACGACGTGCACTACCCGCTCGACTACGGAACCGTCATGCCGCTCGTGTGTTACCTCGACAGGGCGCAGCGGATCGCGGCGGTGCCGGTGTCGGTGTGCCTCTCCGCGAATCTCGACGAATCGTTCGCGTGGGGCCGCCACGTCGCGCGGGCGGCCGCGGCGCTCGGGCGGCGCGCGGCGTTCGTGGCCAGCGGCAGCGTGTCGCACAAGCTCGTGCGCGGGCCCGAGCAGTGGCCGGGCGCGGCGGAACAAGAGCTCGATCATCGCCTCGCGCGGCTGCTGGCCGACGGCGACTACGACAAGGCGTGGGCCTGGCTGCCGGACTACGCGGAGGCCGCCGAGCCCGAGATGGGCGGGCGCCACCTCGCCATGATGCTGGGCGCGCTGATCGAAGCGGGCCGCCCGTTCGAGGCCACCGTGCACGCCTACGGCCCCTCGTCGGGCAGCGGCAACTACGTCATCTCGCTGGCCGCTTGATGGTAGTCTGGTGGCCGCTCCGGACACATCCGAACGGGAGGAGAGCGCGATGCGAGTGACCCGCCGGACATTTCTCACGGGAGCCTCGGCCGCCGCGGCGAGCGTGGCGGTGGGCCCGTGGGTCCTCGAAAGCCGCGCGCAGGGCGGACCGGTCAAGATCGGCCTGGTGCTGCCCTACACGGGCGTGTACGCGGTGCTCGGCGAGTCGATCACGCAGGGCATGGAGCTCGTGTTCGCGCGCGAGGGCAACAAGGTCGCCGGCCGCGAGATCGTCATGATCAAGGAAGACGACGAGATGCAGCCGCCGGTCGGTCTCCGGAAGACCGACAAGCTGATCGAGTCGGACAAGGTCGACATCCTCACCGGGCCCGTCCACAGCGGCATCCTCATGGGCATGCGCGACAAGGTGCACAACAGCAAAACGATCCTCATCGTGTCCAACGCCGGCGCGGACGCCATCAGCCGCGAGCGCTGCTCGCGCTGGATCTTCCGCACGTCGTTCTCCAACTGGCAGCCCAACCAGCCCATGGGCGGCTGGGTGGCCAAGAACGTCTCCAAGGAGGCGTTCATCGCCGCGCCGAACTATCAGGCGGGCAAGGACCAGCTCAACGCGTTCAAGGAGACGTTCGTGCCCGCGGGCGGCAAGCTCGTCGGCGAGGAATATCCCAAGCTCGGCGAGACCGACTACGCGCCGCTGCTGACGAAGATCCGCCAGTCGGGCGCCAAGGCGTGCTACGCCTTCTTCTCCGGCACCGACGCGGTCAACTTCGTGAAGCAGTACGACCAGTTCGGCCTGAAGGGCTCGGTGAGGCTCACCGGCGCCGGCTTTCTCACCGAGCCCGACGTGCTGCCCGCGCAGGGCAAGTCGGCGCTCGGCGTCATAACCGGCCACTTCTACACGCCGCAGCTCGACAACGCGGTCAACCGCAAGTTCGTCGCCGACTTCAAGGCGAAGTTCGGCGGCAAGACGCCGGACGGCTTCGCGTGCCAGGGCAACGACACGGCCGAGGTCATCGTGCGCGCGCTCAAGACCGTGAACGGCAACACGCAGGACAAGGACAAGCTCGTCGCCGCGCTGGAGAAGGTGGAGTTCGAGAGCCCGCGCGGCCACTTCCGCTTCGATCCCAGGACGCACAACGTAATCCAGCCCTTCATCTACGTCCGCGAGGTCAAAGAGGTGGCCGGCGGCCTCGACAACGTGCCGATCGACAAGATCGCGAACGTGGCCGATCCCGGCACGGGCTGTACCCTGCCGGTTTAGGACGGGCGCGCAGTCCTCGCCGATCTCCTCGCGCAGGCGCTGAACGGTCTCTCGTACGGCGTTCTGCTCTTCCTGCTTTCCGTCGGGCTCACGCTCATCTTCGGCATGCTCGACATCGTCAACCTCGCCCACGGCTCCTTCTACATGCTCGGCGCCTACGCCGGGCTGACGGTCATCGCGGCCACGGGCAACTTCTGGCTTGCGCTGGCGGTGGCGCCGCTCGCGGTCGGCCTCATCGGCGCGCTGATGGAGCGCGGCGTCCTGCGCCCGCTCTACCGCCGGCCGCCGCTCGACCAGGTCCTGTTGACGTTCGGTTTCATCTACCTCTTCGAGGATCTGGTGAAGTGGATCTGGGGCGGGCGGATTCGTTCGATCCCGCCTCCCGAGATCTTGTCCGGCTCCGTCCCGCTCTTCGGCGGGCGCTTTCCGACCTATCGCCTCTTCGTGATCGTCTTCGGGCTCGTGGTCGCGATACTCCTGTGGCTGCTCATCGAGCGCACGCGGCTCGGCGCCATCATCCGCGCCGGCGTGTACGACGCCGAGATGACGGCGGGGATGGGCATCGACATCGATCGCGTGTTCACGGGCGTGTTCGCGTTCGGCGCGGCGCTCGGCGGGCTCTCCGGCGTGATCGCGGGACCGATCCAGTCGGCGCAGCCGCCGATGGGCGCCACGATCCTGATCCCCGCGCTCATCGTCGTCGTGGTGGGCGGTCTCGGCAGCCTCAAGGGCTCGCTGGTGGGCAGCCTGCTCATCGGCCAGGCGGAGACGTTCGGGAAGGTCTGGCTGCCCGGCGTGTCGATGGCCATGATCTACGTGGTGATGGCGGCCGTCGTGCTGCTGCGGCCGCAGGGGCTCTTCGGCCGGCCGCTCAAGTGAAGTGGCGCGTCCCCGGCTTCGCCCTCGCCGTCGTGGCCGTGCTGCTGTTCCCGCGCTTCGCCGGCACGTATCCCGTCACGCTGCTGCAGGAGATCCTCATCTTCGGCATCTTCGCGATGAGCCTCGACCTTCTCATGGGGTTCGCGGGCATGGTCTCCTTCGGCCACTCCGCGTTCTTCGGCGTCGGCGGCTACGTGGCCGCACTCGCGCTGACCCGCTGGGGCGCCGACGGCGTGAACGCGCTGCTGCTGCCGGCGGCGGCGGCCGCCCTGGCGGCGCTCGTGATCGGCTACTTCTCGATCCGCGTGAGCGGCGTGTACTTCATCATGCTCACGCTGGCCTTCTCGCAGATGTTCTACGCGGTCACGTTCCAGCTGGCGTGGCTCGGCGCCGAGGACGGCATCGTCGGCGTACCGCGACCCCGCATCCTCGGCGTGGACCTCGGGCGGTCCGGCGCCTTCCACCTCTACCTCGTCACCCTCGCGGTGGCGGCCACGCTGGTGCTCTGGCGCGTGGTGCGCTCGCCCTTCGGCCACGTGCTGCGCGGCATTCACGAGAACGAGGCGCGGATGCAGGCGGTCGGCTACGCGGTGGATCGCTACAAGCTGCTGGCCTTCGTCGTCGCCGGCACGATCGCGGGCGTGGCCGGCGCCCTCTACGCGCAGCTGGTCGGCTCGATCACGCCCGAGGCGTTTCTCTGGCGCACCTCGGGCGAGGCGCTGCTGATGGTCATCATCGGCGGCACCGGCACCCTGGGCGGCGCCATGCTCGGCGCGGCGGCCTTCATCCTGCTCCAGAGCCTCGTCTCGTCCTACACGGAGCGCTGGATGCTGCTGCTCGGCGTGACCTTCATCGTCTTGGTGCTCTTCGCGCCGGGCGGCGTCGTGGGCGCCCTCCGCGGCCGCATCGGGATCCGGGCTTGACGCTGCTCGAGCTGCAGGGCGTGACCCGGTTCTTCGGCGCGCTGAGCGCCGTGAACGGCGTCAGCCTCGGCGTCGACCAACACGAGCGCCGCGCGATCATCGGCCCGAACGGCGCGGGCAAGACGACGCTCTTCAACCTCGTCACCGGTCATCTCGTCCCGACCCGCGGGCGCATTCTCTTCGCCGGCCGCCCGATCACCGGCCTGCCGCCGCATCGCGTGGCGCGGCGGGGGATCTCGCGCTCGTTCCAGCGCAACAACCTCTTTCCCCGGCTCAGCGTGCTCGAGAACCTGAGACTCGCCGCCGCCGCCGGCGGCCGCGGCTCGTGGAACCTGTTCGGCTCCGTCGCGCGGCTCAGGGAGCCGCTCGCGCGCGCGCACGAAGCGGCGGAGGCGGTGGGCCTCGCCGCGCGGCTCGCCGACGAGGTCGCCCGGCTCTCGTACGGCGAGCAGCGCCAGCTCGAGATCGGCGTGGCCCTGGCCACGCAACCGACGCTGCTGCTGCTCGACGAGCCCACGGCCGGCATGTCGCCGGAGGAGACGCAGCGGATGACGCGCCTGCTCGCGGGGCTGCCGCGCGCGGTGACCATGCTCATCATCGAGCACGACATGGACGTGGTCTTCTCGCTGGCCGACCGCATCACGGTGCTGCACGGAGGGGAGGTGCTGGTCGACGGCGCGCCCGAGGCGGTGCGCGCCGATCCGCGCGTGTACGAGGTCTACCTGGGCACGGACGCGACGTGATGCTGCAGGTCGCCGGCGTCCACACCTATTACGGCGAGAGCCACGTGCTGCACGGCGTCTCGCTGGAGGTCCGGGCGGGCGAGGCCGTCGCGCTGCTCGGCCGCAACGGCGTCGGCAAGACGACGCTGATCCGCTCGATCGTCGGCTTCACGCCGCCGCGCGAGGGAACGATCGCGTTCCAGGGCTCCGAGATCCAGCGCCTGCCGCCGTACCGGGTGGCGCGCGCGGGGCTGGCGCTGGTTCCACAAGGGCGACGGATCTTCGCTCCGCTCACCGTGACGGAGAATCTCGCGATCGGCGCGCGCGCCGGCGCGTGGACCGCGGCGAAGATCCAGGAGCTCTTCCCGCGGCTGCGCGAGCGCCGCGCCCAGAGCGGCGGCACGCTCTCCGGCGGCGAGCAGCAGATGCTCGCCATCGGCCGCGCCCTGATGACCAATCCGCGGCTGCTCCTGCTCGACGAGCCCTCCGAGGGGCTGGCGCCGCTGATCGTGCGCGAGATCGGCCGCGTGCTCCGGCGCCTCAAAGAGGCGGGGCTCGCCATCCTCCTTGTCGAACAGAACGTCCCCCTCGCGCTGCGTGTGGCCGACCGGGTCTACGTGATGAGCAAGGGACAGATCGTGTACCATGGCGCCTCGAGCGCGCTCGCCGCCGACGAGGACGTCAAGCGTCGCTTTCTGGGAATCGCCTGATGGCCGCGCCTTTTCCGACCACCGCCACGCCGAGCGACCTCGTCGGTCGCGTACTCGGACTCAATCCGGGGATGATGACGGGTCCGGGCACCAATACCTACCTCGTCGGCCGCCGCGATCCGATCCTCATCGACACCGGCGCCGGCGTGCCGGATTACGTTCTGCTGCTCGAGCACTACCTCGGCCAGCGCGGCTGGACGCAGCCGTCGCGCGTGATCCTCACCCACCGCCATCGCGACCACCTCGGCGGCGTCGGCTCGCTGCGGGCGCGCTTCAAAGGGCTGCGCGTGTCGAAGATGCGCCACAAGGACGCGGACCTGCCGGAGCTGATCGACGACCTGCGCGCCGGCGAGACGGTGCACGGCGAGGGCGTGACGCTCGTGCCCGTCTACACGCCCGGCCACGCCTCCGATCACCTCTGCTACTA
>WNFJ01159953.1_pt7 | contig 10129 bp, 9 predicted proteins | sample 5400461 | NCBI WGS metagenome assembly WNFJ01 (sample SAMN13153349, study PRJNA577476) | soil metagenome | isolation source: 115 cm saprolite on Douglas fir-dominated hillslope | place: USA:California | collected 2013-09-17
GGCTTCCGGGAGCTCAGCGAACTGTCGCACGAGTTCGAGGATGTGCTGACGCTGGAGAAAACGGCCGCTGCGGCTTTGGTTCCCGAGATTGCGTTGCGAGCCGCCGATGTGTTTGCGGCCCTGCTGGAGACGTATCGCAAGAGGACAAAACTTCCGAGCATCCAGTCTTTACGCGCCGACATTGCCCGTCTGGCGCGTCCGACGGCGGGCGGCGCGGTCAAAACGAAAACGAAGCGGACAAAAGCAGCCGCCAAACCCAGCCGCTGGTCGGAATACGAGCAATTGGCAATCGCCCGGGCCACGGTGGAGGGCAAGCGGGTTCATCACGTGGTGGTGCAGGTCGACCCCCAGTGCGCCATGCCCATCGCCGGACGGCAGATGATCCAGTTAGCCCTGGTGGGACTGGGCGAAGTGCTGGCTCTCTATCCGCTCGAAGGCAGTGTCGAGCCGATGAACCGCATCGAAGCGGCTCTGGCGTCGCAAAAATCGGCGGAGCAGATTCGGACGAAGTGCAGCATCCCAACTATCGCGCTGAAAGTTCGAGTCGCGCCCCTGCGCGTCCCGGCGCCGTCGCGCCCGCTCCCGCCAACCCTCGCAGCCGATGCTGAAAGCAAGGACAATGACGAGGACAGGGACAAGGGCAGCGACGAAGCCGCGTCGCCGACGAAGAAGCCCGCCGAGGCGACGGCCGCCTCCATCGAGTCGGCGTCGGCCGCAGAGCTGGCGGCGCCCGCCGTGCCCTCCGGCCCGGACAATGTTTTGCGCGTGGATGCGGAAAGAATCGACAGCGTTCTCAACCTGGTCGGTGAACTCATTCTAGCGAAATCGATGTTCCAGCAGGCGCTGATGGAATTTGGACAACGCTTCCCGAAAGATGTCTTGCGTGGAAAGTTCTCCGATGCCATGGCGTTCCAGGCGCGGGTTTTGAATGACCTGCAGCACTCGGTCATGAAGATTCGCATGGTGCCGGTCGATCAGCTGTTCCGCCGCTTCCCGCGCATTGTGCGCGATGTCGGGCTACAGTGCGGAAAAGAAATCGAGCTGGCGATCCGGGGCGGGCAAACCGATCTCGACAAAAGCATTCTGGATGCGATCGCCGAGCCCCTGACTCACATGGTGCGCAATGCCATCGGGCATGGCATCGAGACTGCCGAGGAGCGGGTTCGCGCCGGCAAGCGGCCGCAGGGAACTCTGCGGCTGGGCGCTTATCACCAGGGCAACCAGGTGGTCATCGAGGTCTCCGACGACGGGCGCGGCATCGATCCGGAAAAAGTCCGGCAGCGCGCCCTCTCTCAGGGATTGCTGAAAGCCGAGCAGGCCACCCGGTTGACCGAGTCTGAGACTCTGGATCTGATCTTGAAGCCGGGATTCTCCACCGCCGAAGAGATCACCGAACTCTCGGGCCGCGGCGTGGGATTGGATGTAGTGCAGAGCGTGCTCGGACGTCTAAAGGGAACGGTGCAGATCGAAACTGCGCTGGGACGGGGCACCACCTTTCGTTTGCGGCTGCCTTTGACGCTGGCGATTATCCGGGCTTTGCTGTTCCGCGTGGAAGAGCGGCTCTACGCCTTGCCGCTCAACGCGGTGGCGGAGATCGCGCGCACGGTCGAAGAAAATATCCATCAGGTGGAACACTACGACGTGCTGCAACTGCGCAACGACGTGCTGCCGCTGCTGCGCCTGGGCCAAAAGCCTCCGGAGGGGCCGGAAACGGCGCGGCGCAAGGTCTTCATTCTTGTGATCCACAACGGAGACCGCAAGTTCGGGCTGGTCGTCGACGAACTGGAGGGCGAAGAAGAACTGGTGATCAAGGCGCTCGACGATCAGTCGATTACCACCGACCTGGTGAGCGGGGCTTCGATTCTGGGCGATGGCAGGGTGGTTCTCATCCTGAACATGATCGCCCTCATGGATCGCTTCACGCACGGTCGGGCGGATGCGGCCAGCCCCGGGATGGCGGGTTTGCTGTCGAGCGCCGAACCGCCAACGGCCAGCGATGGGCGGATTCAGACGTGTGAGATGCGGGCGCACGGGACGGCAGGGGGCCAGGCATGAAAAAACCCGTGCGGGTCCTGGTGGTGGATGACTCGGCGCTGATGCGCAAACTGATTCCCAAAATCCTTGAACGGGACGACTCGATCGAGGTGGTCGGCACGGCGATGGACGGCAATTTTGGGTTGAAGAAAATCGAGGAACTGAAGCCGCAAGTGGTAACGCTCGACCTGGAAATGCCCGGACTGAACGGCATCGACACTCTAAAACAGATCATGCGGCATTGGCGGCTGCCGGTCATCGTAGTCAGCTCGCATTCGACCGCCGGGGCGTCGATCACGCTCAAGGCGCTGGCGCTGGGCGCGTTCGATTTCGTGGCCAAACCGAAGGATGTTGCGGCGCGCATGCCCGAAATTGCCGACGAGTTGATCAGGAAGATCCAGGCTGCGGCGCAGAGCGCGGGCGTGCAGCCGCAGTTCCTGCTGGGGGACACACCGGGGGCGCGCACCCGCAAACTCCAGCCCCTGGCGCCGACGCATATCGTTGCCATCGGCGTTTCCACGGGTGGTCCGAGCGCGTTGCAGTACCTGTTTTCGCATTTGCCAGTGGATTTTTCGGGCAGCATCCTGGTCGTGCAACATATGCCCGACGGCTTCACGGAATTGTTTGCTAAGAGGCTCGATGAGTGCTGTCCCATCCGGGTGAAGGAAGCGCGCCCCGGTGACTTGCTGGTAGCTGGCCGGGCGCTGATTTGTCCGGGGAACCGGCACATGAAAGTGAAGAAATTGCCGCTCGGCAACGTGGCGGTGCTGGCCGACGACGCCCCGGTAAACGGGCATCGCCCTTCGGTGGACGTACTGTTCCACAGCGTAGCCGAGACGTTCGGGCCGCAAGCCTTGGCTGTGTTGATGACCGGCATGGGAGAAGACGGGGCAAACGGCCTGGGAGAGATCATGGCGGCCGGAGGATTCACGGTGGCGCAGAGTCAGGAAACATGCGTGGTTTTCGGTATGCCCAAGGCGGCCATCGAACGCGGCCACGCGATGCGCATCGCGGACCTCCAAGACCTGCCCAATATTCTGCTGGCACAATGCGCGTCCGACCGCAGCCGGGGGGACTCAACCAGTACGGATACCAGCGAATACCAGCGACGTCAAGCGGGCAACCAGTGCCGGAAGTAACTAGAGTTATCTATCGAAGGTAGGTAGATTCGTGATTAAGTGCTAGTTGGGGAGGAGTGTCATGGAAAAATTTGCGCCCGTAAAACGGAGCGAAGACGGACAGCCGGTGCGCTATCTGATCGTGGATGACTCCGTGTTCGCCCGCAAGAACCTGGCCCGGATGGTGGAGACTTTCGGCGGACAGGTGATCGGCGAGGCTGGCGACGGAGTTACGGCAATCAGCGAGTACGACCGCCTCACGCCCGACATCGTTCTGATGGATATCACCATGCCGCAGATGGAAGGCATCGAGGCGGCGGAGAAGATCGTGCGCGATCATCCGAGCGCCCGCATCGTCATGGTGTCGTCGGTCGGCTACCAGGAGAACATCGTGGCCGCCTTGCAGCGCGGCGCCCGCCACTTCGTGCAGAAGCCGGTGAAGCCCGAAGTTCTCTATGAAGTCATCAAGTACGTAATGCGGGACGATGGCGTCACCGCGCTGGGTGCTGGAGCGGGAGCCTAGCCATGCGGATGGAGTTGATTCAGCCCTTCATTAACGCGACCGATGCCGTGCTGGCACAGGGGCTGGAGTCGCCCGTTTCCATCGAAAACCTGAGCATGGAAGAAGAGGCGTACCGGCGAAAAGGGATTGCGGCCGAAGTTTGCCTCATGGGCGAGATCGAAGGCCGGATCATCTTTGATGTGGACCTCACAACGGCGGTGCAACTCGCCACGCGTCTGGCCGGCGTGGAAGTTTCCGAGACCGACGACCTGGTACGCGAGGCGGTATGCGAACTGGCAAACCAGATCATTGGCAACGCCGTCACTTCGCTCAACGACCAGGGATTTCACTTTCATGTTCATCCTCCAACCCTGCACACTTCCGAACAGGGGAGCAAAAGCAGTGAAGACACCGAAGCTCTGGTGATGTGCTTCAGTACTTCCAGCGGAAACGTCTTCATGAATGTGGCGTTGCGCCACCACTGCCGCCAGGCGGTGGAAAGCAGTGCGGTCGCGGGATAGATGAATTCGTTGGTCGTTGGTCGCTAGTCGTTGGCCTGCCCGCTCGACACTACAACTCATTCAAGCTCGGGAACTGTTCCTACTCTGCGACCTACATTCAAGAAATTGTCATCCGGGGCGAAGCGAAGGACCTGCTGTCTCATGCACAGACAAAAAAGCAGGTCCTTCGCTTCGCCCAGGATGACAAAATCGGGCTTACGGTCCGGCGAACAGAAACACCGGATTCTGCGGCGGGTTGCTCAGGCGCGAACTGGCTGGGGCCGTAAGACTCCCAATATAGGTGTCGTTGGAGGTATCGATGATGTGGACACTGCCGCCATCGCAACTGGACAGATACGCGCGGGAGCTATCGCCGCCGGCGGCCATCATAAGGCGGAAGCGAGCGTGCCGCGAGGGGCTCGTCGGGGAGCAGAAGTCATCGTAGGCGGGAAATCCTGGGATCGCAATCGTGCTCTTGATGGTGTTGCTCGCAGCGTCGATCGCCGTTACCTGGGGGCAGAAGTTTCCAGACCCATCTTCGTAGTAAGACCCGACATAAGCACGGGTTTTATCTGGCAGGGCCGCGACGTCAACGCTATGCAAGATCGCGGCCCCGATCGGCGAACAGCCCGACGGGGTGGTCGGCGCAATTGTCAGCGTGACGATGGTCGACGGCGCCGCTTGCGACACATCCACTATCGCCAACTGATCAGATTCCCGTCGTAAACCAGTTTGACCGCGCCTGGCACATTAATCGACGTTTCGGTCAGCGTGTCGGGGCCAGAGGTCGAAGTGATGCTAATGTAGGCCAGCGTCCCGCTTGTCTCAAGCACATACACGCGCTGGCTGTCGGAACGCGCCGACAACCAGAGGGGCGGCGAAGTCAACGGCGGTCCGCTAATGGTACGCGTCGGGCGGTCCACCGTGTTGAAGGCACTGATCGCGCCGTCGCCTTGGTTCGCCACATAGAGTTTGCTGTTATCGGGCGTGACGGCTAGGGCGACCGGATTGGCGCCCGAACTAAGCGGAATGGTGGCGGACATGCTGTTGCTAGGGGTACTCACCACGCCAACGGAGGGAGGAACGTAATTCGGCAACGCCACATAAGCCGTAGTTTGATTCGGGGCCACGGCCACAAAGTTCGGCGCCGAATTCGCCGGCAGAGTGATGGTGGTGGTGCTGGAGATGCTAGTGAGGTTGCTGAAGTTTACCTTGCTAATCGAATCGGATTGGTTTACGACCAATACCTGGCTGGCGGTTTGCTGGACGGCGTGCACCGGAGCGATGCCGATGCACAGAGGCGTGGTGCAATCGGCAACGCTCGCGATCGAGTCGCCGGAGACATCGATCACCATGGCGCTGCCGGCCACGGTGGTTCCGTTATCGCTGATCGCCACCACGGAGTGGGCCGCCGCCGGATTGGGGAAGGTGGGAGGATTCGGGATGATAATCGGGCGGAAAGTATCGCCGCAGCCGGTACAGATCACATAAAGCAACAGAACAAACCCCAGCCAGAGAAACCGCTTCATTCAAACTCCATGGAACAAGTTAGTCTTACGCGGAATCCGCTATTGTATCGGGAACCGGGTCGCGAGGGGAAATCGGAAGCAGGTTTCAAGGGTTTCAAAGTTTCAAGGTTTCAATGTGAAAACCCGGTTTTGCGGCTTTCAACTTTGAAACCTTGAAACATTGGGTTCATCCGGGTTCATCCGGAATTCATCCGCGTCCGCGCTGTGCTTTCTGTTGGCGCTCGCTTGGCATCTCCGTGACTTTTTCCGATCCGGCTGGCTTCTTCGTCTGGGCCAGGCTTTCCTTGAGCGCTGCCATCAGATCCACCACCGGAGCCAGCTTCTTTGGTTGTTCGACGGCCTGGACTTCGCCGCCCTCCAGCTTCGTCTCAATCAGCTTTTTCAGATTGTCCTGAAAAGTGTCGTGATATTTCTCCGGATCCCATTCGCCGGCCAGCGCTTCGATGAGCTGATGCGCTACTTTAATCTCGGCGTCCTTGATCTCCACCTCGGGAGCGCCGAACGATTCAACCTCGCGTACTTCTTCGGCGTAGTACATGGTGTGCAGCATCAGTCCGCCTTTATGCGGACGCAGGAAAACCGTGTACTCGCGGTTGTGCATGGTCAGTTTGGCGATGGCGACGAACTCACTCTCTTCCAGCGCCTTGGCCAGGAGCGCGTAGGGACGCCGGCCGGCTTCTTCCGGAACCATGTAATACGACGATTCGAAGTACACCGGATCCACTTCGTCCGTCTTCACGAACTCGAGAATCTCCATCGTCTTCGCCGTCTTGGGCTCGATCTTCTTGATCTCTTCCGGATCGATGATGACGTATTCGTCTTTGCGATACTCGTAGCCCTTGACGATATCGCTGCGCTCGAGGACCTGGTTGTCCGCCGGGCAAATGAGTTGCTGCTTTACCCGATGGTGGTCCGTGCGGTGAAGCTGGTTAAAGGAGATGCCACTGCTGCGCGCGCCCGAGAACAGACGCACCGGCATTGAGATCAATCCGAACGTAAGATATCCAGACCAGACAGATGCCGCCATAGATTTCACCCTATGTAGAGACGAGGCTTGCCTCATCTCGGATGCTGAAAACTTGTGTTGCGTGCCGCTCTTCCCCCCCAGCCCCTAAAGGGGCATCTGATTCCGAAGACTTTCGGCATCGCTGAAGCGATGCCCTGATACAAATCGAGAATCCTGCGCAGACGCGGCGAACTGCTTCTCCACACAATCTTCAGACGCTCGCACCCCGGCGAGCGTACAAAAGTGTAGCCTAAACGAGGATGGGTTGGGGAGGCCAGATTACCGACGAATCCAAAGGCCAAGCACTACATGGCGCGGCGGGCCGACGACGGACACAGAATATAGTGTTATCGACAGTGGATCGTGCACTCAGCCGTTAGCAGAAAAGTTCCCAGTTCTCAGTTCCCGGTTCTCAGTTCTCAGTAAGAGCCGTTGGAATTAACACTGAGAACTGAGAACCGGGAACTGAGAACTGATTTTCTGATAACTGAGAGCTGCCTCTAGCAATGCTGAACCCTTTTCCCGCACACGGCTGGGCGTCGTCCTCGGAACGGCTAGCAATCGCCGCCGGGGTGACGCTGGGCTTCGCGGTGCTGGCTCGCGCGCTGCGCGGCGTCAATCGATCCGGAGCTCTGGCGGGCGGTTTCGCCTGTTTCCTGCTTTTTGCCGGCGCTGGTCCAGCCGTCTTCGCCACGCTGACAGCGCTGTTTCTGATGACCTGGGTATCCACCCGCTTGGGATACGGCCGTAAGCTGGCACTCGGGCTCGCCGAGCAAAAGGAAGGCCGGAATGCGTGGCAAGTCCTGGCCAATCTGGCGGTGGTGGCCATCGGCTCGGTGGTCTTCAGCGCCACCGGAAATCGGCTTTGGCTAGTCGCGGCCGTGGGCGCTCTGGCCGAAGCGGCGACGGACACCGTGGCCAGCGAAATCGGGCAGTACCGCAGTTCAGACGCGCGACTGATCACGACATGGGAACGCGTCCCGGCAGGCATCGACGGCGGCATCACGATTTCCGGGAGTATCGCAGGCATGGCCGCCGGTCTGGTGATTGCCGCGGTCGCTACGGTTGGCGGGATGCTTCCTCAGGCGCAGCTCTGGATTCCGGTAGCGGCCGGATTCGCCGGAATGCTGATCGACAGCCTTCTCGGCGCCACCCTGCAGCGCCGCGGCTGGATCAGCAACCAGGCGGTGAATTTATTCTCCACGCTGGCAGCGGCAGCGATGGCATATGCCCTGGCGATGAACAATCTCCCGTAGAGATGCGGCTTTCCGCGTCTCGGCCCGGCCGCAATATTTCGGGCGCAGCACGCAGGAGACGGGGCAAGCCCCATCTCTACAGGACGTTCTTCGGCGGATTACGTTCGCTGTTTAACGCGGTCGAGCAGCAGGAAGACAAAAACGCCCAGCACGGCATTCGCCACGCCCGACAGGAACTCGTGCGGCCAACTCCACGCCATGTGCAGTCCGACCAGGCCGCGGGCAATCATGAAGTAGACCACTTCGTGCACCACGTAGAAGAAAATCGTAAGCAGGAAACGAGAACCGGCATTTTCCACGTCCAGCTTGATTCCCAGCGAGGACGCACCGAATCCCACCACCGTCTTCGAAATTCCGTAGAGTCCGATGGGATGATGAGTCAGCGCGTCTTGCAGAATGCCGATCAAGCCGCCCGTGACGAGGCCGGCCAGCGGACTGCGCCGCGCCGTTGCGAAACCGATCACGACCAGCAGCGGAAGGTCGAAGACCGAGAAAAAGTGAAAGCGCAGGGGCAGCCACGCCTGAAGAAAAACGGCAGCCAACGGAATCAGAATTGTCGCCGGAATACTAAACCGGTAAACCTCGACCTGCTCTCCGGATGTGTAAGTAGTGATGGCCACGTTATTGCGGACTATCCTGCACGGGGGGTTGCGGCTTGGGTGCCACTGCCGGCGGCACAGGTTCCGGGGAAACTTTCTTGGGGGAAACTTTCACGGCGTCGGGTCCGCTCACATTTGCCCTCGGTACTGGAGGGTTCCTTGAAGAAGGTGTGGGCGCAGTTCCGGCGGCAGGTGCGGGTTTCGTTGGTTTCACGGCAATAGGCGCCGCGCTGCCGGCAGAGGCTTGTGTTGGCATCGCTTTCGGCGTGGCATCGGAACCTGGGGTGGCTGGCGAGGCGCTCTCCGGCGTGGCGCCTCTCTCAGCATTTTCCGGCGGCTTGGGAGGAACGCTCGGCAGCCGCTCAGCCAGGATGTCGACGGCTCGCGCTGCGCCGGTCTGGTCGGGCTGGGCCTGTCGCTCGTCAATCTTCGTTACCACCAGCACTTCTTCCAGACGGCTGAGATCGGCCGCGGGGCGCACACGAATGTTGAGAAATAGATCGCTGCCCGCGCCCACCTTCGTCACTCGGCCTACTAGCAGGCCTTTGGGGAAGATACCATCTCCGCCGCTGGTCAGGACCATTTCTCCGGCGGGCACGGTTTCGTCGCTCATCACTTTTTCGAGCGCCACTTCACCCGCGGACGTTCCCTTGAGAATGCCCTGCAGCCGCGTTTTCTCAAGAATAGCCCCGACACCGCTGCTTTGATCGTTAATCAGAAGCACCAGCGACGTCGATGGGTATGCGTGCAGCACTTTGCCCACAATGCCATCCGCGGTGATAACGGCCATGTCGGGCTTGATGCCGTCGTTCTCGCCTTTGTCGATGTAGAGCGAGCGCGACTGTTCGCTGCCACTCGATCCGATGACCTGCGCCGCCATGGTCTGCGATATGAATTGTTCCTTGAAGGCCAGCAACGCTTGCAGGCGCCGCGCCTGATCGGCATCCTGGCTGATCCGCACCTGTTCCAGACTCATGCGTTCAATTTGAGCTTTGAGGTTGCGATTCTCGGCGCGCACACCACGCAGGTAGAAGTAATTGTGCCAGACGTTGCCGGTGGAGGTTTCGACCCACACCAGCACTCGTTCCAAAGGAGTCACCGCGTCCACCGCCCAGATGCGGATGAGGCGCGTCGGTTCGCTGTCGGTCGTCCGCCTCACCTGCACGGCCAAGCCGAGCACCTGGGCGAATAACACTCCCACCAGCACGATCAGATTGCGGTAGCGTCCGAGGACGTCCATAACACCAGTTCTCAGTTCTCAGTTGTCAGTTCTCAGTGAACCCGCCATCGCTGAGCCCGGTCGTCCCGCCAGAACTTGTCATCCACCAGAAGATTGTCATCCTGACCCTGAGCATCGCCGAAGGGGAAGGACCTGCTTTTCGCTCGCAGCTCGTAGTTCGCCGCTCTTACTCGATCGAAATCTTGCGCAGCAGCTTGAAGTCGGAGAGCATTTTGCCGGTGCCGAGCACCACGCTGCAGAGCGGATCGTCGGCGATCGAGACCGGCAACCCCGTTTCCTCGCGGATGCGCTTGTCGAGGTTCTTGATCAACGCGCCGCCGCCGGTCAGTACGATGCCGCGGTCGC
>WNFJ01171453.1_pt3 | contig 10129 bp, 7 predicted proteins | sample 5400461 | NCBI WGS metagenome assembly WNFJ01 (sample SAMN13153349, study PRJNA577476) | soil metagenome | isolation source: 115 cm saprolite on Douglas fir-dominated hillslope | place: USA:California | collected 2013-09-17
CCCGCCGCCATGATGATGGCCAGGCTGGCTAACAGAGAAGCAGTTCTGGTCAGCGGGTTCTTCATAGTGTGCTCTTGAAGGATTGACAGAGCGCCGGCTAACTCTCGCCACTGATCTAAACTCTGGCCGGCAAATCAGCGAACGAGCAAAGTTCAATTCCCATCGCGCCGATGGTTTCTTTAATCCGCGCATCGCAGAGCACTCTGATTTCATCGGCGCGTTCCGACTTGTACATCGTCTCAATATCCTCAGCGAAGCCTGGATGGCAACCGAGTTCGGAAACTCCTTCCGGCAGAGCGCTTAGAATCTCGATGAGTCCGTTGACGCTAATCAAATGGGGCAACGACGTGCCGTCACTCGTCTGTCCGTAGAAGCCGCCGACATAAGTAATCTCCAGATTGCAGCTTCGCAGAGGAACGCCCAATTTGTCTGCGACGTCGCTCATGATTGAGCGCGCTGGTTCTTGCAGGTGCGTATGCTGATGCGAATCGATGTGCGTCGGATTCTTTCCGACGAGCAGTCGAAACCTTTCGATCTGATTCTCAACTTCTTTCGAAACTGCCTTCTGATCGTTTGTGTCGACGACTTGATAAAGCGGTTCCCATTCGCCGTCACGGCAAACCCATTCGCCGAGATCGAGATGAAGTCCGACACTGAAATCCGGATGCGCGCGAGCGTAATCTGTCGCGTCAATTGCCGCCGGCCAGCGCACCATCAAACTCGCGCTGGTGACGATGCCGCCTTCGTGCGCTTCGATGATGCCGCGATTAATTCCGGCGCTTTGCCCGAAATCATCTGCGTTTACGATCAGAAATTTGTTCGCGGTCATTTTTCAGAAACCCAAATCGTCAAGCAGCTTTGACAGCACCGTCTCAGCCTTGAAATAGTCTTCGGCAATTGCGCTCGCGGCGCGACTGTGCTTTTCGTAATCAGAATTGATCGCCTCAAAGGCAGCGACGATGTCATCCATCGAATTAAAAGCGAAGAGCCCTTCGCCAGTCGGCAGCACTGTTCCAAATCCTGTGTCTTGCGTGACTACGGGGCGCCCGGCGGCGAGATAGCACGCGCTTCGTTCACTAAACCATCCGCTGCGAAGACGGACGTTCTGGTCCTTTGCGACGGTGAATTCGCCCCGCGAGGCCTGAATATAGTTTCGATAAGACCATGGACTGGTCGTAAAAGTGTGGGCGTCGGTCAACGACCACCCGTTCGACTCAAGAAGGCAACGTTCGTCAGAATCGAGTCCAGACAAACCCACTGCCAATTCAATTGGCTGACTACCAAGCTTGGGAAGGTTAATGAACTTCAGGAACTCATGATGCTTGCTCCAACGGTATGTTCTACCCTGAAACTCGATGTCGTTTCCGACCTGCTTCCAATTGCCGACAGTCGTGAACTCCTTCTTACAAGGCGGACCGCACTCCCACAGATCGAGCAGCACCGGCTGTCTCGTTCGCGACCGGAGATTAGGAAAAGGGGGTATTGGGCAACCAGGATTACCTATATTCTCTCCGTAGGTGACAAAATCATCGTGCTCTTCGATGAGCCAGCGCTCGTCACCTTTTGACAAGGCTAGTTCGTAATACACGGGATCAGTACCAAAGTACACAAGACGGCCGACTTTTAGGCCTTGCTCCGCCAGACTGGTCGCGCCAGCTATATTCAAGACCGCATCGGAATGCGCAAGCAGCGCTTCAGCCTTGTTTCGATCGAGACCTAACCACTCCTTATCGGAGTAGCTGCGTCGATAGGCCCAGCGATCACCCAGTCCAAAGCTCTCTGCAACCCGTGCCAGATAAGTGACCGCATAGTTTGAATCGGAAACCCGTGTTTGTCTGATTGGGTCATAAGGCCAAGCCGAGGTTGTCTCAAAGTAGTAAACATCATGACCCATGCGTTGAAGGCCGGCTGTGATTTGCATGTGCATCCATGCCATTCCGGCATAAGGATTTGATGCTAGAGTGCCAATGACGACAATGCGCAATGGTTTCATTCAGATGAGTCCCAGTTGTTCGCCCGCAGCGCGAAGATGATCGAAGCGCCAGAGATATTCGGGATGAGTGGTGCGCTCGGGCTCTTCACTTAGCCAGCGGAATTGCGTATATAAGTGCGCCACGCGTAGTCGCTGCTTGAAGATTGTTGGTGGTCCTTCGGGCCAACGTGCCTTCTGGTACTCAAATTCACACTCACGCATTGTTTCGGCGGACCACCCGTCGGTTAGCACTGCCAAGTCTATCTCGCCTACCGCGAGCGCGGCTGACTCCCAGTCCACGGGGTAAATGATTCCCTCGCGATACAGAATATTGTGCGGCGTATACTCGCCGTGAATGACCGTGAGCATCGGCGGCAGCAATAGGGGAATGACTTCCTCAAAGCGCGCGCAGAGAGATTGCAGCCAGGGAAATTGCTGGTGCAGATCACCAGCAAATTGTGAGGTTCGGTGAGCGCAGCTTAGATAATACTCGGCATCATAGGTGTTAAGAAACGAGCGAGCGGTATCTCGTAACCGCACATCATTATCCGCATGGAACTGCCCGATCCATCTGGCGGCCAGGGCCATTGAAGTTGTCCCAGGAATCTTATGCACACGGCGGCTGTGGTCCAAATACTCTATGATGAGCCATCGTCTACCTGTGGTGCTGTCCGCATAATCCCCATGGAAGGCAGCAGTGGACACCTTTGAAGACTCTAATACCTGTCGATAGACCTGAGCTTCGTACCGTACTCCGCCCCGATGTCGGTGCCAGCTCTCAGCGCAACCGGTTCCGTATTTGCAAAGTAGTCGCAGAGTAGGTTGGTCATCGAATTGGCACGTCACGACCTCGCTGGGGAAGCTGCTCTCGAAAACATTTGGCGTGCGGTCACTAATTGCCACTGGTCCATAAGAGCCATGTCCCGCGAATATTGAGTTGAGTACTGTCGCAAGAGCGTCGGAGCTTGGGAATTGAAACTCAGCGGTTATCATGAATTCACCTGAAAGCTCGTTGAGTTTAGCCGGATGCTGCCATTGCCTGCCCAAAAGCCACGACATGCCCACCCTCAAGTTCGATTCGCAAATCACAATCGTCAAGCGTGCTCAGCCGATGCGCGATCATGAAGGTTGTGCGGTTCTTCATCAACTTCTGCATTGCTTCCATGATTCCCGCTTCGGTCTTTACGTCAACTGAACTTGTCGGCTCGTCGAGAATCAGAATTGGCGCATCTTTCAGAAACGCGCGCGCCAGCGAAATCCGTTGGCGCTCGCCGCCCGACAAGCGCATACCGCGTTCTCCGACGACGGTCTGATAGCCATCCGACAGATTAACTATGAAGTCGTGCGCGTTCGCGGCCTTGGCAGCTTCGACGATCTCGTCTTCAGTCGCGCCCGCGAGGCCATAAGCAATGTTCTCTGCGATCGTAGTCGAAAACAGCACTGGCTCCTGCAAAACGATCGCGAACTGATTGCGCCAATCGCCTAACTTGTAATCTCGCAGATCGATTCCGTCCAAAAAGATCTCGCCTTCCACGGGATCGTAGAATCTCGCGACCAAACTGGCGATTGTGGTCTTGCCGGAACCGGTTCGCCCGGCGATGCCCAGACGAGAGCCCGCCGGAACATCGAAGGACAAATCGTGCAACACCAGGTTGCGCTGATCGTAGGCGAAAGACACGTTCCGAAATTCGATCGAGCCGGCGGCTCGGTCGATCGATTTCGCATGCGGACGTTCATCGACTTCGGTTACCTGATCTAGAAGTTCAAACGCCCGCTCCAGTCCCGCGAAAGATGATTGAAGCGTGCCGACTGTCTTACTAATCGTTTTCAAAGGCGAATAGAGATTTGCGATGTACGTCAAAACCATCAGCAATTCGCCGAGACTTAAGACGCCGGCCCGCACATTGAGAATGCCGATGAAAAGTACGGCTGCGGTCCCAATCGCCGTCGTTACGTTAATGCGCAGACCGAAGATGCCTTCGGCTTTCGCCAATCCGGTTCGCGCTTTGACGCCTTGATCGGAGTAGCGAACGAAACGCTCTTGTTCATCCGGCTCGCGGCCAAACGCTTTGACGACGCGCAGGCTGGTGAGCACTTCCTGGACCACGTGCAGCGCGTTGCTCTCTAGCGCTTTGGCGTCTTTGTAACGCGGACGCATCTGTTTCTTATAAGAGCGCGAGAAGAGAAAAAGAAATGGCGAGACGGCCAAAGCGACTACCGCCAGTTCCCAATCAATTCGCGCCGTGACGTAAATTGTTGCCAGAAGCGTGACTGCCGCCGACAACAGCGGAATCGCGCCGTAGATACTGATGTACTGAACCGAAGGTGCGTCATACTGGACGCGATAAATCGAATCGGCTGTGCCACGCATGTCATGAAACGCGAGCGAGAGACGCTGGAGCCGCTCGAACAATCTTGAACGAAAATCCAAAGTCAGCTTCTCGCCCGTCGACGTGCGCAAAACATATCCAGCCATGTCCTGCAACTGACCGATGAGCACCAGCAACACTTGCATGATGGCCGCCGCTAAGAGCAGCCACAGGGCCGAGCGAGACACGAAACTCGGCAGCAGCACGCCGATAAAACGCGGCAGGGGCGCCGATCCGATCACATTGTCAACGGCAATCTTGACCGGAATCGGAGTCAGCAGGAGCAAAGGCGCGCCCAGCAGATCGAGCAGAAAGATCAAGCCGATGTGCGCCCAGTAAGGACGAGTTTCGCAGACCAGTCGCCGGTAAAGATTCAAATCTGTATAGCTGGTCGCAGGCATTAAGCTTCTCTTACCTTCGAGCGTTTCAGTGCAGTGGGCACGTACGCGTTGTTCTTAACTCTGTCAGCTACGGTGTAAAGAACCGCGGACTCGGCGGCAGCGCACTCCTGAAACAACCGGAAGCTGAAGAGTCCGACGATCAAAGTAAGAACAATCCATGCCACCCATGCTTGATCGAGCGTGGCGCCGAGAGCGAGCAAAGCAAAGACTACGTCAGTGGCGATCGCCAGCGATGAAAACTTCGGCCAGGTGCGAAAACGAATGAGCTGTCGGCCTGCGCCATGTTCTTCGATTGTCATCAACGTGCGCGCGCAACCCAGCAGTCCGCCACGCACTTCGAGGTCCCAGCGATCAAAATCGCCTCCGCGTTGGACCACCGCGCCATCTCGAACTAAGTCTTCTTCGACGGCTGCGAGCCATTCATAACTCGGAAGACTGGCGCGGCCATGGCCACACCAGACCCGCGCGGCCGCGGCGCCTCCAAACCGTCAATCCCGATCGCAAGCGGCCAATCAAACGAGCAAGCGGCTGAAGCAAGTGCAGAAAAGCGATCAGTCCATAAGACAAAAGGCTTCGTCCTTTTTGGCGCGTGTCTTCGTCCAGCGTGGCGCGCGCCGAGCTGCGAAGCGCTTGTAATACGACTGCTCCCACCGCCAGCGCCAGGAACGGCAAAGCGAAAAACAGCGGCCGCCACGAAAACCCAAGCGCCGAAACAACGGCCAGCGCCGAAATCAATAGATACCATTCGGGCATCAGCGGCAAAGAAGCGAGCCCGTTTGCAGCCGGCTCGTAGATCGACTGAAACGGCGCTGCGCCCCAGCTTCCCTGATAGATTCGGCCCTGTCGCAGACCAATCGCGCGTGTAAGACCATTGCCGTAAATCCGGCCACTCCACGTCACATGTCCGGCACCGTTGTATTTCTCTGGCCACTTCGCTTCCAGCAAAGCTTCGGCGCGGCCGTATCCTTTCTGCTGTCGCCAGTACGCGCGCACAGAATTGCGCCGATGATGCCAGACCATCGCCGCCGGATTAAAACCGATCTTCCAACCCTGCGCCTGAACTCTCCAGCATACGTCCACGTCGTCGCCGGCAGCGCGAAAGCGAGGATCGAAGCCGCCAATCTCCATCAAGGCTGATCTGCGAAACGCCATGTTACATCCCGGGATATGTTCGGCATCGCGATCATTCAACAGCACATGCAATGGACCACCCGGCGCGTGCGCGACACATTCTGCGATGGCGCCGTCACCAGCGGGGGCGATGTTTGGACCACCGACTCCGGCGTAGTCCGTGTTCATGAACGTGAAAGCCAGATACCTGAGCCACTGCGGATCGGGATAAGCATCGTCATCAATGTAAGCGACTATCTCACCTGTCGCTGCTTCAGCTCCGGTGTTCCGCGCGCTGCTCAACCCGCGGTTCTCGGTGTTGATTAAACGAAAGCCATACTCTTTAGTGATCGCAGCGGTGCGATCCTTGGAACCATCGTTGACGACAATCACTTCGTATATTGGATAATCGAGTTTTCGTAGCGCCTCGAAACAATCGCGAATCGTGCGCGCTCCGTTATAGCTGCAAACCACGACGGAAACCCGAGGCCACTCGACGTCTTTCGGAAGAGGCGCTTCGGCGAATGCTTTGCCCACTGCGGACAATGCCGGCTTGGGTTGACGCTCGCGCGTTACCAAACCGAAATCCCAATCTTCAATATCGAATCCGCCGCGATACCATTCATCGGTCCAGGCGAAAGCAAACGTGCCCGCGCATCCGTTGGCGAAGACGGTGGGAATCTGCCAAGCGAGGGACTCGGCCTGTCCATGCTCGCCATGTCGCCGACTATCCAAACCAATTTCGGTCATCAACAGGGGCCGATCGTCGGCGAGATTCTGAAGCCGGGCCAGGTAAGCATTCAAAGTTTCCTGTTTCTCCAGATACACATTGAAGCAGACGAAATCGAGGAACGGCAGATGCAGATATTCAGTCGAAGGATAGTTCACATAAGTAAAAAGACCTTCGGGATCCTGGGTCTTAGCGATACGGTAAAGTCTTTCCAAAAAACGCTCAATGCGCCGCGAGCCATACCAGCGAACAATCGCCGCCGGAATCTCGTTGCCTATCGCATAGCACAAGACCGCCGGATGTCCCGCGCAGGCCTGCACTCCAGCCCGTATTTTGTTGTGAATGGAATTGACACGTTGATGATCGTCAAGGAACGTGACGTGTTGCTCCCACGGCAAACCCACCATAACCCACAGTCCATGCCGCCCGGCGAGATCGAGAAACCAACGCGGCGGCACTGTATAAGTTCGAACCGCGTTGATGCCGTTCTCGGTCATCGCGGCAAAGTCTTGGCCGACGAGTCGCGGATCGCCATATTCATTTCCATTTTTGTCCGGATGAAAGGGGCCGTAGGTTACGCCACGGATGTAGAGCTTCTCGTCGCCAAGAAAGATAAACTTTCCGCGCACCGACGGTCGTTGACCAGTGGGGGCGCTTTGCGACAGGTCAGGCGCGACTGTCAACGCGTCGGGTTTTGGGCGCAAGAGAAAAAAGTCTCCTTTCAACTGTTCCTGTGGTTATCTTGAATGCTACTTCTGATTAGTCCTGATTCCAGGAGAAGCATTCTGACTCGGCTTTATCTAAAGACTACTCGCGAAGGCCGAATTACATGCTGGAATGCCTGGTCCACAGGGAAAGAAACGCCTTGGATGTGATTCATCCAGGACGCTACTTCCATGGGCTTGGGCTTTCTAAACAGTACAGGAGGGTGCCGCACTTGTCGGCTCTTTGATGACCGAACTTTTCACACCTACCTCAAGACCTTGAAAACCACTAATTCAAATACTCTTCCTTAAATCCTTCCAATCACGAGTCTTCCTCACCGCTCGCGCGCGGCCTTTGACGATTACAAGAGTGCTGGGGCCACACTTACACTCCTGGAGATCGGCTGAAGAGGCGGCTCTAAAACTCAGCGCCGGAGCTTAGGATCAGCTAACGATTTAATCGCCGGGTTGTAGATGATAAGCAGATTCGCGCGAGCATGCAAACTCAAAAGTATTTACCGCGGGTGAATGCACCGAGCGCGACCTGGAAACCCTGTTCGGGCGACATCCCCATCTCGCCGGATGGCAGATCTTCTTCCTGGACCAAAGCCAGCACGCTTCTTTCGTATAATCCGAAAACAAAACTTTTTGCCGACACTGGCTTGCAGCCGAAAGGCAAATTCGACGACCTGCCGGGCTACGAATCAGCCGAGGTTAACGTTAAGAGTTATGATGGCGTGCTGGTGCCGCTAAGCATAATTCACAAAAAAGGACTTAAGCTCGACGGCACAAATCCGACCTTGCTAATGGGCTACGGTGCTTATGGCATCGTTCAATATGTTGGTTTCAATCCGGTCGAGTTGGCGTGGCTAGAACGCGGCGGCGTAATGGCAACTGCTCACGTTCGCGGTGGCGGTGAATACGGCGAAGACTGGCACCAAGCCGGATACAAAACGACCAAGCCAAATACTTCGAAGGATTATCGCCGGCGCCGAATATCTCATCGCGAAAAAATACACTTCTCCCGCACATCTCGCTGGACAAGGCGGAAGCGCCGGCGGCATTTTGATTGGCAGAGCAATCACCGAAAGACAGGAACTCTTCGGGGCGGCGATCATCAATGTCGACTTGAACGATATGCTTCGCTTTGAAACAACCACTAACGGTGTTCCGTACATTCAGGAATTTGGTTCGACAAAAACTGAAGAAGGCTTCCGCGCCTTATACGCAATGAGCGCGCTACACCACGTGACAGACGGAGCGAAATATCCGGCAGTGCTTTTGACGACGGGCATCAATGACCCGCGAGTTGAACCGTGGATGTCAGGGAAAATGGCGGCGCGTCTGCAAGCGGCTTCATCGAGCGGCAAGTTCTGCTGCGTGTAGACTACGACGCCGGACACGGCTTCGGCTCATCGCGCAAACAGCGAAACGAAGAACAAGCTGACCGGTTGGCCTTCTTATTTCATCAGCTTGGTGCGACAAAACCGTGCTCTTTTTGACGAAGCGACTAGATTACTGTTGTGACGCAGTCGAAGGTTCTTAGAAGGAACAACGCGCTACCAACGCGACGGAATTTGAGCGGCTCGTCTGCTTGAGTGCGTTGACATGGGGACAACGTCTTGCGAGCCGTCTGTGCGTCTGACACGCTAAATCCCCTACAAAACAATAACCCTCGCGATTGTTAATTGCCTTCCGCGCGGGCACGCGCACCTTTATTCGATAAGGCGCTCATACTACGGAAAACGCCAGGGCGACCTGGAGTCCCAAAGATTGACAGCACCCTAGCAGTCGCTATATTTGACTCGGAACACAAGCGTGAAGCATCTCGCGGCATTACCTGCACCAGTTGAATCCGGCCAAAAAACTGTCGGACCGGAAACGTAAGGCTTGCGCTATTGCTCGGGCAAACCGAAAACTATTCTCTTCAACTCTCATTGCAGGATCTGGCGAATGGCTTGGCAATCACGGCGAGCGTGCAGGTCAAAGTGTCGTAGCACGCCGTTCGGTAGACGACTCCGCGACCATCCGAGACTCTTCGGTGCAAATCCTTCACCTAGACCTTCAAATGGGGAGAGGCAATGGTTTTCTTCAAAGACATTGAGACAATCGATAACGGAGCGCGCTTTCTAAATGTTGATCTTCACATCCATTCGTACGGTGCGTCTCCCGACGTAAAGGATGCAACGATGACACCACAAGCTATTGTCGACTCCGCCGTGGCGCAGGGGTTGAGTGTCATCGCGATCACCGACCACAACTCCAGCAAGAATGTCGCCGCAGCATTGGAACACGCACAGCAGTAGCTTACTCGTGTTGCCCGGCGTCGAAGTAACTACCGCGCATGGTCATCTTCTCGTGTACTTCGCACCTGAGCGGGTCGACGACCTGACCAAATTCCTAGCGCGGCTTGATCTAGTCGGCGCAATGGGAGCCGAAAACACACGCACCTCGAAGTCCATGGCCGACGCTATCGCCAAGGCCGAGCAACTTGGCGGCATCTGCATCGCAGCGCATATCGACCGAGAAAAATCCGGATTCCACATGTTCGCACCGGGCTTCCAGAATTGGAAGCGTGACATCATCACCAGCGTGGGGCTGTACGGCGTTGAGTGTGACGCGAAAGAAAATCTATGTTGGTATTCCGAGACCGATGAAACTGGCTCGGCTGGCGCTGAACGTCGAAAGCTGCTAGAGGCCCGCGACCTTGTTTCCGACCTCAAGGCCCGACACCATCTGGCCCACATGCAAAATTCTGACGCTCATTCAATGGCGAAGTTTCAGAACCCTTCTCCCGACAAGCCCTGGACTCGGATCAAACTAACCGAATTGAGCTTTGATGC
>WNFJ01362884.1_pt1 | contig 10128 bp, 14 predicted proteins | sample 5400461 | NCBI WGS metagenome assembly WNFJ01 (sample SAMN13153349, study PRJNA577476) | soil metagenome | isolation source: 115 cm saprolite on Douglas fir-dominated hillslope | place: USA:California | collected 2013-09-17
AACAGTCGAGTTAGGCAGGACGATGACCCGGTCGCTACCGCTCCCGGTACTGACCTCACTGGATTAGCGTCCCTCCGCGGCGCGCTTCAGAGTGGGGACGTCAATCTTCTTCATTTGCATTAATGCCATCATGACCCGGTGTGATTTCTCAGCGTCTTTGGCTTGCAGCAGCTCGGGTAAAATGGTGGGAACGATCTGCCAGGACAAACCATACTTGTCCTTTAGCCAGCCGCACTGACTTTCGGCCCCGCCGTCAGCAGTTAGCTTGTTCCAAAAATAATCCACTTCTTCCTGCGTCTCGCAGTTCACCACGAACGATACGGCCTCAGTAAACTTGAAGTGCGGCCCCCCGTTGAGGGCCACGAATTTCTGCCCTTCGAGTTCAAATTGCACCCGGCCGGTCGCCTTGGCGCTTTCTTCTTCATAGCGAGTTACTTTGCCAACCTTTGAGTTCTTGAAAATTGAGACATAAAAATTCGCGGCCTCTTCGGCTTTGTCGTCGTACCATAAAAACGGCGTGATCTTTTGCATCGTTATTTGCTCCCTCTAGATTTAATCAATTTTCTTGCACTGCGTGGCGACAGAACCGCGAGCGCTAGTGAGTTGATGGAACCCCTCAAGTTGAGTTTATGGCCCGGTCGCTACCACCACCCCAAGCGGGCTGCCCGCTTGGGGACCCCGGTCCGCTCCCGGTTCTGTATCAGAGTTCTACTTCGCCTCGACCTGCGCGCGCAGGCGAGCTTCCTGTTCTCTCAACTCGGGCGTGAACTCAGCGCCAAAGTCTTCAGCCTCGAACACCTGGCGAATCTCGACCTCGGCATCTTCGAACGGAGCGCGCTTGAGCCATTCGATCGCCTCTTCCTTCGACTTAACCTGCCACATCCAGTAGCCGGCGACCAGCTCTTTCGTTTCGGCGAAAGGCCCGTCGATCACGGTCGTCTTGCCGCCTGAGAATTTAACCCGGGCGCCCTTTGAGCTGGCGTGGAGTCCGTCGCCCGCCAGCATCACCCCGGCTTTCACCAGCTCTTCATTGAACTTGCCCATGTCGGTAAGCAGTTTTTCGCTGGGCATCACCCCCGCTTCCGAATCCTTGTTCGCTTTTACAATTACCATGAATCGCATCTTTCAGTTTCTCCTTATGAATGTATTCCGACTCCCTCTTCCTTTGGGAGAGGGTTGGGGAGAGGGCTTGGTCGCCATTAGGCTTCGCCCCCTCATCCCCGGCCCTTCTCCCAAAGGGAGAAGGGAGTTAGTCAAATCAAGCTCGTACCCCGATCGATATTTCTCAAGATTTTTTTGTTTGCCAGAGACCCAACGCCGCGCCGGTTGGATCGGCAATGATGCTGAGCCAGCCCATATCCGGTACTTCGATCGAGTCCTTCACAATCTTCGCGCCCAGGGATTCTGCTTTCTTTGTCGCCGCGCCGATGTCGTCTACCAGAACATAGGCCAGCCAAAACGAAGGGACGCCGGGCATCGGATTCTTGAGTAATCCGCCACCGGTCCCATCTCCGACCTTGATGATCGTATAGGTATCGCTGGGACCCATCTTCATATCTTCGAGTTCCCAGTCAAACAATTGGCTATAGAATTTCTTCGCCTTATCTACGTCGGTCGTGTTCAGCTCAACATGTACAAATGGATTTGCCATTTCGTCCTACCTTCCTGTGTTGATCGTCTCTACTTGTTAGTCGAACCGCCACCGGCTGGATCGACACCTAAACAAAGAATCTTAGTTCTCCGGCAGGCCACCAATTTCCATCACCGGCCGTATCTCGATCGTGCCGAACCGCGCCGGCGGAATTCGTTCGGCGACGCTGATGGCCTCGTCAAGATCGCCAGCTTCGATCACGTAATAGCCGCCGAGTTGTTCGCGCGTTTCGGCGAACGGCCCATCGGTAACAAGTTTCTTTCCGTCGCGCACTCGCACACTGGTTGCCATCGCTACCGGATGCAGAGGGCCGGCGCCCAAATACTTTCCTGACGAATAAAGATCTTGGGTGAGCTGCGCCGACTCGACATAACAGTGTTCCCGCTCTTCGTCGGTCATGGCTTGCTCGTTCATGTAAACCAGCAACATGTATTTCATATTTTCTCCGTCTCTATCCGGTATCAAGCGCCGCCACCAGAGCCGCGGCAGCAACAGATCAAGCCCGCAATTTTGCCGCAATCCTCTGTGTGTATCCGGACAAACTTACTTGTCCGGCCAGGGCTACGCCGTCGTTGGCGCCGCTCTCTCCACCACCGGTCGAATCTCTATCGAGCCTTCGCGCGCCGACGGAATCCTCGCGGCAATAGCCGTCGCTTCATCAAGATCCTTCGCGGCGATCAGGAAGAAACCGCCGAGTTGCTCTCGCGACTCAGCGAAAGGACCATCGGTTACCAATTGCTTGCCATCCCGGACTCGAACCGTATTGGCGTTCGTCGTTGCTTGTAACTGATCGCCGGTCAGGAATTGCCCGCGCGCGGTCAGTTCTTCCCGTAACTGACGGTACTCGCGGTAGATTTCCTGGCGCTCGGCCTCGGTATGGCTGTTCCAAGCCTGCTCGTCGTGATAAATCAACAGCATGTAATTCATATTGTTTGCCTCCATAGTCAGAGTCGACCGATACAGAACCCGGAGCGCTAGCGACGGGATGCTTAATTCAAGTTCCGTCTTCGACCCGGTCGCATCCACCACCCCAAGCGGGCTGCCCGCTTGGGGACCCCGGTCCGCTCCCGGTTCTGTAACTGCCTCCACAAGTAAGTCGAACGGCCGAGGCCCGGATCGACAGCGCGGCCTAAAATTTTTATCATCGAATGTGCTCTCGAACTCAAATGCTGCCGTAGACGCAGTTTACACTTCGGATTGGGGGCGAATTGTTGCCACTCTAATACGGAATTTCGGTGATTTCGACATCGCCGAAGAAGCCGCGCAGGAAGCATTTGCCGCCGCCGTCCATCGGTGGCGCGCGGATGGCGTCCCGGAATCCCCGGCCGCATGGATTATCCAGACCGCCCGCCACAAAGCGATTGATCGACTGCGACGCCAGTCGCGGTTCTACGAGAAAGTTGAATCCTACGCATCCGAACTGAATTCGGCAATCGAGCAGCCGGATCACTTTACCGAAGAAATCCCCGACGATCGCCTGCGGCTAATCTTCACTTGCTGCCACCCGGCGCTGGCCCCTGAAGCGCAAGTCGCGCTGACGCTGCGCACGCTGTGCGGCCTCGAGACGGATGAGATCGCGCGGGCGTTTCTGGTGCCGGCGCCAACCATGGCCCAGCGACTGGTGCGAGCGAAAAGAAAGATTCGTGATGCCGGCATTCCTTACAAGGTACCCGAGACGAGCGACATGGCCGGGCGAATCGACGCGGTGCTTACCGTGATCTATCTGATCTTTAACGAAGGTTATGCGTCGACGCACGGCGAACCACTGGTGCGGGCTGACCTCTGCGTTGAGGCCATTCGTCTGGCGCGACTGATTAGACTGCTGATGGCGCCCCATCCGCCAGAGGAAACAACCGGCCTGCTCGCGCTCATGCTACTTCATGATTCGCGACGCGATGCCCGTGTCGATGAAGCAGGCGATCTCGTGGTGCTGGAAGAGCAAGACCGAACTCGCTGGCATCATGAGCAGATTTCAGAAGCGTTGCCGTTGGTTGGTGAAGCACTGCGCCCCCTTTCAAGTTATGGGCCCGGTCCGTTTGCATTGCAGGCTGCGATCGCGGCCGAGCATTGCAAAGCGGCTCAGGCAAAGGATACCGACTGGTCGCAAATTGTTCGTCTCTACGATCTTTTGGGACGAGTCCAACCGTCGCCGATCATCTCGCTGAACCGCGCGATAGCGGTCGCGATGCTGACTGGCCCGGGAGCGGGATTGGCGATGATCGATGCGCTCGCGGCGGCCGGCGATCTCGAGGAGTATCACTTGCTGCATGCGGCGCGCGCCGATCTACTGCGCCGAATTGGATCGAAGAAGGAAGCGGCCAGGAGTTATGAACGTGCGTTTGCGCTGGCGACCAACGAGAGCGAACGTCGATTTCTTGAGCGGCGATTGCGTGAAGTTAGTCTTTAGCCTGGCCGCGCCGGTATGATTGAACGCGAGGAGAGCGGTCGTTTCAGAACCGGGAGCGGTAGCGACCGGATCCTACCACTCAGGTTGGGTTAGCAGGTAATCCGAAAGACTCCGTATCGAAGTGCACTCAAAGATCCGGCCGCTACCGCTCCCGGTTCTGAAACGCTCGCATGTTGATAGATTCATTCGCGCCGAATCCCGACGCCGTCGAGATTCACTTCATCGAAATCAACGCATCGCCCGAGGTTGTGTACCGCGCGCTTTGGACTGCGGACCTCGGCGGCTCTCTGATAATCAAATTCTTGCTGGCTCTGCGATCGCTGCCCGAATTCATCGCGCATCCGCGTCAGCCTCTACTGCAGGATCGAAGGGTCACGTTACAGACATTGATCGATGCCGGATTCGGCGTACTTGCGGAGCGGCCGGGAAAAGAAGTTGTTCTCGGCGTTAGCGGAAAATTCTGGCGGCCGACGGGTAATCTCTCGCCCTTCAACCGCGCCGATTTTGACGCACCGCTGCCCGCCGGTCTCGCGCGCGCTGTCTGGAATTTCCACGTCGAGGGCGTTGACGATCGGACGACGCTGTCCACTGAGACGCGGGTCGTCTGCGGCGACGGCCGTAGCCGGCGAAAGTTTCGCGCCTATTGGTTTTTCGTCCGGCCATTCAGCGGCCTTATCCGCCGAATAATGCTGCGGGCGGTTAGGCATGCGTGTGAACCGCAAGTTTAATATCACTTGCAATACCAATGGCGTGATTTATAACTCAATTTGGAATACAATCCGCGCCTAACCTATGAGTGCCTCACTAGCCACAGAAGCAGTTAGGGGAACAAGGCCACATGTGCCGTTGCCCGACGATGGAGAGCGCCCAACTACTTACGCTGACCGAGTCGGTCGTTGGTATGCTTCTTGGACGCCATCCGAACGGAAGAAGCATTTCGGACAATATCTTACCCCGGTTGAAACGGCTCACTTCATGGCTAAGTTCTTTGAGCCACGCAAACAGGATCTGCGCATCCTCGATCCAGGAGCGGGAACTGGCGTGCTGTCATGTGCGTTGCTCGAAAGATTGGCCGCAAGCTCACACAACCTATCCATTGAGCTTGAGGCTCACGAAACCGATCTCGATCTTATTGACTATCTGAAGACCTGTCTTACTTACGCGAGAGACTGGCTGGAAGCGCGAGGAACCAGCTTAACCTTCAAAATCAGCACTGATGACTTCATTATTGGTAACTCAAAGGCTTTGGAAAACGAGCCCCAGCTCTTTAGTGATCACGATCGAAAGGGCTTTGACGTTGTTATTTCAAACCCGCCTTATTTCAAGATTCCCAAATCTGATCCGCGCGCTAAGGCGTCTGCCATCGTCGTGCATGGCCAACCCAATATCTACATGCTTTTTATGGCTGTCTCGGCCTCGCTGCTGAAGCAAGGCGGTCAGATGATTTTCATAACTCCGCGAAACTACGCCGCGGGTCCTTACTTTCAGCGCTTTCGAGAATTCTTCTTCTCGGCGATGCAGCCCAAGGCCATCCATCTCTTCGGTTCGAGGACAAAAGCTTTTGAACGAGACGAGGTTTTGCAGGAGAACGCAATCCTGTACGCGCAAAGAGACGATAGTTGGTCGCGGCGGTCGGACAATGACGTGGTCCTAGTGTCGCATAGCGCGGGAGTACGCGATCTGTCTCACGCGAGCAAGCGCTACGTGCCCCTGCGAGATGTCTTGGAGCTGCGAAGCAAAGACAAGATGCTAAGAATTCCAGTGGCTGAGAGAGAGGATGAAGTCGCGTGCTTAGTAAATTCTTGGGAAGGGAATCTTCACGCATATGGGCTGGAGATATCGACCGGCCCTGTAGTGCCGTTCCGAGCTGTCCCGCTCATCTATTCTTCAGGTGAAGTCCCAAGCACACATGCTCCGTTGATTTGGATGCAACACGTAACTCAAATGCGGGTTCAATGGCCTAGGGACTCCCTTCGCAAGGAACAATACATCATCGTGAATGATGCTTCCTACCCATTGTTAGTACCGACGAAGAACTACGTGCTCCTTCGTCGATTCAGCGCAAAAGAAGAGCGTCGCCGGCTAGTTGCTGCCCCCTTTCTCGAGAAGAATACGAACTCGCAATTCGTCGGATTAGAGAATCACCTTAACTACATTTATCGACCAAAGGGGAGACTTTCCGAAGAGGAAGCGAATGGAATCGCTGCGTTGCTGAATAGTGACATCTTGGATAGTTACTTTCGGATCTTTAATGGCAACACGCAAGTTAGCGCCACAGAAATGCGCCGAATGCCACTTCCTCCGTTGAGTCTGATATGCGAGATTGGCAAGCAGGTCATGAACTCAGCAGCTTCGCAAAAACAGATTGAAGAAATCGTTTGCAAGGCTCTAGATCTCGATCCCGAGCTAGGAGCCTCAAATGTCTAAGATTGACGAGGCGCGGGAGATTCTAAAGGCGTTGGGTTTGCCACCGGCGCAGCACAACGAAATGTCTGCTCTAACACTGTTGGCGCTTTGCGGCGTTGGCGCTAGTCACTCATGGAAAAAAGCTCGCCGTCAAAGCGTAACGATAACCAAAGACATCATGAGTTTTGTAGCCGAACGTTATGGTAAGAGGTATGCACCCAACACACGCGAGACATTCCGCCGGCAAGTTCTCCACCAGTTTGTTCAAGCGGGAATCGTAGACTACAACCCAGATGATCCCGGCTTAGCCACGAACAGCCCGAAAGCACACTACGCTCTTACAGAGCAAGCTCTAGAAACCGTGAAGAGTTATCGCACCAGGCGTTGGAATAGTTCTGTGAAGAGATTTCTCAGTGAGCAAGGAAACTTGCTCACGACCTACGAACGAAATCGGGCTCGCCGGTTGGTTCCCGTTCGCCTCGCCGATGGGACTCTTCTGGAACTATCCCCAGGAAAACATAACGAAGTGCAAGCTGCAACAATTCAGGAGTTCGCGCCTCGGTTTGCACGCGGAGCGCGGGTTGTCTACCTGGGAGATACCGCAAAGAAGAACCTGTACCTCAACGATACCGTTTTGAAAGAACTGCGAATCTCAATAACGGACCATGACAAGCTTCCGGACATTATTCTTTACGACAAGAGGCGGCGCTGGCTGTTTTTGATCGAGGCAGTTACTTCTCACGGTCCGGTTACACCGAAACGGGTCGTTGAGCTCGAAGCAATGTTTAGTGAGTGTGGAGCTGGACGAGTTTATGTCACGGCCTTTCCTGATTTCGCGGAGTTCCGCAAACACCTCAAGGCCATCGCGTGGGAGACTGAAGTCTGGATTGCCGAAATGCCCAGTCACATGATCCACTTCAACGGTGACCGTTTTCTCGGTCCGCGGTAATTGTCGTAGAGGGCCGCCCAACATTCTCGCTGTAAGTGCGTCTAACCCAGGACCGTTGTCATATAATTCGCGCGCTCGAGCGACTAATACACTGAACACGGCCAAACCGTGAGCATAGACCGAATGGACATCGCAGAACTTAAAGCTGAATTGGAGCAGCACCATGCTGCCTGTTTCGGCTGGGCCCTGAGTTGCTGCGCCCGCGACCGCGCGGAAGCCGAAGAAGTTTTGCAGACGGTCTATTTGAAGATCCTTGAAGGCAAAGCGCGATTCCGCGGCGAGGCGAGCTTGAAGACGTGGCTGTTCGCGGTGATTCGCAAGACCGCCGCCACCGAGTATCGCCGGAACCTGCTGCGCAAGTTGAGATCGGCGGTCAGCTCTGAGCAAGTCCGCGAACGCGAACCAGCCGGCGGCGAAGTTGACACGGCTTTTGATCGCTCGGAAGAGCAGGTGCGATTTCGGCTCGCACTGCAACATCTGCCGGCTCGACAAAGAGAGGCTCTGCATCTGGTCTTTTATGAAGATCTCAGTTTGCGCGAAGCCGCGGACGTGATGGGCGTTTCGATCGGCAGCACGCGGCAACACTACGAACGCGGAAAGAAACGCCTGCGCGAAGTTTTGGAACGGACGGAACTTGTTTATGGAATTGGTTGGAGAGGAAAAGAAAATCCAGGCGCTGTTTAGCGAGCTCAGGCTCGCCGACGAACCGGCCGCGCCGAGTTTTGCCGGCGTGTGGAATCGCGCGCAGTTGCGGCCGCGGGCGCGGGTAAGTCCGCTCAAGTTTTCGTTGGCCGCGGCGGCGTTCGCCGTTTTCGTGGCCGTGGTTGCCCTGGCTTTGTGGGCGAGCAGCCGGCCACAAACGCCGCCGGTCAATTACACAGCCGCGGTAACGCCCGTCACGCCCGCAGCAAGGACAGGCACCGGACCGATATTACCCAAGCAGGAACAGCCCAGCGTCTCCCGAAATGCTCGTGCGGCCAAATTCGCGGCGCGGCAGAAGGCCGAGCTGCTGGCCGCACGGCGCGCAGAGATTCGCGATGCGACCGCGATCTCCAGTTGGCAATCGCCGACCGCGACGCTCTTAAGTTCGCAAAACGATGCCCTGCTTAACTCGCTTCCGCAATTGAACGAAAGCGTGAAGGATTTGAAATCATTCTTGCCGAATAAATGAAGGAGAAGTCAATGAAGAAGAGAATCGCAACGTTAGTCTTAGTCCTGTTGGTGGGTACGCTCCTGGGGGCGGTGTTGGTTTCGGCGCAGCAGCCGCAGCCGGCGCAACCACCGCAGGGACAAATGGAACCGCGTGCGCCGCATCCGCCGATGGATCCGCTGGCCGACGCCATGTTCCCGCCGGAATTGATCATGCAGCACACGCGCGAGCTTAATCTGACGGACGAACAAAAAACGTTCATGCGAACCGAGATTAACCGGGCGACGACGCGCTTCAATGAGTTGCAGTGGCAAGCGCAGGATTTGATGGAAGCGCTGCACGCAACGATGAAAGAAAACACGGTGAACGAGCAGTTGGCGCTCCAGCAACTGGACAAAGTGCTCGACACCGAACGCGAGATCAAGCGTCTGCATTTTGGGTTGGCCATCGCCATCAAGAATAAATTAACAGTAGAGCAGCAGACGAAGCTGCACGCGATGATGCAGATGCATATGCAAATGCAGATGCACGGGCCGGATGGTGAACCTGGTCGGGGCCCGGGTGGGCCTGGTGGACCGAGGCGCGGACCGGGTGGACCTGGACCCGGTGGGCCGGGCGGTCCCGGTGGGCCTGGACCCGGCGGCCCGCCGCCGGGACAGAGACCGGACGAGCTTCCGCTGTAGATCGAAGACACGATCTTCGCTCAGTGAGCGAATCTTACATGGCAGGCTGGAGCTAGGAAGTTCCGGCCTGCCTTTTCCATAAGAAGTAAACCGGAATTCCGGTCAGCACCAGGAGGTAACCAATGCCGGCGGTCTTCGGAGTAAGATAAGCCAGATCAAGCACCAGCAACAAAGCTATTGCGATATAGATGATCGGCACTATCGGGAAGCCGAAGGTACGATAGGGTCTTTCGAGTCCCGGCGCTTTGCGACGCATCACGAATACCGCTCCGACCATGAGGGCGTAAAAGATCAGATCCGCCGAGATCACGTAGTCGAGCAGTTGGCCATACACGTTCCCGTAATTAAACTCACCCGGTTTCGCTCCGGCGGTCACCGTTCGGGGCAAGGTAAGAAGCGAAGCCCAGATCCCCTGCGCTATCAATGCAGCTAAAGGAACATGACGCACGCTAAGAGTACCGGCTCGGGCGAAGAAGACTTTATCGCGAGCCATGGCGTAGTAGATGCGCGACCCCGCCAGGATCAATCCGTTGTTGCATCCGAACGTTGAGATCATGATGGCGATGGCAATAATGATCATCCCGGGTTGACCGAGCGCTAGCTTCATCGTTTCGGTCGCGACGGTATTCGGAGGCTTTTGCAGAGTGGGCAAGGATTTGAGCGGCAGCGTCAGGACGTAAGCAAGATTGGCGAGCAGATAAAGCGCCACGACTGTGCCACAGCCGATCAGCAGAGCGCGCGGTAGATTCCGTCCGGGTTCGCGTATTTCGCTGCCCGTGAACGTGACGTTGTTCCATGCCGATTGAGCAAACAACGGCCCGACCATGGCAAGACCAACCAGCATCACCAGCCAGAACCAGCTGGTGGTTTCCAGTCCCGGTT
>WNFJ01143294.1_pt2 | contig 10127 bp, 7 predicted proteins | sample 5400461 | NCBI WGS metagenome assembly WNFJ01 (sample SAMN13153349, study PRJNA577476) | soil metagenome | isolation source: 115 cm saprolite on Douglas fir-dominated hillslope | place: USA:California | collected 2013-09-17
CCTGCACGTCGGGACGCAAACCATTGCTCCGCTCTTTCTTCTAGTTGGTTTCACGCTGCTGCTCGCCAATTTTGGATCGGGGCTTGGATCGCAACTTGGCGCGGCGCGCCTCCTCTTCGGCATGGGTCGGAGCAATGCGTTGCCTCAGTCATTCTTCGGAAAGCTGGATGGAAAGCACCGGATTCCCAAGAACAATGTTCTTTTCGTCGGAGGCGCCGCACTCGTCGGCGCGTTCTTGCTTGAAGCAGTGGCCGGATACAGATCCTACATCCACGGCGCACCGTCGCTGAATGGGGGAATTTTTCTGAAAATCCTGAATGGGGACAAGGCTTACGGACTCGGCGCCGAGATGCTGAATTTTGGCGCATTGATCGCGTTTATGGGTGTGAACGCGGCGGCGTTCGTGCGCTATTACATCCGCGCCGAAGAAAAAAAGCTGATCAACCTGATACCACCCATCCTGGGGTTTATAATCTGCCTCGCGCTGTGGCTGAATCTGAGCCGGCCCGCGATGATCGCCGGTTCGATTTGGATGGCCGCGGGCATCGCGTTCGGCGTTTGGAAAACGCGCGGGTTCCGCGAACAACTCTCGTTTGAGGCGCCTCCGGAATGACTCTGCGGCTCCGACAACTGAATCAGATTGCCCCTCAGAGAAGTTTGAACGTGAATTCCGAAGCTGACCCGAGCCGCGCCCGTGACTGGTGATTCGTGACTGGTGGAAAACTCGAAAAAAGCGCGGATCGAAAGATCCGCGCCTCTCGGTTTTCGAGCAAGCTGATTCCAGCGCTTACTTTAGCGCCGGCAGAAAAACTTGCGAAGCCGCCAAAAATTCAGTGTAGGGCAGCTCCGTTGCAACCCGGACGCGCTCGAAACGCCCTTTTGCACCTCCGATGGCTTTGAACGTCAGGAGGTACTGGTTGCTGAGGTGCGTGGAGAGTTCATCAAAATAGGGTTTGAGGGTGACGGGCGCGCCGGTGCCGAGATAATAGGATTCGGCGCCCGTTTCATCCGAGAGCTGGCTGAGATTCGACTGCGCTCTGGAAATGAGGAAGAATCCGCGCGCCCTGTGCCCCGCGTCCGGTGCATAGATCGTCCAGATATTGATATTCTGCTTTTGCGCGCGACTGATGGTGGAATCGAGATCCGGGCTCCGGAACTCAAAATTTCCGCGAAAATAGTCGATCCCGGAAGAGATCAAGAGTATGGAGCGGCGGCCCGCGGAAGCAGGCCAGCGCTTCATCAGATCCAGAAGCGCAAGATAGGGACTCGAGAACGCGCCTCCGCCGCCGAGCGGAATGCGCAAAGCCTTGGCGGCAAGTTCGTGGTCGTTGGTGAAATCCTGGGCGAGCATGGCGGTGCCATTGTGCGCGTAGGCTACAGAAACATATGTGGTGGCCGGCTGGCCGGCAAGAAACGCCTTCAGATCGCCCCATTGGATGGCGATGTCGCTGTCCAGCGAATCGTCGATCAGCACGGCGAGGGTGTTTCCAGTCGGCGACCTGGATGCGCTCCTTGTTCAGAAAAAACTGGACGTCGTCCTTGGTAACGAGCGGTGGGCTGGTGTTTTTCTTGCCGACGGCGGTTACCGTCATGTTGACTGCTCCCGGCTCCGCAGCGCCGGCATTTGCTACAAAAAACCCAAATGCCAATGCCAGTGTCCCGATCATCAGGGCAAGACGTCTGGGATTTTCTTTCTTCATCATCGGACCGGCTCCTTTTACCTATTCCCATATGGTTAGATGCACAGCCGGGCTGAAAAGGGGTACACGCAGGGTGGTCTTCATTTCGGGACTGAGCGGAGCATTTCCCCTTGTGGGGATGAGCGGCCTTTTGCATGAAGCACGGGGTACCAGTTGCGTAGTATGCTGCGGCGCGAACGAGAAGGACCGGTGCGGTGAAAAACTACATTGGAGCAATTGATCAGGGCACAACGAGCACGCGATTCATGGTGTTTGACCAGTCCGCGCGCATCGTCACGGTAGCGCAAAAAGAGCACGAACAGATTTTTCCAAAGCCGGGTTGGGTGGAGCATGACCCGCTGGAAATCCTGCGCCGCACGGAGGAAGTGATTGCGGACGCTCTCGAGCAGCGCGGGCTGCGCGCTTCGGATCTGGCCGCGATCGGCATCACCAACCAGCGGGAGACGACTGTCCTCTGGGAGCGCAAGACCGGCAAGCCGGTTGCGAATGCAATTGTTTGGCAGGACGCGCGGGTTGCGGAAGACGTCGCGCGCTTCGCCAGCGAGGGCGGGCAAAACCGCTTCCGGCCGCAGACCGGGTTGCCGCTGAGCACGTACTTCAGCAGCCTGAAGCTGCGCTGGCTGCTTGAAAATATTCCCGGCGCGCGGGAGAAAGCAGAAGGTGGCCAGCTGCTCTTCGGGAACATCGACACCTTCCTCCTGTGGAATTTGACGGGCGGGCCGCGAGGCGGAGTGCACGTGACCGACGTGACGAATGCCAGCCGCACGCAGCTCCTGAATTTTAAAACGCTGGATTGGGATGCAGAACTGCTCGCCGCGTTTGACATTCCCCGCACGGTGCTGCCGAAAGTGCGTTCGAGCAGCGAAGTCTATGGCGAAGCAACTCTAAGTGCGATCGCCGGTGTTGGCATCACCGGAATCCTGGGCGATCAACAGGCGGCGCTGGTCGGCCAGGCGTGTTTTCGTCCCGGCGAGGTGAAGAACACGTATGGCACAGGCTGCTTTCTGCTGATGAACACCGGGGAGCGTCCGGTGGCCTCGAATTTCGGATTGCTCACCACAGTCGCCTACAAGTTCGGCGGCGGGGCCGCCCATTACGCCTTGGAAGGCAGCGTCGCCATTACCGGAGCGCTGGTGCAGTGGCTCCGGGACAATCTCGGAATCATTGAAAAGAGCCCCGACGTGGAGCCGCTGGCGCGAACGGTCAACGACAATGGCGGCGTTTACTTCGTTCCCGCATTTTCCGGACTGTACGCGCCGTATTGGAAGGAGAATGCGCGTGGCGTCATCGCCGGCCTGACGCGCTACGCGAATAAAGGACATATCGCGCGTGCGGTACTGGAAGCCACGGCATTTCAGACGCGGGAAGTGGTCGAGGCGATGGAGAAAGATTCGCATATCGGCCTCGAAAGCCTCCGCGTGGATGGCGGCATGGTAGCGAACGAGTTGTTGATGCAGTTTCAGGCGGATATCTTGAACCGCGAGGTGGTGCGCCCGGTGATTCAAGAGACGACGGCGCTCGGGGCGGCCTATGCCGCCGGCCTGGCGGTGAAATTTTTTTCGGGCTTGGAAGAGTTGCGGGCCAACTGGGCGGTCGATCGCACCTGGAAGCCGCGTCTCGCCGAAACGGAGCGCGAGCAACTTTATCGGCAATGGAAGAAAGCGGTCACCCGATCGTTTGACTGGATGGAATCCTGACGGAGGCACTCACTTATGACCTCGCCGCTGGCCGGTGAATTTTTCGGCACCATGATTCTTGTCCTGCTCGGCGATGGAGTTGTCGCCGCGGTGCTGCTCAAGCGTTCGAAAGCGGAGGGCAGCGGCTGGATGGTGATTACCACCGGGTGGGCGTTGGCGGTGATGGCGGGCGTTTTCACGGCGATCGCGTGCGGAAGCAGCGATGCCCATCTGAATCCCGCGGTGACGATCGGCTTCGCTGTGCGCGACGGTAATTTCTCCAAATTTGCTCCCTACCTTGCAGCACAGCTGCTTGGGGCCATCGTGGGCGCCGCGCTCGTCTGGCTGCACTACCTACCACACTGGCAGGAAACGCCGGACACTTCTGCGAAGCTAGGGTGCTTCTGTACCGCGCCCGCGATCCGCAATCCCGTGGCAAACTTGCTGAGCGAAATCATTGCCACCTTCGTGCTTGTTTTCGTGGTTGGCGCGATTTTCTCAAAGAGCGTTTCGGGGGCCGGACCCGCGGCAGGACTCGGCCCGTATCTCGTGGGGAGCCTGGTCTGGGGCATCGGTCTGTCTCTGGGGGGAACGACGGGTTACGCGATCAACCCGGCACGAGATCTCGGGCCACGCATCGCGCACGCGATTCTTCCGATTGCAGCGAAAGGCGGATCGGATTGGGGCTATGCGCCGATTCCTGTGATTGGACCGCTCATCGGTGGGGTGCTGGCTGGTGAGCTACTCCGCGTGCTCGCGATTTCCTGATACGGGCAGAATGCCAGCAGAACTCCGCGGACTCTTGGCAATGATTGAAAGCCGAGTGGGGAACTGGCAAGAACGTGGAATCTTCAGCAAAATAGGACGCGAAAAAAGAATGAGTTTGATGCGATCCCTGTTGCTGGCTGCCTCGCAGAATCGATGGCTTCGCGACCACGCCACGCAGTATTCCTTTGTGCGCGGCACCGTGTCGCGGTTCATGCCCGGCGAGACACTCGATGACGCACTTGGCGCGGCGGAGGCGCTGCAAAGCAAGAAGATTGGAACCGTTTTCACGCACCTGGGCGAAAACATCAAGGATCGCGCTGAGGCACAGCAGGTTACCGAACACTATTTCGAAGTTCTGGAGCGCATCAGAGAAACAGGTCTGCAAGCGGAAATTTCCGTCAAACTGACACAACTCGGTCTGGATCTCTCTCCGGATCTCTGCTTCGAGAATTTGAAGGCCATTATTGAGCGCGCACAGGAGGACTCCACTGTCTGGGTGGACATGGAGTCGAGCAACTATGTGGACGCGACGCTGGACCTCTATCGCCGAGCGCTAACGGCGCATCCCAACGTTGGTGTATGCCTGCAAGCTTATCTCTATCGGACGAAGGATGACCTGGCGAAACTTTTGCCGCTGCGGCCTTCAATCCGATTGGTTAAAGGGGCGTACAACGAGCCGCCGGAAATCGCGTTTGCCCGCAAGCAGGATGTTGACGAAAGCTATTTCGAGCTTGGGAAGCGGATGCTGCGGGCAAAGAAGGAGAATTGCTGCGTGCGCGCTGCTTTTGGCACGCATGATGTGGCGCTGATTCGGCGGCTGGCCGATTTTGCATCCGCGGAAGGACTCGGGAAAAAGAATTTTGAAGTGCACATGCTCTACGGCATACAGCGCGCCGAGCAGGAGCGTCTCGCCAACGAGGGCTGCACTTCCATCGTGCTCGTCGCTTACGGCAGCTATTGGTATCCGTGGTTCGTGCGGCGCCTGGCGGAGCGCCCGGCAAATTTATGGTTCATGGTCCGCAACGTTTTCGCGGCGTAGAATCAACTGCAGTTGCGTTCCGATATTCATTCCAATGGCTATCGTCATTTCCCAATCAGCCTGCCGTGTTGGCCTTGGCTATCAGAAGAATCGCGAGAATATAAAACAAGAACATGAGGCCAAGAAACGTCCTTGCCCGACGATTGGCGCCCTGGAATTCCTTCCAGGCGAGAACGCCCCACAACGCGGCAACCATGGGTGCGGACTGGCCGATCGCATAGGAAATGGCCACGCCCGTGAAATTCGCGGCGACAAGATTGAAGACCGTGCCGGTGCCCCAGATGACCCCACCCATCAGGCCGAGCAGGTGGCCTGCGGCAGGCCCGCGCAAGAATTCGCCGAAATTCACGGGTTCTCCCACGAGCGGATTCTTCATGAAATAGACGTTCCAAACAAAACAGGAGAGCAGCGCCCCGAGGGTAAAGAAAACTCCAATGCCGTAAGGGCCCAAAGTGTTTCCCTGGGTCATCGCGTGAGTGACGAATGGAGCCCAGAGGCCCATCAGGATTCCGGAAACGACGCAGATCACGATGCTCTTCCGGGAAACTGCCCCGGTGGCTCTCGCGAGGTTCCCGTAAGCCTGGCCATCGAGGATCACCGCGATGACGGCGCATGCGACCCCGGCTGCGAGCAAGGCCGCATTCCCTTTGGGCTGCAGCACGTAGCTCGAAATGACGCCGACCACCATGGCGATGCCGATCGAAACCGGAAAAGCGATGGCCAGACCGGCCATGTCGATTGCGGCGAGAAGGAGGAGATTCGCAAGATTGAAAACCGCGCCGCCGGCAAGCGTGGAAATGAAATTCGAACGATCCGTCGCGCGGATGTTGTTTAGAAAACTTGAAGCATCATGGGAAATATTCCCCATCGTAAAGGCCAGCGCGACCGCAATCAGGAATATGCCGAGGGCGTAATCCCAGTAAAACAATTCAAAACGGTAGTTCTTCACACCTTTATAGGTGTTCGCCCAGGAGCCCCAGCAGATCGCGCTGGTAAGTATCATAAGAAGAGCTATGCCGAAAGTGTGAGGAACAAACATAAATTTCCGGCTCCTTTGCAGGTCAACCGATTTAACTTTTTTCTTGGGGCCCGAAAACTCTGAGTATGAAGCTGTTTCAGCATTTTGTGAATGGCGCTGCTTGTACTCACAGTAAGGGAACCTGTCAAGGGCCAACCAAAGAATCTTGCAGCGTTACCCTCACTGGCAGCCAGCGGCGAGACGGTTCGCTTCGCAATCAAGAGTTTATGCAGTTCCCCGGCCGGGTTCTTATATAATCCGCGCGCAGAATCACCAGGGGCGAAATGATGGCCAAGCAATCCTTTATTGCGGTTGTGGGCAGCGCTAACGTGGACCTGACCACATTTAATGACGTGTTCCCGCGGCCAGGGGAAACGATCTTCGGCAAGAAGTTCGATCTCGGATTTGGCGGCAAAGGCGCCAACCAGGCCGTCGCGGCGCGTCTCTGCGGAGCAAACGTAGGGATGGTGGCAAAAGTCGGGAGCGATTTGTTTGGCCCCGCCACGATTAAGAACTTTGAATCGCAGGGGATCGACGCGACGCACGTGCGCATCGCCGAGGGCGTTTCCAGCGGGGTCGCACCGATCTTTGTGCGCATCATCGTCGTGAAGGGCGCAAACGACACGCTTTCCCCCGAAGATGTGGATGCCGCAGCGCCGCTGCTGCGCAAGGCAGATACCATCATCATGCAATTTGAGATTCCGCTGCGCACCGTCTACCACACCGTGAAGTTCGCCAGAGCCAATGGCATTCGGTGCATCGTGAATCCCGCTCCGGCACAGCTGGTTGATTTCAAGGAAGTCGGCGCTGCGGATTACTTCATTCCCAATGAGACCGAAGCCGAAGCAATCACGGGAATGCCGGTGCATTCGATCGATGAGGCGAAAAAGTGCGCGGAGTTTCTGCTGCGCCAGGGAATGCGACGAGTGGTCATTACTCTCGGGGAACGAGGCTCTTTGGCGGCGGGACCGGACCGGATAGAGCTGGTTCCAGCATTCAAGGTACAGGCTGTGGACACTACCGGAGCGGGCGATGCCTTCATCGGCAGCTTTGCGGTTTTTCTGAGCGAAGGTTTGCCGGAAGAGGATGCTCTGCCGCGCGCAAATCTCTACGCTGCTCTGTCCGCAACCAAAGTAGGAACTCAAAAGTCCTTCTGCAACCGGGCGGAATTCGAGAAGGAGTGGCAGAGTCGCGGCGCGCGCCTGTAAACAAGCTTTGTCAAAGTGTTAAGATAAGGCTTTCCTGACCGCTCCGCTCTATGCGGTGAGATATCCCATGACACTGCGCAACAACCCGCGCATCGACAACTCCTCCAGCCTGGATCGCCCGGCTCTGCGAGGTCCGATTTTACCTTCCGATACCGCCATCGCCAATTACGCCGGTCGCGATCTCCAGTCCAACCGCGGGATCCCGCTGAATTTGGATTGGTTGAACGAGGTACGCGTGAACACCAGCGCCGTGGAGCGCCGCGCGCAAACCATCGGCACCCGGCGAACGGTAAAGAAGGAATGGCAGGCGGCTTGGCTCCTGCGCGCCGTCACCTGCATGGATTTGACGACCCTCTCTGGCGACGACACCTACGAGCGCGTTCGCCGCTTGTGCGCGAAGGCACGACAACCCATTCAACAGGAACTCATTCAGAAGCTTGGCATCGAAAGCCTCGATATCAAGGTCGCTGCCGTCTGCGTTTTTCACAACTTCGTCGAAACCGCGCGGCGCGCAATCGAGGGCAGCGGCATTCATGTTGCCGCTGTTTCCACCGGATTCCCCGCCGGTCTTTCTCCTTTCGAGGAACGCGTCGCGGAAATTCGGCGCTCGGTGGAAGCCGGCGCCGACGAAATCGACGTGGTCATCACACGCGCGCACGTCTTCGGCGCGAAATGGCCAGCGCTGTACGACGAGATCGCCGCGTTCAAAAACGCTTGCGGGCCCGCGCATCTGAAAGTAATTCTCGGGACCGGTGATTTGCTGACGCTGCGCAACGTGGCGCGTGCCAGCGTGGTGGCGATGATGGCGGGCGCGGATTTCATCAAGACATCAACAGGCAAAGAACCCGTCAACGCCACGCTTCCCGTTAGCCTGGTCATGACGCGCGCCATTCGCGAATATGCCCAGGAGACGGGAATGGCGGTAGGCTTCAAGCCGGCAGGCGGGATTCGCACGGCGAAACAATCGCTCGAGTGGCTCGCGCTGATGAAGGAAGAACTTGGCGATTCCTGGCTTAAGGCGGAATTATTCCGGTTTGGCGCCAGCGGTATGCTGGCGGATATCGAGCGGCAATTGGAACACCATGCCACGGGACGCTATTCGGCGGAGTATCGCCATCCGATTGCATAAACGGGAGAATCCTGGTTCGGTGGCGAGAGAAGCGAGAAGCAGCGAATGAGTATCGTCGAAAAATTCATGACCATGGAGTATGGCCCCGCGCCCGAGGATCCGCGCGAGGCTCTTGCTTGGCTGGACCGTCATGGCCGACGCTTCGGACATTTCATCAACGGCGCGTGGCAGGCGCCCGCGGCAGGGACGTATTTCGACACGGCGGATCCTTCCACGGGTGAAAAACTCGCAACCGTGGCGCAAGGATCGGCAGCGGATGTCGATAGCGCGGTGAAAGCCGCGCGTGGTGCTTTGCCGGCGTGGCAATCGCTCACCGCTCATGCGCGTGCGCGCTATCTTTATGCGCTGGCACGGCAGGTGCAGAAACATTCGCGCTGGCTCGCGGTTCTCGAAACGCTGGACAACGGCAAGCCGATTCGTGAGAGCCGCGACATCGATATCCCTTTGGTGGCGCGGCATTTTTATCACCATGCGGGCTGGGCCCAGTTGCTGGAGCAGGAATTTCCTGGATACGCCGCTTGCGGCGTCGTAGGCCAAATCATCCCGTGGAATTTTCCTTTGCTCATGCTGGCATGGAAGATTGCCCCCGCGCTTGCAACCGGGAATACCATCGTGCTGAAGCCCGCGGAATTTACGCCGCTGACGGCGCTCGCATTTGCTCAGATCTGCCAGGAGGCCGGCCTCCCTGCTGGCGTAGTGAACATCATCACCGGCGATGGATCGACAGGCGAAGCGCTGGTGAAGCATCCCGACGTCGATAAGATTGCGTTCACGGGTTCCACGGAAGTGGGGCGCGCGATTCGCAAGGCGACCGCCCAGAGCCACAAGAAGCTTTCGCTCGAGCTTGGCGGCAAATCTCCTTTCATCATTTTCGAGGACGCCGATCTGGACAGCGCCGTGGAAGGCCTGGTCGACGGCATCTGGTTCAACCAGGGGCAGGTTTGCTGCGCCGGTTCGCGCCTGCTGATGCAGGAGAGCATCGCGGAAAAGTTGATCGGCAAAATTCAAGACCGCATGAACACGCTGCGAATCGGTCCGCCGCTCGACAAAGCTATCGACATTGGCGCCATCGTCGCGCGCGTGCAACTCGAGCGCATCCAGCGGCTGGTCGATCAAGGCGTCGCTGAAGGAGCGACCTGCTGGCAACCTTCCATCCCCGTACCGTCGCGGGGTCTTTATTTTCCGCCGACGCTGCTCAGCAACGTTCATCCGGCTTCGGTGGTGGCACAGCAGGAAATCTTCGGCCCCGTGCTTGCCGCGATGACGTTTCGAACGCCGCGGGAAGCTGTGGAGCTCGCCAACAATACGGTCTACGGCCTGGCCGCCTGCGTGTGGAGCGAGAGCATCAATGTTTCACTGCACGTGGCGGCGCAGCTCAAAGCCGGCGTGGTTTGGGTCAACTGCACGAATCTCTTTGACCCCGCCTGCGGTTTCGGCGGCTATCGCGAGAGCGGTTTTGGACGGGAGGGCGGTCGCGAGGGACTTCTCGAATACCTGGAGCCTGCTTGGTTTAAGAATGCGCCGCGAGCTCGTACAACGCCTCTCGCGATGGATCAACCGCCGGAGCAGCCCGCCTATTTCGCGGCTCC
>WNFJ01328772.1_pt6 | contig 10127 bp, 7 predicted proteins | sample 5400461 | NCBI WGS metagenome assembly WNFJ01 (sample SAMN13153349, study PRJNA577476) | soil metagenome | isolation source: 115 cm saprolite on Douglas fir-dominated hillslope | place: USA:California | collected 2013-09-17
CGCAGAAACGAGCGCGCGGAGTCCTCATTCTTCCATTGGGAGTAGTAGAACAAGCCCAGCGAAGCCGTAGACTCCTTCTCCGCAGCAGTCACGGCAGATTTACGCTGCGCCGCATAGTAGATGCCGCCATTCCACGCCGGCGCGAGTGCATCCGCCATCTCCCGCCCGCCGAATAGCTCCGTCAGGATGCGAACGTCGAGCTCGCCCATCACTCCAAGGTCATAGGGCGTGTACTCCGCGTCGATTAAAGGATGAATATCCGGCAAGCGCAGCACCGGCACCGGCACATGCTCCATATAGGCGTCGGGATGCATGATCTCAAAACTGGACGACGGAGGATTGGCAAGCACACCTGCGAACGCCGCCTGCTTGCCCCCCTTCACCAGAACGGCCTGCTCGAAGCTAAGCCCCTCGCTGTAAGGAAACAGCAGCGACTCCTGCAGCAACAGCGGAGCCCTCGCCAGCACAGGCGACCCGCTCACGTCTCCGACCATATCCTTCAGCTTGTCTCCCAGCACAGGAGCATCCGCAAGAGTCTTGCCGGTTGATCGTATGGTGTAGTCGACGAACACGGCCATCGCCTGTCCCTCAGCCACAGCGCTGCGAGCAGTCTCCGCCTCATCCATCTGCAGGTGATGGTTATCCTCCTGCATGGTGCGGGACGTTCCATTCACGCTCATATCAGACCACTTGGTCAGATCCACCTTCTGATCCTGGAGCGCGTGCGTCAGCTCGTGAGCCAGCACCGGCTTTTGCTCCTCCGGTTGGATCCAGTCCAGCAGATTCACCGTCTTCGTCTTGTTGTCGTAGAAGCCGGCGATCTGCTCCGTCAGCAGCGTGACGAGAAACGGCCGCAGATGAAAGTCCCGGTCCAGCAGCCCGAACTTCTTCAGCACGATCTCGGACCGCTCCATGCGCTTCGCACTCTCGTCCTCGTCGAACTTCACCTTGAGGTAATGAGTCACCTCATCGCGCGATATCAGCTTGCGCTTTACGCTGTGCGCGATCGGGAGTTTTGTGTCGTTGCTCACGAAGCCCAGAATCTCGTCAACGGAGCGGAATAACTCCTTCGCCTGCTCCTTCGTCATCGGGGCCTGGTTTGTGGAAGGCGCCGGAGCCTGTCCCGCGCCTGGATGAGCCGTCTGTCCCCCGTAAGCCACACACGTTGCCCACAGTAGGGCTGCCGCCATAACCGGCACCGTCGTTATTCTGCCTGATCCGCAAAGTCCTCGCCGCAACATGAACCTCTCAATCCATCGCTATAATCAAGTGTACGCAGAGTTTTCCGCGCCGTCCGCCATTCCGCTATGATCCCCGCGACCCATTCCGACACCACCACCCGGCACCCGGCAAGCTCCGCCTCCCAACTTGCCGCCCTGCTCCATGGGGCCGGTCTCTCGCCCCTCGCCGAGGTTGGATGGATACGCGTGACAGGCGAGGATCGTGTCCGCTGGCTCAACGGGATGGTCACCAACTCCATCCAGCAGTTGCAGCCCGGCGAGGGCTCCTACAATTTCGTGCTGAGTGTGCAGGGCAGGATTCAGGGCGACGCCTACATCTTTGCCCAGCCCGATTCCCTTCTGATTGAGACCGCTTCGGCGCGGATTCCGAGCCTGATGTCCTTGCTGGATCGCTTCATCATCATGGATGACGTGGAGCTCGCGGATGTCTCCGGCACAAGGTCCGGCTTGTCGATCTCAGGTCCACAGGCAGCGTCGCTCCTGAAGCAGGCCGGTATCCCGGTTGAAGATATTGGAGCGCTCGAGATGCGGACAATCTCCAGGAACGGAGCCGATGTCGCTGCCCTACGGGCTTATAGCCCCCTCGTACCTCACTTCGAGGTGTGGGCCGATGCAGCGGCTGTCGCTGATCTTTCTGACGCCCTGGTGGCCGCCGGATCCATCCCTTGCGAGCCTGAGAGCCGGGAGTGGTTGCGGCTGCTTGAAGGAACGCCGCTCTATGGCAAAGACATCCGCGATCGCGAACTTCCGCAGGAGACCGGCCAGACCCGCGCGCTGCACTTCGCCAAGGGCTGCTACCTCGGGCAGGAGATCGTCGAACGCATCCGTTCACGCGGCAACGTTCATCGCGTCTTTGGCGCCTTCCGGCTTCAGGGAGATCTCCCGGCAACCGGAGCTGCTTTGGACGCAGACGGCAAACAGGTCGGCGAACTGACCAGCCTCGCCGCCATCCCGCTCCCCGCAGACAGCAGCGAAACGCTGCAGCTCGCGCTGGGATATGTTCGCCGCGAAGCTCTGGACCGTGGCACTCCGCTCGTCTACGCCGGTGGCATCGCAGTTCCGGTCTCTCTCCCACTTTTCACAACCGAAACTTTTCGTCTACAGACTGCATCTGAATCATCCGAAAGAGTGTGACCATGTCCGAACAAAACAAGCCGTTCGTTGTTACCGATCGCCGCAAGTTCACGATGGATGGCGATCTCAGGCCCGACGCCGACCCCTCGCCGGAGAAGGAGAAGCGCCAGCCTGTTCCGGTTGATTCCGCGACTGACGCAGTCCCCAGGCCAGTCCCCGTCGCGCAGGAGCCCGTGTCTGGGCACACACCAGAACCGGCATCAGAGAACGACCTGCCGCCCGCGCCCACCGATGAGCAGAACGAGCAGGCCCGTGTCGCCTATCAGATGACAGCCGACCGCCTCGATACCGCGATCCGCGCGGCAAATCCCGCCATGGACCATCCGCCCGCAATGAGCTTCGAGCAACTGGTCCAGTCTGTCTACATGACCGCGATCATGCAGCTTGGAGGCGCAACCCCGGAGGGCCAGCAGCCGCAGGTGGACATCCTCGGCGCACGCCAGAGTATCGACATGCTCGGCGTACTCGCCGAGAAGACGAAGGGCAACCTCTCCGCGGATGAGACGCGGCTCCTCGACAGCGCAATGTTCGAGCTGCGCATGGCATTCCTTGAAATCACCCAGGCGCTGGCCCGTTCCGCCGCAGCGAAGGCCCCCGCCGGCCAGCCCGGTCCTGTCGGTCCAAGTATCGTTCGCTAAACGATGGAGGCCACTCTCACCTTTCTCGGCAGCGGCACCTCGATGGGCGTGCCTACGCTCGGCTGCGACTGCGCCGTCTGCACCTCCGCCGTCTCCCCTGATGGCGACCCTCGCAACCGCCGCACGCGTCCTTCGATTCGCCTGGCCTACGACGGCCACACGGTGTTGGTCGATACCGGTCCCGACTTCCATGCCCAGGCGCTGCGCGAAGGCGTTCGCCGCGTCGATGCGGTCCTCTATACCCATGGCCACGCCGATCACGTCATGGGCTTCGATGACCTGCGGCCCCTCAGCTTTCATGTAAAAGGAAATCTGCCGATCTACGCGGATGACGAGACGGCAAGCGCCATCGAGAGGATATTCGACTACACCTTCCGCACCGAGGACCGCTATCCCACCAGTGCCCGTGTGCAGCTCCATCGCCTTGACCCTGCGCCCGGCGCAGGGGTCGACATCTTCGGCGCATGCTTTCGCCGCATCCCTGTCACCCATGGAAGTCAGCAGATCACCGGCTATCGCTTCGGCAGCGCTGCCTACCTTACCGACATGAGCGACATCCCGGAAGAGAGCCTGCCCTTCCTTCAAGATCTCGACGTCCTCATCCTCGATGCCCTGCGGCACGATCCCCACCCCAGCCACTCGCATCTCGAAAAATCCATCGCCTTCGTCGAGCAGCTCAAGCCACGCCGCGCCTTCTTCACCCACATGGGACACGACCTCGACCATGCCGCCACAGAGGCCACCCTCCCGCCCCACATCCGCCTCGCCTACGACGGCCTGCAGCTCAGGTTCGAGATCGCATGATGAAGATCTATCGCCAGCTCGAAGATGTCCCGGCCGACTTTGGGCCATGTATCGCCACCATCGGCAACTTCGACGGCGTACACCGCGGACATCAGTGGGTCATCGCGGAGGTGGTCGCCCGCGCACATGCGCTCGGCATCCGATCGATCGCCGTCACGTTCGATCCGCATCCCGCGCGCATTATCCGGCCGGCCTTCAACCAGCCCCTGATCACTCCCCTTGCGCAGAAGCTCGCTCTGCTCGAAACCACCGGCATCGATGCGCTGCTCGTTCTCCCCTTCACCAGCGACCTCTCGCACATGACCGCGCGCTCGTTCGCCACCGAGGTGCTGCAGCAGACCCTGCATGTAACAGAGCTGCACGAAGGTGAGAACTTCCGCTTCGGCTATCAGGCCGAGGCCGACATCGAAAGCCTCGAAAAACTTGGACGCGAACTGAACTTCAGTGTCCGCGTCTATGCGCCGCGCAGCCTTCGCGGACACGCGATCTCCTCAAGCCGCGTCCGGCAGCTCATAGCACAGGGCGACGTCGGCCATGCCCGCGCGCTGCTGGGACGCCCCTTCTCCATCGCCTCCACCCCCGCAGCTGGACGCGGTTACGGCACGCGCTACACCGTACCCACGATCAATCTGGCGCCTTATACCGAACTGCTGCCGGCCAACGGCGTCTACATCACATCGCTGACGGTGGGCAAAGACGCATCGGCCGAAACCTTCGATGCTGTCACCAACGTCGGTAACCGTCCCACCTTCGGCGCGGACTCCTTCGCCGTCGAATCGCACCTGCTCAACTTCCATCCGATTGAGCTGACCGAGCAGACTCCCCTGACCCTGACCTTCCTCCGGCGACTCCGTGCGGAGATGCGCTGGCCGAATCCCGAGGCGCTCCGCGAGCAGATCGGCCGCGACGTCCGCCAGGCTCAGCGCTACTTCAGAATGTGTCGGGCGGTGGGTTCGAGACGCCGAGCCGCGGGGACTCATCCGATTTTGCTGGCGCCGTAGCCCCCTTCGCCGGACTGGCTGTCGACCGCGCTGGAGTGGCAGGATGCGCCGGAGCAGCAGCCTTCGGCTTATCGCCAACGGGCACAGCCGTATCCGCGGGAGCAGCGTCTGGTGCAGCCGGCTTCGATGCTCCCCGGCTCCCGGCAGGAATATTGGGCTCTGCATCCTCCGGCGTCTTCGGTTTGCTCTCTCTCTCTAATCCATCCGGCTTGCTCAACGGCACATCCAGCACCTTCTTTGGCGCGCCCGTGCTGGCAAAGGTCTCGTCGGGCTTGCTGGCGATCGCCGCCCGCATGAAGTCCATCCACATCGGAAGCGCCGCGCGCGCGCCAGTCTCCTTCTCGCCCAGCGACTGGCGATCGTCGAAGCCAATCCACGTCCCACAGGTGATCGACGGCGAAAACCCGATGAACCACGCGTCCGTGTAGTCGTTGGTCGTGCCCGTCTTTCCCCCCAGAGGATGCTTCAGCTGCGAAGCCGCCGCCCCCGTCCCCATGCGCACAACCGCCTGCAGCAGCTCCATCATCGTGCGCGCCGTCTCGACCGAGATCACCTCAGTCACCTCGGTCATCTTCTGATCGAACGGCAGTCCATCCGCCTGCGTCACCTTGCGAATGTAGTGCGGCTCGATGCGAATCCCGTCATTGGGAAACACGCTGTAAGCGCCAACCTGCTCGTAGAGGGTAATGTCCGCCGACCCAATCGCCACCGGCAGAAACACCGGCATGTCGCTCGTGATGCCAAACCGATGCGCCGTCTCAATCACCTTCCGAATACCCAGATGGTTTGCCAGCTTCAGCGCGGGAATATTCCGCGACTCGGCGAACGCGTTCAGCAGAGTCATCGCCCCCTTGTAGCCCGCCTCGTAGTTATGTGGGGTATAGGGCCCATTCGGCGTAGGGAAGGTCGTCGGTCCATCGATGATGATATCCGTCGGCTTCGCGCCCGCCTCAATCGCCGTCGTGTACACATAGGGCTTGAACGACGATCCCACCTGGCGCTGCGCCTGCGTAGCCCGGTTGAACTGCGACAGCGCGAAGTCCCTCCCGCCCACCATTGCCAACACCTCGCCATCGGAGTTGTTCACCGCCATCATCGACGCCTGCGCCCCGGAGTCCTGCTGCAGCGAAGCACGAAAACTCCCATCGGCAGCCTTACTCTCCAGCCTCACGTAAACGACATCCCCATTGCGAAGAAAGCTGTCGCCATCCTGGTTCTGCGTCCACTTCCAGTCGTCAGGCGTCAGAACAACCTGCTGCGCGCCCACCTTCACCTCGACCTTTTTCGCCGAAACCGCCGTCACCAGCGCATGAAAATAGCTCCCAACCTCAAGCGGCTGCGACCAGTCCGGATGCCTGTAGCTTTGCAGATCCACTCCGGCCAGCACGATGTTCGGCAGCGCCCCCTTCCATCCGTGCCGCCGCTCGTAGGTCGCCGTACCCTCCAGAACGGCCTTGTTTGCGACTACCTGCAGATCCAGGTCGAGCGTCGTATACACCTTCAGCCCCGCACCATGCACCTGTTCGACGCCATACTCCTTCTCCAGCTGCCGCCGAACCTCTTCCACAAAATAAGGCGCGACGCTATTCGGAGGCGACTCGATATGCAGCCCAAGCGGCGCCGCCATGGCCGCGTTCGCCTGCTGCCGCGTGATCTTGCGGTCACCCAGCATCTCGTTCAGCACAAGATTCCGCCGCTTCAGCGCACGCTCCGGATACCTCACCGGAGAGTAGTACTCCGGCCCCTTCGGCAACGCCGCAAGCAGCGCCGCCTCCGGCAGAGTCAGGTCGCGAATATGCTTGCTGAAGTAGTACTCCGAACCAGACTCGAATCCATACGTTCCCCGCCCCAGGTAGATCTGGTTCGCATACAGCGTAAAAATCTGCTCCTTCGTAAACCGGCGCTCGATCTGCATCGATAGAAACACTTCCTGAATCTTGCGCCCGTACGTCTTCTCATTCGAAAGAAAAAGATTCCGCGCCAGCTGCATCGTCAACGTCGAGGCGCCCTGGGCCCGTCCGTTGGAGTGCAGATCGCGATAAGCCGCCCCCACGGCCCGCACCAGGTTCACGCCCCAGTTACGCTGAAAGCTCTTATCCTCAATCGAGATAATCGCCTGCCGCAGAACCGGAGGAAACTCCGAATACGGCACCACCACGCGGCGCTCCAACGCAAACGATCCGAAGACCCTTCCGTGAACGTCCAGCAACTCAGTTGTGGTATTCGGGCGATACCGCGCAAGGTCTTCCATCTGGGGCAGGTCAATCGAATAGACCAGCATCAGGCCGCACATGGCCCCGAAAACAGCCGACAGCCCCAGCAAGGCAAAGAACGTAAAACGCCTCGCCATCCGGCGGCTGGGATAGTCGGGCCCGTTCAGCGTGAGGCGTCGAAAAATCTGCCGCCAGCGCGGCTCGGTTTCCAGCTCTGGCAACCTTGTTTCGCGGTGGAATAGGCTCTGCACTGCCTCTCACAATAGCATGGGCATCGTCAGGCAAACGGCCGATCAGTTTCGCTCAGAAACAGGGGAAGAATCAAGCCGTGCGCGCTAGGCAGCCTTGCTTTTCAGAAGATCGAGCGCCTTCGAAAGCTGCTCGTCCACTGCCACTCCCGGCTTCTGCGCCGCCGGCTGGTTGTCCGCCGGTATAGTGTCATCCTCCACCGCCGCTCCATCGTCGATATTCGAGGCCACCAGCACACCCGGGGTCACGCCATCATCCTGCAGCTTCTTGCCCGACGGCGACTCGTACTTCGCGACCGAAAGAATCAGCGCCGCGCCATCCGGCAGTTCAAAGGTCTTCTGCTGCGCGCCTTCGCCAAAGGTCTTCTCTCCTACCAGCTCCGCGCGTTTGTTGTCGAGCAGAGCTGCGGCGACCAGTTCACCCGGTCCGGCAGTGCCCCGGTTGATCAGCACCACCAAAGGCGCCGTCGCGTTGATCGCCTTCGAGGCATCAGCCACGAAGGTCTGCTTCTGCACCTTCTGGCCTTCCAGCGTCGCGATCGTCCCGGACTTCAGGAGGAAGTTCGCCAGCCTCGTCGCCTCCGCCATGTCGCCGGCGGCAACGTCGCGAAGATCAAGCAGAACCTTCTTGTTTCCAGCCTTTTGCATCGCCTTCAGCTTGGTCTCGACCTGCTGGACATGATCGTGGTCGAGCACGACAGGCTTCAGGTACAGGATCGAAGAGTTCTCATACATCGTCTCCGCCACCGGAGGCACCACTGTCGCAATGCGTGTCATCGAAACCTTCTCCGGCGTCGCCTTTCGCGGTCGAACCACCGAAACCGTCAACTCGCTCCCTGGCTGCCCCTCCAGCAGGAGCTGGATCATGGCCAGCGACAGGTCGCGCGTATCCTGCGTTCCGATCGCTTCGATAATGTCGCCGTCGTTCAGGTTGGCCTTGTCAGCCGGGCTCCCCGGAACTACCGACACCACGGTCGCATACCCATACCGCTTCGACACGTTGATTCCCACCTGCGCCTTGCCGCCCTTGTCTGCCTTGTAGGCCTTGTAGTCCTCTGGCGTCAGATAGCTTGAGTCGGCATCGAGCGACTCCAGCAGCCCCCGCAGCGCACCGTTCGTCACCGCGTTGATGTTCGGCTCTTCAACGTAGTCCGTCTGGATATGTCGCAGCACCTCGCTGTACACGTTGATCTGCCGGTACGCGCCATCCTGCGGCTCCGACGCGGCGCTCACCCCGCTCGAGTTGACGCCAAGGAAAACGGTCAGCACCAGAACAACCGATACGACGAGCAGAAGGATCTTTGTAATCTTGGGCATAGGTTCGAACGATCTCCACAGACAAATTTCAGACAGCTTCGCCACCAGGGGTTAGACGTACCCCATCCTCGAAATGATACTCTCGTACGAAGATTGCGCGATACCTGGCGTTCTACAACATTGGTGGCGGTGGGCAGAATCGAACTGCCGACCTACGGGTTATGAGTCCGTCGCTCTAACCATCTGAGCTACACCGCCTATGTGTGTATGGCCACGCCTGCAGGAACGTCACGCGACGAAAAGAAGGAGAATCGCCGCGGCACAGCCAGTTCCAATCATACTTGATTCCGGGCAACGCGAAAAGGACTCCCCCACCGTTCTCGGCGTCATCCCCGCCCGTCTTGCCTCCACGCGGTTGGCCCGTAAGGTCCTTCGTCCCATCGCCGGTAAACCGATGCTCGCCTGGGTCTACGAGGCCGCAAAGGCATGTCCGCAGCTCGACCGCGTGCTCATCGCCACGGACTCCGACGAGGTCGCGGAACTTTGCCAGGCCAACGGCTGGCCCTGCCAGCTCACCTCGAGCGAGCTGCCCAGCGGCACCGACCGCGTCCATGCCGTGGCGCAGCAGATCCACGCCGACATCTACGTCAACATCCAGGGTGATGAGCCACTCCTGAAGCCCCAGCACCTCACCGCGCTCCTCCGGCCCTTCAGCCAGGAGCACGTCGATGTCTCCACCCTCAAAGTCCTCTGCACAGCCGCGAACATCAACAATCCAAACGCGGTAAAGGTAGTCACCGCCACCGACGGCCGCGCCCTCTACTTCTCCCGCGCCACCATTCCCTACGACCGCGACGGAGCCGGGCCGCCGTACTGGAAACACATCGGCCTCTACGCCTATCGCAAGGCGGCCCTGAACCGCTTCCCCACCCTACCCACCAGCACCCTCGAACAGACGGAGCGGCTGGAGCAGCTTCGCTTCCTCGAGAACGGCATCAGCGTCTACGTCGAACCCACCGACTTCGACACCATCGGCGTCGACACCGAAGACGACCTCAAACACGTCGAAGCCCTCCTGCGACGCTAGGGCGGTTCCAGGATTGATAGACCAAAAATAAAGTGTCATCCTGAGCGGAGCAACTCGCCCTTTTTGCGAGTTGCGGAGTCGAAGGACCTGCGGTTGTCTTTTCATCCGGATACATTTTCTTTGAATCCGCGCTAGACTAGACCACTGTTTGACCTGCCCTCTCACCCCCGAACATCAGAATCGTCATTTCGACCGGAGCGGAGAAACCCGCTTCTCTACCCATATCGCCTCCAGCCACAAAGCCGTTGCAGTTGCTCTTGCAGTTGCTCTTGCAGTTGCTCTTGCCGTGGCTGTTGCTGTTGCTCGTTCTTTGACTCACCCCTAACAAACGTCATCTCGACCGAAGGCGGCGCTCTTTTGCCGCCGCAGTGGAGAGATCTCTGTATTTCGTCTTTGCTCTTGCTCTTGCTAGGGGGTGTCATCAAACTCGATATATGCGTGAGCCTTTGGCTTATTTAGCTTCTGGGGATGGGTGTTAGGCGTTACGGATTGCGGGACGATCAG
>WNFJ01344634.1_pt1 | contig 10126 bp, 8 predicted proteins | sample 5400461 | NCBI WGS metagenome assembly WNFJ01 (sample SAMN13153349, study PRJNA577476) | soil metagenome | isolation source: 115 cm saprolite on Douglas fir-dominated hillslope | place: USA:California | collected 2013-09-17
GCCGCCCCGCCGGGAGGACGAATGCACGGACTGCTGACCACGCTTGGGCGTGGCTTCAAGAAATGGATCGGCTGGAAACGGCTCGGAATCGCGGCGAGCGTCCTCATCATCGCCTTTGCGGTCACGACCCTGGTCCGCACCCTCAAGGGCGTCGATACCGCCGTGATCCTGACGGCGCTGACCGAAATACCGCCGCACCACATCGCGCTCGCCGCGCTTTGCGTGGTCGGCGCGTTCTGCACACTGACCTTTTATGATTTCTTCGCGCTGCGGACCATCGGCAAGAAACACGTGCCCTACCGCATCGCAGCGCTGTCGAGCTTTACCAGCTACACGATCGGCCACAATATCGGCGCCACCGTGTTCACCGGCGGCGCGATCCGGTTTCGGATCTATTCGGATTTTGGTCTGAACGCCATCGACGTCGCCAAGATCTGCTTCCTCTCAGGGCTGACCTTCTGGCTCGGCAATCTGTTCGTGCTCGGCTTCGGCATGGCCTGGCACCCCTGGGCCGCCTCCGCGATGGACCTTTTGCCGCCGGCGATGAACCGGCTGATCGCGCTCGGCTGCCTCGCCGGCATTGCGGCCTATTTCATCTGGCTGGTGATGGGCGAGAACCGCCGCGAGCTCGGTCAGAACGGCTGGAAGGTGGTGCTGCCCTCGGCGCGGCTGACGCTGCTGCAAGTCCTGATCGGCGTGGTCGATCTCGGCTTCTGCGCGATGGCGATGTATCTGTTGATGCCGGCCCAGCCGGGCATTGATTTCATTTCGCTGGCGGTAGTGTTCATTCTGGCGACGCTGCTTGGTTTCGCCAGTCATGCGCCCGGCAGCCTCGGCGTGTTCGACGCCGCGATGCTGGTGGCGCTGCCTGAATTCGGCAGGGAGCAGTTGCTCGCGACGCTGTTGGTGTTCCGGATCCTGTATTTTGTAATCCCTTTCGGGATCGCGATCAGCATCATGGGAACGCGTGAGCTATGGCTCAACGTCGTGCGGCCTTGGCAGGAACGCCGCCGGCTGAACGAGAATTTTTCAACGCCCACAGCCGTGCCGCAGCCGCTGGAGGGCCGGCAAGCGCAGCGCGTGAAACGCCGGCAGGCGCGAGGCTAGAGACGCCGGGACTCTTTTGCGCCGTCTCTCTTATTTCCGCCCTATCCGTAACGTCAAACGCGTCATGGCCCAAATTCACCTCCGCTCGATGATCGCCTGCGCGCTGCTCGTGGGAACGCTCTGCGCATTGCCGGCGCGTTGGACGCCGGCACAGACCGCGCCGGCGGCAGCGCAGGGCGCGCCGGATGCCTCGATGCAGATTTCATGGGAGGTCCGCAACCGCTTCCGGCTGTTCCGCGAAGAGCGTGATTTCCTGCTCCATACCGAGAGCGCGCGCGACCGCAGCGTTCTCGCCTCCGAGCAGGCGCTGGAACTGCAGAGCGACGGCCGCGGCTGGGCGCGCAACACGGTGAACCGCCAGTGTATCGATCTGTTGGGCCGCGTCAGCGAGCCCTGTACCCGCGACAACGTCAAGGAAAGCTACCTGACGCCGGTGGATCATGCGGTCACAGTGCGGCTGACCGGCGCTATTCCGGTGGGCGCCACCTGCGCCTGGTCGTTCGACGATGGCGATGGTCCGCAGCAATCGACCTTCGATTGCGCCGAGCCCGTCAATTTGAGGGCGCACTACGGCCGGCCCACCGTCGCGACCGTCGAGGTCTCCTCCGGGCCCGAGGCGCCGCAGCATCTTTCAACCGAGATCACGGTGCGCGATTTCTTCATCGCCGGCCTCGGCGACAGCATCGCATCCGGTGAAGGCAATCCGGACCGTTCGATCGCATTGTCGGACGAGGGTTTTTGCTTCCGCTACTATCTGGCCACGGCGGCTTCCCAATATTACCGTCCGAGCCGCGCCGGCTATAAGGGCGGACGGGCTTGCGAAGCTCCGGACACGCTGCAAGTTTGGCAGCACCAGAGCGCGCTGTGGTTCAATTCCGCCTGCCACCGTTCGCTCTACAGTTATCAGACCCGCACGGCGCTGGCGCTCGCGGTGCGCTATCCGCACATCGCGGTGACCTATCTGCCGCTCGCTTGCACCGGCGCCACCATTCCCGATGGGCTGTTCGGCTGGCAGCGCGCGCGGGAATGCCCGCCGACCAAATCTGGGGCGAACTGCTCGGGCTCGGTCAACGCGCAACTCGACGAACTGCGCGCCGCCGTCGCTGCTGCGAAGAAGCGTCAGCCCGACCGCAAGCTCGATTTGATCTTGTTATCGATCGGTGCCAACGACATCAATTTTTCCGGATTGGTCGCCGATGTGATCGTGGACAACCCGACCGAGCGGGTGCTGTTTCGGCGCAGCGGCGTGATGGGATCGGTTGAGGATTCCCGCGCGGCACTGGCGCGTGACCTGCCGCAAAGCTTTGCCAAACTGCGCGAGGCGCTGAAGCCCTTGGTCGGCGATCTCCAGCACGTCGTGTACGTGTCCTACGCCAACCCGACGCTCGCCGAAGCCGGCGCGCCCTGCCCCGGCGGCCGCGCCGGCTTCGATATTCATCCCTCCTTCAACGCCGAGCCGCAGCGGCTCGCCAAGGTGTCGAGCTATGTCGACCAGGAATTCCTGCCGCGGTTGAAGGCGCTCGCATTGTGCCAATCCGGCGTGCTGTGCCGCGATCCCACAGCCGATCGCATGACCTTTGTCGATGCCCATCAGGCGGCATTCGCCGATCACGGATTTTGCGCGCGCGCCTCGAGCGACCCCGAATTCGATCGCGAGTGCTTTTCGCCGAAGGGCGAAAGCTTCGATCCGGATATCGTCACCGCCGCCAACCAGCCGATGCTGTGCGGCCGCAGCGCCGGCGAATATCGCGCCTATCTTCCCCGCGCGCGCTGGATCCGCGATGCCAACGACAGCTACTTTGCGGCGATGACCTATCCGCAGGGGCTGCCCGCTTCCAGTCAGCCCGCCGACATCCACGACGCGACCTGGGGGATTCTGTCAGCCGTCTATGGCGGCGCGGTGCACCCCTCCGCCGAAGGCCACGCCGCGATGGCGGACGCAGCGTTACCCGCGGTGGCCTCGGTGCTGGAGCTCGATGCCCCGCCGTCTGAGATAACCCAGGAGCCGATGGCGCCCATCGTGCCGTCGTCCGGCGTACGTTGACGCGCACTACTTCGGCAGTGGCGCCGGCGCGCTCTTCTTTGCAGCAGCGGGAGATTTCACCGCGGCCACCGGCGGCTTCATCGCTGCCGCCTGCGTCGGCAGGTATTTTGCGACGATGGCGGGATCGAGCTGGGCCATCGCGGTATCCGGCAGCCGGGTCCAGGTTTCATCCTTGCCGAACAGCGAAATACCGAGATAGCCGCGCATGGTCAGCGTCTGGCCGTCGGGACTGACGCTCATCTTGGCATGATAGATCTTGCCGTCGCGCGGATCGAGCACGTTGCCGTCCTCATATTTCAATCCGTCGCGCTTCATGTCCCTGATGAAAGACAATCCAAGCCACGGCGCGTCCTTGCGATCGTCGGTGCAGCTGGCGCAAGTCTTATTGGGATCATCACCAGGTTGCGGGAATGTCTTGGCAATCACGCCTTCGAAAATGCCGTCGTGGTCGATGATGAGAAACCAGCCCACGGTCCTGCCATTCTCCATCTTCTGCCACAGCCCCGCGGCCGACGGCTCGGCGGCCTGCCCCAGGGATACGATGGCAAGCGACAGCAGAAGACCCGCTAGGAACGGCAACGCCAATCGAAGTCCGGGTATCGCAATCCGCATCATCACCACCTGACCAATCCCATTGCAGCAATAGCCCTAGACTAAGGCCATTTCGCGGATGGTTCCAGTGCTGCATCATGTTTCAAACGATTGCTGGGAAGGCTAGATGTCACAAATCCGCCGCAGCCTTTGGGTCCGGCGTTTTGCGCTTCCGATCAGTTGACCCCGAGCTTCTTCTGCAGGCTCGACGACGACGTCGTGTACTGGAACACCAGCCGCTTGTCCGGATAGACATAGCGATGCGCCTTCTGCGCCATCAGCGCGCCTTCGTGGAAGCCGCACAGGATCAGCTTGAGCTTGCCGGGATAAGTGTTGATATCGCCGATCGCAAAAACGCCGGGCACGCTGGTCTCGAACGCCGAGGTCTCGACCGGCACCAGATTGTGCTCAAGCTCGATGCCCCAGTTCGCGACCGGCCCGAGTTTCATGGTCAGGCCGAAGAACGGCAGCATGGTGTCGCATTCGATTTTCGAAATTGCGTTGTCGGTGCCCTTGATGGTCGCGCCGGTCAGCATGCCATCCGCGCCTTCAAGTCCCGTAACTTGACCGATCTTCAAATCCAACTTGCCGGAATTAACCAGCGCCCGCATCTGCTCAACACTGTGGGGCGCCGCGCGAAAATCGTCGCGCCGGTGCAACAGCGTCACGCGCTTGGCGACCGGATGCAAATTGAGCGTCCAGTCCAGCGCGGAATCGCCGCCGCCAACGATCAAGAGATCCTTGTCGCGGAACTGGTCCATCTTGCGAACGGAATAAAACACCGAGCTGCCTTCATAGGCCTCGATGCCCGGCACCGGCGGGCGTTTTGGCTGGAACGATCCACCGCCGGCGGAGATCACGACCACCTTGCACTCGAAGACCTTGCCGGCGTCGGTGGTGACGCGAAAAGCGGGATCGCCGATCTTCTCGATCTTCTCCACCATTTCGTTGAGATGGAAGGTCGGGTGGAACGGTTTGATTTGCTCCAGCAGCGCCTCTGTAAGGCCCTGCCCGGTGACGAAGGGAATGCCGGGAATGTCGTAGATCGGTTTTTCCGGATAGAGTTCGGCGCATTGGCCGCCGATCTTGTCGAGGATGTCGACAACATGTGCCTTCATATCGAGCAGGCCCAGTTCGAAAACGGCGAACAGCCCGCAGGGGCCCGCGCCAATAATCAGCACATCGGTTTTGATCGCTTCGCTCATGTCGCTTCTTTTCGGTTGAACCACACCTTTGAACCACGCCTTCGCGCTGCGCCTGTCTAGCCAACGCAAGGGGCTGAGGAAAGCCATAATATGGCACCTCACGCCACGGCAACCCCTTGCCGCAGTTCGACAACTGCGCTGTAAAAGCACCTCACTTTCGGAGTTCGTCGCCGTGAACGCACCTGCCCGTCTCGATTCAACGCCGCTTCTGGAAGATTTTCCCTACCGCCTGACCGATAATGTTCGCTTTGCCGATCTCGACCCCAATCATCACGTCAACAACGCGGTCTATGCGACCTATTTCGAGACCGGCCGCGTCACGTTGATGAAGGACCGCAGCTACGGCCTGATGCCGTCGGGCCTGGCCTGGATCATGGTCCGGCTCGATATCCATTTCCGCGCCGAATTACGCTGGCCGGGCACGATCGAGATGGGGCTCGGCGTCTCAAAATTCGGCCGGACCTCCGTCACCTTCGATCAGGTGGTGTTTTCCGAAGGCAAATGCGTCGCCTCGGCGCAATCGGTGAGCGTCTTGATCGACGAGAATAATCGCAAGCCGACGCCGCTGACTGAGGAGATCGTCAGGAATTTTCAGCCCTGGCTGCGGCGCGGCGTCGAAATAGCGCAGCCCAGGTTTTAAGCCTGCCGCTCCGGCGTCGATACTTTGAGGCCGTCGAGCTCGTCGCTGACCTTGATCTGGCACGACAGCCGCGAATTCGGCCGCACATCAAAACCGAAATCCAGCATGTCCTCTTCCATCGGCGACGGCGCCCCCACCTTTTCGCGCCACTCTTCATCAACATAGACATGGCACGTCGCGCAGGCGCACGCGCCGCCGCATTCGGCTTCGATGCCCGGGACGGCGTTGCGGATCGCCGCTTCCATCACGGTCGCGCCGTTTTCGACCTCAATGGTGCGGGTTTCGCCGGTATGGTCGGTAAAATGTATTTTGGCCATGGGTGCTCGTGCTGCCGGATAAGGGGGTCCGGCAGTCCTATAACGGGTCGATCCGCTCCGCGCTAGCGGTGGGGGCAAAAACCTGTGGCGCGGTTTTTGCGATTGGCCCCTCGTGGCCGAGATATCCGCCGCTCGCGGCCGAGATCAGGATCGGCGCAGGACCGCGTCGATCGCGCTGCGCGCTTCGGTAATCGCATCATCGAGCGCGCCGAGCGCCTGGGACGGATCGCTGCCGTTGCCAAATGCAGTTTCCAGATCCTGCGCCGCGTCCGCCACCGCGAAGGCGCCGATCGCGCGTGCCGAACCTTTTAGCGTGTGCGCCAGCGCGCCCGCGTCAGGGGGTAGCGTTGAGAGCATCGCGAAAACGCCGGCCGCCTGGGCTGAAAACATCGCCAGCACCTCGCGCTCGAGGCTGGCATCGCCAAGCGTCATGCGCCTAAGATGTTCGATATCGATCGGACCGTCATCGGGAACGAGCGGCGGCGATGGCATCCAGTCAATCCGTTCCAGATGAAGCGGCATGGCGATAACCCAAATTCCCCTGCCCGATGGTTCCGGCAGGGGGTTTTCGACAGCCAATCACGGAAATGGTTAACGGAACGTTTTGCGTATCTGCCGTAAGTTCGCCTTGTTTTCGGCGGAGAGTTGCCCCAATCAACCCAGCCAAACAAGAAATTTGTGGAACCGTAAGGCCTTACGGCACCGCGCTGTTAACGATGATTAAGATTGTATTAATCGCAGGCATTTCATTCGCCTCGCCTTGCCAATAGGATGTTTCCGGATGGTGGCGGAGAAGCCGGGCGACGGCCGCGCTTTCGCGACCAGCAAGGGGAACACCGGCTTCGAGCTTTCGCGAGGGGCGTTCGCGCAAGCCTTTTCCGGGGACGCGTAAAAAGTAACACGAGGGCGCAGACTGAACATGGCGAACAATCCCAAGAAGGTCAAAGACCCCACCGAAGTCGCGCTTTCTGCCATTCAGGAAGCCCTCAACATCAGCGACGTGAATGCGGTGGACGACGGGCGCAGTTCAGCCCGCAGCGACGTGACGCCAGCGAATATGTCCTCGACGCCCGACTACAACGAGCCCGCATTCGACACCCGGCCGAGCGTCGATCGGCCGATCTTTGATCCGATCGAGGAACCGCGCGCGACCCGCCGCGCCGCCAACGACGACCGCGAAACCATCGGGCAGATTCTGCAGGCCATCCAGAAGGGCCGCCCCGCCCGCAATGTCTATACGCTCGCCACGCTGTTTGCCGGCGTCTGGATTCTCGGCGCGGCGCTATTGACCTTCAGTTTTCTCCCCTCGCTGCAGGCTGCGATCGGTCAGGGCAGCGGCGGCGCGCTGGCATTGGCGGGTCTAGCGGCGTTGTTCTTTGCGCCGGTGCTGCTGTTCTATTTCCTGGCGAGCCTGTCCTGGCGCGGCCAGGAATTGCGCATGATCGCGCAGTCGATGGCGCAGGTCGCGATCCGCTTTTCGGAGCCCGAGGGCGCCGCCAGCGACTCGATGGTGACGGTCGGTCAGGCGATCCGCCGCGAAGTCGCGGCGATGGGCGACGGCGTCGAACGCGCGATCGCGCGCGCCGGCGAACTGGAAACGCTGGTGGCCAATGAAGTCGCGGCGCTCGAGCGCGCCTACTCCGACAACGAGGTGCGCATCCGCGCTTTGCTGCAGGATATCGCCCATCAGCGCGACAATCTGGTCGGACAGGCCGAGCAGGTCCGCAGCGCCATCTCCGGCGTGCAGATCGACCTCCGCCACGATATCGCGCTGATCTCCGATGCCATCGCCTCCCGCGTCGATGAAGTCGCCAAAAGCATCACCGGCGCTTTGGAAGAACGCGGCGCCCATATCACCAGCGCACTCAGCAATGCCGGCGACAACATGATCCTGGCGCTCGGCGAGCGCGGCGGCGACCTGCTCGACCGTCTCGAGGAAGCCAGCGCCGAAACCACCCGCGCCGTGCTCGACGCCTCGGAGCGCCTCACGACCAGCCTCAACTTCAAGACCGGCCACGTGCACGACGAATTCGTCGACCTCGCCGACCGCGTCCACGAGATGCTGAACGAGCGGATCGACCGCATCACCAACGAATTCGAGGCGCGGTCTTCCACCATCGTCGACGGCATTTCCGACCGCACCGAACAGGTCCACGACTCCCTGAAGAATTCCTCAGACTCGCTGTTGCTGGAGCTCGAGCTGCGCAGCGGCGATCTCGTCAACAAGATCGACGACGCCGGCAACCGGTTGGCGACCCGCATCCTCACGTCCGGCGACAAGGCCAGCGAAGCGCTTGATGTGACCGTGAACTCGCTGGTGGCGAAGGTCGTGAGCCAAACCGAGACCGCGCACGACACCCTCTCCCTGCAGATGAGCGCGTTCGATGAACTGGTGAAGAACCAGGGCAGCGAATTGGCGGAAAAGTTCGCGCGCGACAGCGGCACGCTCGGCGCATTGATCACCCGCCACATCTCGGAATTCGACCGTACCGTCAAAACCTTCGGCGGCGAGATCGTCGATCGCATGGGCCAGCGCACCCAGGATATCGCGGAGACGCTGAAGACCTATGTCGACACCTTCGACACCCGCCTGACCTCGAACGGCGGCGAGATCACGGCTTCGCTCGATCAGCGCCTGCTGCAATTCGAGACCACGTTGGGCACCCGCGTCGCCCATCTCGACAGCTCGCTCGACAGCAGAATCAATTCCTTCGATGAATCGATTGACAGCCGTCTCAAATCGCTCGAGCAGACCTTCGACACCCGGGCCAAGTCGGTGACCGAAACCGTCGACAGCCGTCTCAACTCGCTGGCATCCTCGCTGACCGATGGCGCGGCGCAGACCATCCACTCGATCGATTCGCGCCTGACCCAGCTCACCTCTTCGCTCACCGAGGGCACCACTCAGGCGATCCAGTTGATCGATACCCGTCTTACCCATCTTACCACGTCGCTGTCGACCGGCACCGCCCAGGCGGTCGAAGCCGTCGACCAGCGCATCGCCGGCGTGACCCAGACGATCGATGGCCGCAGCACTCACTTGGCCGACACCATCACGGCGCGGTTCCAGGAAATTCACCAGGGCATCGAAACCCGCGTCGGCGCGGTCGCCGGCGATCTCGACGTCCGCATCGCCCAGTTCGAGGACTTGTTGGGTTCGCGCGTCGAAGCCGTGGCGGGCCGCATCGAAAGCAGCGGGCGGCAAGCCAGCGACGGCCTGATGGCCCGCGCCGAGGAGTTGTCGCTTGGAATCCGTTCCCATGTCGAGGACGCCGAGCGCTCGCTGACGAACCTCGTGGTCAACACCAGCGAGACCATCCAGACCGGCGCCCGTGCCGCGCAGCAATCGCTGCTCTCGGTTTCCTCCGATGTCGGCGCCCAATTGAAGCTGACCTCGTCGGAAGTCGAGCGCGCCCTCACCGCGGTCGGCACCGGTGCAGCGAACTCGATCCTGACCAGCGCCCGCGACGCGCAATCAACCCTGGTGACGGCGTCTTCGGATGCCGCCAACCAGATCCGATCGCTGTCCGGCGACGTCGAACGCACGCTCTCGGCCGCCGGCAACGTGACCGCCTCCCAGCTCAAGTCGGTGTCGAGCGACGTCGAGCGCACGCTCTCGGCTGCCGGCAACGCAACTTCCGCGTCGATCCTTGCCGGTGCGCGTGAAGTTCAGACCACGCTGGTCGCCGCGTCGTCGGACGCTGCCAACCACGTCAAAACGCTGGCCGCCGATATCGAGCGGACGCTGTCGATCGCGGGCACCTCCACCGCCGAATCGATTGTCGCCGGCGCGCGCGAGGCCCAATCCACGCTTGTTACCGCTTCCTCGGATGCGGCGGGCCAGGTCAAGTCGCTGGCAGCCGAGGTCGAACGTACGCTTTCGGCCGCCGGCAATGCGACCGCTGCGTCGATCCTCTCCGGCGCGCGTGAAGCTCAGACCACGTTGGTCAATGCGTCGACGGACGCCGCCAACCACGTCAAATCGCTGGCTACCGACGTCGAACGTTCATTGTCGATCGCCGGCACTTCCACCGCGGAATCGATCACCGCCGGCGCCCGCGAGGCCCAGACCACTTTGGTCAAAGCATCGACGGACGCCGCCAATCACGTCAAATCACTGACCACTGACGTCGAACGTTCATTGTCGATCGCCGGCACTTCCACCGCAGAATCGATCACCGCCGGTGCCCGCGAGGCCCAGACCACGCTGGTCGCCGCATCA
>WNFJ01151363.1_pt1 | contig 10124 bp, 5 predicted proteins | sample 5400461 | NCBI WGS metagenome assembly WNFJ01 (sample SAMN13153349, study PRJNA577476) | soil metagenome | isolation source: 115 cm saprolite on Douglas fir-dominated hillslope | place: USA:California | collected 2013-09-17
TCTATTGGAAGGGTGAAATGTTTTCGATACCAACCGACACCCGCCGGCAGGAAACCACCCGCACCTCCCGCTGGATTCATCTCGTCGAATGGCCCTTCAATACTCCAATCGTGCGGCACGTCGAGCTTCCGCCATGCGCTGTCATCGAAGTCTGCTTTCTCAGCGCCCGGGGCATCGCCCTTAAGAAAACGCCAATCGCCATCGAAGGAAGAAGTAACTCGAGCATACGGCGCAGGTTGACGGGATGCCGCCGGAACAATTGAGAGCAGGGCCACAATCAGCGAAAGCAATGGCCAGTAGCGCGCGAATGATTTGCTGATAGGGTTAGTCATCGCTACTTGAAATCGCGCTGACTCATTTGGTTGCCGGACTGATGAAGCCGTGCACACGCAGCCACTGCTCGCAACGCTGCGGCCACGTCGTAAGAATCGGGTCTTTGCCGCCAAGTCCAAAACCATGAGGGCCGCGTTCGTAGATATTTAGTTCGAACGGCACGCCTGCTTTTTTGAGCGCCTCTGCAAACCGCAAGCTATTCTCAACCGGCACCGCCGTGTCGTTCGACGTGTGAACCAGAAAGGCAGGCGGCGTTTCTTTTGTCACTTGTTCTTCGTTCGATAGCAAGGTGACTAAGTCTGCTGACGGATTGTCTCCCAGCAACATTTTTCTTGAGCCAGCGTGCGTGAACTCTTTCATCGTTATTACCGGATAGATCAGAATCATCAAGTCGGGTCTGGAGCTGACTCGTTCGATCGGATCGGAAGCATCGAGCTTGCCTGGCTCAAAGTGGGTACCGATGGTCGACGCGACGTGACCGCCGGCGGAGAATCCAAGGATGCCGACACGCTTTGGATCGATGTTCCATTCAGTAGCTCGTGCTCGTACAGTGCGAATCGCGCGCGCCGCATCTTGCAGCGGCGTTGGATGATGGTATCGAGGTCCGAGCCGATACTTGAGCACGAATGCAGTAATGCCCAACGTGTTAAGCCATTCCGCGACTGGCCGCCCCTCGTGATCGGCCAGATGGGTATAGCCTCCACCAGGGCAAACGATGACCGCGGCGCCGGTCGCCTTTTGTTTCGGAGCGAAGTAAGGCGTCAAAGTCGGAATGTCGTTTGATTCTTTGCCGACCGCGCCTGGTGCGCCATTGGGCCAAAGGATGATTGGTTCTGCGGCAGAATCGATCCCTTTCTCGGTCGCACTTCGCCAGGGTATCGAGATGGACGATAGAGTAATTGCCAAAATCAAAATGAGCATCCATTACTTCCTTGAAAAGCTCCGCGAGAGATTCAACCGCAGAGGTCGCCGAGGTTCTCGCAGAGGACGCAAAGAGACTCTCTGGCTCTGCGTTCCTCTGCGCATCCCTCTGTCTCCTCTGCGGTTAAATTAAAATCAGCTTCCCTTACTATCATGCTTACCAGTACTGATGAACCAACGCTCGAATGCGCCGTTCATAGATCTCTCTCACCGCGCCCATGGTCTGATCAGTCAGCGCTGGAAAGTCAGCCGCGCGCGCGTTGTCCGCGGCTTGCGAGGGACGCTTTGCGCCGGGAATCGCGCACGTCACTGCATCGAACATCAAAATCCAGCGCAAAGCGAATTGCGCCACGGTCATTTGCTCAGGCACGTGTGCGCACAACTCTTCGACCGCCCGCAAGCCCGTTACATAATCAACGCCGGAGAATGTCTCGCCCCGATCGAACGCCTCGCCATGGCGATTGAAGGCGCGATGGTCGTCCGCCTCGAATTGGCTATGCGAGGTCAGTTTGCCGGTAAGCAGGCCCGATGCCAGCGGCACGCGCGCGAGAATGCCCACACTTCGTTTCTTGGCCTCGCCGAAAAACAGCTCCGCCGGACGCTGCCGAAAGATGTTGAAGATGATCTGCACCGTCTGCACCCCGGGATATTCAATCGCCTTCAGCGCCTCTTCGACCCTTTCCACACTCACGCCGTAGCAGCGAATCTTGCCCTGTCTGACAAAGTCATCGAGCGCCGCGAACAATTCCGGATTGTAGTAAACCTCAGTCGGCGGACAGTGTAGTTGCAGCAGGTCGAGCGCGTCAGTTTCCAGATTCTTCAAACTGCGCTCGATAAAGGCGCTCAGATTTTCCGGGTTGTAGCCGGATGCAACGTGCGGATCCAGACGCCGTCCCGCCTTGGTCGCGATGATTATTTCTTCGCTGCGTTCGCGTTTGAGTTGCGCCAGCAAGCGCTCGCTGCGGCCGTCGCCATAAACATCGGCGGTGTCGAAGAAGTTAACGCCCAAATCGGCGGCGCGATGCAGGCTAGCGAGCGATTCCCGATCGTCAACCTCCCCCCACGCGCCGCCGATCGCCCAGGCGCCAAAACTAATCTCGGAAACTTTCCAGCCGGTTCGGCCTAGTTCTCGGTAGTTCATGGCAGGTCCAAAACCAATAGTGACACGCCCTGGCGCGGCAACATAAAACGCAGTGTCGCGCTAGCGTCTTTCCCCCTAACCTCGCGTGGCACATTCAACTCGGCGAGTTGCCCGGCCTTTTCGAGTCGCGCGTACTGTGCCGGAGTTGGTTGCTGCGGCGAGCCCATGCGCTGCCACTCCGTAAACGCGTTGCTGTGACTATCGTCGATGCGAAAGTGCCGCAGGCGCATGGTACCGCTTCGTACCGGAAGATTGCTCAGCCCGAGTTGAACTTCGGCAGCAGTCCCAATCACGTCATCGTCATGATAATACCAGACGAGTACGCAGAGTCTCTTTCGATCAAGACTGGCCAGTGCCATAACATCAGGCTTGGCCCGCACGCCGTCCTTCAACATCACATCGAGCGGCACTGCGCCGTCGCTTTCAACGGCAACACGCTGTCCGCTCACACGGCTGAACATGCGAAAGACGTTGAGCACTGGCTGGTCGATGCCATTCGTGGCCAGCACGCGAAAGCCCGCGAAGTAAGGCTGGTTCTCGAACTCAAAGGCCCACGTCAGTGCCGCTTCAAAATTCACTCCATACTTGTCGGCAAGTTCATATTCGCGCGCAAAGCTTGCTGCCGTGTAGCTCGAATACATTGTTGAGTTGCGATAGCCAAGCTGCGGTCCCTGACAAGCGGCGCAGCCATCGGGATCGGACTCGCCGATGATGATGGGTTTACTCTTGAGTTCGGGATACGACGCCACGATCTGAAAGCCGGAATTGATCGCCCGAAGCTGATTTGCGATTCCCATCTGCACGTGGCCATCGACAAACCGCGGCGATCCTTTCGCGTGGAAGGAAATGAAATCGAGCGGAGTGCCCTTGCTCCCGGTCGCGTAATTCGGACCCTTCAAACAGTGCTCGAGAAAATCGCGCATGAATTGTCCCCCACTGCCCGCAGTGTCCGGGCCGCCAACCGGCGCCGTCGGCAGCGCGCGCCGCAGGCCCGCAATCGCATAATCGTGCAGCTTGCGAAACTCCTCCGGCGTGCCGCGCCAGTAGCCGATGTTGGCTTCGTTCCAAACCTCCCAATACCACTGCTCGACTTCGGCGCGTCCATACCGCTCGATGCAGTGCCTGGCCCACTGATAGACCAACTCACTCCACTTCGGATAGTCCTTCGGCGGATAGGCCCAACCGGTGAAAATTTCATCGTACTTCGCCGCCGGCGTCCAATGATGCTGATAAGGCTCAGGCTTGATCGAGAGATCCTTCGGCATGAAACCGATCTGCACATAGGGCCTGACGCCGCGCTGAAGATAGGAATCGAAGATGCGATCCAGAATTGTCCAGTCGTAAACCGGATTTCCGTTGGCATCTTCGTGATACGCGTTGGTGCTGCCCCACTTCAAAGCAGGCATGCCATCGCCGGAGGTCAACAGATTGTGCGTGCGAAAGTAAACCGCGCGCGGCCGCAGTTGCCCCAGCTCGGCCAGAAGCTTCTTACCGTCCTTCATATAAGCGAAGTTCGGTTCGTCCGCCCCGAACATGCGCCAGACCGGACGCATTGGGCCTTTAACTTGAGAAGCATCGACCCGAATGTTTACCGGAAAGCTTTCAGTTTGGATCAGCTTCGTCTCCTGGGCCAAGAGGCTTGAGCTGAAGATGCTGCAACATATCAACAGCCAAAGGAATCGCAGGAACCATCGCCTGGATTTCATTGTGTTCGATTGTTTCACTATGCCTGTTAATTTTGCCGCACTGGAGACGCCGAAGCGAGTCCTCGCGAGCTTGACGCGAAAACCGGGGAGCGTGCCCGATCGCAAACTCCCCGGTTTCGGAAAGACCAGTCCAACTTTCGCCTAGAAGATAAACTTCGCTGACAACTGCGCGCGGCGCGCGTAGTTGAGTTGGTTTGAGTTGGACAAACTAATCGTCCCAAAACCGCCGGGGCACGGACGTGACGGCGTGTTGTCGCAAACGCCGGCGATCACAGTTCCAGCAGTCGACGGACTAACGACGGGAGTCGGAAGCAGCGGATGGTTGAAAGCATTAAGAAACTCCATCCGCAACTGAACTTTCATTCGCTCGTTCAGGCGTATGTCCTTACGCAGACCCAAATCAGCGTTATTGATTGGGTCCAGCCGTACCTCGGCAAAACGAAGCGGCAGGGTCCGCAAGTGATTCACCGGAGTCATGTTCGAGCCGGTGCTGTTATAAACGGAGAGAAACGCATCCGTGGTGAACCAGTGGTTCAGCGTTCGTTGGCTCTTGGGAACGGCGAGTGTTCCGCCCAGATAGAACGCATCGTTCGCGAACGCCACCGGGAAACCCGACTGGTAGACGTAGGTTCCCTCGATTTGCCAGCCGCCGATGATCGCGTTGACGAACCGATTCGCATTTGACAGGAACGGCTGGCCCTTCCCAAACGGCAACTCGTAGAAGGCACTCATCGAGAACCGATTAGGAACGTCCTGATCAGAGATCATCTTGGTCGGCGTCGCATCGGCGGCATTCAGATACTCGGTTTGCTGCGTCCACTTTGATCGAGTGTAGGCAAACTGGAGACCGTATCCCTTTGAAAACCGCTTCTGCAAGCTGAATTGGCCTGAGTGATACCAGGTCTTGCCGTCGTTGTTCGTCGTGTTTACGGCTCCAAACTCTGGAAACGGAACCAGCAACGAGGACCGTGAGCTGGTGCTGCTGGCGTTGGGTATCAGGCCGCCTCTAAACGGATTTGCGACCGTGCCTGTCAGGTTCGTGTTGTTGGTGTTCATAGCCGCGGTGCGCGAATTGTCGGTATTCAAGTACTTCAATGGCAAGGCATTGATGTTGCGCGTAATTTCAATGTCATAGCCAGAATCGCCAACGTACACAGCCTCCAACATCCATCCACCCCAAAGCTCACGCTGAACACCAAGTGACCAGCGTGCCTGCTTCGAGACTCTTGGGTTCTGGTTAAAGAACGTGATGAAAGAACGTGACAGCTTGTCCTAGCGCGGTTTGTTTGCCCAGGCTATTGCCGGTCGGTTCCAGAATTGTGGTGTTAAGGAAGGGCGTCGAAAGCGAAACCGGCAATGGCGTTCCGTTCGGGCCTGTTGTCAGAGGCGTCGTGGTGGTCTGAGTATATCCGGATTGCAGCACGTCACCACGACGTTCGCCAAGGAACCCCTGGTACAATCCGAAGCCTCCGCGGAAAACAGTCTTATCATTCCACTGATAGGCTAACCCGAGCCGAGGCAGGAGACCGTTCTTGGGCGTGTGATAAAGCCCGCTGCCCGTATCTTTGCCGGCAAATAACACCCCGCCTTTCACATTGATCTGAGCAAGTCCAAACGTGGTCTTCAAAATGGTGTCGGTCAGCGCCGCATAATTCGCCTGTGCCGCCGCCTCAATGGGTTGCGTATAGCTAAGATCAAAGCCTGAGATGCTCTTGTTCTGACGCTCAGTCAATGGAGTCTCAAATTCCCAACGCAAGCCGAGATTTAAGGTCAACTTCTTGCTGATCCGCCAGTCGTCCTGGCCAAAGAAGCCCCAGGTCTTCGAGTACTCCGAGTAATCAGCGGCGCGCACGATCTGCATCGTGCTCGGGTATCCGAGCAGGAAAGCAGCCCCGGTAAGGTCAGCGGTACTCGCACTACCCACCCGAGTGTAGGTGTTGTCAAAGATGAACTGGCCGGTCTGGTTATTGCTCTTGAAGTTGTCGTCCTCGCGATAGATTCTCATCTCTCCGCCGAACCTCAAGGAATGCGTACCCTGGGTCCGGTTCACGATGGCAGTAACAAAGTGGCTATCAACCGGACGGTTCTCGTTGGTATGGCCGTTACCCAAAGTGGCTCCGGTGCACGAGGTGCAATTGAAATCAAAGCGTGGGATACGCCTGATGCCTTCCGGAACCAAATTGTTATAGGAAGCAGGAAAACCAAGCGTAGTCAGGTCGATGCCATACTGTCCCTCAGGGGCGTCAGTCTTGCGGATGAAGCGGTTGTAGCCATACCTGAGGTTAAGCACCGTATTGGCATTGAACGTGTGGACTTCATCCACGACGGTCTGCTTCGAAATAAAAAAGAACCTGTCGCCAACGTAATCGGTTCCCGTGTAGTTGTTGTAAGTGCTGCTCCGGTTGTACCAGCTGTAGCGGCCGAATAATCGATCCTTCTGGCCAAAGTTCTGGTCAAGTCTGGTGGTGAAGTTGTCGTAGGGTTTGGTCTTCTCGGTGAGTTGTGAATCAAAGATATTCCCTACCAGTGCATTTGCGTTCTTTGGCTGCCCGAAGAGCGGCAGCAGTGCTTTGGCAACCGGATTGATTCGGTTCGCGGGAATGATGTTGTTGGCGAAAGCGGTACGATTAGTAACCGTGCCGTTTGAGAGGGTGCCAGTCAGCGGATCAAAGATGCAGATTTGACCAGCAGCGGGGCTAGAACAGTTGTTGGGCTTGGATGCCGAGAAATCGCCGCTCGCCAACGCCGCTGTCGGAACCCAAACGTTCGTGGCATCAAAGCGTGGGCGCGCGTCGCGAATGCCTTCATAAGAAAACAGGAAGAAGGTCTTGTTCTTCCCGTTGTAGACCTTCGGAATTACAACAGGACCGATGATGTTGAATCCGGGTCGATTCGAAAAAGTGAATGGCCGACCCTGGCCCCTCGCGTTACCGAAAAAGTCGTTAGCTGCCCAACCACCTGGTTCAATCCAGTAGTAGGCCGTGCCATGGATTTGGTTGGTGCCCGACTTGATCGCGATGCTCGTGACACCACCTTCGGTGTTACCAAATTGAGCGTCATAAGTTGTCGTCTGCACCTTGAATTCCAGAGTGATATCGCTAGGCGGAACGTACGTAGCGATGACCTCGTTGGCATTTGCCGTGGCGGTGCTAGGCGCACCATCAATTAACAAGTCGCTGCGAATGCCACGCGCACCACCCATAGCGAAGTTCGCGATGTGCGTCGGTTCGAATGGGCGATCCAGTCGCGTGCTGCCTGTGTAGGCAACTCCTGGCGAGAGTCCAATTAACGTGTAAGGATCGCCATGAACCAGCGGCAGTTCCGCCAGACGCTTCTGGTCCACGGTCTGACCGAGGTTCGCATCCGCGACGTTAAGCCTAGCCGCCTCAGCCGTGACCGTGACGGTCTCTTGCGGCGTGCCAACATCCAGCTTAATTTCCAGTGCGCGTGTTTCGTTGATCGCAACTTGAACCTTGTCCTGAAGTGACTTCTTGAATCCTGCAGCCTCTACGATCACCTGATAGGCCCCGGGAAAAAGATACGGCGCATCAAACAGGCCGTCAGCATTAGTGGTAAACGTCGTCGTAGTACTCCTGGCGACGTCCGTGACCTTGACTGTGGCGCCCGCCACGGCCGCGCCGTTCGGGTCCATTACTCTTCCGGTTATCTTGCCTCGCAGTTCTTGCGCATGCAGTCTAACTGGAACCAAAAGAATCGTGAGCACCAAGACTATCGCAGAGGATGGCAAAACAGATTTCGATTTCATTTTTATCTCCTCTTTCGGTGGTAGGCTTATGGCCTGACGAATCCTGGATCCATTTCGGCTCGAATGCGGTCAAGCCACGGGTGATCCACAAGAAACAATCAACTCGGCAACGAGAAGTTTCTTTGGGTTCTCGTTGAAAGATTTCGCGATCGGGGTTTTCCGCCGCACAGCGAATTTCCGCAAGCGCTGAGTAGATTTGGCTATCCCATAAAGCACTTTGGTCTGACCAGCAATCCCAGCCTCGAATTCCATCCTTACGCTAATTCGTGCTTAAGATTTGTTCTCCGAAGGCATCAGACACCGTCAAATACTGGCTCCACCAAAAACAACTCCCAATCGAAAGTCACCCAGTCGTGGTTAATTCCACTCAGTGTACCCAGCCTAGGGCCATGCGCTTCTAAGACCAATTAAGCCATGCGCCACTATCGGTCTGACCAATTTCGAGCCCAAATCAGCAAACAGTGTTCCTTCTAGACGGATTGAGGAAATCATTTTGTTTTTGGAGCATTCCCAGGTTCCATGAACGAAATTATGCTCCAAGAATTTGGATTTGGGCTGAGTTTTTGGAAGAGTAATTCTCGTGGAGAGGTCGATCTTTCCCTCTCCTTTGGAAGATGGCTAGGGTGAAGGTTGTAGCTGAGGGAGCAATGAAGAACGACTAATCTCTATTCGGTGGGACAAGGGACGATCGAAGAAGAAACAAAACGGATTCGAATTCGCTGCTACGCCCTCTCCCCGGCCCTCTCCCCGGCCCTCTCCCAGAGGTACAAGGAGTGTTATCGCTTGCCGTCCGTTGGACCAGGCCAATCGTCGGTGCGGAAAGGCGTCGCGGGCAGTCCCGTCTCGTTGGTTAAGTTTGGATGCCTGGGGTTGTTATTGAAGGCATAGCGTACAGCCAGCGGGTGGGGCACGACGTCTGACCAAACCTCTATACGATCTTTCGCCACGATCTTCGCGCTGGCCCAGCGCCATTTGTGATCCGCGCCGGCGATCGCGAACTCGTCAAGCTTGTCGCCGTCGCGAATTCGCAAGCCCTGGCCTACTTCATCGAATGTGAGAATGACTTTTGAGCCGGCAGTCTTCGCTTTGCGAAACATCGGACCGGACTTAGTCATCTTGCGTCCATAAACGTCAACCAGAGCCCATAGGGCCATGCGTTTTCCGACGTCGAGTTTATTTTTCGGATGGATGTCGTGCGCTTCACCGATGTCGATCGTCACAATCAGTCCGGTGTTCGGTGTATGAAGAGCGGTGTGTCGCTGCGCTTCGCGCAGGTGGCTCCATGCCTCGTCCGCGGGTTCGGACTTTACATCGCGATAGTTGGGCAACTGCACGATACCAAATGGGAAGTTGCCTTCGCTCCAGCGTTCGCGCCAGGCTCTGATCATCGTTGGCAGCAGGACGCCGTATTGTTGCGCTCGCGCTTCGTTCGATTCGCCCTGATACCATATGGCGCCGCGCATGAAGAAGGGGATGATTGGAGCAATCATGCCGTCATAAATCGAGGAGGCGATCCGATACTCGCGCAAGGCGTCAGGTACTGGAGGTGAAGGCTGTGGTCGAGCGCCGGCAGCCTTAGCTCTGTCCGACTCGGCGTGCCATTTCTTTAACGCCTCGTCGTATTCGGCGCGCACTCTTGGCCGTTCTTCGTCCCAGATCTTTGTACGCTCAACGGTTGGGCGCAGATCTTCAGAAGCTAGCAGGTATTCGACTGGCGTCCAGGCTTCATAAGATGAATTGATCAGTCCGATGGGAACGTGCAGCTCTTTCTCTAACTCGACGCCGAAGTAATAACCGGCGGCGGAGAACTCCTTTACCGTGTCGGGCGAACAAGCGCGCCACGTCGCCAAAGGCGAGCGCGCGTGCTTGAACGCAACCTGACGGCTAACGTTGAAGAGCCGGATCAGCAGATGATTGGCAGCAGCAATCGCGGCTTCGCCATTCGCCGTCTCGCTCAGAAGACGTTGCATGTTGGATTGCCCTGACACAAGCCATACCTCGCCGATGAGGACGTCCTTAAGCTCGATTGTGTTCTTGCCGGAGATGATCATTGTCGCGGGCGTTGCGTTCGCGCGCATCGGCTCAAGTTTGACGCGCCACGTGCCATCAATCGCCGCGATTGCTTTCTTCGATTGGCCGGCGAAGTGAACGGTGACGACTTCGCCCGGATCAGCCGTGCCCCAGATTGGGATGGCCCGGCCCTGTTGGAGCACCATTCCTTCGCTGATGACATCGGGCAACGAGACATTTGCCCGGG
>WNFJ01511453.1_pt1 | contig 10124 bp, 5 predicted proteins | sample 5400461 | NCBI WGS metagenome assembly WNFJ01 (sample SAMN13153349, study PRJNA577476) | soil metagenome | isolation source: 115 cm saprolite on Douglas fir-dominated hillslope | place: USA:California | collected 2013-09-17
ATATGATTGCAACGACAGCAACCTGGCGGTAGATTCGCCCGCCGGCGATCCTTACATCACGGGCGTGGGTGGCACCAACCTGCAACTGCATGCCGGGGCCTATGGCGGCGAGTCGGTCTGGTCGAATCCCTCCGCTATCCAGCGTAGTCCTAAGGGCGCGGGCGGCGGCGGTGGCCTTAGCAATACCTACACGCTTGCCTCCTGGCAGAGCGGCCAGGGCGTCATCAACGCTAATAGCAGTGGCGCGCCCTGTAATGCGCCGAATGGACAATATTGTCGCGAAGTGCCAGATGTTTCTGCGGATGCTGACCCGGCCAGCGGCTATGCCGTCTATTGCACCATCATCAATGCCGGTTGTTCGGGGGCTGGCTGGATGAGCGTGGGCGGAACCAGCGGCGCCGCGCCTCTATGGGCAGGCAGCATGGCTCTCATCAACCAGTATCTCCTGTCGAAAGGCAAAACGCTGGTTGGTTACGCCAATCCCGCGCTGTATAGCATTTTCAATACGCAGCAATCGCTTCCTGCCTTTCACGACGTGACCACCGGCAATAACCTGTTTTACCAGGCGACTGCCGGCTACGATATGGCCAGTGGCATCGGTTCGCCAGATATCAACAACCTGGCGCAAGACCTGTCCCTCGTGGGTTCCGGGAGTCCTACGCCCACTCCATCGCCTACAACTACCCCTGTGCCATCGCCGACAGTGACGTTAACGCCCTCGCCCACCAACACGCCCAGCCCGACCCCTACGCCGCCCACGACCATCGTCCAGAATGGCGGATTCGAGGATGGCCAGGCTCCCTGGCAAGAATCATCATCGGGCGGCTACCAGATTATCCAGAACCTGAACGCGCATTCCGGTGCCAACAGCGCCTACCTGTGCGGCTATCCAGGTTGTGTTGATCGCATCTCGCAGACCTTTACCGTGCCTGCCAACTACACGAAGCTTACCGTTACTTACTGGTGGTACTCGGATACCAACAAGAATACGCGACAATGCCTGGATATTTTCAACAGCCGCCTGCAAACTACCTCCGGGCAGTTGATAGCCAATTTACAGCAGAGTTGTAATACCAACGTGACCAACAACTGGGTTGTACTGACCTTTGATGTGTCGCGGTTGCTGGTCTCTTATAAGGGTAAGCAGGTGACGCTTTTCTTCCAGGGAACTAATGTAAATAACCAGTACCAGCCTACTGATTTCTTCGTGGACGATGTGGCGATCATGGCGCAGTAATTTGACATCAATCCCAGAATATCTTGTTTTACTATCGTTCAATCCTTCTAAACGATAGTAAAGTACTTCATTGCAAATTGCGGTATACTACCTGAAGGGATAACAGAACTATGAAACTATGAACCAAAGTATTGCGAAATGGATTCTTTTGTGCTATCCTATCCTTATTAAAGAAAATGCTCTGAATCTTTAATAAGGATTTTTCTTATTAAAGATATCAGCTAATAATTTTTTTAAGGGGAAAATCCAGAGTGGAAAAACGTGCGCGGAGATAATGAGAATATGGCTAGTGTAAGAAATACGGGAACACAAATTGCAAACCTCCTATCACCGGAACCTTTTAAGTCGTTTATTCCAAAACCTCTTCCTCCCGATCCTCCATTAAACCTTAGTGGGGAGCATTACGAGCTTCTTGATCGGGCAACATTGGCTTTAGGACGGTTAGATGGCCTCGCGTTGCAGCTTCCGTCCGATGTTGTTTCCCTGTATACTTACTTCTACATCCGAAAGGAAGCGGTCTTATCATCACAGATAGAAGGAACACAATCATCTCTATCTGACCTTATCATGTATGAAAGCAGTGATGCGCCAGGTGTCCCAGCTGAAGACGTAAGAGAGGTTCTCCAGTATGTTAAAGCGATGTATCATGGTCTCAGACGACTTCGGGTAGATAATTTCCCTTTATCTTTGCGATTGATTCGTGAGATCCATGAAATTCTGCTTTCATCTAGAAGAGGCAGCGAAAAGAATCCAGGTGAATTTAGAACATCACAAAACTGGATTGGTGGCACTCGTCCCGGCAACGCAAAATTTGTACCACCTCCACCTGGTGAAGTAATTACATGTATGGGAGAGCTTGAGAAGTTTTTTCACGAGAAACACCTGCATATGCAAGTTCTGGTGAAAACGGCGCTCGTTCATGTTCAGTTTGAAACCATTCACCCGTTTCTTGACGGAAATGGTCGCCTGGGACGCTTGCTTGTAACATTATTATTATGCGCGGAAGGCGTTTTGCAAGAGCCGCTCCTCTATTTGAGTCTTTATATCAAACAAAATCGAGAAACCTACTACGAATTGTTACAACGGGTGAGAACCGAGGGTGATTGGGAAAGCTGGCTCCATTTTTTTCTTATGGGTGTCTATGAAACTGCTAATCAAGCTGTTTCTACATCTAAAAGTATACTGGATCTCTTCCAAAGTGATCAGCAACGAATTGAAACGTCTGGGCGCTCAATAGGAACGACCCTTCGAATCTTTAAGCTATTGAGATCCATGCCCCTGATAACAATTGCGCAAGCATCACAAGAGACGCATATTTCTGCGCCAACCGTTACTGCGGCATTAACTCGTCTACAAGAATTAGGAATTGTAAGCGAAATAACGAGTAGACGCCGTGGTAAACTCTACAGTTATGAAAAGTATATCTCTCTACTCAACGAAGGGACAGAACCAATCAGGCGATAGCCTGAAATCTATGATTTGCAAAATAGCTATCGTGTATCGCTTTTGAAGGCTACTCCGGTGCTTCCGGTGCGCTATTAATGATTTTTTTCTCCTTGTCTGGTAACCATGTTACCACTTAACTGACTACCGGCAAGAAATAAACACCACCTCGTGTGATATACTAATTACATAGCGCGTGCTGCCTCTTTCAATATCAACAAACCTTATTTCAGGATGAAAGCATAGAGGCAGCATCAGACCAGGGATGGGACTCGATATCGCGCCCTCCCCTTATCAACTCCACGAGGATAATTACAATGATTGAACATGATGGTGCTATTACGCCCGAAAATACACTCTTCGTCTTGATGTGTTTTGAAGGCCCCGATATTTATTCAACAGCCGGCGGACTGGGAACGCGCGTGACGGAACTGAGCGAGGCTCTGGCGACGCAGGGCTATACCACGCATCTTATTTTTATCGGCGATCCTACCAAACCCTCTGTTGAAGCTCGTGTCGATGGGCATCTCATACTCGAACGCTGGTCGCAATGGGTCAGCAAGTATTATTTGAACGGTGTCTACGACGGCGAAGAGCAGAAGCTTTATGATTTTAACGAGAGCGTCCCATACCATATTTACAATGAGATCGTGCGCCCGGCAGTTGCCGCCGGAAAAACCGTGGTTATCATGGGCGAGGACTGGCATACCGCCGAGGCGATGAGCCGCACTTCCGATCTACTAAACTGGTTTGGGGTGCGCCAGAAAGCCCTCATGCTATGGAACCTCAACAGCTTGATGTCGCTGCATCGCATTAACTGGGGGCGTTTGAACTATGTCACCACTATTTGCACCGTCAGCAAGTATATGAAGCATCGCATGTGGGCCTTTGGGGTCAATCCCCTCGTCATTCCCAACGGCATCCCCAGGCGTCACCTTGAACCCATCGACACGGATGTTGCCGCCCGCCTGCGCGAGATCGCGCAGCAGGGAGACCCGCGCCGCATGTTCCTCTTCAAGATCGGGCGTTTCGACCCCGATAAACGCTGGATGATGGCGATTGAGGCTACAGCACGTCTCAAGCATAGCGGACATCCGGTGACGTTGTTCGTGCGCGGCGGTATCGAACCGCACGGCGCGGATGTGCTGCGCCATGCCTACAACATCGGCCTGAGCATCAGGGACGTGGTGGCGCAGCGACCCAACCTGGAGCAGTGCCTCGACGCGATGGCAAACGCTGGCCCGGCTGATATTTATAACCTGCGCTTCTTCCTGCCCGAAGCGTTCGTGCGCACCACCTATCATGCCGCCGATGCCACACTTGCCAATAGTGGGCATGAACCGTTCGGGCTAGTGGCCCTGGAAGTTATGGCCGCCGAGGGTATTGCCGTCACCGGCTCTACCGGTGAGGACTATGCCATCTCCCTTGAGAACGCTATTGTCACCGAAACCGATGATCCCGACGAGATCGTGGGCTACCTGATCTACCTGCGCCGCCATCCTGAAGAACAGGAGCGTATTCGCAAGGCCGGCTGTCGTACCGCCGAAGAATTCCTGTGGGACCAGGTGATCGAAAACCTTGTCAGCAAATTAGAATTTCTGGGGCGCAAACAAGACATTGTTTTCGCCTGATTTGATGATAAAGGAAATCTATCCATGGTTGCAGACCTGGCTATATACATGGTGGTTCACCAGCCGCGCCGCTTGAAGCTCCCGGCGCAGCCCATTCCTCGACGCGCCTCTATACAGGACATCTATCATTGCCTGTTTGACGAGCGCATGAATGAACGTTACTTCCATAAAGTGGCGCAAACGTGCTATTATCCTGCCGCACGCATGTTTCTGGAACTGGCGCGGCAGGGAACGCACCTCTCGCTTGGCTTCTCGCTCTCCTTCGTGCGCCAGGCCGAGCAGTGGGACCCAGCGCTGCTCGACCTCTTTCGCGAACTGGTAGCAGAAGAAAGCGTGGAGCTGATCGGCGTCGAGCCATATCATAGTTTTCTCTTCATGCTGGACATCTCCACCTTCGTCTTGCGTATGCGCTGGATGGCGGACGAGATGGAGCGCATCTTCGGCAAACGGCCCAGCATCACCGATACCACCGAGATGAGCATGTCGTCCCTGCTCTACAATGCGCTGGATACCGCCGGCTTCCGCGGCGTATTGCTGGATGGCCGCGAGTGGGTGCTGGGTTGGCGCGAAAGCACGCACCTGTATCGCTACAGCGACGAGGAGCCATTCCCGCCGACCATCTCCTCGTCGGTGAGCAAGCGTTTCCCACGCCGTCTGGTGGCTGACAACGAACGCGAGAGCGCCCCCTATGTGTTTGCCCGTCATCTGAATTTGAGCGACGATGTCGGCTATCGCTTCACTGATCGAAGCTGGTCATACTACCCGCTGTACGTCGAAACTTACGCCGACTGGATCGCGCAGACGCGGGGCGATTTCGTCTTGCTGGGCTGGGATTTCGAGACGTTCGGGGAACACCATCGCCAGGACAGCGGCATATTTGAGTTTATGCGCGCTCTGCCCGGCGCGCTGGCCCGGCGCAACGTCACCACGCATACGCCCGGCGCGTTGATTGAGCGTTACAGCGTGCCGGGACACCTGCATCATCTCCCCTTGCCCGTCTATCCCAGCACCTGGGCAGGCAGTGGAGGCATGGAGTTTTTCCTGGGCAATAGCGCGCAGCAGAACATCTTCCAGCTGATGGGGTATGTCTACAGCATGGCCAAGTTGACGGAAAACCCCGATCTGCTCGAACTGGCAATCTGGCTTACCCAGTCCGACAACCTGCACCTGATCCAGTGGTATGGGCGCAGTGGCCCGGAAGCCGACGTGTCCAGGTACTTCACCCCCGACGAGTGGTGGATGCTTGGAGCGCAGCGCATCATCGATGAGCAGCGCCAGGTGTATTACAATGCCCTCGACGCTCTGGAGCCCTATCTCCCGGCTCGCCTGATACGCCAGGCCCGGCGCAAGAACTCCACCAGGGTTCCCCGGCGCAAGGCCATTCCGACCACGCCGGATAATAGTTTTCTGGCGCGTCAGAGCCAGCGTTGAAAGACAAAGACAGCCTGCGACGGCGCAGCGCCAGCAGGCCGCAAAGAACGAACATGGGTCTGTGCTTCTCGAAAACACTCTGAAAAAGGCTATTATAACGTTGATGAATAATGATAGCGCAACTGCATTAGCGCATAATATCCCTACGAACAAATTTCAGACTCAGCATCCCATCTTTCGACTCTGGCGGCCAGCGCTGGTGCTTGTCTGTCTCTACGTGCTTTTTATTGGCCTGGACATGCTACTGCACGGGCATAATTTTCTCTATTATGTGCATATCGGGCCGAGATTCGTTCTGCATATTCCAAAGGCCGCCCCGGGCTATGATGGACAGTTTTATTATCAGATTGCTCGTGATCCGCTTCACGCCTCTCGCTTTCTCGACCGCCCGGCATATCGCTATCAGCGCATTGTCTATCCCTTGCTGGTAGCAATCCTGAGTCTGGGGCAGGCAACCCTCATCCCATTCATGCTCTTGCTGGTCAACTTCCTCTCTATTGTGTTCGGCACAGAGCTACTCGCGCGGCTGCTCATTCAACAAAAACTGTCTCCCTGGTTCAGTCTCGCCTTTGGCCTCTACTTTGGTCAGGCCACCGCTTTTATTTTTGATACCACCGAACCGTTTACCTATTTCCTGGTCTGCCTGGGGCTTTTCCTCATCATGCGCAAACGTCCCACTGGCGCCGCGCTCATCATGGGCCTGGCCGTTCTCTCGCGCGAAACGGCTCTTCTTTTTCCTATCGGCTACCTTGTCGTGTATCTTTCCCAGAAACGCTGGCAGGACGCGCTTCGTCTCTTTCTGTTGTCTATTGCTCCCACCATCGCCTGGTATGGCATCATCGCCCTGTTATTCAAATCAACCGGCGTCACCACCGCGCCCGCGTTTCAACTTATCCCCTTTAAGGGTCTCTTTTATTTCTCAAACGACTCGTTTCGTTTCCGCTCGCTCATCATTCTCATGCTTATTCCCACCATATTGAGCCTGTTTCTTCTCGCTAAAGAAGCGCTGCAACACCACTGGCAGGACGCCCCCTGGCTGACCTGGCTCTTCAACCTCGTCCTGGTTATTTGTATGTCTCCACTTTCTTACATAGAGCTTGTTTCTGCCGGTCGCCTCTCTACCGGCCTCGTGCTGGCCATGCTCTTTTACGGTCTGCACGCCAGAAACAAAACCATCCTGTGGGCCTGCCAGGTCTATACGCTGACTTTCCCCTATTACGTCATCGGCATCCTGGCCTTTCACTTGCATTAAGTAGCGACGCCCCTTGTGGGTGTCCAGTCTGCGTTTCCCTGATGCGTGCGGGTAAATACCAACTGGACACCCACAAGGGGCGTCGCAACAGGTACTACAAGTCGCTTCAAAACTTGCTCAAATCCGTAGATACGTGCTATACTTCAATCAGATAAGAATTTTTGCTTTACCCGCAGTTGGTATAGCGCGCCGCATGAAGTTGTAGGCGTTCTCTATGAACGCCGCCTACGGCGAATGCGACAACTGGACGGGCAAAGGAGGTGAGGGTCATGGACGCTGGCCCCAGTCATAGTAGGCGTGTGTTTTTCGCGTGCCTGCTTGTGGGATCGTTCTTCTCCTCATCGAGTATCGTCACCGGAAATGGGTACCGTATCATTGATTGATCTTATGGTTGATCTCGTCTGACCTGGCCTCTACCCTCTTCCCGCCTGCTCGATCTCGATGAGTCCACATCAATCCTCATGGATGGAGTCGATGTCGAGCTAGAATTTTCTCACCTGCCAGCTTAACTTGCAGGGGTTTCTTCACAGAACACCCCAATTATGGACCCATATATGGCGTCCACCCCCTGTTTATCAAACGCATAATGCATGGATGCATAGAATGATTTAGCGCATGTTACGTAAATCATGCGGCGAACTCATCTATGGTGTGTGTTTGCTATGTAACTACGGTTACATAAGGGAGGGGTTTTCCACATATCCACAGTGGTGTGGATATGTGTGCAGATTTTTCTATCCCTATTAAGAGAGGCGGTGATTCCATTGATTTTTTTAAGCACGCTCTTTCATAGAAGCATTTTTGATATTGAAGGACACCGGCTGGGCGTTCTAAAAGATGTTTCTGTCTCACTACGTGAGACGTTTCCGATAGTCACAGGGCTGGTTGTCACGCCCGTCGGGGCGCGATTAATCGCGCCCGGCAATAACGAAATGGTCATTCCCTGGTCTCAGGTTGAGAACCTGGAAACAGAGCGGATTCACCTGACCATTGAGCAGGAGCGTATCGCTGCCTATACGCCGAACCAGGACGAGCTCCTGCTGGGGCGCGATCTGCTGGATACGCAGATCGTGGATACGCAGGGTTTTCGCGTCGTCAAGGTAAACGATTTGAAGCTGGCGCAGATCAAGGGAACCGCCCGGCTCATCGGCGCGGATATCAGCTTTAGCGGCCTGCTGCGCCGCCTGGGCATCCTCACCCCCATTGAATGGGTGAGCAGAATTTTCCCTGTTCGCCTCTCGGAGCGCACCATCACCTGGAATTATATCGAGCCGATCCAGGTCGTCAAAGTAGCCACAACCCAACTCGCGCCAGCCCTGGCCGGGGCAGCCGGAACCACCACCGGCGGCATGGTGCCACAGGTGCAACTGAACGTCAGCCATACCAAACTGGCCGACCTGCACCCGGCTGATATCGCCGACATTCTCGAACAACTCGATGTTGAAGAAGCTGGTGCTGTGCTTGGACGGCTGGATACCGAAACGGCCGCCGACATCTTGAACGAAGTCGAGTCAAAGCGCCAATACGAAATTTTGAGCGGACTCGACCCGGAACGCGCCTCCGACATGCTGGAAATACTCGCCCCGGATGATGCCGCCGATATCCTAGCGGATATCCCGCAGGAGGAGGCCGAACGCCTGCTCAGTCTCATGCCAGCCAATGAAGCGCAGCCCATTCGCGACCTGCTGCGCTAACCGAGGTACTATCGCTGGCCCAGCAATTGACCGTCGAAGAAGCGTTGGCCTACCTGCGGCAGCACTCGGCCCACCTCGAAATGATCTACTACCTGTACATTGTGGATGATGAAAAGAGGCTGGTGGGTGTCGTCTCGCTGCGCGAACTGGTGGTAGCCGAACCCACTGCACAACTGATGACGCTTATGGACGAAGACGTTATCAAAATCAAGACCGACACCGACCAGGAAGAGGTGGCGCGTGTGATCGCCAAATATGACCTGCTGGGCGTACCTGTCGTCGATGAGCAAAATCATCTCGTTGGCCTTATCACAGTCGATGATGTAATCGACGTGCTCCACGAGGAGCAGGCGGAAGATTTTTCCGAACTGGCCGGAGCCAGCGTCGAGGAGTTTGAGGAAGAGGAACATTTCTCACTGCGCTCCGCCCTGAGTCGCCTGAGCTGGCTGGGGGTCAATATCCTGGCGGGCTTCGCGCTGGCATTGCTGCTCTACCAGGTGTTCGGCGCGGCTATTGTCGCCAGCGCCGCCCGTGTCCAGACATCGGGCTTTATAGCGGGATTGCGCTCTCCCGTCGCCCTTAATGGCCTCATCTGCCTGGTGCCTATGTTGCTGCTCACCAGTGGCAGCGTGGGCACTCAGGCGTTGGGTGTGGTAGGTTGGCAATTGCGCTCGGCCAATGGCCCCGATTTCTGGCGCGGCATCTATCGCGAACTGCGCCTGGGAACTATCGGCGGCGTGCTATCCAGCGTGATCGTTGGCCTGCTTGCATGGCTACTATTCCACTCGTGGCTGCTGGGTATCGCCGTCGGTCTCGGCCTGGGCTTCAGTTTGCTCATCGCCGCTATCTGCGGGCTAGCCTTACCTACCTTGCTGCAACGCCTGCGCCTGCGCGGGAGCCTGGTAAGCGCACCACTGCTTGACCCGATTATCGCGGCCATCAGCCTGACCACCTTCCTGCTGGTCGCGCTCTGGCTGATCGATGTGCTGCATGTGTAAGTCGCGACCTTATTCGTGACAATTTCCCCTCCTTTCCCCTTGACTCTGTAGTATGGTACAGAGTGTATACTTGTTCAGAGGGAGGGACAGAAATGGATATGCTCTCGATTGGACAGGTTGCGCGAAGAGCCGGGGTCGGCGTGGAAACAGTGCGGTTTTACGAGCGCGAGGGTTTGCTGGAGGAACCGCTGCGCCGCGCCTCTGGCTATCGTCAGTACTCGGAGCAAGTGGTCACGCGTCTCCACTTTATTAAACGCGCACAAAAGCTTGGCTTCTCGCTCAAAGAGATTACGGAGCTACTGCAATTGCGCGTGGACGCCCAGAAGTCCTGTGAAGAGGTCAAGCAGCGCACGGAGGCGAAAATTGCTGAGGTGGAGCGGAAATTGGTCGAGTTACAACGTATGCGGCAAGCCTTGCTCCAGGTAGCCTCACTCTGCA
>WNFJ01322687.1_pt1 | contig 10122 bp, 8 predicted proteins | sample 5400461 | NCBI WGS metagenome assembly WNFJ01 (sample SAMN13153349, study PRJNA577476) | soil metagenome | isolation source: 115 cm saprolite on Douglas fir-dominated hillslope | place: USA:California | collected 2013-09-17
CACCACGGTGACGGCACCGGGCATCAACCTGAGCAGCCCCATCGTTGGGAACAATACGATCATTCAGGGAAGCATCAGCTTGGCTGCCGCACCACCCTCGAACGAAATATTGACCTTGACCAGCAGCGATCCAACACACTTCCTGCTCTCCTCTAGCCCGACGGCTGTAGGCAGCGCCAGCATTACCCTGCAACTTACTGGAGGAAGTTCTAATGTCCCAGCGTTCTACATTGAGGGGGAGAACTTCAGCGGTATCGGCGCTATTACGGCCACGCTGAAGGGGTCGGCGGCAGGTTACAGCGACGGCAACTTCACATTGACACTGTATCCGACGGGATTGTCGTACTGGCCGGGTAGCGGCGGCACCCTCAATACCACGACATCTTCCTCTCCGTCGATCTTGACGGTCTATTTAGTGCTACTCAGTCCCGGGACACTGAATGCCTACAATTACGGGTACCCGCTCGGCCCGCAAGCTTCAGGAGCAGTGCCCGTGTCCGTTATCAGCACTAACACCGGCGTCGGCACGATCACCGGGAGCCCGGCCTCAATCGGAGTTGGCACTTACTTTACGCAGGCGATTAGTTTCCAGCCAGTCGCAGCCGGAACCACCATTTTGAGCTTGGCCACACCCGCTGGCTACTTCACTCCGTCGAACGTGGCCGTGCAGATAGTGGCCACGGTGCAGTGAAGTTGCTCGAAGAGGCAAGACAGGCGAACCTCAGAAACAGAGGTCTTGATTTACTTGGATGCGGCGAGGCGCTTTATGGCATCCGCGACCAGAGGATCATCGCTCCCTTTGGTCTTAATGGAGAGAAAAGCTTTGTAAGAATCGGCCGCCCCGGCGCTCTGTAAACCTTCTTGCGCGCGTCCTAGGTAATACAGAACCGCCGGGAAATAGTGATAGCTGGGCTCGTCGTCCAGGAATATGGATGTTGCCTCGCCGCGGCGCTGCTGGCAGGCATCAAATTCAGAGGAAGCCTGCGCAAAGGCGCCAGCCTGCAGGAACGCGCGTCCCAAATCGAAGCGTCCTAGCCATGAATCTGACAGTTTCTGGGCGTCTTCAAAGGTCTGGATCGCGCCTCGAGCGTCACCCTGGTGCAACTGCAATTCTCCTGCAATTAATTTCGCATAGACTTGCGGCTCGGGCTCGAGGCGCTTGCTCAGTTCCGCGGCGATCGCTTTCGCACGCGGAACCTTGCCGCTTTCGATGAAAACGCCCGCGGCAATGAATTCAACCCCGTCGTCCTGGCTCGTTGCGACAGCTCTTTCCGCAGTGGCCACCGCTGCCGCTTTTTGCCCCAGGGCGAGTTCCGCTTCGGCCAGCATGGCTTCCTTGCCGCCAGCGCTGGCCTTGTCGTTCGCGGCGAGGTCTGCGGCGATAGCTTTCTCCAGGATATGCGTGGCGTCAGTGATCCGGCCTTCATAAAGCGCCAGATCAGCAAGGCCGGTTGCGGCCATGGACGCGCCGCTGCCGTCGATGCCCGCAAGCTTCTTATAGGTTTCGGCCGCTTGTTGGTTTTGGCCCTGACCGAGTTGCGCAAGCGCCAAAGCGCGCACGGCCGCTTCGTACTTAGGATTGAGCTTCAACGCCGTCTGCGCTTCCTTTGCAGCATTGACGAAATCACCGGCATAAAGCGCGTACAGGGCTACGTTGCCGCGTTGCGCCACGCTGGTGGGGTTCAGGTCGGCGGAGTGTCGCCCGATTTCCTGCGCTTTGGCCATATTGCGGCTGTAAAAGTAGGCCAGGGCAAGATTCGGATACGCGACCGCGTCAGCCGGATACTGCTGAATCAGACTATTGAACTCTTCGATGGCTTTCTGCTGGTCGCGAATCAAAAGATAGTAGCCGCCCCGGGTGCGGTACTTTTCGCGATCGGTCATCCGATCGATGTGCGCCAAAGCGAGCTTGTAATTCTTTTCCGCTTCCTGCCGCCGGCCGAGGTTGTGCTCCATGGCCGCGAGGCCGGCGAACGCGCGGCCGAAATTAGGGTCCAGCTGAACAGCGTGCTCGTATTCTTTGATCGCTTCGTTCCAATTGCCTTTTTGCTGCAGGTCTTGCGCCGCGGCATAGCTATGGGCTGCTTCCAGCGACTCGGCGGTAAAGGTCTCCTGCGCGGAGAGCTTCACCGATTCCGGTGTCGTATCGCCTAGCGCGGTGCGAACATCCGCTGAGAGCCGTCCGATGGACGCGAGCACATCCTGCTTGCGCGCTTTCGCCGACTTGTTCAGGATGTCCTTGCCGGTGATGCCATCGATTGCCTTTACATGAATCGAATATTGACTCCCATCCTTCGCGATCGAACCGGCGACGATAACGTCGATGCCTTCCCGCGTGGCCACCAGCCGCGCCACCGACTCGTCCAGCGGCTTCGCGCCTGGACTCAATTGTGCCGCCAGTTTTCTTGCCGTGCTTCGGTTGAAGCTTTGAATAAACGGTGATCCTTCCAGCCCGATGCTGAAGGCAGGTTCCAGCGTTTCCGTGAAAACCGAGTCTGCGGTTTGATTGTCGAAGTCGGCCACGAGAACCGACACTTCCCGGTGCGCCACGGGCCGCACCGAAAACAGTCTGTTGCGAAATACCAGAACGCCTGCCCCCAGAATGACGATTGCACTTAACGAGACCCATGCGATTTTCTCTGTGAGAGTTCTTTTGCCAGTTCGGCTCGGGGACGTTCCCGGTAAAGTACCCACCCAGGGTTCGAGGTCTCGCAAGATTTCGGTGGCGCTCGCATAGCGCTTATCCTTGTCAATTTCCAGGCACCGTACGACGATTTCGCTCAGCGCCTTGGGAATTTCCGGTGCGATCTCGATGGGCGGCCGGACGTGCTCGGTGGTTCGCTTGTACATGGCCGCCAGTTCCGTGTCGGCCTTATAGGGTGAGTCACCGGTCAAAAGCTCATAGAAGATAATCCCCAGCGAGAAAAGGTCGCTTCGCGCGTCCACCTTTTCTCCCTTGGCCTGCTCGGGTGACATGTATGCAGGCGTCCCCAGCAGTGCCCCTGTTTGCGTCATGCCTCTCGTCTCCAGGCTGTGTGCGATGCCGAAGTCCATGACGATGACTCTGTCGTGTGCATCCACCATGATATTCTGCGGTTTCAGATCGCGATGGATGACGCCCTCCGCGTGAGCGGCCTCCAGGGCGCGGCACGCTTGCACGATGATTCCGGCGGCCTCCTTCGGCGCCAACTTGCCCTTCTCCCGGCGCACACTGGCCAGGCTCTGCCCCTCCACAAACTCCATGGTGATGAACTTGACGCCGTCCCCCTCTGCCAGGTCGTAGATGCGGCTCACATTTCTGTGCGTGACCTGTCGGGCGATAATGAGCTCTTGCTTGAATCGGTTGAGAACTTCCGTGCTCTGGGCGAGCCCCGGCCGGATCACCTTCACGGCGACGAAACGGTCGAGTTCGCGGTCGCGAACTTTGTAGACCGCGCCCATTCCGCCTTCACCGAGTTGCTGTAGGATTTCGTAACGGTCAGCGAGCACGGTTCCAGCTTGAAGCTTACCCTCTGAGAATCGAGCCCTGCGGACACCGGCCGCAGATCGGGGGGAGCTGCCCACGGCAGTTCCGCCGCTGAGTGTTTGATCCGCATCTTCGGGGACCAAGGCGCCAGCCGAAAGGGAGGTAACGCCAGACTCCTCAGCCGGGAGCGGAGTCTTACACTTCGTGCAGGCTGACACGTCGGGCGGATTCACTAATCCGCATTGAGGGCATTCCATGGGCTACCCTGTTTCGGGGAACAGTCTGACGGACAATACACCACCACCTATTGTGCTTTCAATTGGAATCGGCCGCCCTTCGATGCGTCAGGTCAATCGCACTCTGGGGGCTCATCTCCTGCTTAGCCTCCCTCTTGCCGCCTCAAGTCTTGCGGCGATGCCTATCCGCTGAACGCGAATCGCCAAAGCATGATGTGACTCAGTACGGATAGCCCACCCAATGCGATTATGCGTGCCGGCGTGAGACGTGGCAAAACGGCGAACGCGATTAGTCCCAGAAAAGGCGCTATCTGCAGGACGTAGCGATCGTAAAACGGTAAATTGCCCCCCACCCCGATTTGTTCCGCGACGAAGAATACCACCACAAGCAATGCGAAAAGCGCGGGCGCGCAAGAGCAGACCGCTTGCCGCTGTTCCCATAACAACGAGCAGACCGCTACAGAGTTGTAAATTGCGAGGACCGCTATAGCGAAGAGCAGAATAGGTTGGCCATGTGGTATTCGGCCTCCTGCTCGAATGAAAGAATTCAATGGCCCCGGTTGGAGAAGCTCCGCACCCCTGGAAACAACTGCGGTCGCAGCCACGCTGCTAAACAAGACTGCGGTCAAGCGCAGTCGCGAGGAAAGACGAGTCATCGCAGGAAACGTCAGCGGGAGAAGATAGACCGCGAGATAGAAAGCGGCAACTAGTGGCCTGGTGAAATTCGAGCCGATTGCAGATCTCCAATTCCCGTAGGACGCTCCTGCAGCCATGGCAGGGCTGGACAGACCCCTCCAAACCGCAACCATAAGTATTACCGGGAGAATGGCCGCCAGGAGAGAGAGAAACACCATGAGGCCCCAGCGTGGAACCTTCGGAGCGTGATTGTCTCTCCACAGAAAATAAGCGAGCAGAGCCGCTGCGGGGACCAGCGCCAGATAGTATTGCCGGCATGTGATCGCGATTCCCATAAAGAGCCCCCCGGCGATGCTAAGGAAAAACAACCAGAAGGAACGCGATGGCCGCAAGATGCTTTCTACCCAGAAAAAAACTCCGAGTGTGGCGAAGAGCAGTGCAGGACCTTCGGTCAACACCGTCGCGCTCGCCGTAAGAGTGTGCGGGAATATCAGGGTCACCAAAATTGCGGAATGCCACAGTTGCGGGAAGGAGCTTTTTGCGCCCCAAAGCAGGATTCCGGTGCCCAAAAGAAGCCAACTTGCGAGGGCACCTGCGCGTGCATCGCGCAACTCGTTTCCGCCGAAAATGCGGATGGCGGCGGCCATCCAAAGAAAGCTTGTTGGTCCAGTAGGGTTATGGTGCTGCCGGATCGTTTCGATCGAGACCCCCTCAGTGGCGTAACGATGGACGTCCGGAAGATTGTAGACATCGTCGTAGACGGGCTGCTTTGCTGTAGCTATGAACAGAATCGAAGAAAGCGCATTCAGGACGAGCACGATCAGAACAAGGCGCTGCACCCGGGATAGTTCAGCGTTCATCCCTTTTTCCAGATGCCTAGTATGGATTTTCCGGCTACATGAAATGTAATTCGATCGGCGAATCGCGATAGCGGCACAAGAAATCGGTCCCAGAAAAGAATCTGATTCAACGTGGGATCCGCCTGATGCAAGAACAAGCGGTTGCCCAGAGAGGCAAACATGCCGACGGAATCCAGATAGATCAGACGCTCTAGGCTGCAATTACTCGGCGTGCATTCCGAGAGTGTCATCTTGTTGTAACGGCGAACGTGGCCGATAGCGCGATCGAACGGCGTATACAACCATTGATGCGCAGGCGCCAAAACGACGATCCTGCCTCCCGCGCGCAAAATGGAGGAAGCACGCACGAGTTCGGCGTGATCCTCTTCGATGTGTTCCAGAACGTCGATGTAGATGATTGCGTCAAACTGCTGATTTGAGCCCAGCGATTCGATCGTTCCGATGACGACCTTGCAATCCGCGAGACCGGTGCGCGCCTGAAATCTGGACCGCAAGCGCTCTGCCAGTAAGGGGTCCGGCTCGAGGCACGTCCAGGAAGACACCTGCTCGGTTTGCATAACTTCAGTGTTCGCGCCGATTCCCGCGCCCACCTCGAGCACGTCGCCAATTACGCACTCGCGAATCTCCGATGCCCAGTATTCTTTCCAGTTCTTGGCGCGTGCGAATACGTCCAATTCCTGGCCGAGATAGGGAATCGCGGTCATCGCGAAAATAGCTTGCACTCTTGCCGGATGAAGTGGGAATAGTCCCGGATGGGCAGGAAACCGAGGTGATTGCGTTGCGTCATGATCGAAAAAATCATCAGAAAGGCTGCAATAAGCAACTGGCTGACCAATATGAGCAGTAGTCCCATCGTCGAGGTCGCCCACCCCGGGATCGCCAAGTGCGTGAACAGCCGCACTCCAACCACCGCGCATGCGCCAAGGAACAAGCTGAGCGTTGTCACTAGGATCATAACCAGAAGTCTGGCGCCCATGACTTCTTGATTCGCAAATAAAGCAGACAGGCCATGGATCAGGAGGCTGACGAAATTCATGTGCGATTTGCCGGATTTGCGCGGGGCGCGGTCGCAGCGGACTCGCACGTAAGAAAGGCGAGATTTTAGGAACGTCGCGGCGTAATGGTTCCACATCTCTGGGAAGAGGACCAGCGTATCGAGGTGCGACCAGGGCAGGACGCTGAAATTACCAAACCGGATATCGCGGCCCGTGAGCACCCGATGCAAGGCGCGATAAGCATTGTAAAAACTGCGAAACAATACATTCTCCAGTCGCTTGCCGCGCTCTGCGAAGACCGCTGTCGGCCGTGACGCGTTTTCCATTGCTTTTAGTAGAAGCAGGATATCCTCGGGCCGATCCTCCCCATCCGCGTCCATCACCACAATCGCATCGCCCTTCCAGGATTCGTGGATGTGCGCCAGGGCAATGGCGATCGCTCGCTGATGCCCGAGGTTCCGACGAAGTGAAAGAAGGGAAACACTTTCCAACGCCACGGGGCGGAAAGGGAGTTCGCGTGGACAAGCTGTTGCCGTCGAGCCATCATCAATCAAAAGAATCCCGACTTCGAAGGACTTTTTCTCCCGGAAAATGATATCGATACTTTGGCACAACTCCATCGCCGAAGGCCAATCCTCATAGACTGGCATTGTGACCAGGATTCGCATGAGTTCGCCTGGAGAGCAGCGAGAAAACAGCTCTCCGCATTCCGGACCGCCCCCTGAATCGAAGAATTGGACGTTACGTGAAGTGCATCACCGGGTCAACAGGCAAATAGCGGCGCGTGCCGGTGAAGGATGTCGCGGTGCCTATGAAGATCGGCGAGAATCGAGACTCGAGAAGTCCGGAGACTAGATTTGAGAAGCCGCGCGGGCCGCTCCCGCGTCATCAGTGCAAGCCAGGGATTCTGCAATGGTCAGCCGAGGCGCCCGCAGCAAGAGGAAGAGTTCCCCTGCCCATAGCAGAATGTCCAGCAATCGCCCGCGCTGAAGATTGTCCAGATTTTTGGATTGCAGGCTGACGTCGAGCGCCTTTCGCGAGCACTCCTCCACGAAGGCCCGCATGGCTGCCACGTCGACGGGTTCAATGGCGAACTTCTGGCCCCGCGGATCAAGGCCCTCAAGCCTTTCGTAGCACCGCAGCAGGAAATGGTTCAGGCAAAGAGCTTGGCGATCCAGCGCGGTAATCGCGGCGCCGGCACAAGAACCCACCCCGCAGTTTCTCTTCCTAGACATCGTATCCACTCCGCCCAACCCCATTGTTGCAACCCGGCGACTGCCCTCATTCCTCTTCAGATCTCAATTTTTTTAAATAGGACGCGTCACGCGACGCAGAGGTTTCCTTCTTCCGAAGGCAGGCCTTGGTTCGCAGGACACTCGCCCGCCGAATGTGTTATCTCCTGCATTATAAACTGCATCGGTAAATATACAAACATAGTTTGTACCCGCAGGCAGCGATCAACGTAGGGCGCTAGCAGCCCGCGGATCCAGCGGATGTTTTCACCGCAACATTTCTCGCGCTCATCTCCCGCCCACAACGTCACCACCGTAATCAGCCGCGCTTCCTGATCAGAAATCATCACCAGGCATCCCGCGAATCCGGTCACCTCCCTAAAGGCTCCGGCAATGGCCGCCGGAATCGCCGCCTCCACTTGTTGCGCTTCCCGAGGCTTAGCCACAAACTCCACACTCAGTGCCGTCATAGCGGGAACAGCCGATGTCCCCGCCTTGGAAGCCTGTGCCTTTCCCGCGGCGGTTCTGAGGAATGGAAGGGTTACACTCTGTTTCGTACTCGAATAATATGTCGAACTGGCCATCATTCCTCCGAATGAGTTTACCCAGCCTTGGGAGAGGGGAGGCGCATCCTCACCCGGTTCAGGGCGGGCTCGAATGCGCCATCTGGGGCATGGGGACCGGGGTTGGTTCCCCAAGGATAAGAGACTCCCGAGCGTCGGGGGTTCCTACGCACAAGTAGTGCATCGTCCCCGCGTTCCGTTTCACTTTCATATAAATGAATGAAGCTCCTGCTCCATTGCACCCAGAAGAGGGCAAAGCTATACTCCTCCTCCAAGAATTCGAGGGCTGCGTGGAGTTTTTCTCCTTCGACTTACCGTATTTAGAACGGTTGCGGGCCGGTGATCCACCGACCGAGCAGCACTTTGTCGCCTATTTTGAACAACTTCTGAGGATCAAGCTGCGCTCCAGGAGGCTTCCTTCCGATAAAGCAGACGACTTGCGCCAGGAGACTTTTATCCGCGTGATCGCCCTCGTACGTAAAGACGGAGTGCGTCAACCAGAGCGCTTCGGAGCTTTTGTTAACTCCATTTGTAACAACGTTTTACTAGAATACTACCGCACCATTTTGAGGAACCAGCCAATGGACGATTCCTATTTTGAAATCGCGGATAAGGTACTCGATTTAGAGGGGGCGCTGTGCTCCAAGGAGTCGGCTAAGCACGTGCGCCAGATCCTCGACGAAATGCCAAAACGGGACCGCGACCTCCTTCGCGCCATCTTTTTCGACGAAAAGGAGAAAGACGCCATTTGCCTGGAGTTTGGGGTCAATCGCGACTACCTTAGGGTTTTGCTCCTTCGCGCCAAGGATAAGTTCAAGATCCTCTATGAGAAGAGCCAGATCAGTATTGCCCAGCGGGCCACTGGCTCGGCAAACCGGTGAAACGATTTTGCTCCTCTCCGCACTACTATACGGATGACACAAATGGACCATAACGAGGCTATAGAACTGCAAGCGGCAGTAAAGTATGTGCTTCGCGAACTCACCCCGGTCCAGCGAGACGCTTACGAAGAGCACTATTTCGACTGCGCGGAATGCGCCGTCGACATCAAAGCCCTCGCCACTTTTGCCGACACCGTTCGCGAAGTCCTGCGCCAGGAATCGGCCAACTCTGTTGCCAGAGATCCTCTTCCGGCACCTAACCGGTGGTTCGCTTGGTTCCGCCCGATCGTCGCCGTGCCCGCATTCGCCGCCCTATTGCTGATGCTGGGGTATCAGAGTTTTGTAAGCGTCCCACGCTGGAAGAATCTAGCAACACAATCTGCTGCTCCCCAGGTTCTGCCGATGTTCTCGCTGATCGCTGCGAATACGCGCGGCCCTGATTCCCTCACTTTTCATGTTCGGCCGGGCGAACGGTTTGGCCTCTACGCGGATGTGCCTACCGACACGGCATACCGCGTATATATACTGCGTTTGGTGGACGCCGCTGGACATTCCGCGCTTTTGCGCTCACTGTCTTACGAAGAAGCGCAAAAAACGCAGGTCGTGGAAGTCAATCCCGGAGAGCGGTCCGGCTCTTATGAGATAGTCGTGTCAGGGCTCCCGAAGCCAGAAAGTGATCCTGGCAAGGCGACGATTCTTGCGACGATGAAATTTGCTGTTGAATTTAGGAAATAAATTCAGCAGTATTGCCGCATCATTATCTACTTCGATGTGAGGTTCACCCCATGTCCCGCTACCGCACGTTTCACTATCACGCGAATGCACACGTTCTGAGCGCAACCTTCGCGCGCCCGCTGCCGCATGTGGTCGAAGTCCAGGGCGCCAGCTCGCTCCCCAACATCGGGGGCCACGGCAAGGGGCGCGTGGAAGACTTCCGCTTCGAGCACTTTCTATCGGTGAAGCGCGGCTATACGCACGTTTCCGGCACCCCGACGGAGTTCGAAGGGAAGACGCATTTCACCACGCTGGTGACCGCGGTCGCCGAGGGAGTCAATATTCTTGATGTCGTGACGGCCGATCGCATCGTGGCGCGCTTAGCTTCGAACCACACCTTGGACGACAAAGATTACCCGGAACCGCATTTTACGCTTGTCGGCAGCAAATTTGAGAACCTGCAAATCGCGGGATGCAAGGTGGAAGTCCCGCTTGATATCGACCTCTTCGAGAGGATTCACACGTTCGAAGCGGCAAGA
>WNFJ01073272.1_pt1 | contig 10120 bp, 10 predicted proteins | sample 5400461 | NCBI WGS metagenome assembly WNFJ01 (sample SAMN13153349, study PRJNA577476) | soil metagenome | isolation source: 115 cm saprolite on Douglas fir-dominated hillslope | place: USA:California | collected 2013-09-17
CGGTGGGGAGTCCGGTAATGCCGCTGGAGGAACGGGGGAGATTGTCCAGCAGCTCGAGCGTGTGCTCCATCAACTCGCGAACGGGCTTGAGCTCCCCTTCGCGCTTGCGCTCTGCGAGGAGGAAGACCTTGCGCTCGGCCTCGTCCAGGAGCCCTTCCAGGCTTCCGGCGTCCTGGCTCGCCAGATCCTGAATTTCGCGACCCACCGCCGCCAGCCGCCTTCGAATCGCCTGGTCCTTGACGATCCGGGCGTATTGGGCCGCGTTGCTGGCGATCGGCACCACCTGGTCGAGCCCCATCAGGTAGGGGGGACCGCCGACGGCAGCCAGCTGGCCACGGGTCTTCAGCTCCTCGCTCAAGGTGAGGTGATCGACCGTCCGCTGAGTGGCGTCGAGGCCGATCATCGCGGCGAAGATCTGGGTGTGCGCAGTGCTGGAGAAGTCGTCCGGCTGGACGATCTCCACCACGTCGGCGATTACCGAATTATCCGCCAGAACGGCACCGAGGACGGCGCGTTCCGCCGCAAGGTCTTCGTGATTCCGGCTGACCCCCGTCCCTCCAGCGTTGAGCGCCATGGCCAGGCGTCGGACTACTCGGGAACAACCTCGACGGTGATCTTTGCCGAAACCTCTCGATGCAACCGCAGCTCCACCTGGTGGCTGCCGATCGCCTTGAGCGGTTCGGGCAGATGGATATGGCGGCGATCCACCCGGTGACCCTGGACGGCGAGCGCTTCGGCGATGTCCAGGGAGGTGACCGAGCCATAGAGCTTGTCCTGCTGGCCCACCTTCCGGGTGATTTTCACCGAGAGCGCCTCCAGCTTGGCCGCTTCCTGCTGGGCGGATCCCTTGAGCTTGGACTGCTGGGCGGAAATCACCTTCCGGTCGTGCTCCACTTGCTTCAGGTTTTTCTCGTTGGCCAGCATCGCCATCTTGCGCGGGAGCAGGTAGTTGCGACCGAACCCGTCCTTCACGGTGACGATTTCACCGGATTTTCCCAATCTGTGAATGTCTTCTCGCAGAATGACCTTCATCGCTTTCTCCGCTTCTGGATTATCCAGCTATGACCGTGTAGGGGATCAGCGCCAGAGAGCGCGCGCGCTTGATCGCCGTCGCCATCTGCCGCTGGTGCTTGGCACAGTTCCCGGAAATCCGCCGGGGGATAATCTTCCCCCGCTCGGTCACGAAGTACTTGAGCGTGGCCTGGTCCTTGAAGTCCACCTTGCTGTTTTTCTCTGCGCAGAACCGGCAGACCCTCTTGCGGCCGAAGCCTCCGCGTCCGCCTCGCTTGTCGTCGTCTCTCTCTCCAACCCCATTGCCGCCGCCGTTGCCGCGCGGTCCTCGCCCGCCGGAGTGCCTCTCGCCTGACCCGTTCATCGTCTACGCCTCCTCGGCTAAGTCTTCATCCAACTCGGGAATCAGCTCGTCGGGGATCCCCGGGGCGCGGAATTCCTCGCGCTCAGGGACGGCGGCGGCGGGGCGGCTATCGTCCACGTCACCGACCAGCTTGACGTCCTCCAGGACGGGTCGGGTCTCCGGGTCCACTTCGTCGGCGATTTTCACCGAGATAAAACGCGTGACCTCGTCGAGGTTGTGCAGGTTGCGTTCGACTTCCGCCACCAGCCCCGGGGCGCCGAGGTAATGAACGTGGACGTAGATGGCACGCGGTTGCTTGGCGATCCGATACATCGTCCGCTTTTTGCCCCACACCGTGAACCGGAGTACTTTTCCACCCTCTCGGTCGACGATCCCCCGGACTCGGTCGCGCACCCGATCGACGTTTTCGTCGGTGAGATCGGGTTTTACCAGGAAGATGGTTTCGTACTCGCGAAGACGCTTCGCTGCTTTGCTCTCAGCCATTTCTCTCCCCACGGGTATGCCCCCAGGAAAATCCAAGGAGCGGGGAAACGGAAGAAGAGGATGTCCCCTTACCGGGAGCGGGAAACCGCGCGCCCGCCGCCTTCGCGCCTGTTCTCAATGAACCTTTATTATGCCGATTCGCCCGGAATACGATACAACCAAAGGCGAGCCGCCGCCTTCTAAGGGTTCTGGCAAGGGCAAGTCAAGTCGGCTTGTCCCCGCGATATCGGACGGACCCGGCGACCAGCCGTAGGCGATACCGAATGCTGCAATGACATCAGATCCCTTTCCCGCTCCTCCCGCTGAACTCTTCGCACCGACCGAACCGCTCGCCAGGGACGCGCCAGCGCTCGTCGCCCGCCCCCAGATCGATCCCACCAAGCTGGATCCCGAAGCAGTGAGGGTGATTTCCAGACTTCGCCAACGCGGATACCAGGCCTACCTGGTGGGAGGGTGTGTTCGCGATCTTCTGCTGGGACGCACGCCGAAGGACTTCGACCTGGCCACTTCGGCGCATCCCGCTCAGGTGAAGGCCACCTTCAACAACTGCCGATTGATCGGACGGCGCTTTCGGCTGGCGCACGTCTATTTCAAGGGGGGCAAAGTGCTCGAGGTGGCCACTTTCCGGGCCAATCCCACGGAAGTGGAAGAGCTTTCCTCGCCTGAAGAATCAGCCGAGGTGCAGTCCTCCGAGCCCGAAGATCTGCTGATTACGCAGGACAACGTATTCGGCACCGCGGAGCAGGACGCGCGCCGGCGAGACTTCACGATCAACGGGCTTTTCTACGACGTGGCCGCCGGAAAGGTGATCGACTACGTCAACGGAATAAAGGATCTGGAAGCCAGGCAGATCCGCACCATTGGAGACCCGGAGATCCGGATGCGAGAGGACCCGGTGCGCATTCTTCGCGCGGTCCGCTTCGCTTGCAAACTCGACCTGGATATCGAGTCGCGCACCTATGCTGCAATGGAGGGCGCAGTGGAGGATCTGCCGCGCTGCGCGCCTCCGCGGCTGTTGGAGGAGACTTTTCGACTGCTGCGGGCGGGTGTCGCGGCACCCAGCCTGAAGCTGCTGAATGCCCTCGATGCCCTGAAGTTCCTGCTTCCGCCGATCTACGAGTACATCCGCTCCCGGGGACCCGAGCAGGAGGAGACTCTGCTCTCCTTTGCGCGCGCCCTCGATCGCCGGGTGGAGCAGGAAGGTCCATTGGAGGACGCCATTCTGCTGGCCGCGCTATTGCTGCCGATCAGCAAGTCGGCGCCCGAATCTCAAGGAGAAGAGGAGGTTCGGCCGCGAATTGCCCAGGCGGTGGAAGACCTCCTGAGCCAAATGACGCAAGGCGCGAGGTTGCCCCGCCGGATCGCCCAGCGCTGCCGGATGATTTTGCTCGCCCAGTCCACCCTTTCGGGAGAGCGTCGCCGGCGGAGATCTCTGGCCAGCTTCCGCCGCTTTCCGCTCTTCGCGGAGGCACTGGTGGTGTTCGAGATCTCCGTCGAGGCGACCGGCCAGCACGCGGACAAGCTCGAGGCCTGGAAAGCGGGAAATACCCCGCCGGTTCCGGCGCAGGCGCCGACCGCCTCAAGGCCCCGGCGGAGGCGAAGGCGCCGCTCGAGAAAGCCCGGACATCCATCGGCCAGCGGCGCTGCACCGGCCGAATCCAAAGTATCCGGCCCGTAGGTCGTCAAGCTTCCCAGGGCCGAAGCTCGGGTGTCGGGCTGCGACCTTATTGAGTGGCGGTGCATCTTGAGTCTCATGCGCATCCACCACCGCGTCGCTTTTTCCACCTTGGTGCTCTTCGTTTTCCTACCATGGCGGGTTCAGGCGCAAAAGCCGGCCACCCCGATCGACGCGAATGGCCTGCTGGGTCTGTGGGGAAGCGATCGATTCTTCGGGCCAGAAGCGCGAGGTGTGCTGACGGTCGCCAGGCGAGGCCCGGACTGGAGAGCAAGCATCGCCGGCTACTCGGTGCCGATGGAGGTCAAGGCGGGAGCCGCGTCTTTCCAGCTTCCGGAAGGGAAGGGCGGTTTCCGGGGACGCTTCGAAGGTCAATCCCATCAGCTGCGTGGTCATTGGATCCAGCCCGTTCAGATGGTGAACGGCACGGCTTACGCGACGCCGGTCGACCTCAGCTCGAAAGACGGGCGCGTCTGGCGAGGCGAAGTCATGCCGCTCGACGATCGCTTCACCGTCTATCTTTTTATCCAGCGCGATCCCGACGGTGTCTTGCGCGCTTTCTTTCGAAATCCCGAACGGAATCTGACTCGGGGTGCGACATTTGATGTGTCGGTCGAAGGCGAGGCGATTCGACTGGCGCGCCCAAGAAAATCGATGGGGCTTACGACTCTAAAGCCGGTCGACTTTCATTTCGATTCAACCAGGTGAACGACGCCATCTTTGATTTCACCAAAAGAGATCCCGAGCAGGCGCTTGGATTCGCAATGCGCGTTCCAATGGAGCGATACCGGTACCACCGTCCGATGGATGACGACGATGGCTGGGGGACCGCGTCGCTGAGCGAGGTGGGCCTCGACGAGGCGCGCGTCTCGGCGCTGGTTCAGCATATTCTGGACGGGGAGTCGCGGAAGGCGGGGGGTCCGCGGATCCAGGGGCTGCTGATCGCGCGTCGCGGCAAGTTGGTTCTCGAAGAGTACTTCGATGGGTTTTCGCGAGAACGCCCCCACGACCTGCGATCGGCAGGCAAGACTTTTTCCACCAGCCTGGTGGGCGCGGCGATCGCCCATGGCGCCAGGTTAAGCGTCAAGACTCCGGTGTATGCCGCGTTTGCCAACTACCGATCCTTTGCCAATCCCGATCCTCGGAAGCAGCAAATGACCGTCGAGCACCTTCTGACGATGTCTTCCGGACTTGCCTGCGACGATGACGATGAGTCCTCCCCCGGCAATGAAGACACCATGCACTCCCAGACCGCCCAACCGGACTGGTATAAATACGCTCTGGACCTGCCGCTCCAGCATCCGCCTGGCGAGTTCGCGGCTTATTGTACCGCCACCATCAACCTGCTCGGGGGCGTGCTTCGAAATGCCACCGGCTCGTGGCTGCCGGATCTGCTTCGCCAATACATCACTGAACCGCTGGACTTTCGCCGGTATCACGCGAACTTGACGCCCACCGGGGAAGGTTACCTGGGCGGCGGGCTGTACCTGCGGCCGCGCGATTTCATCAAGCTCGGCCAGCTTTTCTTGCAAGGCGGCGTTTGGCGCGGTCGTCGGGTTGTTAGCAAGGATTGGGCGGAGCGGGCCACCGTTCAACACACCCGCCTGAACAATGGTAATTCAGATGGATACAACTGGTGGCTGCGGGAAATGCGCGTAGGCGAGCACAGCTACCGAACCTACGGCGCGGGGGGCAACGGCGGACAGACCGTCACCGTGATTCCGGAGTTGGACCTGCTGGTGATGTTCACCGCCGGCAATTACGGGGACGGCCGGACATGGTCCAAGATCGTCCCCGAGTTGCTTCCTCAATACATTCTCGCGGCCACCAACCCTCACTGAGCGGCGTCCGAGCTCGGCGGAAGCAGATCGGCGGGCTGAATCGCATCGCTGCCGAATTTCCTGGAAATCTCGTCCAGCGCCGCGTTGAGTTTCTGAGCGCGGTTGGGGCGATCCGAAAATAGCTGCAGCTGATCGGCCGGTCGGTCGAATCCGTGGGCCGAGACACCGGTAAGCCGCATCTTCTTCGGTGGATTGAGGCGCGACATCAGATCCATCGCAGTTCTGTAAATCTCCTGGCCGTCATCGGTCGGGGCGGCCAGCGTCGTTTGACGGGTCAGCAGAGTGAAGTCGGCAAGCTTGATCTTGAGCTGAATCACCGAGCCCTTCAGATCGGCTCTGCGCAGGCGTCGTCCGACGCGCAGGGACTGGGCGTGGATGCCCATCCGCACCGCCTCCGCTCCTTCCCGGTCCTCCTCGAAGGTGTCTTCGGCGCCGATGCTCTTCGCTTTCCGGTCGGGAATCACCTCGCGCTCGTCGAGGCCCTGGCTGAGCCGCCAAAGATGAGGACCGATGATTCCGAGCCGCTCCGACAACCACTCGGGACGCCGAGCCGCCAGGTCTCCGATGGTGGCAATTCCCCACCCGCGAAGCTGTTGCTCCAGCTTGCGTCCCACTCCCCATAGCCTGGCGATCGGTAGCTGAGCCAGGAACGAAACCGTCTGCTCCGCCGGTACCGAGCGCTGGCCGTCGGGCTTTGCCAAATCGGACGCGATCTTGGCCACGAACTTGGTGGTGGCGATACCGGCAGAGGCGGGAAGGGACAGCTCGCCTTTGATCTGCTGTCGGATCTTCGAAGCGATCTGCTCCGGCGGGCCGAACAGTCCCACCGAGGCGGTGACATCCAAGAAGGCCTCGTCGAGCGACAAGGGCTCCAACAGCGGGGTGAAGGTCTCGAAGATCGACAGCAGCGCCTCGCTGGCCTCCACGTAGGCGGCGAAGCGCGGCGGAACGACCCTGGCCATTGGCGCCAGGCGAAGCGCCATCGACATCGGCATCGCGCTGCGAACGCCGAAGGGCCGGACCTGATACGAGGCCGCCAGAACCACCCCCCGCGTGGGGTGGCCGCCCACGATCAGCGGCAGTCCGCGCAACTCGGGGTTGTCGCGCTGCTCCACCGATGCGTAAAACGCATCCATGTCGATATGCAGGATGGCCTTAGGCATGGCGGTAATTTACCCAATCAGCGGTGAAAGGTCCGGATGAAGACGTTCACAGAATACCTTTGGTATCAGACGAAAAAACGGCGCGAGCTGGTCCGCATCACCGACGACGTCGAACAGCAGGTGGGCAAAAGCGGGATTGGCGAGGGAATGGTCCTCGTTTCCGCGATGCACATTACTGCCGGCGTCTTCGTGAACGACAACGAGCCGGGCCTGTTCGAGGACATCTGGGAGTGGCTGCAGAAGCTGGCCCCGGACCGGCCCGACTACCGGCACCATCAAACCGGCGAGGACAACGGGGACGCGCACCTCAAATCACTGCTGGTGCACCACCAGGTGATCGTTCCGATCACCCACGGCAAGCTCGACCTGGGAACCTGGCAACAGATTTTTTATGCCGAGTTCGATGGGCAGCGAAAAAAGCGCGTGATTTTGAAGGCGATGGGCGAATAGCCGGTCGCTTTCAGCTGGGATCCGGAATCCGAAACTGGGCCAGGGTGGTGGAGAGGTCGGCGGGTAGTGGGCTCTGCACCCGCAAATCTTCGCCCCGCCGGGGATGTTTCAGGGCCAATGAACGCGCGTGAAGAAAAGGCCGGGCCAGCGGCGGCTGGGGGCGACCTCCGTAGAGCGGGTCCCCCTCGATCGGCGCGCCGATCGCCGCCAGATGCGCTCGAACCTGGTGCATCACGCCGGTGAAGATGCGGACCTCGACCAGCGAATGGGTGCCCTCCCGGGCCAGAACCCGGAAAGCGGATCGCGCCGGTCTCGCCCGCGGATCTCCAGCCGCTGCCTCCACCCGCTCGGGGTGCTTGGGGGCATGGCGCAGCGGCAGATCCACCTCTCCTTCGTCCGCCAACGGACCGGTCACCAGGGCCCAGTAGCGCTTGTCGACCTCCTGCCGGCCAAAGAGCTCCCGAGCGAATTTCCAGGCCTCAGGGGTCCTGGCCACCAGCACCACTCCCGAGGTTCCCACATCCAGCCGGTGACACAGGCCGGCCTCGCGCGGATCCTCCGAAGCCAACAGGCACTCTGGAAACCTGGCGGCAATGGCGTTGGCCAAGGTTCCGCGTTCGCCGGGCCGGAGCGGGTGCGATGGGTATCCCGCCGGCTTGTCCACGACGAGGAAATCATCGTCCAGGTGAAGGACGCGAAGGGGGAGATCGAGCTCCGCGACCACCGGTGCCCCCGAGGGGACCGAGCGCACCCGAACTCGTTGTCCCGCTTCGACGATCTGCCCTTTCTTGGCAAGCTTTCCGTCGACCCGCACCCCGCCACTGTCGAACAGAGAGCTCAACTGGGTGCGGGAAATCGCCAGCCGTTCCCGAAGGAAGGCGTCCACTCGCTGAGGTTTGAGCTCCGGAGGGACGGTGAGCTCGCGCGGCTCAAGCGAGGACGGATCTACCTCGCTCACTCTGAGAGTGCCTCGTAAACCTCTTCTGCGGTTTGAAACCGATCGTCCGGCTCTTTGCGCATCAAGCGCTGGGCGATCCGCGAGAGTTGGACATCGCTTCGAGGATTCATCACCGCCAGTGGGACCGGCTCCGTCTCCAGGACTTTCTGCCACAGCTCGTAGGGTGTATGGGCGTCGAAGGGCGGCCGGCCGCAAAGCATCTCATAGAGGATCACTCCGAGACTGTAGAGGTCGGTCCTCGCATCCAGCGATTCGCCCAGGATTTGTTCCGGCGCCATGTAACGGAAGGTTCCGACCGCTCGGCCGTTCCCGGTCACGAAACCGTCGTCAGCAAGAAAGCGTGCCAGCCCAAAGTCCATCAGGCGAACCAGGCGATCCTCGTCGACCATCACGTTCGATGGTTTCAGATCCCGGTGCACCAGGCCATGGCCGTGGATGTAAGCCAGGGCCTGGCACAGCTGCAGCATCGAGTCCCTGAGCCGCCCCATCCGGTCTGGGCGGTTGATCTCCGCCAGGTTCACCTCGGGTCGCTCGAGGACCGGCCCCGGGGGTTTCGCGATTTCGTAGGGGAGGTCCTCCTCGTTGGAGTTCATCGTGTCCGGTTCGTCCGCCGCGTCCGCCAGCGCTCGAACCGAGCCTGGCCCGGAGAAAAATTCCGGATCCTCGCTCGGGCTCTCCTCGCTGAATGCCGACAAGCCGAATGGCCGCGGGCTGTCCTGCGACGCGCTGTCCTCGTTGCTCCAAGGTTCGGCGGAGGGAAGCGACCGGGTCAGCTCGCGCCGCAAGTCGGAAAAGGACTGATTTGGAGAGGAGATCTCTTCGGTCTTGAGCGAGAGGTAGTGGCGCAGCGTCAGACCCTCGATCAGCTCCATTGCCAGGTAGGGGTACCCTCGATGCACGCCGGTATCGAACACCTTGACCACGTTGGGATGGGAGAGGTCGGCAAGGGTTTCAAACTCGCGGGCGAGGCGGCGCGCCGCCCGAGGGTCTAGCGCCGGCCCGGTGGAGAGGAGCTTGAGCGCCACCATTTCACCGCTGCGGCGATCCGTCGCCCGGTAAACGGTGCCGGCTCCCCCGGTGCCGATAGTCTCGAGCACCCGGTATGGACCAATAACCTTGGGTGGCATGAGGTGCGGGATCCTAGGAAGCAGGCCCCGTTTGGTCAAACAGGTGGGTCTCGGCGCACCCCAAAGCCTCGGTCTTGGTGAATTCGAAACAGTCGATGCTCGGCTAAGATGTAGGCCCCCGATCGCATGCGCGCAGGGGGGGCCAACCAAGGTGCAGGAGCTTGGAAAATACCAACTGGTTCGCAGGCTCGCCGTCGGCGGGATGGCCGAGGTGTTCCTGGCCAAGGCCGCCGGACCCAAGGGCTTCGAGAAGACCCTGGTCCTGAAGAGAATTCTTCCCCACCTGGCGGAGGATCAGCACTTCGTCGAAATGTTTTTGTCCGAGGCGAAGATCGCCGCTCAGTTCAATCATCCGAACATCGTCCAGATCTACGACTTTGGCGAGGCGGAAGGCGTTTACTACCTGGCGATGGAATATATCGACGGTCCAAACCTGCGCTCGATCCTGCGCCGGACCCTCCAGAGTCGCGCGCTGTTGCCGATCCCGCTGTGCGTCAAGATGGTTTCACTGGCATGCGAAGGATTGGCCTACGCGCATGAATTCGCCGACCCCCAGAGCGGAGCGCCCCTCGGCCTGATCCACTGCGACATCAGCCCGGAGAACGTTCTGCTTTCGCGAAACGGATCGGTGAAGGTGGTCGACTTTGGAATTGCCAAGGCCGCGGGCTTCGGCCCGCAGAACAAGGCCGGAACGTTCAAGGGCAAAGTTTCATACATGCCGCCCGAGCGTATTCAGGGCAACCCGTTCGACCTGCGCGCCGACATCTTTTCCCTCGGCGTGGTGCTCTACGAGTTGGTGACCGGGGTGAAGCCGTTCAATGCCCGAACGGATGTATCCATCTTGCACGCGATCTTGCAGGAGCCGATCGTTCCCATTTCCTCGCGGCGACCCGATGTGCCCGAGCTGCTGGGGCGAATCCTGGCGCGCGCTCTGGCCAAGGATCCCGACAACCGGTATCGAAGCTGTCGAGAGTTTCAGCGAGACCTGGACCGATTTCTGGTGAGCATTGGCAAGGCGGTGAGCTCTCGCCACCTGGCGCGCTTGGTG
>WNFJ01136327.1_pt3 | contig 10120 bp, 11 predicted proteins | sample 5400461 | NCBI WGS metagenome assembly WNFJ01 (sample SAMN13153349, study PRJNA577476) | soil metagenome | isolation source: 115 cm saprolite on Douglas fir-dominated hillslope | place: USA:California | collected 2013-09-17
ACCGTCGGGGCCCGCTGCGCCGTCAGGGCCCGCTGGACCTTCAGGGCCTGCTGGACCCTCAGGAAGCGGCGCGCCAGGGACCGTGGAGCCAGAAACTCGGGCGCCTGGTTCCGCCGTGCCGAGGCCCGCCGCTCCGCCTGACTTGGGTGTGCCAGCGGATCTGGGGGCAGCTGGCGCCGTAGTCGAGAAGCCGCCGCCTTCTGCCGGGCGCCTCACCCGGCTGCGCGGCAGGCTGGCCAGATCCCATTCCGCGATCGGCTCGGTCCTGCTGGGCCTGCTGTCCTCTGGCAAGCTCGACGACCAAGCCTGGGAGGACATCGAAGACACGCTTATCAGCGCCGACATGGGCGTCGGCCCCGCCCGCGAGCTCGTCCAGCACTTGCGCACCGAAGTCAAGGTGGCAGGATCGGCCGACCCGGCAATGGTCCGGAACATGTTGCGGGCTGACCTGATCGAACTGCTCGGGCCGGACATGGACCGGTCGCTGCGGCTCGCCCGGCACGGTGATCGTCCTTCCGTCGTGCTTGTGGTCGGCGTCAACGGCACCGGTAAGACCACCACCTGCGGCAAGCTAGCCAGGGGACTGGTCGGCGACGGCAAGACGGTCGTATTGGGCGCCGCCGATACCTTCCGCGCGGCGGCCGCAGATCAACTCCAAACCTGGGCCGAGCGGGTCGGTGCGCAAGTTGTCCGGTCGGACCGGGAGGGCGCTGATCCGGCAAGCGTCGCCTTCGAGGCGGTCAACGTCGGCATCCAGCGAGGCGTCGACACCGTGATCGTAGATACCGCGGGGCGGCTGCATACCAAGGCCGGCCTCATGGATGAGCTCGGCAAGATCAAGCGAGTGATCGAGAAGCACGGCACTGTGGACGAGGTGCTGTTGGTGCTCGACGCGACCACTGGGCAGAATGGGCTTCGGCAAGCTCGTGTATTTGCCGAAGTAGTAGATATAACGGGCATTATTCTGACGAAGCTTGACGGAACCGCCAAGGGCGGCATTGTTATCGCGGTTCAGCGCGAACTCGGGGTACCGGTCAAGCTGGTGGGCCTCGGCGAAGGACCCGACGACCTGGCATTCTTCGATCCGGCCGTGTTCGTCGACGCGATCCTTGGCGACTGACCCGCCGCCCGTTGGCCGACGTTCGCCAATGACGCTCGTGTGACGCGGTTCGGCGCATTAGTCAGTCACTATCAGCTGGCACGCTAGTGCAGTCAGGCGATCCCGACGAATCCCCACCTTGCATTCTGTAATTGGCTGACTGCTGACATTACGCAGCATAAGATCTGATGAGCGCCAGCTGCCCTAGTGGCAGGGCCGGGCCAGTTCTGAATCGTCGCGGTGGGTCGTGCGCTGGTTTTGCGACGGAAGGGAGCGCGTTGGACGCCAGCGGCACCGGACTCCGCTCAGGCCGCGTTGCCCTTGACGGTGCGATACCGGAGCAGAAATTAGCCTGGTGGCGGTTACGGTCCTGGCGCAAGGACCTGGATGTCCTGACCCGGCTCCGGGACGGTTTACAAGGTCTTGAGAATGACGAGCCGGCGGACGGCGCCAATCGGTCAGGCGCAGACGCGAAGGCGAGCAGCGGCCGGGCCGCGGACGCAGCAGGTGCGCAGCCAGCCAGGCCGGCCAGTGACGGGAAGCCGGATCCGGGCATCGCCGCCATCCGGGAGACCTTCGCGCTGGTGGCAGCGGCCGGCGACGAAGCGGCTGGTTACTTCTACGCGTGGCTATTCCTGCGCCGGCCGGAGCTGCGGACCATGTTCCCGCCCGCCATGGACGAGCAGCGGGACCGGCTCTTCCGATCGCTTGGCCGCATCGTGGAGAGTCTGAGCACGCCGGAAGAGATGGCCAGCTACCTCTCCCAGCTTGGCCGGGACCATCGCAAGTACGCGGTCGACCCGTCCATGTATGAGGCAGTGGGAGAGGCACTTCTTGCGACGCTGCGTGCGTTCGCTCAGTCAGCCTTCACTCCAGGGGCCGAAGAAGCATGGACGCAGACCTACGCGGCCGCCTCGGCTCTGATGATCCGGTCGGCTGAGGAGCATGCGGCTGTCAGCCCGGCGTTCTGGTCTGCCGAAGTAGCAGAGGTCGATCATCGGGGGAACGGCATCGCCGTGCTCACCGTCGCGCCCAATCAGGTGCTGTCCTATGAGCCCGGCCAGCACGTCACGATTCAGACGCCGCGATGGCCGCACGTCTGGCGGCCGTACTCGATAGCGTGCAGGCCGCGCGAAGACGGCCTCCTCAGCCTGCACGTGAAGGCCATCAGCGGCGGATGGGTGAGCCGCGCGCTGGTACAGCACACCGCGCCGGGTGACGAGCTGATCCTGGGCCCGTCACTGGGCACGATGACCCTCCGGTCGGCGGCAAGCCGGGATCTGATCTGCGTGGCTGGCGGGACTGGGCTGTCCCCGATCAAGGCCATCGTCGAGCAGGCCGTGCGGGACTCAGCGTCGGTGCCCCGGCAGATTTTCCTGTTCTGCGGGGCACGTCCCCGGGAAGAGCTGTACGACATGCGCGATCTCGGCTGCACCTGACCCCGGTTACCTCCGACGATCCCGCGTTCGACGGCATGCAGGGCAATGTCGGCCGGGTCGCCGCCCGGTACATGCCGCACAGCGACTGCGAGGCCTTCGTCGCAGGTCCGCCGGACATGGTCAGGGAAACGATCCGGATGCTGGGCCGGGCCGGGATACCGCGCCACCGGATCCACTACGACGACGCGCTGCTGGCAGGCCGACCGCGGGTCGGCAGCGGCATGTAACCCCGCGCATAACCACCAGAACGCCGCTTGACACGGCCCCGCTCCGTCAGGGCTGAAAAGGTCCCTTTCGCCGGTTCCGTTAGGCGGCTGGATGGCGGTAGAAATTCGGAACCTGGTCGAAGTCCTCGTAGTACCGATGAAAAACCGGCGTAGCGGACGACGCGGCGGGCGGCACGATCCAGGTCCAGTCTGCCGGGCACCGGCGCCCCTGCCGTTCCTCAAGCTCGATGTGCTTGAGGAAACGGGCGGATTCGGTGTGATGATCTGTGATGGTCACGCCGGACTCGCTGAAGGAGTGCAGGACGGCGAGGTTGAGTTCGGTCATGGCCTTGTCCTTCCACAGCGAGCCCTCGGTGTCGGTTCGCAGGCGCATCCCGCTGGCGATGACAGGCAGTTGGTTGTACCGCTGGACGTCGCCTAGGTCGCGTGACCCGATTTCAGTGCACATGTACCAGCCGTTGAACGGCGCCGCCGGGTAGCTGATGCCGCCCGCATCGAGGCGCATGTCGCTGATGACCGGCACGGCATACCAGCGCAGGCCGAGCTGGCTGAACCAGTCCAGCTCGGGATGGCGCAGCGGCACCTCACGCACCGCATCGGCGGGCAGGTTGTGCCAGCTTGGCGGGTATCCCGCTGCCTGGACGACGAGCGGGAGAATGTCAAAAGGGCCAGGCTGGGTTCCGGGCTGCCAGCCAAGATCGCGGGCGATGCGGGTGAGGTTGGCGTTGGCTGGGTCGCCCACTATGACGCCGTTTCCTAGCTCATGGCCTGCGTAACGGACAAGCTGCGAGCTGATGATGCGGGGGCCGGAGCCGTCCGGGGTGTCCGGAGCAAATACCGTAATGAGGGGCCGGACCCTGCCACCGTTGGTCGCGGCTCTCAGATGCGCCACGCACTCGGCGGCCACCTCGGTAGCCGAGCTGACGTGACGCCGGTCACGCAGTCGCAGACTGCGCCAGTACAGGCGGCCGATGCAGCGAGAGCTGTTGCGCCAGGCGACCCGCGCGGCGAATTCCAGCTCCGCCCTGGTGTGCCGGTAGGTGCCTGTCGACTCGATCTCCTGGCGCACCTGCTTGAGCCGTTCCCCGGGCGGCCCTGCCTGCTGGTTCTCGGCATGAAACATGCCGATGAACTGTTCGGCGCTGGAGAGCAGGGCGGCATCGTCCGGCGGGAGGTCGTTGCAGTCCGCCGGGAGGTCGATGCCGTCCGCGGACAGGCCGCCCGGCGCGTGCTTGGGGCCAACCGTGTCGGCACCCGATTTCGGTAATTCTCGGGTGGCGGGGGCGGGAGCTGCCTTCGCGGCGGCCAGAGCCGCGCCGCGATTAGCTGGCCGGGAACGCCGCGATAGCCGCCAGCGTGAGTCAAAGAGGAAGGGCTCTTGGCTCGCGCGCACGGAACCTCCACCGCTATTAAGCAATTGTCGTACGTTCAACAACCGTACGTGGCGGGGCTCGACCTAACAAGAGCAATTGCGTCCCGCACTGTGCGCACCGAAAGCGGGCCGGGAATGGGGTCTCCCGAGCCTCAGATTGATTAACTGAATGTCCGGCGCGCTGTCAAGGTTTGCTGTCAAGGGCTGGCCGGGCGCGCTGCCGGGCCGCTTGGTGTCCGGGGCTCCGATAACCTGGAAGCCCAGACAGGCGGCGGTCGGTGAAGCAACCGGACGTCAGCTCGCAGCAAGGATGGCAGCCCGACGTGTTCGAGACTCTCTCCGACCGGCTCACTCAGGTCTTCTCAACGCTGCGCGGTCGCGGCCGGCTCTCGCCGGCCGATATCGACGCCACCTGCCGGGAGATCCGGATCGCCCTGCTCGAGGCCGATGTCGCACTGCCGGTAGTCCGGCAGTTCATCGGCCGGGTCCGGGAACGCGCGGGCGGGGCCGAGGTCTCGGAGGCGCTGAACCCTGCGCAGCAGGTCATCAAGATCGTCCGCAGGCTGCGGTTCGCTAAGGTCGCGCCGACCGTGATCATGCTGGCTGGCCTGCAGGGCTCCGGTAAGACCACCCTGGCGGGCAAGCTCGCGCTGTGGCTGAAGTCGCAGGGGAATACACCGCTGCTGGTTGCCGCCGACCTGCAGCGACCCAATGCCGTCCAGCAACTGCAGGTACTGGGTGAGCGCGCCGGGGTGCCGGTGTTCGCGCCGTTCCCCGGCAGCGGCGTCGGCGTCGGCGACCCGGTCCAGGCGGCCAGCATGGCCATCGCTGAGGCGCAGCGCAAGCTCTACAACATCGTGATCATTGACACGGCCGGCCGCCTGGGCATCGACGAGGAGATGATGCGCCAGGCCGCGGACATCAGGGATGCGGTAGACCCGGACGAGATCCTGTTTGTCGTCGACGCCATGATCGGCCAGGACGCAGTGCAGACGGCGCAGGCGTTCCTGGATGGCGTCGGATACGACGGCGTCGTGCTGACCAAGCTCGACGGCGACGCCCGCGGCGGCGCGGCGCTCTCGATCGCCCAGCTCACCGGCAAGCCGGTCATGTTCGCATCCACGGGCGAGAAGCTCGAGGACTTCGACATCTTCCACCCGGACCGGATGGCCTCCCGCATCCTGGACCTCGGCGACATGCTGACGCTGATCGAGCAGGCTGAGCGGAGCTTCGACCAGGACCAGGCCGCAGCGATGGCCGACAAGCTCGCGTCGGGCGAGAGCTTCACGCTGGAGGATTTCGTCGAGCAACTCGCCATGGTCCGTAAGCTCGGCCCGATCGGCAATCTGCTTGGCATGCTCCCCGGCGCCGCGCAGAACCGGGAAATGCTGAGTCAGGTCGATGACAAGGACCTGGATCGCGCCGCGGCCATCGTGAACTCGATGACCGTGGACGAGCGGCGCAACCCGAAGATCATCAACGGTTCCCGCCGGGCCCGGATTGCCCGCGGTTCCGGCGTCACGGTCGGCGAGGTTAGCCAGCTGATCGTGCGGTTCCAAGAGGGCCAGAAGATGATGCGCCAGATGATGGGCAGCATTCCGGGCATGGGCGGGATGCGGCGCGCCCAGAAGGCGCGTGGCAAGGCCAAGAAGAAGGGCAAGGGCGGCGGCCGCCCGGCCGGGGCAGCCCGGGGCGGCAGGCCGGATCAGCGAGCAGCCGCCGGCCAGGTTGGACTCGGCCCGGGCGGCCTGGTGCCGGGCGGCGCCGGGCCCGGTGGGCTGGGGCAGGGCGGCCCGGCCCAAGGCGGGACCGCTAGCCCGGCCGCGCTGCCGGGCGGCTTCTCCGCGCTGCCCGGTATGGGTGGTACCAGTCTCGGCGGCGACAACGGGGCATTCAAGCTGCCACCCATCAGGCCGAGCGGCGCCCAGCAGCCGAACTTGCCTCCTGGCCTGCGCGGGCGCCAGGGCAAGAAGGGCCGCTAGGTCGGCGGTGCCCGCTGCCGCCGGTCGCGATTACGCTCAGGCTCTCCTCATCTGGCAGAATGTGACAGCTATGCTCGGTCGCGCGAGGCCCTCTCTAACTCGTTGAGCCGGCACCATGCGGGCAGTGCCTCGTCCGGTCCTCACCCGGACGCGACTCGCCCGACACCAATCCGCTGGGAGAAGACCACAGCCGTGGCTGTCAAGATCAAGCTGAAGCGCCTGGGCAAGATCCGTGCGCCGTATTACCGAATCGTCATCGCCGACTCGCGGACCAAGCGCGACGGCCGGGCGATCGAGGAGATCGGCAAGTACCACCCGAAGGCCGAGCCGTCCTTCATCGAAGTCAACTCGGAGCGAGCTCAGCACTGGCTGTCTGTCGGCGCGCAGCCGACCGATCCGGTGCGGAAGATTCTCGAGATCACCGGTGACTGGCAGAAGTTCAAGGGCCTGCCCGGCGCCGAGGGCACTCTCCGGACTGCCCAGCCCAAGGCAGACCGCACGGTGGCATTCGCTGCCGCGGTCGCGGAAACCCTCACCGACAGTGGCGTTAAGGCGAAGCCGAAGGGCAAGGCGGACGCCAAGCCGGCCGAGGCTAAGTCTGCCGACGCGAAGACCGGCGCAAGGACGGGGGGTCGGAGCAAGAAGGCCGCCGAGACCGCAGAGGCTAGGCCTGCTGCAGGGACCGCTGCTGCAGAGGCTCCACCCGCTGCAGAGGCTCCACCCGCTGCAGAGACCGCTACTGCCGACGCTCCCCCCGCTGCGGAGGCCGCTACTGCCGACGCTCCCCCTGCTGCGGAGACCGCTGCTGACGAGACCCCTGCCGCCGAGGCGCCGCCCGCTGCCGACGCCGCTGCTGCGGAGACCGCTGCTGCGGAGACCGCTGCTGACAAGACTCCTGCCGCCGGGGCCGCTGCGCCTTCGGCGGACGCTGAGCCAGCGCCGGAAGGCGACGGAGCCTGACATGCTCGAAGAGGCCCTGGAGCATCTGGTCAAGGGCATCGTCGAACACCCCGACGAGGTCCAGGTCGGCAGTCGCGACCTGCGGCGAGGCCGCGTGCTTGAAGTTCGCGTGCATCCCGACGACTTGGGCAAGGTCATCGGGCGCGGCGGCCGCACTGCCAGGGCCCTCCGGACCGTGATCGGTTCGCTCGCAGGCAATAACTACGTCCGCGTCGACCTGTTGGACGCCGACGAGGCCCGCTAGCAGCCATGCAGTTGGTGGTCGGTCGGATTTCGAGGCCGCACGGCGTCCGCGGTGAGATGACCGTGGAGGTGCGTACGGACGATCCCGACCTGAGGCTGGCCGCGGGCGCTGTTCTTGCCACAGAGCCCGCGGCGGCCGGACCGCTCAAGGTGACCCGATCGCGCTGGCACTCGGGCAGGCTACTGGTCAGCTTCGATGGCGTCGCCGACCGAGACCAAGCGGACCAGCTTCGCGGCACGTTGCTGCTGGTGGACTCGGCGGACTTGGAAGATCTCGCTGACCCGGATGAGTTTCGCGATCATCAGCTGGTCGGCCTTACTGTCGTCGATGCGGACCGTCAGCCTGTCGGCGAAGTGACCCAGGTCCTGCACTACGGGCAGGACATGCTGGTGGTCGCTGGCTCAGGCGACCGGGCAGGCCGCGAGATCCTTATCCCGTTCGTGTCCGCGATCGTCCCTGAGGTCGACTTGGATGCAGGCCAGCTGCGGATTGACCCGCCTGAGGGGCTGCTCGACCCTGACGTTCTCAGTTAGCGCGGGGGTGGCGCGTTGCGGATCGACATCATTACGATCTTTCCCGAGTACTTTGGGCCGCTCAGCGTATCGCTGATCGGCAAGGCGGCTGACCGCGGCGATATCACGTTCAGCATCCATGACCTGCGGCGGTGGACACGCGACGTACATCACACGGTGGACGACGCGCCGTTCGGCGGCGGCCCTGGCATGGTGATGAAACCCGAGCCGTGGGGGGAGGCGCTCGACGATGTCGCCGGGCCGCTCACCGGGCCAGTCGGGGACCCCCTGCTGGTCATTCCGACGCCAGCCGGCGTCCCTTTTACCCAACAGCGCGCTGGGTGGTACGCGACTGAGCCCTGGTTGATATTCGCGTGCGGCCGATACGAGGGAATCGACGGCCGGGTGGCCGAGGATGCCCGGTCACGCATGCGGGTGGAGGAAGTCAGCATCGGCGACTATGTACTGGCTGGGGGAGAGCCTGCCGTCCTGGTAATGACCGAGGCGATCTGCCGGCTGCTGCCCGGCGTCCTGGGCAACGCCGACTCCGCCGCCGACGACTCGTTTGGCTTCGGCGCCGGTGATGCAGCCGGACCCATGGCCGGCCTGGTGGAAGGCCCGGCGTTTACTCGGCCCCGGGTCTGGCGGGGACATGAAGTTCCCCCGGTGCTGCTGTCTGGCGATCATGCCGCGATCGCCAGATGGCGCCGCGATAGCGCACTTCGCCGCACCGCCCAGAATCGACCTGACCTGGTTGAACACCTTCGCTCCGCGGAAGAATCTCATGACCAGGACCAGTCGGGCCGAAGCCCGGGTGGCCTTGATGCACGGGATCGGGAGGTCCTTGCCGAGGCTGGTTTTCCGGTTAACGGCGAAGGTGTGGCACACTAAAAGACACTGCCCCGCCGTGACCTAGTGGCCGGGGGGCTTCTGGGCGCTCGCCTGGAGCACGGGACCGAAGCACTAAGAACTCACAAGCAGCGTTCGCAGGCGTGCGCTGATGACTATTTGAGGAAACCGCAGCGATGCACACCGCGATTGCCGAGCTTGAGCAGGCTCAGATCCGTTCCGATATCCCGGACTTCCGGCCGGGCGACACCCTGAAGGTGCACGTCAAGGTCACCGAGGGTAACCGATCCCGGATCCAGGTGTTCCAGGGCGTGGTGATTCGCCGGCAGGGTGGCAGCTCGCGCGAGACGTTCACCGTTCGCAAGGTGAGCTACGGCGTGGGTGTGGAGCGCACCTTCCCGGTCCATACGCCGGCCATCGAGAAGATCGAGGTCGTCACTCGCGGCCGGGTCCGTCGGGCGAAGCTGTATTACCTGCGCTCGCTGCGCGGCAAGGCAGCCAGGATTCGCGAGCGTCGCGAGATCACCCCGGCCAAGTAGCCCGGCTTACGGCCCCGGTCAGGTGACGGAAACAAGCCGTCGTGCCACCTCATCCCGAGGCCGGCCGGCCATCGTGCCCGGTCCGGTAAATCCGCCCGACGACGCCGCGGCAACCTTTGAGAGGTCCCGGACCACCGGGCGCGTCGGTACCGGCGGCCGGGTCGGCCGCGGCAAGCACAGCAAAGCACCCAGCGGCTGGCTGCAGCAATGGCGTGCCGCTACCAGAGCGCGACCGCGCCGGTCCCTCCTCCGGGAGCTGCCGGTGCTCGTCGTGTTCGCGCTCGTGATCGCCATGGTCGTCAAAACGTTCGTCATCCAGGCCTTCGTCATACCGACTGGGTCGATGCAAGACACGCTGGCAATCCGCGACAAGATCCTGGTCAACAAGCTGGTCTACGACTTCCGCGCGATCAAGCCGGGCGACATTGTGGTCTTCAACGGTGACGGCACCTGGAACGTACCGACGGCGTCCGCCTCAAGCTCGAACTTGCTGGCCCGGCTGTTTGACGACACCATCCGGCGGGCCGTCGACTCCGTCGGCGGGCTGTTCGGCACTCCGGTTGGCCAGACTGACTACGTCAAGCGCGTCATCGGCGTGCCCGGTGATCATGTGTTCTGCTGCACGGCGCAGGGTCTGATGACCGTGAACGGCGTGCCCTTGCACGAGCAGTCCTACTTGTTTCCGGGCGATCAGCCGAGCAGCGCCCCGCAGGGAACTCAAAACCACTTCAGCGTGACCGTCCCGGTCGGCTACCTGTGGGTCATGGGCGATCATCGCAGCGTGTCAGAGGACTCTCGCGGACACAGGGCTGATCCCGGCAACGGGATGATCCTGGAGAACAAGGTCATTGGCCGGGCGTTTGTGGTCGTCTGGCCGCTGAGCCAGTGGCGAGTGCT
>WNFJ01099468.1_pt2 | contig 10119 bp, 9 predicted proteins | sample 5400461 | NCBI WGS metagenome assembly WNFJ01 (sample SAMN13153349, study PRJNA577476) | soil metagenome | isolation source: 115 cm saprolite on Douglas fir-dominated hillslope | place: USA:California | collected 2013-09-17
CGCTGCTATTCGGGCCGCTCAACTTGGAGCAAAGGTCGCCATCGTCGAAAAACAATACCTCGGTGGCACCTGCCTAAACGTAGGCTGCATTCCCTCGAAGGCGATGTTACATATCGCAGAGGTATTGCACAACATGTCATCGTTGGGCGAGTTAGGCATCAATCTGCCCCAACCGCCAACCTTTGATATGAAACAGGGGGTCGTCTTTAAGGACAAAGTCGTCAAGCGCATGACAGGGGGCGTTGGCGTGCTGATGAAGGGCAACAATATCGACGTATTTGATGGCCTTGGCACGGTTGATGCCTCACGATCCGTCACTGTAACGAAGAACGACGATTCGCAAGAAAAGTTCGACGCCGACAAAATTATCCTCGCCACAGGCTCCGTTCCACTCGTGCCTCCTTTCCCCGGCATCGATGGACGCAATGTGATGAATAGTGACACCTGCTGGAATCTGCCGGACACGCCCAAAAGCCTTATCTGCGTCGGTGGAGGCATAATCGGCGTCGAACTGGCTTGTATGTTCAACGCGCTAGGTTCGCAGGTAACAATTCTTGAGATGCTGCCAGATATCCTGACTCCTGTTGATGAAGAGTTACGCAAACTACTTGTCCGCATCCTCAGCAGGCCCGGTATCAAAATTGTCACGGGGGCAAAAGTGGAGTCTCTCGCTGACGAAGGCGATGAGAAGAAGGTTACCGCCAGTACGGAAAAAGGGCAGGAGAGCTATACTGGAGAATATGTGTTGATCGCCGTCAGCCGCCGCGCTAACAACTCCGGCCTCGAGCAATTGATGGAGCACGGTCTCGATAACGACCGGGGGCGCGTGCGCGTCAACGAAAAGATGGAGACGAACCTCCCTGGTATCTATGCTATCGGTGACCTCGTCCACGGCGCTGGGCTGGCCCATGTCGCTTCGACCGAAGGCGAGATTGCCGCCGACAACGCTACTGGACACCCGGCAGTCATGGACTACAACGTTGTGCCAAACCCCATCTTCACTTTCCCTGAAATCGCCTTTGTCGGACTGAGCGAGGCAGATGCCAAAGCGAAATACCCGGAGGCGCGTGTCGATCGCTTCCCCTGGTCCGCCAACGGTAAAGCGGTTGCCATGGCTGAGACCGATGGATTCACTAAAGTAATCATCGGTAAATATGGCGAATTACTGGGCGCCCATATCATCGGACCAGATGCCACCAACCTCATCAGCGAATACTCGGTGGCCATGCGCGGCGAACTCACTGTCGATGAGATTGCTGAGACCATCCATCCCCACCCGACCCTCAGCGAAGGCCTGCGCGAAGCTGTGTTGGCCGCGGAGGGGCGCCCGATCCATATCCCGCCGAAGAGGCCCTTGGCAAGAACAAGATAGCACAACACAAACTTACCGGCAAAAGATGGCGAAGGCTCGTGGGATGTTGGCAGCATCTCACGAGCCTTCGCCATCTTTTGCCGCATCGCCCCATTATTCTCACCGGCTTTGCACAAAAAGTGACCTCTGCACAAAAAGTCAGGGGTCTACCAAAGATTGCGGCTAGAGGCGAAAGCAAAACGTTTGTCAACATCTCACTCACCTCCTTGATTGCATTCTATCAAAAAGCGTAGCGCCAAGTCAACTCACTCATCTGGGACATCTTCAATCAGTTCTGAGGCAGGCACGCCTAGCGCTGCCGCTAGCTTATTCAGCGTCGTCGTGGTAACTTCCTTGTACGGGTTTCGATAGATGGCTTTCACGGTGTTATAAGCCACGTCAGAGGCACGTGATAATTTGCCTAAGCTGAACCCTTTTTCTTGAGCGACCTCTTTCACTCGCAAGCGTATCATTGGCTCTCTCATTGCATGGTAATGCAGGGATTGTACCAGCAAGTACGTATTGACAGAAGTATCACGCTAGGTATATATTCCTTAGTACGTACTTAGAATGCACTATCGGAATAGTGAAAGGGTATCTGAAGGATGACTATCATGACGCTCTGGATACTGTTTTGCAGGATGAACAAAGATATAGACACGCTCTTTACGTTCTATGCGCGTGATCGTCACCATGCGGAACTCAAGGCAGAGGAGATACTGGACTGGTATGGATATGAGCGACTAGACCTCAAGGAGTATCCAGAGGGCTTCAGGATGGTGATGACGCATATTTCAGGAAGAGTAGAAGGGGATGTAGTGTAGTAACGCAGCCTGTTCTTGCCAAGTTCCTCACTTGCACGGGAAGCCAGGAGAGGCTTCCCGTGCATTGTTCTGTTTGGATTTTCTCCCCAGTCTTTCTTTTGCTGTTAGGCAGATCATCAGGCAAGTAATGACAAATTTGGCATACATGTATGCGCGATTGTTCGGAAAATGGCAGATGAGGGAAGGGGAAGGACAAGCCGTGTGTTCTGCCTGGTTGCCTCCGGCCCCCAAATAAACTATTTACAATCACCTGCTAATATGGTATCATCTAACTTGCTCAGGGGATGTAGCTCAGCTGGGAGAGCGCGACAATCGCACTGTCGAGGCCAGGGGTTCGAGCCCCCTCATCTCCACCCAATTTTTGTGCCTGGGTGCCCACCAGAGGTATCTTTACACCACTCATGTATGCCTTGCAAATCGCAAAGGCTTGTGGTATAGTATAGGCACAGTTGGAGACAAAAGCGGTGAGCAGGAGTAGTAGGTCAACGCGCACACAGAGAGTAGCCGGGTGGTGCAAGGCTACAAACCAATTCGACCGAACTCGCCTGTGAGCAATAAGTGTGAAGCTACTTTCCTCAGGGTATGACAGGACAGTGGTACAAAGATGGCCAATAGTACCTGGAAAGAACCTAGCACTTGTCGGGACGCCCGTTATAGCATACAATGAGTGTACATCAATTGACTCGGCACACAACCATGTAAGGGCCTGTAGCGCAGCTGGAAGAGCGCATCCATGGCATGGATGAGGTCAGGGGTTCGAGCCCCCTCAGGTCCACCAGTTTCAACCTTCTCGCCTGAGAAACATTGATGACAGATCAGGGTGGTACCACGGAATAGCCTTTCGTCCCTCGCGGATGAAAGGTTTTTATTATTATTCTTTTTTTAAGGCTCAACGGGGAGAGGAAAACACTTATGATAACACGCACAAAGTACAATCCAAAAGCAATTGAAGAAAAATGGCAAAAACAATGGGAGGCAGAACAACTCTATCATGCCTCCGATAACTCGCCCAGGCCAAATTTCTATCATCTCGTTATGTTTCCCTACCCGTCCGGCGACCTGCACATGGGCCACTGGTACAACTACTCGCCCTTCGACGCCTATGGGCGCTTCAAACGCATGCAGGGCTATAACGTTATGCAGCCCATCGGTTTCGATGCCTTTGGCCTGCCTGCGGAGAATGCCGCCATCAAACACGGCGTACAGGCACGCACCTGGACACTGGCCAACATCGACAAAATGCGTAAACAACTGCGTATGATGGGCGCTCAGTGGGACTGGCAGCGTGAAGTAGTCACCTGCCTGCCCAACTACTACAAGTGGACGCAATGGCTGTTCCTGCAATTCTACAAGCATGGCCTGGCCTATCGCACCAAGGCGCCAGCCAACTGGTGTCCAGGTTGCAATACGGTTCTGGCGAACGAGCAGGTTCTGCCCGATGGCACCTGTGAACGCTGCGGTAGCACCGTCGTCCGCAAAGAGATCGACCAGTGGCTGCTGAAAATCACCGATTACGCGGAGCGCCTGCTGGACTTTCCCGTTGTGGAGTGGCCCGAAAAGACCATGACGATGCAGCGCAATTGGATAGGACGTAGCGAAGGAGCCGAGATACGCTTCGTAGCCGAGATCGATGGGAAGCAGGAACAGATCCCCGTGTTCACCACTCGCCCGGACACGATCTACGGGGTTACATTCTTTGTGCTGGCCCCCGAACACCCATTGGTCGAGAGCATTACAACGCCCGATCAGAAGGCAGCGGTAGATGCCTATGTAGAGCAGGCACGTCGTATGACCGAGATCGAACGCACCAACGTGGAGAAAGAGAAGACTGGCGTCTTTACCGGCGGCTATGTTACTAATCCCGTCAACGGCGAAAAAGTGCCCGTCTGGATTGCCGACTACGTACTGATGGGCTATGGCTCAGGCGCCATCATGGGCGTACCGGCGCATGACCAGCGAGACTTTGAGTTCGCGCGAAAATTTAATATCCTCATCCGCGAAGTCATTCGCGCCGAGGATGAGGCACCCAGCGATCCAGCAACCTGGCCAGAGGCAAAAAAACACCTGGGCGTGATGGTTAACTCGGGTCCATTCGATGGTACACCAGCTGGTGAAGCTATTGCTCAAGTGACGAAGTACATCGAGGAACAGGGCATCGGCAAGTTTATGGTGACCTATCGCCTGCGTGACTGGCTGATTAGTCGGCAGCGCTACTGGGGCGCGCCTATACCTATTGTTTACTGTCCAAACGACGGCATGGTTCCTGTGCCAGAGGAGCAACTGCCCGTTTGGCTGCCTGAGCATGTCGAGTTCAAGCCAACAGGAGAGTCACCGCTGCGTTATGAACTGGACTTCCTGAACACGACCTGCCCGGTATGTGGAGGCCCCGCGACCCGTGAGGCAGATACAATGGATACCTTCATCTGCTCATCCTGGTACTTCCTGCGCTATGTCGACCCTCACAATAGTGAGCAGGCATGGAGCCAGGAAAAGATGAAGCAATGGCTGCCTGTCGATCAGTATGTCGGCGGCGTTGAACACGCTATTATGCATCTGCTCTACGCGCGCTTCTTCGTTAAGGCGCTGCATGACATGGGTCACCTGAACTTTGATGAACCTTTCATGCGCCTGTTCCACCAGGGTATGGTGCTGGGTTCTGACGGCCAGAAGATGTCCAAGTCACGCGGCAACGTAGAGGCACCCGATAAGTACGTCGCTAAATATGGCGCAGATACCGTCCGCTGCTACATGATGTTCATCGGCCCATTCGATGCCGGCGGCTCCTTCAGGCCCGACAATTTGGAAGGTGTCTGGCGCTTCCTGAATCGCTTCTGGAGCGTTATCAGCGAAAACTGGATTGATGGTAGTAGGGTCAGTGATAAAGAGACCAGTGAAAGCAAAGCCATCGAGCGCCTGCGCCACAAGACCATCAAGCGCGTTACAGAAGACCTGAGCAACTTCCATTTCAACACGGCTCTGGCCGCGCTGATGGAGTGTAACAACGCGCTGGTGAAACAGCAGCACGATCCGGTGGCACAGACCAGAGCCTACCGTAAAACCTTGGAGACAATGATGCAACTGCTGGCTCCTATGGCGCCGCACATCACCGAAGAGTTGTGGCACATCACGGGCCACACCGGCAGCATCCATATGACCGACTGGCCGAGCTATGACGAGGAGATGACACAGGATGAGACTTTCACTCTGGTGATCCAGGTCAACGGTAAAGTGCGCGAACGCATCGAAGTCTCGTCTGATATCAGCGAAAATGAGGCTCGCTACCTGGCTCTGGACAATCCGAGGGTTGCCTCTTTTATTGGCGAGAGCACCGTTCAGAAGGTCATCTATATACCTGGCCGCCTGGTAAATATCGTAGTGCGTAACAGCTAGCGAACCTGCATAATTAAACCAGGCCCCTTGTCTTTCTGTAAGAAAAAGACAAGGGGCCTGGTTTGATTCCTCTCTCATTCCCTCATTACCCCCCAAACAACTCATGACCTTGACAGTGAGCACAATTAACGAGAGAATACAGCAAAATTACCTCCATAGTGGTCATTGGGAAGGATTGAGAGCAGGTGAATGCTATTAAACTACATTATGGATTGCCTTGGAAGCATTTTAAAATAGGTATATACGGCATATGTGCTTGTATAATGATACTCATCGCTACCCTGCTGCGCCTCCTCTTGATTAGTCAAGGCTGGCCGTCAACCGATAGCGATGAGAGCACAATGGGTTTGATGGCCTTGCATATCGCTTACCGTGGAGAACACCCTGTATTCTTTTATGGTCAGGGCTATATGGGATCGTTGGAAGCATATATTGCGGCTCCACTGTTCCACCTTTTTGGGCCTTCAACATTCTCATTACGGCTCGGTTTAGTTTTCATTTTTACCCTCTTTCTCATCAGCATGTACTTACTAGCAAGCCTACTCTATACGAAAAGGCTCGCTCTAGCAACGCTCATCTTGTTGTGCCTGGGTTCTGATGTAATCTTGAGACAGGAAGTCTATGCAATTGGCGGCTACTCTGAGACACTTTTATTTGGCACAGCCGCATTTCTCCTGGCCTCCTGGCTTGCACTTTCATCCAATCAAGAGCCGTCTAAACACAGTCCTCAATGGCACCTTATTGCCTATGGCTGCTGGGGATTGGTGGTGGGACTCGGTATCTGGAGTGACGTACTCATTCTCCCGTTTGCCCTGATGGCTGGTCTGCTTCTGGTAGTATTCTGTTGGCACGAATGGCGGTCATGGGCTCCATTGTGCATATTATTGGGCTTAGTGATTGGTACATTTCCTTTCATTATCTACAATATCACAGCGCCTCCCAGGCAAGATACCCTCTCCTATGTCCTGAAAATTCTTCATGAAGGCGATCATGCGCTGATCCATACTCACACTCCCATCATTGCACAGATCAGGGGAGCTTTCCTGATTAGCTTACCTACGATTACTGGAATCACTCCTCCCTGTAATGTTACAGACGTGAAGCTCTTTGGATTTCTCCACCATCAGACTTTCCTGTGCTCGGCACGCTACATTATCTGGGGGCTGGGCCTCACCATTCTCTATCTGCTCGCCGTCGTGCTTGCCGTAATGGCTATCTGGAGACTACGGCATCGATCCCGGGCAAATAAATGGACGCATGAGGAAAGGCTAACGTTCGTACGACAGTCCGCCCGGCTTTTGGTACTCGGAAGTGCGGCAATAACCATGCTTCTTTTCGTGCTGAGTCCAGCATCGGCGGTATTTCCCGTAACATCTTCACGCTATTTGTTCGGGTTACTGATCGCCACTCCTGCCGTGATCTCGCCTCTATGGAACGCTGGCAGTAGCTTTAAACTACCCTCGCCAGGACTTACAAAGGGCATCACGGTATTCAAAGGAGTGTTGCTCTTACTCATTGGGATGGTATTTCTGGTAGGAACGTTCAGGGCTTTCAGCATGATTCCTGCCGCTCAGGCCGTCAATCACCAGCAAGAAGTGCTGATTGACGACCTCCTACATCAGGGCATCAGACGCATGTATTCCGATTATTGGACCTGTGGCCGTGTTGTCTTTCAAAGCAGAGAACAGATTATCTGTAGTGTCATTGACGGGCAACTACACGTCGGTTATAATCGCTATACACCCTATAGCGCAATAGTGAAAGCCTATCCCAACGCAGCATATGTATTACGAACTGGTACCTCCGAGGCGAAAACATTTGCGCAGAAGGTAACCACGACGCCAGATCAGCATTATCAACACCTCACTCTTGATGGATACGAAATATATCAGCCGACCTGACAGACATCATCCGGCCCACAGCTCGATCACTGTAACCTGCCAACAATAATACAAGTTGATATATCAAAGTATACTTACCCGCTGCATGAACGTCACGCGTCTAAAGCTTGCCAGCAAATTTCCGTTAGTTAACCTGGTGCGTACTTTTTTTCTTCAAGGATTTTACATCACACCAAAATGGAACCAACGGAGGTGATTTGACGTATATATACATCGAATAAGCAGTACGAGTGCGGGAGGGAATAGGACACTCTCCTGTGAGCTATTTAACACATTGCGAGTTGTATAGTAGATAGTTATTTTGCTGATTTCCGTTTATGCTTTAAGCGTAGGGAATAAGTAGTAGAGAAGGTGAAATTGCTGTCAGGTCAACCAGTAAATTGGTATTTGAAAAAGTACAGCGTCGAACGTCTATTAAAGTGCAATGCATCTCTAAAATGGTCGAGCGGCTGTTAACCTGATAACCATTGAGAAACGGAAATAAGCTTTAGCGGACAGCCCATGATAGGCAGAAGGACATATATTATGAATCCGCAAATCCATTCTGAAGAACATCTAATCACAGTTACAAGCACTGAACCTGAAACAACTGAAATTGATACACTTACCCAGAGCGGTTTTACCTCTGACGAAATTATGTCACTCCTCTGGCTCCGCCAATGGTACCAGAATGGTGGCAGTGACCGTACCGAAATCATCCGTCACCTGGAGTTCCTCAAACTTTTAGTGTTGACCGGAAAATTAGAACTGTGATTAAATCACACAGTGACTCCTGCAAAGGACGTCACTATGTGTTATATAGAAGGGAGAAGGGCACCCACGTGGGCGCCCTTCTCCCTTCTATGTAAATTCAGTACCATTTCACACTTTTGTCTGCATTTAGGAGGAGAATATAACTATGAGAGGACAATCTACGTACATAGTGATGACAAGCATTTGCAACCACGACATTTTACAGGTCGTTTGATAATAGCTATTACAATTAGGTAAGTAAGGACTAGTATGCGCATTATTCTCTACCTTGGGAAAGGCGGCGTTGGCAAAACAACCATCTCCGCCGCTACTGCTGTTCGTTCCTCGATGTTGGGCAAACGTACCCTTGTAGTCAGTACCGATCTTGCCCATAGTCTTGCCGATTGTCTGAATAAACCCCTGACATCAGAACCTAAACAACTGGCAGCAAATCTATGGGCACAGGAAGTCAATGCCCTGGACGAAATGCGCCGCGGCTGGGGCAAATTACAAGATTCAATGACTAAGATGTTGCGCAATCGCGGTATAGATTCTGTTATGGCGGAAGAGCTTGCCCTCATTCCTGGCATGGATGAGATCGTTAGCCTGATCAACATCTATCGTAACGCACGTGAAGGAGACTTTGACGTCGTTGTCATTGACGCCGCCCCTACCGGTGAGACCGTGCGACTGCTCAGTATGCCGGATACTTTCCAGTGGTATGCCGGGCGCCTCATGAATCTACAGAGTGGTACGCTCAATCTCGCCCGGCCGTTAATCAAAGCCTTCCTGCCTTCCGGGGAAATACTGGGCGCAGTTCAGGAACTCAGCGAACGAGTGAAAACGCTGCGCGAGGTGCTGGGCAATCCCGAAATCAGTTCCTACCGCCCCGTCGTCAATCCCGAACGCATGGTCATCAAAGAGGCATTGCGCGCTGAAACCTACCTCGCTCTCTTCGGCTATCCTATCGATGCCGTCGTCTGCAACCGCGTCCTCTCAAAAGGCCACTATCAAGATATCTTCACGCAAGAACTCTACCAGAATCAAACAAAGCTGCTTCAACAAATTCACAATACATTCGCACCACTTCCCATCTGGGAGGCGCCTTACTATTCTCGTGAAATTCTCGGCATTTCCCAACTTGGCAAGTTAGCCGACGTCATCTTTGGTGATCAGGACCCGACGCAAGTGTACTTCCGCGGTCAAATACAAGAGATAACGCGCCAGGGAGACGAATATATCTTGCGCCTTCCTCTACCTCATGTCGAGATGGACAAGGTACTGATGACCAAAAAGGGTGATGAGATGATCGTTGAAATCGGTAACTTCAAACGCGACATCACGCTCCCCTCTGTGCTATCCAACCAGGAGGCCACCGTAGCACGATTTGTCAACAAGGCCCTGGAGATTCACTTCACAGTCCCAGGCGTCAGCTCAGATTCAGATGTCGCTTGACACTTGTTCCAATAACCCACTATAGTAGAGAGAAACAGTGGATAGCGAACAATCTGAATTATGCCAGAGACAACCAATCCAACGCTCACCAGCTACATTGAACGGGCGCGGAAAGTCCTACAGCACGAACAACGTACTAACCACCAGGACCAGGCGATCAAACCGGGAGGGTTAGAAATCTTTGTTGTGCGCTGGGCCGATGAGGTCAGTAGCATCTGCAAAAATGCGGGGCTTGACCTGCGCCCGATTCATAGTTTTACCGAGTACCTTGAAGGCTACCGCCAGCAGGACCCTATGCAACGTGCAGCAAGCCTGCGTGCTGCCCTCGCTACACTCCATGAATTAGAGCAACATCAGCATGGACAAAAAAGTGGTAGTGTTCTAACCCCTCCCACACAGCCTGCTGCTGGACACGATAAAAGTGGTTCAAACACTCCAGGTCGTAATAAATCAGGTCTTAACAACA
>WNFJ01188161.1_pt1 | contig 10119 bp, 13 predicted proteins | sample 5400461 | NCBI WGS metagenome assembly WNFJ01 (sample SAMN13153349, study PRJNA577476) | soil metagenome | isolation source: 115 cm saprolite on Douglas fir-dominated hillslope | place: USA:California | collected 2013-09-17
CCAGCTCATCGACTGCACGATCGCGCCTTCGATCTGGTTGATCAGCCCATCCGGATTGACCACCTGACCGCTGTCGACCGCCGCCACCGCGCGCACCAGGCGCGGACGCCCGGTCTCCCTGTTGACCTCCACCTCGGTTGCAATAGCGCAATACGCCGCCAGATTCTTGTAGCGCGCGAAGGCGAAGCCGAATCCGCGACCCCGCGGCGCTTTCTGCCCCTTCTGCCATCCAAACCCTTGCGCCGCCTTTTCGATCACATCGCGTCCACGCGGATCGTCAAGATGCTTCAGCCGGAATTCGACGGGATCGGCGCCGGCCGCGACAGCGAGTTCATCCATGAAGCTCTCGATCGAAAACACATTGTGGTAGGCGCCGAGCGAGCGCATCGCCGAAATCCGCAATGGCATCGCCGGGATGAAGTGGTGCACCACATGAGCGTTGGGGAATTTATAGATCGGGATAGCATTCCGATCCCCGCCGCCTTCCGGCAACGGAAGTGGTTTGGCCGCCGGTACCGCGAACGGTTGCGCCAAATGCTGCGCCGCCAGCATCGATCCAGCACCGCCCGGCCGCATCGAATGGGTGTTGCTCCAGACTTCGAAATTCCAGTCTGATATCGCGCCGTTGCCGTCGAGCGAGGCCTTCAACTTCGTCACCATCGCCGGGCCGAACGGCTCCCAGGCGTGCTCCTGCTCGCGCGTCCATTGCAAGCGAACAGGCAACCCAGGTAAAGCGTGCGCGATCAGGGCCGCATCGGCGGCGGCATCGTCCGCTCCGTTATGGCCATAACACCCGGAGCCTTCGACGTGGATGCAGCGGACGCGCGCAGGCGGCATTCGCAGCATTTCGGCGATACCCTGGCGATCAGGATAGACGCCTTGCGTATGTGTCCACACCGTCATTGCGCCGTCGACAAATTGCGCAACGGCGCAGGACGGCCCGATCGAGCCGTGCGCCTGATAGGGGCGCGTATAGATGGCTTCGATTGTTTTTTGGCCGACGACCGACGGATTGCCGCGCTCGAAGATGGTCGAATCCTGCGACGGCAGGCCGGTCAAGACGCGCAGCAGATCGTCCTGCTTCGGCAGACCAGCGGTCTCCTTCCATTTTGCGACAGCCGACAGCGCGTTCATTGCCTTGATTGACTGGAATTCTTTTTTGGCGACAACGGCAAGGAAATTGCCGTCACGGACCACCTTGACGACACCGGGCAGTTTTTCGACCGCTGAAGTGTCGCAGTCGGTCAATCGGGCCCCATAGCTCGGCGGCCGCACGACCCTGGCGTGCACCATGCCGGGTAGCCGCATGTCCTGAACGTAGGCCGCGCCTCCGGTGACCTTGGCCGGAATATCGACGCGCGGCACCGGTTGGCCCATCACCTTGAACGACGCCGGATCCTTCAGTTTCGATTTCGGCTGTGCCTGCACATGCAACATGTCGGCCGCGACCAGTTCGCCGTAACCCAGGCGCCGTCCGTCCGGCAAAATCACCGCGCCGCTTTCGGTTCGCAAAGTTTCAGCCGGCAGATCGAGGCGCCGCGCGGCCTCCGCGACCAGCAGTTCGCGTGCCTGCGCGGATGCGTTCTGGATCGCGGTACCGCTGTCGTGCACGGAGTTGCTGCCGGAAGTATAGCCTTCATTGGCGGTGAAGCGCGTGTCGGCCGTGACGACCTTCAAGGACTCGAAGGGGACGTCGAGCTCTTCGGCGGCAATCTGCTGAAAGGCGGTCTTGAAACCCTGGCCGAGTTCGGCCTTGCCGGTGAACACGGTAATGCTGCCGTCGGCATCGATACGAATCCAGGAGTCCAGGAACGGTGAGCCCTTCAGGCTGCCGGGAGGATTTGGCACTGGAGCTGCGGCCGGCGCGGCTTGATCCTGCGCGAACGCTTCTGCAAGCGAGAAGCTGACGATCAGTGCACCGCCGCCCGCAAGCACACGGCGGCGGTCGAGAATCACTGGCGCGTTCATTGTGCGCTCCCAGGGGTCGCCGAAGACGCGTCGGCCGTGTCCATGAGCCTGATGGCGCGATGCACCGCGCGCAGGATACGCATATGGGTACCGCAGCGGCAAAGGTGCGGCTCCAGTTCGGCGCGGATCTGCTCATCGGTCGGTTTGGGATTCTTCTGCAGCAACGCCTGCGCCCGCATCATCATTCCGGCGATGCAGTAGCCGCATTGCGCCGCCTGCTCTTCCATGAAGGCGCGCTGGATCGGCGCGGGCGCTTCGATCGTCCCGAGACCCTCAAGCGTCGTCACCTGCTTGCCCTCAAGCAGAAGCAGCGGCGTCACGCAGGACAGGACGGCGTTGCCGTCCACGATCACCGTGCACGAACCGCATTGGCCGAGCCCGCAGCCGAATTTGGCGGCCGGCGTATCCGGGTCCGCATCGATCTCATGATCCTGACCATTGACCTTCAATGTCATCATGGCTTGTCTCGCTGCGTTTCATCGGCGGGAGCGTTGTGCGGTCCAGGCGATGTCTGGAGAAACACGGTCTGCGTGCGCCTTGCGTCGGCAATGGTTTTTTCAACGCCGGTCCATGCCGGCTGGTTGCTGAAGCGCGCCCGCAGATAATTCAACAATGCTGAAATCTGGTCGTCATTCATGCTGGCAGCAAAGCCCGGCATCATCGGGCTGCGTTCGCCTTCCACCGGGCGAACGCCCGATAGCACGATGTTGATGACGTTGCGCGGATCGGGACCGCTGATAGCGGTAGAGAGGCCGAGATTCACCCCACCATAGGGCAGAGGCCTCCCGGTCTCGTGGCATGTCGCGCAAGCCGCGGCGTAGATCGATGCGCCGACCGCATTGGTCTTTGAGGCCTGCACGGAGGGCGACTTGGCTTGGGCCAGCACCGCCTCAGCCCGGCGCTTGCGATCCGGCGTCGGCGCCCCGAACACGCCGGCCATATAGGTCGCAATCGCCTGGATATCGCTTTGCGGCACCAATGACAGATTGCTGACCACCTGTGCCATCGGCCCACGCGCGACGCCGTGATCGGGATGCCAGCCATCGCGGAGATAAGCGAACAGCGCGTCGGCATCCCATGGAATGGGCGCGGGCGATTGCGCATTGATCGCATAGGCGTGCCAGTTGTCGACATCGCCACCGGCAAACTGCGCGCTCGCGCGTTCCGCGCCCATCATATTGCGGGGAGTATGGCAGGAGCCGCAATGCGCCAGCCCTTCGACCAGGTAGGCGCCGCGATTCCATTCCGCACTCTTCATGCTGTCCGGCTGGTAGGTCCCGCGGCGAAGAAACAACAATTTCCAGCCGGCAATCACAACCCGCTGATCGAGCGGGAAGCGAAGCTGGTTCGCGCGGGCGGGTGCGCGTACCGGCTGTCTTGTCATCAGATAAGCGTAGAGCGCCCGGTCATCCTCATCGGTCACATTGGTGAAGTGATCGTAGGGAAAGGTCGGATAGAGGTGCTGTCCGTCGCGATTGACGCCTGACCGCATGGCGCGACGGAATGCAGCTTCCGGCCATTGCCCGATCCCGGTCTCCGCATCCGGCGTGATATTCGAGGAAAAGATCGTGCCGTGCCGCCGCGCACCGTATGGCAATCGTTGCAATTGCCGATGGCCGCAAGATCTCGGCCCCGCTTGACGAGGGCTGCGTCGAACGATTGCGGCACGGGTGGATCGATCGCGGCGATCGCCGGCCGCCACGCGATCGCAAAGGCCGCGACCGCGCCGCCAATCACGAGCGCCGCGAGGACGCTTCCGATCATTCGCGACTTTGTCATCCGTCCCGACAGCTTTCTTCGCGGCAGCTTTTTGGTGCTATTGCTAGCACAAATCCGCGGTCAACGCGCCTGCAGAGCCACCTTCGCGGGCACAACCTCGAGACGTCGAGGCGATCCGAAACAAGCCGCACGAAGCCTTTTTCGGACTTAAATGTTACAAGAATGCCACACACACGAAGATTATACGGTCGTTCTTCGTATGTTCGAAAGAGTTGATGATAGGCGTCCGTCGTACGCGGTAAATTAGCTCGGGGCTGAAGTTTACCGTGCTTTCGCTGTAAAGGAGAGCCGACATGCCAGCCTACATCCAGCATCACGAACTTGAGACAGCTCCGATCGTCTGCCCCGGCTGCATAGGACTACTCCCTATGTATGTTAGAGACGTCGAGCCCCATTGGAGCATGGCCACGATCGACTTCATCTATGAGTGCTCCGAGTGCGGCGCAGAAGTCAGGCAGACGATAACAAAGCCGGAACGACGACATTAAATGCGTGCGCGGCTTGGCGGGGCAGGCCCACTGCGCGCGCAGGGATCAATCAACGCCTAGCGCAGAGCCGATTCACGCGGGACACTAAAATTTCCGATACCAAACCCGACGGTCGTTCGTCGCTATGCGCCGCGATCCGCGGCGCATAGCGGCCGCTCCGCTCAGTGGGAGCAGATCAGTGTTTGGATTCAAGGACGATGACGACGCCCGTCGGTTCGGGTTCGTGGGGCTTCAGACTCGTCAGAGTCGCATCGCTCCAGCTGGCAAGACTGACAATTTCACCAGTTTGAACCTCCATTTCCGGCGTTTCAGCGGGCTCCAGGACGTTAAGACCGCTGCCATCGAGAAAGAACGTGTGATCCCCAAACAAATCGTTCAGTTGGGGAACCGCGGGATGGCTGTCGGAAAGAACCTCGGCATCGAATTGGCTCAAGGTCTGTTTCACCTGTGTCGAGTTCAGCTTCATCGCCTACTCCTGTTTTGCTTTCAGCCGGTTTGGGTGCGCTCCCGGACGTAAAAGCCTGCTCGGTACCTCGCCAGCCGTGCTTCCCACTTCTTGGAATGATCGCGCCAAGGGAACGTTCCCGGACGGCCTGATAAAATTTCCTAACCGCCAAGGGTCTTTCGCTGTGGAACCGAGAGTCGAACGGCGGATCCGGCAGGGATGCCGTTAAGCAGCGACAAGCTTCCCGATCTCCGAGACCGGGTGCGACGTTAACTCCTTAGGGATCTCAGCGGCGATGCGATCGACGACCTCCGGGTGAAACGCTTTGCGAAGTTTACCCAATATCTTCGGAGGGGCGATGATCACGAGCCTCTCGAAAAGATTGGCGTGAGCATGGCGATAGAGTGCTTTCGCAATCTCGTTTGCAAACCGTTCCTTTGCGATGTGATGCCAGTCGACTTCTTCCATGGCACTTCGGGCAACTCCAAGACTTGCAATGGATCGTCCGGGACGATCGGTGCCCTGCTCACGAGTTGCCGGATTATCCTGTTCGAGAATCCGCTCGACGACGAGATCGACGTGTCGTGGGTTACCTCTGTTGCGCAAGAAAAGCGCCTTTTGACCGTCGCCGACGAGAACCAGACTTTTATGGGGAATGTGGGGATTGATGTAAGGAGCGTGTGATTTAGTTTCCGTACTCATCTTGCCGATGCCTCCAAATGTGCCACCCCAAATCTAACGCGAAAACCCGTCGCAAGGTTGCTTGGTCCTCGGCACCCGCTCGAAGACGTGCTGCCCACAACGTATCAATCAGTGTCAGAGGCGGTCTCGTCCCCGTTCATTCAATGCGCCCGACGAAATAAAATTAGTGGAACAGAGGGTTCTCGACCTCGTTGAGGTGAGATGAAGTCGGAAGGCTTGTCGCCGTTCCGGTTCCCCCTTTGGGAAATTCGGACGTATCTCAGATCAGCAACCAAGAGAGCCGCGCCATGGAAATCAATAACTTAAAGGACATGTACGTTGCAGAACTGCAGGAACTGGTGAGTGTCGAAAGCCAGCTCGCAGAAGCATTGTTGCGCATGGCGGGAGCCGCCGCACATCCGGCACTGAAGGATCTGCTGCTCCATCACCATGGGCAAACAGAGACCCAGAAGCAACGACTCGTAACGATCCTGCAGAAGCATGGTGCCAATCCAGCGGCACATATCGACCAGGCCATGCAGGCGCTCGTTAGTGAGACGAAGAAAATGCTTGCCATGCTAACGGGAGACGACCTGCGCGATGCGGGCCTTATCGCGTCCATCCAGAAACTCGAGCACTACGAAATTGCCGCGTACGGCACTGCGGCGGCGCTTGCCGGTCAATTGGATTTGCGCGACGAGCAGAAGATGTTGCACAGAAGTCTTGACGAAGAAAAGCAGACTGATGCGCGGCTGACCCAGCTCGCCAAACGTGAAGTAAACCCCGACGCCCTGGCTGCCTGACGAGCGTTCGCTGTGCCCGCTTGTCGTGCATCTTTTGAGCGCGTAGGCCTCGGAACCAATCGACGTTGCCGCGATTGAAACCCGGTATGTTGCGCCGCCAACCGTCCGCGCAGAAGGAGACGAGCATGAACGTCGCCGGTTTCGTCGCCACGACCGATGAAGAACTGATCGTCCGCGCCATGCGCGACGCCCAATTATTGCTGGCGGAGCACATCGAGCGAGGACCAACCGACGCTGAGGAAGCGATCACTCAGCTTTTGGAAATTCTCGACCGTCAGGACGTAGTCGCAGCGACCAATCGCTTGTGTCGTGAGTATGGATTGCGACCATTAAAATAAGATGGACTGAAGCCCGAGCAAACTCGTTAAGGCAGTATCTCGCTCGTTTACAACTAGGCGGCGTTCTCGGCCTACATTCGAGTTTGCGGAGCTCGATCTACTACCGCATTGCAACCTAAATTATGGATTGCCCGCTCGAAAAAATCGGATTTAGAATGATGGTCCGGGGCCGATAAGATCGGGAGGCAATAATGTACTCCAAGGGAGCAGTTTTTCAGCCCGAAGTTATTGCATTGATGAAGTCTGTGCTCGACGATGCCGCAATGATGCTTCCGGAAGGAAAGCGCACGTCAGCGATGAAAGCTCAGATCGCGTCCCATATTCTTGCGTGTGCTGCGAAAGGGGAGCGTGACCCAATAGCGCTAAGGACCGCGGCTCTTTCAGCGACCGTGGATAGCACGCACTATTCTCACGATATCTCTGCCGAACGAAGAGTTGTCTAGGGCGCGCAACGGCATCTTATGGAGCTCGCCTGCCTTTGTGCGCTGGCATAGATGTGAGAGCTACTGAGCTTTGAATGAAACGGACGTGGGCCTTTGACGGCGCACCACGTTTGTGTTTGATCGCGACCTCGGTCGTTGGCCGTAAGCGCTCTGTTCGCGATGTGCTCCCATCGGCGGTTTTGATGAAGAGATCTGGTCCGAACGATCATTTGGTAACCGCCCATGCCATTCAGGTTGGAGACCGCATCAACACGACCGGCATAGAAGGTGAGGCGTTATCGACTGCTCCCCTTGCGATCAGGATAGACAAAGCAGGAATTGCTGTCCTCTTTCGCTATGGCGTTGTGGTGTTGATCGGTTTGACCCAGCAACAGGAACAGAACTTTCTTGAAACCTTGGCCATCCGCGTATCAGGCAAGTTCGATCGATACGAGGAAGAAGGCGCGCTCATAAAACTTGCGGACGAAGATGAGGATCAGGTCCCGGTGGGAGGACCAATCCAGGTAAGGGCGATGTCTCCAGAGAGGCTGCTCGTCATTTCCGACGTTTTAGCCAAGAGCGTCGTCCTTGCCCATGATGAACGACAGGTAACCGGGGTATTTGACGTAATTGAACCCTTTGCCCGGGAATTGGCAACGCGTGGAAAAGCTCGTCTAAACCGGACCGGCATCCTGAGGCTCATCGGAAACGCCCTGCTCGTACAACAGAGGGTGTCTGGTCGGGTCGCCATCACCGAGAAGCCCGATGCATTATGGGATCGTCCAGATCTGGAGAGGCTCTATGCACGTCTCGAGGATGAGTACGAATTACGTGAGCGCGTTGACACACTCAACCGAAAACTCGCCGTAATCGCTGAGACTGCAAATACGCTCGCTGACATCATCGACACGCAACGGTCCCTGCGCCTCGAGCTTATTGTCGTGGGGCTCATCGCATTCGAAATAGTGATTACCTTCTATCAAATCCTTACATCTCGAGCGGGTCATTAGGACCAAACGCTCAAGTTCCCGCGGCAGGAACCTGACGGACTACTGCATACTTGACTCCCGCCGACATCTGCCGCAGCATTCTGAGTGCTGCACCTGAAGGCTCACGGGTAATCGGCCCCTGGCTTTGCAGGCAATGCCGCCCGATCATGTGGTCGAGACGACGCGCAGCAGGTGCGGACGCAATGTCCGTGAGTTCACACTTGGTGAGGAGCATGACGCCACCGAGCAAGTTGCATTGACCTTGCTTAACTGCGGGGTCACGGCGCAAGTTGAGGTGAACAGCGGCTGCTAGCCGTCATTGCGCCGCCGACAATCTGAAGACATCTGCGAGACCGAGGCGCAAAGGCCACGCGCTTTCCGGATCTCAACATACAGCTGGTGCGTACCAGACATACTTCGCAAGACGAAGACCATGGGCCCCGCGATGCTCTTGATGCACCGGGGCCCAATCATTTTGATGATGGCTCGCCCTTCATATCTCCCGCGGGGTCGGCAGAAGAGAGGCCGCGCGGTCCGGCCTGTACATCCAGATGACCGTGTCATCGCGTGTCATCGATCATGCGAGCAGGTCCGGCGGTCCGGTTTCGTCTGGGACCCAAGTCCAGCCATGAGGTTACCTCAGTGACGACGGAGACTATGATGAAACGAAATTTGCTCTGCTTCGGCTTCCTGATGATTTTGGGCGGTTCCGGCTTGTCCCAGACCGCGAAAACAGCACCCGCTTTTTACGTTGTGCTGAATTCTCTGACGAAGAACTGTACCGTCGTTGAAAGGATGCCTCGTACCGATACGCCGAACATCACCGTTGCCAGCGACACGATTTATAAGACACGGACCGAAGCCGAAACGGCGGTAAAGACCCTGACGCCGTGCAATCAATAAGGGCCATTGAATTCCGCCGAGCGATCAAAAATTGAGGTGATCGGAAGCGAGCAGCGCCGAACGTTTGCGGACTGAACTGTTACAGGAATGCCACACACACGAACAATATGCGATCGTTCTTTGTACGTTCGAAAAAGTTGATGAGGTGCGTCCATCATACGTCGCCGCCGACGCGGTTCTCGCTCATGTCAGCAAGAATCTGACCAGGCGTCGGCAAACTTATGGGGTCGGCCCGCTTGTCAGGATTCCACAGGTCCGACCGGACAATGGCCCGGGCGCACTGAAAATAAATCTCATCCACGGTCATGACGATGACCGTGCGCGGCCGCGGCGATCGGGCATCATCAGTGTCTTTTCATCGTGAACGCTGACGAAGCCGGGCAGATCGCCGCGCTGCGAGCAATCCAGTCCCTCTGGTCCGCATGTCGCCAATGCCGCGAACGGTGACTTGTCGATCAGCACGCGATACTGCGGCGTGATCGTGTCGGCGACCTTGACGGTGGAGGCCTCGTTCGCGTGGCCGTAGATCGCCTCCAGCTCCTTGATCGTCGCAATGATCGACATTGCCGTTCTCCGATATCCGCCTCACCGGCGCGGCCTGCCTCGCCGCCTCATTCGCCCTTGATGATCCGCACCAGCTCGCGCCCATGATGTTCGACGTCGCCGACATTAATAATGGTCACGTCCGGCGCTGCCACGGCATCATCGACGGCGCGGCGGAGCCTGTCCGCGACCCGCCCGTCGCTGCTCCGCGCCCGCGTCGCCAGGCGTTCGGCGAGAACTTCGGGCGGCGCCGTGACCGAGACCACGGTGACATCGGCGTAGGCGCGGCGCATCGCTTCAATCATTGTGCGCGATACGTTGGCGATCACTCTGCGCCCGGCGCGGATATCGTCATCGATCGCGCGGGGCAACGCGTAGCAATGGCCATGCGCTTCCCAATGCATGGCGAAATCGCCGCGTGCGAGTGCCTCCCGGAAGGCATCAAGGCTCACCTGCTCATTGTCTTCGAAGGATGATGCTTCCCGTGTCACCACGCGGCGCGGAAAAACGATGCTGCTGTCATCGGCACAGGCTGCCTGGGCCAGCCCAATCAATGTGTCCTTGCCGGCCCCGCTCGGACCGACCACCAAAATGAGCCGGCCGGGTCCGATCGTGGCCAGCCGATGGCCGGATATCGTCGGCGCCTCCGTCACGCCACGCGATGTCCTTCTCGCCACACGCTGCGCACCACCGGGACATCGCGCGCCACGTGCACGCGGATCAGATCGGCCCGCTTGCCCACCGCGATCTCGCCCCGGTC
>WNFJ01204748.1_pt1 | contig 10119 bp, 8 predicted proteins | sample 5400461 | NCBI WGS metagenome assembly WNFJ01 (sample SAMN13153349, study PRJNA577476) | soil metagenome | isolation source: 115 cm saprolite on Douglas fir-dominated hillslope | place: USA:California | collected 2013-09-17
CTCGCTTCGAGGCTGGCCTTGGCCACGCCCATCACGTTGTAATGCGGCACGACTTTTTCCGAGCCGTAATACGTCATTGCGATGATGCTGCCGCCGTTGGTCATCAGCGGCGCCGCTTCGCGCGCTAGCGCGACTAACGAATAAGCGCTGACATCCTGCGCGACGCGAAACGCTTCGCGAGTCGTGCTGACGAAATCGCCTTCCAACGCTTCGCGCGGCGCATACGCCAGGGAATGCAGCATTAAATCGACCCGATCGGTTTGCCCGCGCACGTTCTCGAAAAATGCTTTGATCTCATCGTCGCTCGTAACGTCGCAGGGAAACAGGGGAGTCTTTTCTCCGAACTCGCCGGTCAGTTCCTCGACGTTTTCCTTGAGTCGTTCACCTTGATAATTAAACATTAGCCGCGCACCCGCCGCCGCCCACGCTTTAGCGATCGCCCAGGCGATGCTGCGCTTGTTCGCCACGCCGAAGACAAGCCCAATCTTTTCTGTCAAAACTTTGTCGGTCATAAAAAAGGGTTCAAAAAGTTAGAAGATTACAAGGTTACAACGGTTCGGCGGATAGCAAAGCGACCAACAGTTGTTAGGGCAGGCGCTCCGCCCTCTCGGGTAAGCGACGTGCTTGCCGAACAACCGTACGACGCGATGATAAACCCTCATGACGACTCGAATTGTCCAGTGCTGCACTTTGCTCGGTTCGATCTTCGCGATTTCAATCTTATCGGCACAAGAAGCTTCGTCGCCTTCTGCGACACCGAGTCCTTCTCCCTCACCATTGGTGCTTAATGAAGCGCTCTTCAAAAATCTGAAGGCGCGGTCGATCGGTCCGGCGGTGATGGGTGGCCGCGTGTCGGACATCGCTATCGATCTGCGCACCCCATTTGTACTCTACATCGGCCTTGGACACGGAGGTGTATTCAAAACGAACGACAACGGCGTTACATTCCAGCCAATCTTCGACAAACAACCGATGCTCTCTATCGGTGCAGTCGCGGTCTCGCCATCTGATTCCGACGTCGTTTGGGTTGGAACTGGCGAAGCCAACGATCGAAATTCATCGGGCTGGGGCGATGGCGTATATCGGTCGACTGATGGCGGCGACACTTGGCAGAACGTTGGACTAAAAGAAAGCCGCACAATTGCGCGCCTTGTTGTTGATCCGAAGAAACCGGAGGTCGCATACGTTGCAGCCATGGGGAATCTGTGGAAAGACGGTGGCGAACGCGGGCTATTTAAAACAACGGACGCGGGTAAGAGTTGGAAATTAGTCCTGCAAGCATCGCCTCCGCATGACGCGCAGACGGGTTGTGGCGATGTCGCGCTCGATCCAACGAATTCGCAGATTCTTTACGCCGTGCTGTACGCGCGGCAACGGACACCGTGGAGTTGACGGGCGGCGAAGACGTCGGCGGGATTTTTAACAGCACCGATGGCGGCGGAACCTGGAAAAAGCTTGGAGGAGGTCTTCCCGGTCAAACTGGCCGAATTGGTCTTGCAGTCAGCGCCAGTAATCCAAAAGTCGTCATGGCGGTTGTGCAGAGTTATGAAGGTGGGATTGGGTCGCTCGACGATCTGCGCAGTAAGAGCGGCGGAGTTTTTCGTTCAGAAAATGGCGGCGAAACTTGGACCCACATGAGCGCCATGGACCCGCGCCCATTTTATTTCAGCCAGATTCGTATCGACCCTGCAAACAACCAGCGCGTGTATTTGCTCGGGTTCGCGTTGTTCGTGTCGGATGATGCCGGAAAGAACTTCCGTGAGGATTTAACGGAGAAAACTCATCCCGATGACCACGCGTTCGCGATTCAGCCGGGCACAGTGCCGCCGCCGAAACCGCCTAAGCCGGAAGACAAAGGCAAACCGGCGAAGCCTCAAGTCTGCCAACGTGTGTTGCTCGGAACCGATGGCGGTGTGTATCAAAGCTTCGCTGCCGGAAAAAATTGGGATCATCTGAACAAAATTCCGGCCGGCGAATTTTATCGAATCTCGCTCGACGATACTCAGCCGTATTTCCGAATAGCAGGCGGTCTTCAGGACAATGAGAACTGGGTGGGACCCAGCGCGGTGCAAAGCAAGGAAGGGATTCGCAATTGTGACTGGATTGCGCTCGCGGGTGGCGACGGCTTTTATGTCCTGTTCGATGCCACGGACCACGACACCTTTTACGCCGAAAGCCAGCAAGGCGAAGTGCACCGAATCAATCTACAAAATGGCGAGATACGGCGTTTGCGTCCCGAACCGGCAGAGGGACAGCCGCGTTATCGCTTCAACTGGAATTCGCCGATGATCATGAGCCGGCACAAACCGGGCGTGATTTACTTAGGCGGGAACTGCGTCTTCCGGTTGACTGATCGCATGGAAAAATATTCTGTGATCAGTCCCGATCTGACGCGCAACGAACCAGGACATACGATTGCCGCGGGCAGCGGCGCAGAAAGCTACGGCACTGTGTTTTCGCTGGCCGAATCGCCTAAGCGCGCCGGATTACTGTGGGCGGGGACAGATGACGGGCGGCTGTGGGTGACAGAAAATGATGGCGGCAAGTGGACGGAGCTGACGGACAATTTGCCTGAGTCGGTACGGGGTCAGTGGGTGTCGCGCATCGAGCCGTCTCAATTGGATGCGAATGTGGCGTACGTCGCTACGAACGGTTATCGCACGGGTGATGATCGTCCCTCGATTTTACGAACGGCCGATCTGGGAAAAACGTGGCAGTCGGTCACAGGCGATCTTCCATCGGCGGACCCGGTCGAAGTTGTGCGCGAAGATCCAGTGAATCCAAAACTGATTTATGCCGGCACCCATTTCGGAGTGTTCGCGTCGTTTGATCAAGGCGAAAACTGGGTGCGTATTTGCGATCTCCCTTCAGTGCGTGTTGATGATATCCAGATTCATCCGCGCACATCGGATCTGGTCATCGCTACGCATGGACAGAGCATTGCCATTCTTGATGACAGCGTTCCGTTTCGCGAGTTCACTCCCGAAATCGCCGCAAAGCCGACTCACTTGTTCAGTGTCCGCTCCGTCACTGCCAGATATCTGCAACCTGGATTTGTGGACTCAAATGGCAAAGGCATTTATCGCGGTGAGAACCCAGCCGAGGGCGCATTGTTTACAGTTTGGGTGCGCGAGTTTACTGGCGACGAAATCAAAATCGCTGTTACCACAGCAACCGGACAACCAATGGCGAATCTGAAGGCGCCTGGGACGCCAGGCTTTACTCGTTTGAACTGGGATTTGCGGCCGACCAAAGACGTGAGGGTAGAATACGGCGGCGAAAAACCGGAGCGGTTTGTCTCCGCTGGTGATTACACCGCCGAGCTAACCTTCGGCAGCAAGAAAATGAAACAAAGTTTCCATGTGGATCTCGCCGAAGGCATCACGCCCCGGTGATGTTCGTCATGCCTGCAATTGGGATTACCGGCGGAATTTCCACGGGTAAAAGCGCCTTCGTCGAATGTCTGCGGGAGCTTGTGCCCGACGCCACATCCTTTAATGCAGACGAGGCGGCTCATGAGCTCCTGAATCGGCCGGGAGTTGAAAAGCAAATCCGCCGTGAGTTTGGCGCGCATGTGTTTTCAACCGCAGGCGACTTGAATCGAACGAAGCTTCGAGCCATAGTATTTGCCGACGCGACCAAAAAACTCGCGCTTGAGCAGATCCTTCATCCGCGGATTCGCCGCCAATGGAGGACAGAGGCGAAAGGGCATCGCAATTCTCCCAAGTTTTTCTTTGCTGATATTCCACTTCTTTATGAGACCGGTGGTGAAAGCTTATGCGATCGAGTGGTTGTGGTGGCCTGTTCGCAGAAGGTGCAGTTGGCCCGGTTACGAAAACGGATGTCGGTCAGGAGCGCCGACGCTAAACAAATGATTAATTCGCAAATGCCGCTCGAGGAAAAAATCAGACGCGCGGATCACGTCGTTTGGAACAACGGAGATCGAACGTCGCTTATGGGGCAGGCGCGATTCTTGGTCGCATCATGGCACGGGCAAACATGGACGAAAACGGGGGAAGGCGTGCCGCCCGCACACGAACAAGATGCGACCGCCACGACAGCGCCGCGCGCGCTTGATTTAAACGAGCTACAGGAGTTTTCGGAGAAGAAGCTCAAAGCGTTGGCGCGCGATTTGGATATGCATATGCATCCCGCGCGATCGCGCCATCAACACATTCTCGATATCGTGCGCGCGGCAATCTCGAGTGGCACAACTGTTACGGCGGAAGGATTCGTCGACCAGGTGAGCGATGCGTTCGCGATGCTGCGCTGGCCCAAACTAAATTTCCTGCCTGTTCCCGAGGACGTGGCCGTTCCGCGCGCACTCATTGATCAATACGATCTGCGGCCCGGGCAAAAAGTTGCCGGCACGGTGCGATTGCCGGTGCAGCGCGAGAAGTTCCTGTCGCTTGACAAGGTTACAAAGGTTGAGAATCAACCCTGCGAGGAATGGAAGCAACCGACAGCGTTCGACAAGCTTACACCGCAATTTCCGCAGGGCAGAATTATCCTGGAGAACCCGAACACGAGCTCCGTTTGCGCGCGCGCGGTCGATTTGCTGACGCCGCTCGGTCGCGGGCAACGCGGCCTCATCGTTTCGCCGCCGCGAGTGGGCAAGACGATTGTGTTGAAGGAAATTGCGAAAGCCATTCAGGCAAATTATCCCGAGATTGTTCTTATTCTGCTGCTGGTGGACGAGCGGCCGGAAGAAGTGACGGATTTGCAACGGGAGATCGACTGCGAGATTTATCATTCAAACTTCGACGAAAGCGTGCAGCGCCATGTGCAGGTGGCGGAGATGGTGCTGGAGCGTGTGAAACGCCTCGTGGAAATGAAACATGACGTGGTGCTGTTGCTCGACAGCCTTACGCGGCTTTCGCGCGGCTATAATAATCTGGAGCCGGGTAAAGGCCGCATCATGTCGGGCGGCGTCGAAGCGAAAGCGCTGACTAAACCCAAGAAATTTTTCGGTTCGGCGCGGAACGCGGAAGAAGGCGGCAGCCTCACTGTGCTAGCCACGGCGTTGACTGAAACCGGCAGCCGGATGGACGAACTGATCTTCGAAGAGTTCAAGGGCACGGGCAATATGGAATTGCATCTCGACCGTGGGCTGCAGGAGAAAAGGATTTATCCGGCGATTCATCCGATGCTCTCGGCTACAAGACGCGAGGAATTGCTTTATCATCCAGAGGAATGGGAGCGCGTGCTGATGCTGCGCAAAACAATGGCCGCGTTGCCTCCGCTCGAATCGATGGAAAAACTCATCGATAACCTGCACGCGACCAAGACGAACGCCGAATTGCTCTTGAGCGGATTGCGGTGAGAGAGATGACACTCGCAAACTCTGCTTCACACGATGTGATCGCGTCGGAGCACGAGCTAGCCGATTTGATTCGGCAAATCCAGGCGACCGATCGTGTCGCGCTCGATACTGAGGCAGACAGCCTGCATTCATACCGGGAAAAACTTTGTTTGATTCAAATCAGTGCGCCGTCCGCCGTCATCCCGAGCAATGTCGAAGGATCCCGCGGAACTGCCTCAAAGGTAGCGCTACGGGATGGAAAGCGCGGTCTCGCCGCCTCTGGTGGCTGCGTTGCATCATCGCCTTCGCTCGGAATGACTGTCCAATCGGTTCGCGATTTCATTGTTGATCCATTGAGCAATCTCGGTTTGGAACCGCTGCGCCACGCGTTTGAATCGAGAGAAATTGTTTTGCACGCCGCCGATTACGATCTGCGGATGCTCCGGCGCGGCTTAAATTTCACTGCGAGCAAAATCTTCGACACAGTCGTTGCCGCGCGGTTGCTTGGAATCCGCGAATTCAGTCTTGGTGCGCTGGTGAAGCGCTTCTTTGGTGTCGAGCTTCACAAACATTCGCAAAAGGCAAACTGGGCGCTGCGACCGCTGCCGCCGCGGATGCTGAAATACGCAATGGACGACGTGCATTATTTGTTGCCGCTTGCCGCAATATTAGAGGAAGAGCTGGAGCGTGTTCACCGCCGCGATTGGTTTCGGCAATCTTGTGAACGTGCCATCGAGTTGGCTGCCGCTCAGCGCGAACGCATGCAGGATGAACTTTGGCGCATCGGAGGAGCCGGGGCCCTCGATCCACATACTGGAGCAGTTCTGCGCGCGCTATGGCAATGGCGGGAGACAGAAGCGGAAATGGTAGATCGGCCACCATTTCATATTTTACAGAACCGCGAGCTCTTGAACGCGGCGGAAAGTTTCATTTCGGGACACGTGCCAGATTACAAACACTTTTCCGCTCGACGGCGGCAGACGTTCCAAGAGGCAGCGAAAATTGGATTGCAATCGCCGCAATCGGAGTGGCCGATTATGCGGCGCCGCTCCGGTTCCCGGCCGACCGCCGAAATGCGTCGACGCGCCGATCAGTTGCGCGAACGGCGCGACAAAGCGGCCGTGCAACTTGGATTGGAGCGATCTTTCATTGGATCCCGCGGCGCTCTCGAGGCTATTGCGGCTGATCCTGCGCGGGCAACAGCCTTGCTGGTTCCCTGGCAACGCGACTTGATCGGAATAGAAGAGTGACGTTGTACTTACGGAATTACCAACGTCTGGCCGATCGTGAGGTCTTTTGGATCGCGAATATTCTTTTTGTTCGCTTCAAGGATGGCTTTCCAACGTTTCGGAGATTTATAAAACTTTCGCGAAATCGAGACGAGCGTGTCGCCCGACTGCACAACATAGGTTTGGCCTGCTTTCTTTGATCCACCTTTCCTGGCGTCGTTTCCTTCCGACTTCGCTAATGCTGTTCGCGGTGCGGCAGGCTCTTCCAGTTGCTTGTGCAGTGTTAGATTTTCATTGCGCAACCGAGCCGCTTCCGCCCGAGTGATAACGGAATCGCCGGACAACGCCGTGAGCGCGGCGATCTCGTCGCGCTTGATCGAATCCTTGACGTCTTTTGCATGCGAACCGTTTGGACTCAGGGCGAGATAGCGTTTGAAATGGTGCAGGGCGCTCACCGGATCGCTGAGCTTGTCATCGTAAAGCAGAGCCAGTTTGTAGTGCACTTCGGCACCGCTTGGGCTGTCATCGAGTGCGGCTTCATACAGGTTCACCGCTCGTTCGAAGTCGCCCTGCGCTGCTCTATTGTCTGCATCCTGCATTAATTGGGTGGAACGGGAATTGCCTAGCCGATCGCACCCAGCTAACCCGCTAACGAAAAGCAGCGAGAGGCAAAGCCAGCTCAGATTCGCGTTTGTGGGCCACAGTGAAAAAGAACGGGTGCGGCGAGGCGGAGGGTTGTCAGTGCGGCACATTCCCGGCAATTTGCTTACTTGTGAGTGTGCGTGCACTTCAAATCTTTTTATCGCTGGCAACGGCGCTTCTCCTTCCCGCCATGCCTGCGTGTGGCGCGCTTTCAACCGGCGACACCTATTCGATTAGTTTTGTCGACATCGACGGCAACAAACTTTCCACGGCCGATGGACACGTGACCATCGTCGTGTTGACGACGAGTGCTGATCGCGAACAGGCGCGCACAGTGGGCGACCATGTTCCTGATTTTTGCCTTGGCAATCCAGCTTACAGAATGATTACCGTTATTCATTTCACCGGCGGACACCTGGTAATAGGGCGTCGGCTGGCGATTGGGTTCATCCGGCATCGGGTGCGTGAAGAGGCAAAACGGCTTCAGGCGCGGTATGACGCGCAGAAAATCTCGCGCGATGCCAAAAACGACATATTTGTCGTAACCGATTTTGACGGGACAGCGGCGTCGCAGTTGGGTCAGCTCGCGGGAGCAACGGATTTTTGCGTGTTCGTATTCGGACGAACTGGAGAATTGTTAGCGCAATGGCACAGCGTTCCCAGCGCGGACGAACTAGCTGCGGCGGTAAAGAAATCTCATTAAACACGCGGCTTCAGCCCGGTGGCAGCGCCGCAGCTAAAGCCGCGGTGTTAATCGGATCCACTCAGTATTTCGGCACGGTCGGATCGATGAAGTCAGACCAGGCATCGATTCCGCCTTCGAGATTACACACCTTGGCGAAGCCCCGTTGCTTCAGCAGTCGCACGGCCTGTGCGCTGCGGCGACCGCTGTGACAATGAACGATGAGCGTTTGCTCGCGGTCCAGCTCGTCTGCGCGCTCGGGGATTTCACCGAGCGGGATCAACTTCGCGCCATCGATTCGTGCGATCTCAAATTCGAATGGCTCGCGTACATCGATCAACTCGAACGGTTCGCGGGCGTCCATCTTTCCTTTCAATTCCTGCACCGAAATTCCAGGAACGCTTGCTTCGTCGTTCCGCGCGCCGCAAAACTGGTCGTAATCAATCGGCGCAAAGATTGTCGGATTTTCGCCGCAAACGGGGCACTGCGGATCGCGCCGCAGCTTTAGCTCGCGAAACGCCAGCTTCAGCGCGTCGAAATGCAGCAGGCGTCCAATCAGCGGTTCGCCGATGCCGACGATCAGCTTGATCGTCTCAATCGTTTGGAGCATGCCGATGATGCCAGGCAAAACGCCAAGCACACCAGCTTGCGCGCAGTTCGGGACTGACTCCGGCGGAGGTGGCTCCGGAAACAGACAACGATAACAAGGCCCGCCCAACTGCGGCGCGAACACGGTGGTTTGGCCCTCGAACCGAAATACAGAGCCGTAGACATTTGGCTTCGCCGCAAAGACACAAACGTCATTGGACAAATAACGCGTGGCGAAATTATCCGAACCGTCAACGATCACGTCGTAGTCAGCCACGATTTGCTCCGCGTTTTCGCTGGAGAAGTAGCAGTCGTGCAATTTGTTAATGTCGCGCAGTCGGTCGCGCGCTGATTCGAGTTTGCTGCGGCCGATGTCCTTTGTTCCGTGAAGAATTTGCCGTTGCAGATTGGTGAGATCGACACGGTCGAAATCGACAAGCCCAAGTCTTCCCACACCGGCTGCTGCCAGATACAGCGCAGCAGGGGAGCCCAAGCCACCGGCGCCAATGCACAAAACACGCGCTGCCTTAAGTCGTTTCTGTCCCTCAATAGTCACTTCCGGCATGATAAGGTGCCGCGAATAGCGTTGCAGTTCCTCCTTGGTTAGGCCGATACCGGAGACTCTTTCCTGGTCGACAATGCTTTTGCGCATGGCTCGCCATACGTTAGCACGGCCCTCAGCGCGAAGCATGCCTCTACAACGAGTGGTCGCTCGTCAGTGCGTATTCAGCATGGCACGGCAGCCCGAGACATTTCAGACAAGCAAAATCGCGAAGACGCCGAACAGATGTCGACCGCAACTTTCGCGAGCGGAAATAGAACCAGGCGTGCACGGCCCAGGGGAAACATGTAGGCCAAAGGCCAATATTTGCCGCGCGGATTCGTGGCGAAAAACGCGGCTAACCACGCCACGACATAGCAAATGATCTTAAGTCTTAGCCGCACTGATTGCTTCAGCGTGATTCAACTGATCCGACTTCAATCGGACATCGGAACTATTCAGTTACTGTCACCGAAGTTCCGACGGGAGCATTTTCGAAAAACCTGACGGCCATCTGTGCAGGCAAACGGATGCAACCGTGCGACGCGGCAAAGGGTGGGACGTACCCCTGATGCATCGCATAGCCGCCTCGGAAGAACATCGCATACGGCATTCGGGCCCCATCGAAATGGGTCCCTTTTGGACGACTATCCTTTCGTGAGTCGATGTTTGATTTAATGACGTTGCCGGAACTATCCACGTAGTCGCCGAATATGCTCGAGACATGATCCTCACTTTTCGAAAGCACTGTGTAATGTCCCGGCGGAGTCGAAAAGCCAGGCTTACCAGTGGACACAGTTGTTTCGCCGATCAAAGTTTTGCCTTTGTAAAAGTAACCTTTCTGCTCGCCGATATGCACGACGATCCGCGGCTTTCCGGAAGCTCCTTCGTCGTTCCACCAGCCTGCGGGAGCGGCGCGTGGATAGAGGCCCTGCTGGTACGGTGTTGGGTACTCTTCGCAACTGCAAATAATCAGCGCCACGAGCAGTGTGCCTGCAATTCTCAGTAGGGGGCCATTATTCACAAAGCGGCGGATACTATTCACTCGGAGCTTACTCATTCAACTCTAAAGTCGGTTCTAATCGGCTGGATGGACGTCTTGAAAAGCGCGGCGTTTCAGCCGCCGAGGTAGAGC
>WNFJ01272585.1_pt2 | contig 10119 bp, 11 predicted proteins | sample 5400461 | NCBI WGS metagenome assembly WNFJ01 (sample SAMN13153349, study PRJNA577476) | soil metagenome | isolation source: 115 cm saprolite on Douglas fir-dominated hillslope | place: USA:California | collected 2013-09-17
GCGACGAGGGAAAGGAGGCTCATGGTTCGATTCGCGGTGGCGGGATATTCAGCCTGTCAGGAACGAATGCAAGTTCATGAGCATCCCAGCCGTAGCCCCCCAGATGTAGTACTGGCCATACGGCACCGCGTAGTAGCGACGCTCGCGGCCCTCGTAGAGGACGCTGTTGCGCTGGTGGTTCGCAGGATCGAGCAGGAATTCCAGGGGCACCTCGAATACCTCGGCCACCTCGAATTCGTCCAGCCGCAGCTCGAGCGGCGGGGTCACGAGGCCGACCACCGGAGTCACGCGATAGCCCGTCACCGTGACGTACTTGGGGAGCTCCCCGAGCACCTCCACCTGCGCGGGGGCCAGGCCGATCTCCTCTGCGGCCTCCCGCAGCGCGGTTTCCGCGGCATCTGCGTCCCCGGGCTCGGAGCGGCCGCCTGGAAAGCTGATTTGTCCGGCGTGGTCGTTGAGGTGCGCGGTACGGCGCGTGAACAGAACCGTGAGCCCGTGTTCACGCTTGACCACCGGCACCAGTACGGCGGCGGGCCGGATTTCCCGATCCCCTTGCCAGAGGTGGCCGTCTCCCGAAGTCACCGGCTTGACCGCTCGGGGCTCGGCAAATCGCGAACGCAGCCAGAGTTCGTCATGCACGGAGACGGGTGAATTCATTTGACGAGACGCAGATTTCCGGTCCTTATTCTACGCGGCGGCGGTGCCGCGATACGGCGGTAGTCGCAATTGCATTCGACCCCCACCGGCGCTATTCTATCGGCGGCCGGAATAGATTTGCCGGCATCGGCGTTTACGTCGCAAGGCGGGCAGCTGGGAGGCGAGAGTGGCCCGCGGATTCGAAACCTTTCAAGGAGAACCCATGAAGATTCGTTTTGCAGCATTGTTCGGCGCGCTCATGCTCGTAAGCGCCTCCGCGTTCGCCTTTCACTGCCCGGCGGACATGAAGAAGATCGACGAGGCGATGGCGAAGAATCCGAAGCTGTCGGCGCAGCAATCGGCCGACGTCAAGAAATTCCGCGCCGACGGTGAAGCGCTTCACAAAGCGGGCAAGCACCAGGAATCCGTCGACACGCTCGCCAAGGCGATGAAGATACTGGGTATCTGAACCACGTTCCTGAAATGTGAAAACGCCGCGGCTTGCCGCGGCGTTTTCGTTTGCGCTTCCCCGGGTCAGGCCGCGAACGAAGACGCGCCCTTGAAGCGTTGGGTGGCCTCGACCAGCGCGCCGAGAATCCCCGGCTCCCACGCCGAATGCCCGGCGTCGGGCACGATCCGGTACTCCGCTTGGGGCCAAGCGCGATGCAACTCGTGCGCGGACACGATCGGGCAAACCATGTCGTAGCGCCCCTGCACGATCACCCCGGGGATGTCGCGCATCCGGTTCACATGCTCGAGCAGGGAGTTTTCCGGAAGAAAAATGCCGTTCATGAAATAGTGCGCTTCGATCCGCGCAAGACCCAGCGCAACGACATCGCCGGCAAAATACGCCACGGTCTCGGAGCTGGGAAGCAGAGTCGAGCAGGACCCCTCGTAGATGCTCCAGGCGCGCGCAGCCGGCATGTGGACCGCGGGATCGGGGTCGATCAACCGTCGGTAATAATTGCGCAGCAGATCGCCGCGCTCCTCGCGAGGGAGAAAGCCTGAGAATTTCTCCCAGGGCTCGGGAAAGATCGCACGCAGGCCGTGGAGAAACCAATCGATCTCGCTTCTGCGGCACAGGAAGATTCCGCGCAGGATCAGCGCGAGGCAGCGCTCCGGGTGCGCCTCCGCGTAGGCGATCGCCAGCGTGCTGCCCCAGGAACCTCCGAACACGACCCAGCGTTCCACGCGCAGATGCGCGCGCAAAGTCTCCAGATCGGCAACCAGACGCGGCGTGGTGTTGTCGCGCAACTCCCCGAGGGGGGTTGAGCGCCCCGCGCCGCGCTGATCGTAGACGATGATGCGATAGGCGCCGGGGTCGAAGAATCGCCGGTGCTTCGGGGTGCTGCCCGCACCCGGACCCCCATGCAGGAAAACTGCCGGGATCCCGTCCGGACGGCCGCTCTCCTCCCAGTACATCGAGTGCACGGCATCCAGGCGCAGCTTGCCGCTCGCGCGCGGCTCGATTTCCGGAAAAAGACCCGGGACCGCCAGACTCGCGACCTCGCCCATGCGCCGCTACGGGATCAGGATCGTCGAGCCGGTCGTCTTGCGCGCTTCGAGGTCGCGCTGCGCCTGGGCTGCGTCCTTGAGCGCATACCGGTGGTTCACTTCGATCTTCACTTTCCCCGAGAGGACGACGTCGAACAGGTCCTTTGCGACTGCGACCAGGTCGTCGCGCTTGGAGGCGTAGGTCGCCAGAGTCGGGCGCGTGAGGTAGAGCGAGCCTTTTTGCGAGAGCACCGCCAACTCGAACGGGGGAACCGCACCCGAGGAGTTTCCGAAGCTTACCATCAAGCCGCGCGGCTGCAGGCAGTCGAGCGATCCGGTGAAGGTATCTTTTCCGACCGAGTCGTATACCACCGGCACGCCCTTGCCGCCGGTGAGCGCCTTGACGCGCTCGACAAAATTCTCTTTGCGGTAGTTGATGCAGTGGTCGGCGCCGTGCGCCTTGGCGAGCGCGCATTTCTCCTCCGACCCGGCGGTGCCGATCACCGTGGCCCCCAGCGCCTTCAGCCACTGGCAGGCGATCAATCCGACCCCGCCTGCCGTCGCGTGGAACAATATGGTCTCGCCCGGGCGCACCTTGTAGGTTTGCCTCAGGAGATACTGCGCCGTCATGCCCTTCAACATCATGGCCGCCGCGGTTTCGAAGGAAATACCCTCCGGCAGGACGACCAGGCGGTCGGCCGGCATGATGCGCCCCTCGGAATAGGCGCCGGGAGCGCCGCCCGCGTAAGCAACGCGATCGCCCACTTTGACCGTCGTGACTCCCGCCCCTGCGGCCTCCACCACGCCGGCCCCTTCGTTACCCATCCCCGACGGAAGAGCGACCTTGTACAGTCCGGAGCGCTGGTAGACGTCGACAAAATTGAGCCCGCAGGCCTTGTGGCGCACGCGCGCCTCGCCCGGGCCCGGCTCGCCGACCTGGACTTCTTCCCATTTCAGGACTTCGGGCCCGCCTTGTTGCTGGATTCGGATCGCCTTGGGCATTGCTTCTCCTTGAGTCAATGATGTGTGCCTTGGTCTCCTGGCACCCGTCGGGCGCAGGGGCTATTTTTTCGACGGATCTTCGCGGTCGGCCGGCTCCGAAGTGCCCGGAGGCACGCCTCCTGCGGCGTTTTGCATCGCGGCGAGACCGGCTTTCTGCATTTCCAGGCCCTGAATGGTCATGCGCAGAACGTTTAGGTTCATGTTGAGCCAGCCCTCCACCGATTTCAGCTCCGCAATGCGCCTATCGAGCTCGTCTTGGATGAGTGTCGGGGCCATCACTCCCGCCAGCGGCAGGCCCATCGGACCCCAGAGGTTTTTCAGGAATTCGAGCGGATCGGGAGGCTGGTCCATGAGACGGGGCCGCGGTGAGAGCCAGCCTTCAGTTTATTGTCGGGGACCCAAAAACTCCAGCACCTCGGCGCGGCGCGCCATGGTGTCCTGGTAGCCCAGATCGATCAGCGCCCGGCAGTACCCCTTCTCGAAGAGGAGATAGCTCGCGAGGTTCGATCCGTTGCGGTTCATTGCGCCGATGCCGCGCAGGAGGAAGCGCACCGTCCGTGGCAGCTCGTGCACGTGGCGGACCGCCATGCGCTCGATTGGCTGGCTGGGCGAGATCACCAGCACCTTGATCGGCCGCAGCGGCAGCCCCGCTTCCCGAAGCTTCTCCGGGGCGATGAGGCTGATGGTGCGATTGATTCTCTGCACGAGCTCGATATCGACGTTGAGGCTGTCCAGAAAAATACTGTTCAGGGCGTGTCCGGCGATCTGCGCGAGCGAAGGATAGAGATTTCCGCGAACCCGAGGGGGCTCGGAGTGCGCGCTCGGCCTGCTGGTGCCCACCACGAGCACCCGGTCGGCGCCCAGGTGCAGCGCGGGGCTGATCGGCGCGATCTGGCGCATCGATCCGTCCCCGAAATACTCGCGGTTGATTTTCACCGCGGGGAATATGAAGGGCAGAGCGGAGGAAGCCATCAGATGCTCGACGCGGATCGGCATCGCCGCGCCGACGCGCTGGGTGCGCTCCCACGCTTCGGTGTCCGGCCCTCCCTGGTAGAAGGAGACGCTCTGTCCGGAAGAGTACCCGGAGCAGGTGATCGAGACCGCGTACAGACAGCCGTTGTCGATGTTCTCCTGGATGCGGCCAAAGTCGAGGCTGCGCGACAACATATCGGAGAGAGGACTGTTGTCGAGCAGCGAAACCGGGCTGGTGCGCGACAGGAGCATGATCGCCGCGAGCCAGCGCGCCCCCACGCGGGCGATCCCGATCGGATCGGAACGGTAAACGTGATGAACGTGAAAGTTCTCCCAGACCTCCAGGAGCCGCCCCACCGCGGCATCGAAATTGTCGGCGAACACCGCGAGCGTCGCGGCGTTGATCGCGCCTGCCGACGTGCCGCACACGATGGGAAACGGGTTCTTCTCGGGCAGCGGCAGCAGTTCCCTCACCGCCTTCAACACGCCCACCTGATAGGCCGCCCGGCCTCCGCCTCCGGTCAGGACGAGTCCTGCCTTGGGTTTGATGGATTCGGGGTTCAACGCCATAGGCGGGAATCGTGGAGTCGGCGGCGTGGAGTTTTTCAGCTTCGATGGGTCCGGGACGCCTCGCCGAAGGCGTTGGCGTCCACCACGGTGAGCGCAGTCATGTTGACGATGCGCCTGACGGTCGCCGAAGAAGTGAGAATATGCAGCGGGCGCGCCGCGCCGAGCAGTATCGGCCCGATGGTGATGCCGTCGCCCGCGGCCGTCTTCAGCAGATTGAAGGCGATATTGGCGGCGTCCAGAGTCGGCATGATCAGAAGATTCGCCTCCTCCTTCAAGCGCGAGCGCGGGAAATTTGCAAGCCGCAGCTCGGCGTTGAGTGCCGCATCGCCGTGCATCTCGCCTTCGATTTCGAGGTCGGGGGCGAGCGCACGGATCAGCTCCAGCGTGGTGCGCATCTTCTGCGCCGAAGGCGCATCGCTCGTGCCGAAACTCGAGTGCGAGAGCAGGGCCGCCCTGGGAACTACGCCGAAGCGGCGGATAACCTCGGCGGCGAGCGCGGTCATCTCCGCGAGCTGCTCGGCGGTGGGGTCGAGATTGACGTAGGTGTCGCAGATGAAAACCGTGCGCTTGGGGAGCATGAGCGCGTTCATCGCATAGAAATGCTTCGCGCCCGGCCGCAAACCGATGACCTGGTCGATATACTGCAGGTGCAATCCATACGTCCCGAAGGTGCCGCAGATCATTCCCTCGGCGTCGTCGCGGTGGATCATCATCGCGCCGATCAGCGTATGGCGGCGGCGCATTTCCATCTGCGCGAATTGCCGCGAAACCCCCCGCCTCTCGGTGAGGCGGTGGTACTCGGTCCAATAATCGCGGTAGCGGGGGTCGGATTCGGGGTTCACGAGCTCGAAATCCGTTCCCGGCCGGATGCGCAAGCCGTAGCGCTCGATGCGCCGCCCGACAACGGCCGGTCGTCCCACCAGGATCAGCCTGGCGAGGCCCTCGTCCACCACGACCTGCGCCGCGCGCAGCATGCGCTCGTCCTCGCCCTCGGCAAACACGATCCGGCGCCGCGGACCTTCCTTTGCCGCGTTGAAGATCGGCTTCATGATGAGGCCGGAGTGATAGACGAACTGCAGGAGCTGGATGTTGTACGCGTCGAAATCGGCGATCGGGCGCGTGGCGTGGCAACGCCGGAGTCCATCGCGGCCCTCGCCACCGCCGGCGCGATTTTCACGATGAGACGCGGATCGAAGGGCTTGGGAATCAGGTACTCGGGTCCGAATTTCAGGACTTGCTCGCCGTAGGCCGCGGCCACGATCTCCGATTGCTCCGCCATCGCAAGATCGGCAATGGCGCGGACCGCGGCGAGCTTCATGGGCTCGTTGATGGCAGTCGCTCCGACATCGAGCGCACCGCGAAAAATGAACGGAAAGCACAGGACGTTATTCACCTGGTTCGGGAAATCCGACCGCCCGGTCGCAATGACCGCGTCGGGTCGCGCGCTCTTCGCAACATCGGGGAGGATTTCCGGTTCCGGGTTGGCGAGCGCGAGGATCAGCGGCTTGCCGGCCATTTGCGCCACCATCTCCGCCTTGAGAACGCCCCCGGCCGAGAGGCCGAGGAAGACGTCAGCGTCCGGCATGATTTCGGCGAGCGTTCGCGCCGATGTCTTGCGGGCGTAGCGGGCCTTGTTCGGGTCCATCTCCTCTTTTCGGCCCTGGTACACGACTCCCTTGATATCGGACACCCAGATGTTCTCCGCCTTCAACCCCAGGCTCACGAGCAGATCGAGACAGGCGAGCGCAGCGGCACCCGCGCCCGAGCACACGAGCTTCGCCTTGGCGATGTCCTTGCCCACGACGCGCAATCCGTTCAATACCGCGGCGCCGACGATGATGGCCGTTCCGTGCTGGTCGTCGTGGAACACCGGGATCTTCATGCGCTCGCGCAGCATCCTCTCGACATGGAAGCATTCCGGAGCCTTGATGTCCTCCAGGTTGATTCCGCCGAAAGTGGGTTCCAGCGCCGCGATGATCTCGACCAGCTTGTCCGGATCGCGCTCATTCACTTCGATATCGAAGCAATCGATCCCGGCGAATTTCTTGAAGAGCACCGACTTGCCTTCCATCACCGGCTTGGACGCGAGCGGCCCGATTGCCCCCAATCCCAGCACGGCGGTCCCATTTGTCACGACACCGATCAGGTTTCCGCGCGCAGTCAGCTTGCGCGCCTCGGCGGGGTCGCGCACGATCTCCTCGCAGGCCGCCGCCACCCCGGGCGTGTATGCCAGCGCGAGATCGCGCTGGTTCAGCAAACCCTTGGTCGGAGTGACCGAGATCTTGCCCGGCGGCTGCCGGAGGTGATACTCCAGGGCGCTCCTGCGCAGGATTTCATCCATGGGAAATTCGCGACTTGAAATTCTTGTGTTGCTTAGCCGCATGATAGCCGAATTTCGCCGGGGGCCTCGCATCCCCGCCAGTGCTCCCCGCTCAACTTGCGACGCGCTGCGGCATAATCTCCGGGTGCCAAACGCGAACTTGATCCTCGCGGCCCGCATGGCCGACATCGAGCCCTTCCACGTGATGGACGTGCAGAACCGCGCACACGAACTGGAAGCCACGGGACGCCGCATCGTCCACATGGAAATCGGCCAGCCGGACTTCGCGGCGCCGCCTCTGGTCGCAGAGGCGGCGATCGAGGCGATCCGCCGGCGCCGCCTGGGCTACACCGCTTCGATCGGGATCCCGGAGCTGCGCCAGGCGATCTCCGATTACTATCGAGACCGGCTCGGCGTGACGGTCCCCTCTTCGCGGATCGTGGTCACCGCCGGGGCGTCGGGCGCCTTTTTGCTCACGCTGGCCGCGCTCGTCGACCCCGGCGACGAGGTGCTGATGCCCGACCCCTGTTATCCGTGCAACCGGCATTTCGTGCGCTTGTTCGAAGGCCGTCCCCGCGCGATTCCCGTCGACGAAAAACAACACTACCAACTTGCCGACGCCGATATTCGCTCGCACTGGAGCCGGGCGACGCGCGGCGTGTTGCTCGCCTCACCTTCCAATCCGACCGGCACCGCGATCCCGCGCGAAGAGCTGCGCGCCATCATCGCCTCGGTGCGACGCTCGGGCGGGTTCGTCGTGATGGACGAGATCTATCAGGGATTGGTCTACGACGGTGAGGCGTCCACGGTGCTCGAGCTGGCCGACGACGTATTTGTCGTCAACAGCTTTTCCAAGTACTTCAACATGACCGGCTGGAGGCTGGGATGGATCGTCGCTCCAGAAATCTACGTTCGGGAGATCGAAAAGCTCGCCCAGAACGCATTCATTTGTCCCTCCGCCCCGGCGCAGTACGCGGCGCTCGCGGCGTTTCGGCCGGAAACGCTAGCCGTGCTGGAGGAGCGCAGGCGGGAGTTCCGCCGCCGTCGCGATTACATGGTTCCGGCGCTCCGTGATCTAGGATTTCGCATCCCGGTCACGCCCCAGGGAGCGTTCTATATCTACGCGGGATGCGAGAGTTTCTCCGCGGACAGCACCCAATTCGCGTTGCAGGTCCTGGAAAAAGCCGGCGTCGCGATCACGCCGGGGCTCGACTTCGGCTCGAACCATCCGGAGCGTCACGTGCGCTTCGCCTACACGCGCTCCCTCGAGGATCTCGAGGAAGGCGTGGAGGGTATCGCGCGGATGCTGAGGGGCTCGCGCGGCGCGCGGCGATCAGACTGAGCTGCGCACCCCGGGACGACCGAATTGGCGCACCGCCTGCTGCAGGCGCTCCTTTTCGGCGAAGACTTTCTGGGCGTACTGGCTCGAAGGATCCGCCAATGCCCCGTTGTAGAACTGCAGCCCCGCCTCGAGGCTGCCGGTGCGGCGAACGTATTCCTTGAGAATGCGCGCTCCCAACGCGATGTTGATCATCGGATCGAGCACCGCTTCTTCTCCACCGTGTTCCAGCAGCTTGTCGAGGTGATGTTTGGGAATCACCTGCATCAGACCTTTGGCGCCCATCAGGCTCTCGGCTACCGGATTGAAACGCGACTCGACCGCCATCACCGCGAGGATCAGCAGGGGATCGAGACCCACTTGCCGGCCGGCATCGTAGGCGGCGCCCACGAACTGCTCGGTGGCGTCCGGCGCGATCCGGTATTTACGGGAAACGTAATTGGCCAGCGCACGGTATTTCTCGACGTCCGGATCGTCGGCCCTGTCGAGCAGCGAGACCGCCCCGTCGTAGCGGATCGAGCCGATCGCGGCAGACGGACTGGCGTGCTCGTCGAAGAACAAGGCCTTCCCCCGCATGAGAACGAGCACCACGGCCGCGAGGCCGATGAGAGCCAGGCCATGATGAAGTACCGTCGCCACTTTTGCCACTTTCCCGAACTGCCCCAGCAAGTCTTGCTTCGCCTCGGTGGTGTTCATAGCACCTCCCTCAATTTTTTGCCTTTGAAAAGGCAGATAAAGCTCTTCCAGCTACTTACCCCCTGAAAATCCTAAACGCGCTCGTTTGCTTTCCGACACACAGAAGATTGTTGCATCCACGCCTAAAGAACCACTTGACCGCAGTCAAGGCGTAATAAGAACCCCGAGGTCGCCCCCTCTCTTCTGCAGTCGAATGCCCGCGGCCCAGCCCGGGGCACAACAACCCCCGGACTGACCGCAGTTCACTCCCAACCCACTTAAGGCCTTGAGCCCGTCGGAAAGGGCCAGGCGGCTGCGGGGTTCAGGGCGGTCTTCACCCCTCCCGGCGTCGGCGCCATGGAAGGCGCTGTAGCCGTCGATCCCGCCGTCGCTGCTGCCGGTTTGGTGGCAGCTTTCCTGGCCGCTTTTCTTCTTGGCTTCGCCTTTTTTTTAGCTGCCTTCCTCTTAGCCGCTTTTTTTGCCGGCTTCTTCGACGATTTCCTCTTGGCTTTCTTTTTTGCCGCTCTCCTCTTTTTCTTTTTCTTTGCCGCTTTCTTGCCTTTTCTCTTCTTTGCCATGATTGGCCTCCGTCAAGAGTTATGAAACAACGAACCCGCCCGTTGGGGGCGCGGGCTATTCAATCGCCGGGGCGAGCCCCGACGAATTGAATTCCTTTCCTGCCCTGCTGGACAGCAGGTCCTGGTACAAGATGTCGGGATCGAACTGGATCCCCCCGTCCCATACGACCGTCGCCGCTTTTCGGTCCACGGCAACGCGACAGAACTGGTCTACGTCCCGCCAATCCCTGAAAGCGACCAATTCGAGGAGATCCCCGAGATACACGCTCCCCTCCAAACCGTCCTCGAATCTCAGCCAGAGCTTGTAGTCCGGCGAGGCCTTGCATTCGGTCACGCGGTGCATGCTCCCTCCTGCCAGAGGATTCGATCGAAGCGGCCCAGGCCTAGTCCCAACTGAGCGCACCCCCGGTTTGGTACTCGATGACCCGGGTCTCGAAGAAATTCCGTTCCTTCTTGAGATCGGTCATTTCGCTCATCCATGGGAACGGATTGCTCGCTCCCGGGAACATCTGATCGACGCCGATCTGCTGGCA